>Ga0255334_1000012_pt1 | contig 322490 bp, 297 predicted proteins | sample EtOH5_35cm_T3_12_FD_202080 | JGI IMG/M metagenome (GOLD analysis project Ga0255334, IMG submission 202080) | Sandy soil microbial communities from University of British Columbia, Vancouver, Canada - EtOH5_35cm_T3_129 | ecosystem: Engineered > Artificial ecosystem > Sand microcosm >... | reverse complement strand
GTCGACCGGGCTGTTGCCGACGAACTCCGCGCCGATGATGTAGGCCTGCGCCAGGCCATCCGGGCTGGGCTGGACCGCGTACTGGATCTCCATGCCCCACTGCGAGCCGTCGCCCAGCAGCGCCTCGAAACTGGGGATGTCGCGCGGGGTCGAGATGATCAGCACCTCGCGGATGCCGGCCAGCATCAGCGTCGACAGCGGATAGTAGATCATCGGCTTGTCGTAGACCGGCATCAGTTGCTTGGAGGTGACCAAGGTCATCGGATGCAGGCGCGTGCCCGAGCCTCCGGCGAGGATAATGCCCTTCATGCGGCGGTCCTTTCAGCGTGCAGTTCGGCGACGATCTCGGCGACCGCGGCCTGCCAGGCGCGCGGCGCGATCGCATAGTCGCGGGCCAGTTTTTCGGTCGAGAGGCGTGAATTGGCGGGACGGCGCGCCGGGGTCGGATAGTCGGCCGTCGTGATGGCCTCGACCTGCGCGGCGACGCCGCCGGCTTCGGCGCTGCGGGCGAAGATCTCGCGAGCCAGATCCGCCCAGCTCGCCTCGCCCGAATTGACGAAGTGGTAGACCCCCGTCGGCGCCTCGGCGTCGGCGATCATCTTCAAGGTGATCGCCTTCAACGCCTGGGCGATGTCACGCGCGGACGTCGGGCAGCCGAGCTGGTCGTCGACCACGCGCAGTTGCGGACGATCCGCCGCGAGCCGCAGCATGGTCTTCAGGAAGTTCGCGCGATGAACGCTCAACACCCAGGCCGTGCGCAGCACGACCGAGCGCGGATTGCCGCTCCTGATCGCCAGCTCACCGGCCAGCTTCGAGGCGCCGTACACGCCGAGCGGCCCCACAGGGTCGGTCTCGACGTAGTAGTCGTTCTTGGAGCCGTCGAACACGTAGTCGGTCGACACGTGGACCAGCGGAACGCCGGCTTCGCGTGACGCCTGGGCCAGCACGGCCGGCCCCATGGCGTTGGCCGCGAAGGCCTCGGCGACATCGGTCTCGGCCTTGTCGACGGCGGTCCAGGCCCCGGAATTGATCACGGCAGCGAAGGGCGTGCGGGCGAAGGCCGCTCGCACCGAGGCGGAATCGGCGAGGTCAAGCTCCTGGCGGGTCGGCGCGTGGATCACGACACCTTCTAGCCAGCCGGCCATCTGCAGCTCGAGCCCGACCTGGCCCGCGCCGCCCGTGACGAGGATATGGGTCGGATCAGCCATTCACGGCCACGCCGAGACGTTGGGTGGCGTAGCGCCCGTCCAGGATCTCCTGCCACCAGTCCTGATTCTCGAGGTACCAGCGGACCGTCTGCTCGATCCCTTCCTCGAAGGTCACCGACGGCGTCCAGCCCAGATCATCGCGGATCTTCGAGGCGTCGATCGCATAGCGATGATCGTGGCCCGGACGGTCGGCTACATAGGTGATCTGGTCGGCATAGGCCTTGCCGTCCGCGCGCGGCCGCAGCTGATCGAGGATGCCGCAGATCACGCGGACCACCTCGATGTTCTTCCGCTCGGCGTTGCCGCCGACATTGTAGGTCTCACCGGGTTCGCCACGCTCGAACACCGCCTGTAGCGCGCGGGCGTGGTCGTCGACGAACAGCCAGTCGCGCACGTTGGAGCCGTCGCCATAGACCGGCAGCTGCTCGCCGTTCAGCGCCCGGATGATGATCAGCGGGATCAGCTTTTCCGGGAAATGATACGGGCCGTAGTTGTTGGAGCAGTTGGTCACCAACACCGGCAGGCCATAGGTGTGGCCCCACGCACGAACGAGGTGGTCCGACCCCGCCTTCGACGCCGAATAGGGCGAACGCGGATCATAGGCCGTGGTCTCGGTGAAGAAACCCTCTTCGCCCAGCGAACCGAAGACCTCGTCGGTCGAGATATGGTGGAAGCGGAACGACGCCTTCTCCGCCTCGGGCAGAGCGCGCCAATAGGCCAGCGTCTGATTCAGCATCGTGAAGGTGCCCACGACGTTGGTGTGGATGAACGCGCCCGGGCCATCGATCGAGCGGTCGACGTGGCTCTCGGCGGCGAGGTGGGCGACGACATGCGGTTTGAACTGGGTCAGCGCCTTGGCGACGGCGTCGGCGTCGCAGATGTCGCTCTGCGTGAACGAATAGCGCGGATCGGCGCTGATCGGAGCCAGGGAGCTCGGATTGCCGGCATAGGTGAGCTTGTCGAACACGAGGACCTCGTGATCGGTGTGCTCAAGCAAACGACGGACCAAGGCCGAACCGATGAAGCCGGCGCCTCCGGTGACGAGGATACGCATAGGTTGTCTCCTTTAGACGCTGGGCAGCGGTTGAAGCGGGACGCCGTCGTATTCAAACGGGCTGTCGAATTCCGCCAATGTCGGCAGCACCTTGTCCTTGTCGGACAACACGGCCCCGCCCTCGGGCAAGGGCCAGTCGATACCGATGGTCGGATCGTTCCAGACGATGCCGCCGTCGCATTCTGGCGCGTAGAAATCCGTGACCTTGTAGGCGACCTCGACATCGGCCTCGAGTGTCACGAACGCGTGCGCGAAGCCCACAGGAACATACAGTTGCTCACCGCCCTCGGCGGTGAGCTTCGCGCCCAGCCACTGACCATAGGTCGGCGAGCCGCGTCGAATGTCGACCGCATAGTCCATGATGGAGCCGCGGACGCAACGCACCAGCTTGGCCTGAGCATGAGGCGGCCGCTGGAAATGGAGACCTCGGAGGGTGCCAGCCATCGCCGAGAAGGATTGATTATCCTGAACGAAGCGAACCTCAACGCCAGCGGCCTGCGCACGACGTTCAGAATAGGTCTCGGAGAACCAACCCCGCGCATCGCCAAATCGTGGCGTCTTAATTAATAATACGGAAGTCAAACCCAGCCCCCACCGATACCCCCGCAACGCATGCGGGACAAAAAATTCAAAGATGGTTTACTCGCGGTTTCTTTCGCTAAACTCGGTGAAAATTCTAACGAACACCGATGACGTTTTCGCGTTGGTCCGCTCGCTACCCGGAATCGTCGCGACCGCCCTCGCAACGTTCAATCGGGTTGATTAGTATGCGTTCTCGGCCATCAGCAGGTGAGGCACGGTCATCAAAAGGATCTTGATGTCGCCACCGAGCGTCCAGCGCTCGATGTAATCGTTGTCCGCGTCGATCCTAGCCGCCATCGCCTCAAGCGCGCTGGTGCCGCCGCGCAGACCCTTGATCTGAGCTAGGCCGGTGAGGCCCGGCCGGGCGCGGAAGCGCAGGTGGTAGTTGACGATCAGCGCACCATATTGCTCGTCGTGAGCCAAGGCGTGGGGCCGCGGCCCCACGATAGACATGTCCCCTCGCAGAACGTTGAGGAGCTGGGGCAGTTCGTCGATGCTCGTTTTGCGGATGAAGCGCCCGATCGCCGTTATCCGATCATCGTCGCGCTTAGCCTGAACGACCTTCGGGCCATTCTCCTGGCAACGCATCGACCGAAACTTGAAGATTGTGAACGCGCGCCCGTTCAAGCCGCCGCGTGCCTGCCGGAAGAACACCGGGCCAGGCGACTCCAACTTGATCAGGACGGCAATGAGCGCGAGAAGCGGCGCGAAGAACAGCAGAGCGCCGCCCGCGACCACAATATCCATCGCTCGCTTAAGCGGATTTTGCGAGACTTGCAGCGCTTGCGCTACACAGCTTCGCTGCTCCGCTGACGGAGTAGTTACAATCAGCACAGGGTCCCCACCAGTCTATGCACTCGGATCTTTGCCCGAAATTTAGAAAGCCTTTACTAAATCAACGTTCGCTCGACAACCGCCCTCCTGGGCTATTAACCAACCTTTTTTCGCACTGCAGCGGCCATTGCGTGTTCAACAGACATTTCTCGCCTTATCAGCGGGCAAATCGACGGAAGAATGCTCGACTCCTCTTCGTTAAGTTTAATGAACCGACAGCATGCAGCGGCTCACGAATTCATTGTATTGAGCTGCTTAGCGTGCCGAATTTCGATAAAACTTCAGGAAAAAATTAATCGTCGCCAGTCGTTTAGCTCACCATCCGCCACTCGTGAAAACGAGATCCGACGCCCCGGCCCCAAGCCCGCCGCTTGAACAGACGCGCTCGCATGGTCGATAAGAGATCGGCGAAATATTGACAATAACGTCAATATCCAGCAATAAATCGTTAAACTTTTAAGCGACACCAACTCGACGAGTGATCAAATTATTTGCATTAACCATTTATTTAGTGCGCCAAGCTGTCGCATTTTCTCTACCGACCTTATCGGATACTGATTTCCACACCTCGATTAACCTAGAGCTTGAAGGCAGCATCGGTCGCCGCGAGTCGAGACCTAAATGCTTACTTCTCGGCGTCCCGTCTGGATTGTGTCATGCGTACCCATAACCTCGGCCTGGCGATGCTGCTGAGCTTCGCGACCCTTTTCTCCGCTTGTGATAAGGGCGGGCAAGTCCAGGACGAGCCCCCCCCCCGTCGACGCCCTCCGCGCCCCGGCCAGCAACGCCGTCGCGGTCGGGCCCGAAGGCGACATCCAGCCGGAGGAAGCCGCGCGCCTGGCCAAACAGGCCAGCTTTGGCCCGACCAGTCAGCTTATCAACGCCATCGTCGCCAAGAAGTCCGCCGCGGCTTGGCTCGACGAGCAATTCACCTTGTCTTCCAGCACCTACGCCGATCTCGCCGCGAAGACGGTGCCATGGACCTACTGCGCCGCGCTGACCGGTACGGAACTCTTCAACTGCAACCGCACCAACTTCTCGTCGACACCGATGCAGATGAGGTTCTACGCCAATGCGCTCGCTAAGGATGACCAACTCCGGCAACGAGTGGCTTTCGCGCTCTCCCAGATCATCGTGGCCTCGGAGGTCGATGTCCACAATACCGTCGGGCTCGCAACCTTCCAGCAGATCCTGCTGTCGAATGCCTTCGGCAATTACCGCGACATCCTCAAGGCCGTCACTCTGAATGGCTACATGGGTGACTACCTTGACATGGCTGAGAGCGACAAGAGCCAGCCCAACGAGAACTATGCGCGCGAGCTAATGCAACTCTTCTCCATGGGAACGGTCCTGCTGAACCCCGATGGGACACCGCAAACCGATGGCGCTGGCGCGCCAATCCAAAGCTACAGCAACAACGACGTCAAGGAAGTGGCCCGCGCCCTCACCGGTTGGACCTGGGCGAGATCCAACGCCGCGCCCTTGACCGACTACGTTAATCGCAATTGGTCACAGCCGATGGTGATGTGGTCCACACGCTACGACACGGCCGCCAAGACCTTCCTGGGCAAGACGGTGCCGGCCAACGCCACCCAGCAGGCCAGCGTCGACGCCGTGGTCGACGCCGTGTTCAACCACCCCAACACCGCGCCCTTCATCAGCAAGCGCCTGATCCAGCAGCTCATTCTCTCCAATCCGACGCCGGCCTATGTCCAGCGCGTGGCGGCCGTATTCGCCGACAATGGCTCGGGCGTGCGCGGCGATCTGAAGGCCGTGGTCAGGGCGATCTACCTCGACAGCGAGGCGCGCGTCGTTTCGCAGTTGCCCGGCAAGGTGAAGGAGCCGGTTCTGCTGGCCACGTCCCTGGCCCGGGCGGTTGGTTTCACGTCCGACGGCTACGCCTTCACCACGCGTGACGCCGCCATGGGCCAGTCACCGTTCCGGGCGCCGTCGGTGTTCAACTTCTATCCCTTTGAGTTCCCCCTGCCCCAGGGCGCGGGCGTGGCCAGCCCGGTCAGCAAGCTCCTGACGACCTCGACAATCGTTTCCCGAAGCAACTTCCTGTTCGACTGGACGATTGGAGGCGAAGTCAGCCGCGTCGAGTTCCAGAAGCAGCCGGCGATTGTCGATTCAACAGGGACATCGCCCAATTGGGCGGCGTGGGAAAGCAAGGATGACGGCAAGACGCTCGACCAGATCAACCTGCTCCTGATGAATGGGACGATGACGGCCGCCCAACGCCAGTCGCTCCTGACGGCGATGGGAGCCATCAAATACACCGACCCCGTTCTTCAAGCGCAAAAGCGCGCGCAGACTGCGCTCTATATTGTCGCCTCGTCCCCCCTGTTCCAAGTCGATCGGTAAGCGTAGCCATGACCGTCTCTCGTCGTGAAATGATGCAACTGGTCGCCGGCGGCTCAGCCGCCGCGGCTCTTGGCCAGCTTGGCCTATCCAGCGCTCTGGCGGCCGACGCCGGCGGCTATCGCGCCATGGTCGGGGTCTTCCTGTTCGGCGGCAACGACGCCTGGAACATGGTCGTGCCCACCGATGGCCGTTACGCCGACTACGCCAAGCAGCGCGGCTCGGGCCTGGCCTTGGCCCAGTCCAGCCTCGTGCCGCTGACCGGCACGGCCTTCGGCCTGCACGCGGCCATGGCCCCGCTGAAGGCGGTCTGGGCCGATGGCGGCCTGGGCGTCGTGCTCAACATCGGCACCCTTTTCGCGCCCTTGACCAAGGCGCTCTACACCAGCCGCCCAGACCTGCGCCCGGTGAACCTGATGTCCCATGAGGACCAGCAGAACCAGTGGCAAGGGATGCGCACCCGGGCCACCAACAACGACGGCTTCATGGGCCGGATCAACGACCGCGCCCAGGCCGCCAGCCTGCCGCCTCTGATCTCGATCGCCGGCTCGAACCTGGCCTTGATCGGCGATCACTCGGCACCGCTGATCCTGCCTTCGTCGGGCTCGATCGTCCGCAACGGCTACAACGCCGCCGCCACTGACGCCGTCACCAAGGCCCGCCAGGCGGCGCTGGACGTCTTCGCCGACGCCTCATCCTATGGCGCCGTCACCGACCTGACCGGCAAGGGCATGAGCTCGGCCTACGCCCAAGCGGTTCAGGCCAACAGCATCGTCAGCGCCACGACCTCGGCAGTAGACAAGCACTTCGTCCACCCGACCACCGGCGCGGCCCTGACCTCGGACATTTCCCGTCAGTTGCTGCGCGCGGCCCGGATGATCGAGGCGCGCGGCACGCTGGGCCACGCCAAGCAGACCTTCTTCGTCAGCCAGGGCGGCTACGACACCCACACCAACGAGCTGGCCAGCCACAACAATCTTTACGGCGACCTCGCCAACGCCCTGGCCGGTTTCTACAACGCTATGAAGGCCCTGGGCCTTCAGGACAACGTCACCGCCTTCACGATGTCGGACTTCGGCCGGGTGTTCAAAGGCAACGCCAGCGGCGGCACCGACCATGCCTGGGGCTCCAACCACCTCGTCATCGGCGGCGCGCTGGCCAACGGCAAGGTCCACGGCCGTTATCCGGACATGACCTTCGGCGGTCCGGAGGACACCTCCAACGACGGCCGCTGGATCCCCTCCATCGCGACGGAGGAGTATGTTGGCGCCATCGCCCAATGGTACGGCGTCAGCGCCGCCGACATGCCCTACATCTTCCCCAACTGGGCCAACTGGAACGGCGGCGGGCGCGGACCCGTCCCGTTGTTTGGCTAATGCTGCCGCTAGACTGGTAGTTCACGGTTGTAGACGTCCAGAAAGCGCCTCAGATTGCCACGCCACTTAGGCACGGACAGTGAGACGCATGGCGAAGACGGCTTTGATCACCGGCGTTACCGGTCAGGACGGAGCGTATCTCGCCAAGCTTCTTCTGGAGAAGGGCTACACCGTTCACGGCATGCTGCGCCGCTCGGCCTCGGCCGACGTGATAGGCGACCGCCTGCGCTGGATCGGCGTCTATGATGACGTTCGCCTGGAACTGGGCGACCTGCTGGACGCCGGCGGCCTGTCGCGCCTGATGCGCCGCCTGCAGCCGGACGAGGTCTACAACCTGGCGGCCCAGAGCTTCGTCGGCGCCTCGTGGGACCAGCCGCACCTGACCGGTTCGGTCACCGGGCTGGGGACCACCAACATGCTGGAAGCCGTACGCCTGGAGTGCCCCCAGGCCCGCTTCTACCAGGCCTCGTCGTCGGAGATGTACGGCCTGGTGCAGCATCCGGTGCAGTGGGAGAAGACGCCGTTCTATCCGCGCTCGCCGTACGCCGTGGCCAAGTTGTACGCCCACTGGATGACGGTGAACTATCGCGAGAGCTTCGGCCTGCACGCCTCGGCCGGAATTCTGTTCAACCACGAAAGCCCGCTGCGCGGCATCGAGTTCGTGACCCGCAAGGTCACCGACGCCGTCACAGCGCTCGCTCAGTGTGGAAGGTTGAATTCTTGGGCGGCGCCTTCGCGCACCCGCTCGAAACGCAAGGCGGTCTCGTGCGCGAACACCCGGTCGACAAAAGCGGTCGACAGGTACGACGGCTCGCCCTCCTCAGGCTTGGCGTTGTACGCGTTGACCCAGTCCTCGAGGTGGCTGCGCTGGACGGCGGCGCAGGCCGGAAGCACGTGCAGAGTGTACTTCTTCGAGAGAGCGGCCAGCTTGGCCAGCAGCTCCTGGGCCTGCTGGTCGCTGGCCCCGCCCAAGTCGACGCAGAGCAGGCAGATCAGCAGGTTGTCGCCCAGGTCGACCGGCCAATCGCTGGCGAAGATGGCGAACCAGTCCTCCAGGATATCGGGCCGCGCCAGGCAGGCGGCGGGCCGCAGCACGTGGCCGAAGCACAGGCTGCGGCCATGGTCCTGGACCAGCCGGGCCAGTTCGTCGCGCTCCAGGGCGCGGGGCCCCTTGCGGCCGCGGAGCCGGGCCAACTTGCCGTTCAGCTCGACGATCAGGGTCCGCAGCGACGTCTCTGGCCATTCCAGCAGGCCCAGATAGTCGCAGGATAGCGCCAGCTTCTCCTCCATCTCGTAGTCGGCGAAGCGGCCGACGAAGACGGGCATGCCGTCCTCGGGCAGACCGACCAGGCAGGCGACGAACGGCGCGCGGGCCTGGCTTGGGCGCGTCAGGATCTGGCCGCGCAGGGCGTCGCTCTCATGGACCCGATCGATCAGCCGCAGCCGTCTGGCCAGGCCGTCGCGCGAGCGGGAGGCCTGCTGGATGGTCTGGGCGATATAGGTCTTGGCGGTGATGTGGGTTTGGTTGTTGTTGACCGTCGTTTGATTGTTGATGGTCTCGCCGATCTGGACCTTATCGGCGTCCCGAAGATTCAGGTGCACATTACCCGCCTCAGGAACCTGGAGGCGAACAGCATCGGTATTTGCCGGAGCCTTCCGCTCAGGCGTCGGGCTACAACCTCATAGCAAGACTAATACACTTACAACCTAAGGCAAAATACGGCGTCATCCGCGCCGCCGGACGGCGCAAGGCCGGCGGGCGCTGACGCGACCACCGGCCACCGCTGAGGGGCGCCTTGGGTTCGGGTCGCCGGCGGCGGTCCGCCCGGCGCTCGCCCGGTTCAGACGAGCCAAACGGCCCGAACGGCCCCAACCGCCTAGGCGACCAACTCGTCGGCGCGGCCCTCGATCAGACGCGGCGCGGGGATCTGGCCCGTGAGACGCGGGTTCTCGTCGGGCTTGTCGGTGCCCGTGCCATGCAGGGTCGCGGGCTTGACGCCGATCTGAGGGGCCGCGGCCGCCAGGGCCGCATGGGCGGTCATCATGTGCGCGCGGGTTTGCCCCAGGGCCTCGATCGACCGGGTGATGGCCGTCACCCCTTCGTGGCCAAGTACGGCCGAGAAGTTGTGGTCGCGCCGCAGGGACGAGGTGTGGGTGATAAAGAAGGCCGCCTTCTCGAGGGCCAGGTCGACCGCCTGCTCGGCCTCGAAAAAGGCGTTGGCGACGGATTGGGCGATGTCACGTCTTTGCATGAGGTCTCGATCCCGCCGGCAGGCGGGCTCCTTCTAACGAGGTTGACGGGGTTGCAGGATCGCCGCGCGCTAGCGCCGCTTGAGCCAGGCGTCGTAGGCGTCGGACATGTGGCCAACCTGGATCACCAGCGCCAGGACGACCACGGCCAGGAGCGCGGCGGCCAGGGCCGCCGCCAGGATCAAGATCAGCCGCTGGGCTCGGGAGCGGCCGTTTGGCGAAGGCGAGAGCGCCGCCTGGCCGGCGACCGATCGCTCTCGGACGTCAGCACGAAAGCGATGCAGATAATCTCGCGCATCAGATCGAGCGGTGACAAATGGCAGCTCAGCAGCCGGGTGATCGACAGCAGATGCGCCACCGCCTCCTTCTCGATCGGGGTGATCGCCAGGTCGTCGAAGACGGCTTCCAGATCGCTCCAGCTGATCGCCGGAAAGGCTGGGATGGCTTCCGTTGAATTGGCCATGGAGCTCTCCTTTCGCCGCCTCATTGATCGACGGCTCAGGATCGAACGGAAGTGGGATCGGGCGCCCCTGGTATAAAATAGGCAGGCCCATGCCGCGCAGGTGGGTCACCAGCAGCATGGCCGCCTGACGGCGCGACCCGGCCTGCAGCTTGCCCACGGCGCTGGCGAAATGCTTGTCGATGGTGGCCTTGCGCAGGCCCAGATCGAAGGCGATTTCCTTGGACGACTTCAGCTGGACAGCGCCCAGCAGCACGTCATGCTCGCGGGAGGTGAGCTTGTCGAAGCGGCTGATGAGCGGCGTCATCGCCGGGCGCCCTTGGCGCGAGCGGACCGCCGGGCAGGACGCGCCGTTCCAGCTCTGAGTTCCGGCTTCATCGCGACGCCCTCGGATACGAGAGCATTTTGCTCATGGGCCTTCGGACTCGGCAAGCCTAGGCGCGGCCGGCCGTCGCGCCGCCTAGGTCAGCAAACGCCGGAAATCGGCTTCGGCCGTCGTCATCAACGGCTCGGCCAAGGCCAGATCCCCCGGGCCCAGATTGCGAGAGAACGCGACGGCGTAGGTCGGCAGCGCGGGTTCGGCGCCCGGATAGGGCAGACAGGCCAGTTGTCCGTCCTGATAGACGACCGCTTCGAGATAGCTGGGATCAGTGTCGGAAATCTCGGCCCGGATCTCGAAACGACGGCCCGCGTGTTCGAACACTCTGGAGGTGAGAAGCGGCATGGAGATAAAGCCATCGAGAGCTTGAGAGACGTTGTTTTTGCAAGTCGACGCGCGGGGTGACGTAAACCAAGGCCAAGGCCTGTTCTGGCATAGGCGATGCCTCTACGCCATAGGATCGCCCCTGCCCGTCTCCCCACTCTGTGGACGACGATTGTCAGAGGCCAAAGACCCCGCCCCGCCGCGCCGCGCGACCTTAGCAGCGCTCTCTTGACCCGCGCCGCCGCTTTGGCGTCCTTTTGGCCTCGGGAGGCGCTGATGTCCCATTCGCCCATACAGACGCTTGGTTTGATCCTCACCCCGCTCGTGACGGCCCTGGTGGTGTGGCGTGGCGGCCGCCCCGAGCGGATCACCGCCCTCACCTCGTTCGCCGCCTTCCTGATCACGCCCGCGGCCCAAGCGCTGAGCGGACGCCATTGGCCGCTCTGGGGTGTGGCGGTCGTGGACACCAGCCTGTGCGCCCTGCTGGTGGCGCTGGCCATGATCTATGATCGCACCTGGCTGATCCTGGCCGCGGGCGTCGAATTGGCCACGGTCATGGCCCACCTGGGCATGATCCTGGATCTGACCTTGATGGCGCGCGGCTACGTCGTCTCGTTGTGGATCTTCTATTTCATCTTCCTGGCCACGCTGGCGTACGGCGTGGTCGAGGTCCGCCAACGCCGGGCGCGCGGCCTGGCGGCCTGAACGCGCCCGTCGGGCCGGCGCGCCGATCCGCCGGCGCTCAAGACCTTGGACTGGACGCATCACGCCGGCTCCTCCGCCCCTACCCGCGCGGCGTCGCTCGCCCGCGCGGCGTCTTCGGGAGGCGTGGCCAGGCGCGCCATCGCCTGGGCGATGTCGACCAGCGGTCCGCGCAGGGCCGGCGGCAGGCGCATGAAGGCCTCGGCCAGGCCCAGGCCGCCCGTGGTGTTGATCAGGGCGTCGACGCCCGGCGCCTCGGTGGGGTCGGCCAGGCCCGGAAGCACGGCCCCGAGGTCGACGGCGGGCGCGCCCTCGAACACGGCGCTGATCGGCACGTCGAAAAGCGCGGTGATCCGATGCAGCATCGAGGCGCTGATCCGGTTGGTCGCCGTCTCGTATTTCTGAACCTGCTGGAAGCTGATCCCCAGATGCTCGGCCAGGGCCTGCTGGCTAAGCTTGCGCACCCGACGCAGGGCGCGCACCCGCGCACCCACAAAAACGTCGACCGGATCGCGTTCGTCCAAGATCTCCAGACTCATCCCGACATCTCCTTGTGTGCTTACGCCTCCCCGGCTTTCACCGGGCAGTCCGCAGACGCGTCACACCTTGAAGGGTCGATGGGGTCGGTCGCGCGGCCGAGACCGCGAGGGTCTCTCCTGGCGACCTCCGCCCGCGGGCGGAGGGTCTTGTTTCCTGCTTCTGGCTCTCTGCTCCTGTCCGTTGCCCATCCGTCACCAAGGCTCAGGTCCGCGCGGAGCAAAACCCCTGCCCGCCCTATGGAATGACGTAACAAGACAATCCTGGACCGGAGTTTACACGCTGCGGTTGGGTCGCGCCAGCAGCTCAGCGGGCGTAAAATCGCAAACCTTGGCGCCCCGGCGCCCGCCCCACGCGCAACGCGCGCCATCGCGGTGACCGCCGGGAGGCTGACGACGATGCTTGACCGAAAGGGCGCTCAGCCGGCGTCTACGACCATCGGCCACAGGGAATCCACCAGGCAGGACGGTCTGGAAGAGGTCGGACGCACTGACTATAGTCCAGACCCAGATGGAGACGGATGGCCTTGATCGACACTCTTGAGACCGTGATCCACCCTGTTGATCGACACGTCGGCAGCCGGGTGCGGATGCGCCGCAAACTTCTGGGCATAAGCCAGGAAAAGCTCGCCCACGCCCTGGGCGTCAGTTTCCAGCAGGTTCAGAAGTACGAACGCGGCAGCAACCGGATCAGCGCCTCCAAGCTCTACGAGATCGCCTGCGCGCTCGACGTCCCGGTGCTCTTCTTCTTCGAGGACCTGCCCAGCGCCGATGCGCTGGATGATGAACGTGAACGCGCGCGGGCTGCGGCGCTGCGCGATTTTCTGGCGTCGGCCGACGGCCTGGACTGGGTCGAGGCCATCGCCACGATCCGCTCGCCCCAACTTCGGCGCAAGGCCCTGGCCCTCACCCGCGCGCTGGGCGGCGACAAGGGCGACTGACGCCAACTCCGGCGTGACGCCCCAAAACCTCGCGAACCCGCCGCAGGACAAGATCGCCCACGCCGGCCTTGACGGCCCACCTCAGGCCCCGCCGTCGGCGGCCTCATTCAGCTGCCGCAGGCGGGCCTCGCAGAGCTCCCGGACCAGGTCCCGCAGCATTTCGATCCGCTGCTGAATCCAGCCCAGTTCCTCGGCCGTGATCTTGTAGTGCGGCGAATACCGCGCCTTCACATAAGCGGCCCTGAGCAGCTCGAAGCAGCGCTTGTGGAACTTGGTGTCGGTCGGCCAGACTTCGGCCAAGCGCGGGCCCAGGGGCTCGGTCAGACCGCGCAGACGGATCAGATTTTGAGTCTGATCCACATGCCCAATATTTTGAATATACTTGATATTTCTTAGAATCACAAGCGGCCGTGTAAGGAAGTGTGTAAAAGCCGGCCTATCGCTGGGCTGTGTTGAACGCCTCATGCTACGGCGTACGCCGATGCATGAGCGCGCGGCTTCCCGCGCGGTGGGGACCTGACGCTGGTGAGCGGGATGCGCCGACGATAAACATCGCCGGCGCCCCTTTGCGAGACTAGTACGTGGCGCGGACCAAAACCCCGATCGTACGGGGGCGCTGCCGGATCGTTCCGATGAAGGTGTTGGCCAAGATGCGCGACGCCAACGCCGCGTCGTTGTTCGTCAGGTTGTTGACGTAGGCGTTGATCTCATAGCGGCCGAAGCTCGCCCCGACACGAAGATTGATCAGGTGGTAGGGGTCGCTCCAGTTCGCCGGCGCATAGGCCACGTTCTCAAGGACGGTGTCCTTCCTGCCCACGAACCGATGGTCGAGCCGCACGAACCCCTCGGCGTCCGGCCCAAGGCGACGGGTCACCTGAACGAAATCGGCCAGGGTCCATTTGGGCGAGCCCGGCAAGGCGCCCGGCCGCACCGGAACCCCTGGCAGCACCGACTTCAGCTGGGCGTCCGTATAGGAAGGTGAGATCCCGAGGCTGAGCCATTCGGTGGGGCGGGCTTCGAGCTCGAGTTCGACGCCCCGCGAGAAGGCGTCGCCGGCGTTGTCCGTGAAGGTGGTGGTGCCCTCGCGCCGGGTCAGCTGGATGTTTTTCCAGTCGATGTAGAAGGCCGCCACATTGAGCTTCAGCCGCCGCTCGAACCACATCGACTTGAAGCCGATCTCATAGTTCCAGAGCTTGTCCGGGCCATAGGACTCCGGCGGCATCTTGCCGGTGACCGCATCCGGAAGAGAAACGAAGTTGTTCTGCCCGGTCCGATAACCCTTGGCGGCCTGGGCGTAGAGGTTGAGGTCGGGCCGGATCTCATAGGTCGCGGCGAACTTGGGCGTGACCGAGTTCTCCGACCGGCTCCGGCGCGGCGTCGGCAGGCCGCCGAGGAAGCCCGACCGGTCGCTCTCGAAGTCCAGCGTATTCTTGAACACTCGGGCGCCGGCGGTAAGCGTCAGAGCCGGCAAGACGCGGTAGTTGGCCTCGCCGAACCCGGCGACCTCCGTGGTCGAAGGATCGATCCCCAGCAAGGAGAGAAGGTTGGATGGGTAGTTCTTGGCCGCGCCCAGGCCCTGGATGGTGCGGCGGAACACGACGTTGACGTCCTGCTTCAGGTAATAGCCGCCGACCACCCACTGCAACGGCCCGGCGTGGTCCGAGGTGAGGCGGACTTCCTGGTTGAACATCTTGGTGCGGGCGCTGACCCAGTCCTCCACGTCACCCTTGAAGTTGGCCTGGTTGGGGGCCTGCCAGAAGGTGGTGAAGTCACGATCGATGAAGCTGCTGCGGCGGACGTAGGAGGATGACGACAGCAGGCGAACCGGTCCGAAATCATAGTCCGCCGTCAGATTGTAGAGGGTCGCCCAGCCCTTGGTGGCGTCCTCGGGGTCAACGGAGCCCGACTGATATTTGCCGCCCTCGGCCGGGTTGAGGAAGGCGACGAAGTCCCCGCCCGTCCGATCACGCTGCTGCCAGGCCGAGGCCGTCACCGACAGACGATCGTTCGGCGTGTAGGTCAGCATCGCCCGCACGCCGGAGGAACGGGTGAAGTTCACATCCGTCTCCTTACGGACGATGTTGTCGATGAAGCCGCCTTCGCGGATCGAATAGCCGACGATGCGAAGGGCGAGCCGATCCTCCACGAGCGGGAGATTGACCATGCCCTTCAGGTCATGTCCGTCGTCGCCGCCTTTAGTCGTTGAGACGCCGGCCTGGAGGCTGCCGGCGAAGGTCGTCGTATCGGGCTTGTTGTTGATGATGCGGACGGCGCCCCCGAGCGAGCCTGAGCCGAAGAGGGTCCCCTGGGGGCCGCGAAGGACCTCGACGCGCTCGACGTCCACCAGCCGCATGTCGGAATTGAAGCGCGAATAGTAGCGATTGAGTGAGGGCATGTCGTCGAAGAGCACCTCGATCGTGCCCTGCTCGTTGCTGGTGAACAGCGAGGTCGAGACGCCCCGGATGGACACCGAACTGTTGCCGTTGACGCCGGCGAAGTTCACGCCCGGCGCCAGCGCCAGAAAGGTCTCGAAGCGGTCGGCGCCGGTGCGCCGCAGCGTCGCCTCGCTGAGCGCGGTGATCGCGATCGGCACGTCCTGGACGTTCTCGGCACGCTTCTGGGCCGTGACGATGATCTCGTCGATCGTATTGCCGGCGGAAGCGGCGCGCTCCTGAGCCAGCGACGGGCTCGCAAGCGCTGCGGCCATGGCCAGAACGGAGGCGCCGACCTGAAGTCGGCGCTGAGCGAAAGTCTGAAGATGCACGGAAGGCCCCCTTTGGAATGACGAGGGGCGCTGTCGTCAGGCCCCGCATCCTCCATCGGAGCGGGTCGGCTGAACCGCAGTCGATCTAGGGAATTTCACATAACTTTCATATACTTATGGGCAAGCCAATCCCCTAGGGATTGGGCGGCGACGCCGTCGATATCGGCGGCGCGGGGCGTAGCGTCGGGTGGTCGCCGACGTAGGGCTCCTTGAGGAGCGCCATGACGGTAGCGGCGACCTGGGCCAGTTCGACGGGCGGCGTATTGCTCATCTCCCCGCGCGCCGGGGTGTCGGGTCCCAGGATCGCGATCCAGGAATACTGGTCGCCTTCCGTCGGATTGACCTCTCCAGGCGCGACCCGGCGATAGCCGGGCGTCCCGTGGGTTTTGAACAGCTCCAGGGAACCCGCGCCCCGACCATGGTCGGTAGCGACGATCAACGTAGTCTTGTCGCGATAGTCGGGATCGCTCTGCACCCATTCCCAGATCTGGCGGATGTAGGCGTCGCTGCTTCGAATGGCCTGGACGTAGTCGTCGTAGTAGCCCGAGTGCGCAGGACGATCCGCGTTCTGCAGGCTGATGTGCATCACCCGCGGGCGCTTCAGCTTCAGATACTCCAACGCGAGATGGAAGGTGATGGCGTCCGAATGCATGGACGGCCCCGTGTCGGTCAGGAGCGCCTTCAGGACGTCCATGCGCCCGCCCGGGTCGGAAACCGGGGTCGGGGTAGGGGGCGAATGGACCATCAGCCCGCTGCGCCCGACGTTCATGATGTCGGGATAGGCGTCCCAGGTGGAGAACACCGCCGTCCGGCCCTTGAACGCCGGCTTGGCCTCCAGAACCTCCAGGATGGTCTTGTTGGGATTGGGTTTGAATTCGTTCGAGACGATGCGCTCATCGTCGGCGATCCCGGTCAGAAACTCGCTATGGCCGGGATAGGAGATGTGGAAGCCGTTGCGCAGCCGGACTTCCGACCCCTTGTCCCGGTCGCCATAGAGCTGTCCTTGGGCCGCGACGGTCCCCCAGAGAAACGGCATCAGGGTTTCCCGGCGCGCCTCGGGGGTTTCGCGCCAGAACGTCCGCTTGAACGCTTCCGCCCCGGCCGGGAGCCGATAGTAGGCGCCGGCGGCCGGCTCGAAGAAGCGCGGGTCTACACCCCGGAAGACCTCCTCCCACCGCGCCCCGTCGATGATGACGGTGATCACGTTCTGTGTCCGGCAGCACGGTTCGGCCGCCGCGGCGCTGGCGCTCAGACCAAGCGTGAGGCTGGCGAGCGCCCCGAGCAGGCGTTTGAGGATGAGAAAATGGCTCATGATGGCTCCTAGAACCTGGCCCTCAGCTCAAGGCCGACGGTTCGGGGGATTTGCCGCGTCGTCGCGGCGGGCGTGTCGGCGAGCTCACGCGGACCGGTCGCGGCGGCGCCGTTCAGGACGTTCCGCACATAGCCCACGACCGCGTAGCGGGGCGTCTCGACTCCAAGGTGGAAGTCCACCGCGTGGTAGGCCTGCGAGCGTGCGGCGAGCGGATTGATCGGGGCTTCCAGGCCTGCGTCCTTGGCGCCGACGAAGCGGTGGTCCAGGCGTTGAAACGTCTGGAAACCGCCGCCATGGCGCTGTCGGAACTCGATGAAATCATTCACGGTCCACTTCGGCGCGCCGGGGAGCGGTCCCGGAGCGATCGGCACGCCGGGCAGCACCGAGACCAGGCGGGCGTCGGTATAGGCGGTCGAAGCTCCCAGCGAGATCCCGTCGGTCGGCGCCGCCTCCAGCTCGATCTCCACGCCCTTCGACACCGCGTTGCCGGCGTTGTTGGTGAAGGTGGTGATCGTGAACCGGCGCGTGAGCTGGATGTTGCGCCAGTCGATGTAGAAGGCGGCGGCGTTCAGGCGAAGCCTGCGGTCGAAGAGCATCGCCTTGAGGCCCACCTCGTAGTTCCACAGGCTGTCGGGTCCATAGCTTTCCGGCGGGTACTGGGCCGTCACCGGATCGGGCAAGGCGGTGAAGTTGTTCTGGCCGGTGCGGTAGCCCTTGGCCGCCTGAAGGTAGGCGGTGGCGTCAGGGGTGGCGGCGTAGGTGATCGCGAACTTCGGGGTCACCGAGCTTTCCGTCTTCCGCCGCGGAAGCGTCGGCAGCCCTGCGAGATAGCCCGTCCGTTCGCTGGCGAACCTCAGGGTGTTCCAGAACCAGCGTGCGCCCGCGGTGAGCTTCAGCCGATCGGTGAGCGCATAGGTCGCTTCGCCGAACACCGCGGTCTCCATGGTCGACGGATCGATGGTGACAAACGACAAGAGGTCCGAGGGATAGTCCTTGGCCGCGCCCAGGCCAGCGATCGTCCGGTGGAAGGTCACGTTCACCTGCTGGTCCAGGTAGAAGGCGCCCGCGATCCATTGCATGCGGCCCTCATCCCGCGACGCCGCGCGCACCTCCTGGGTGAACATCCGCGTGCTGGAGAGGACGTAGTCCTCGACATCGCCCTGGTGGTCGGCCTGCGCCGGCGATTGCCAGAAGCGCGAGTAGTCGCGATCCAGGAGGCCGCGCCGGGTCGCGTAGGAGGTGATCGACACCAGCTTGGCGCGGCCGAGATCATACTCGGCCGTCACGTTGTAGAGGCTCGTCGATCCCTTGGCCGCATCCTCCGGATCGATCGAGCCGGACTGATAGGGCCCGCCATCCTTGGGATCGAGAAGGGCTACGGCGTCGCCGCCCATCCTGTCCCGCTGACGCCAGGCCCAGGCGGTCACCAAGAGCCGCTCGTCGGGATGATAGGCGAGGCTCGCCCGGACGCCGGTCGACCGAAGGGCGTTCACATCGGCCTCGCCGCGGCCGGGGTTGTCGATGAAGCCGGCGTCGCGGGCTGAGTAGCCCACCAGCCTCAGCGCCAGGCGATCCTTGGCCAGGGGAAGGTTGAGCATGGCCTTGAGGTTGTGGCTCAACCCGCCGCCCTCGGTGGCCGAGGCGCCGGCTTGCACGTCGGCTTCGAACCTGGCCGTCGATGGCCGGTTGCTGATGATGCGGATGGCTCCGCCCAAGGAGCCGGAGCCGAAGAGCGTTCCTTGCGGCCCCCGCAACACCTCGACCCGGTCGACATCCACCAGCCGCAGGTCGGAGTTGAAGCGGGCGTAGTACCGGTTGAGCGAGGGCTGGTCGTCGAACAGCACCTCGACGGCGCCCTGTTGATTGCTGCTGAGGAGCGAGGTGGAGACGCCGCGGATGGCGAGGGTGCTGTTGCCGGCGGCGCCGGCGAAGCTGACCCCGGAAGAGAGCGGCAGATAGGTCTCGAACCGGTCCGCGCCGAGTTGCTCCAGAACCCTCTGGTCGACGGCCGTGATGGACACGGGAACGTCCTGAAGGTTCTGCGCTCGCTTCTGCGCGGTCACGATCACTTCGGCGATGGCCGGCGAAGGGATCGGTCGCGCCACGCCCAGCGTCGGCTTAACAGGCGCGACATCGGGCTTTCGGCTGGACCGAGCGGCCTGCGCCCGCTTCACGAAGATCCGCACCGAGGCCGGGCCGATGAATTCATAGCCGAGCGGGCTGGCCGACAGCATCAGCGCCAAGGCCTGATCGGCGGTGAAGGCGCCGAAGACCGGCTGAGTCCTCGCCCCGCTCACGACGCCCTCGGCGAAGGCGATCGACGTGCCGGATTGGATGCCGAACTGGACCAGGGCGTCGGCGGCCGGTTGCGCCGGAATCGCAAACGGCGCTCGCCGGGACGTCGCCGCGCAGGGCGACGCCACGCTCACAGCCGCCGCCACAACAAAGAAAGCCAGGCAAACATACGCGCGGGGCGCCTTCCAGCCGATCATTATGCGTCCCAACGAGGATCTGCCGAGCCGGAAGCCTCGTGGATTTCGCAACCCATCAACCGGCTTCATCGGTGCTGGCGGAAAACACCTCAGCGGCTTTGACCATATTTTTTTGAAGCTTCTCCAAGCCCTTGGCATCCCGGTTTCGCTCCCGCAAAAGGGCCGCGCTTGGCAGGGCGAAAGGCGAGGATCCGATGCGGTCCGCAATGAGCCGGATCGGGCGGGAAGAGCTGGACGATGACGTTCGCATCCAACCGCCCACCGAGGCGGGCGGCTTGAGCCCGCCGCTCGACCGTCGACTGGCGGCCGAAGCCTTCGCCTCGGCGCTGCGGCCCGAGATATTCGGCTATTTCCGCCGCCGCTCCGGAAGCGCCGAGGCGGCCGAGGAGATGGCCCAGGAGGCCATCCTTCGGTTCGTCGAAGGCGACTACGATCCCGCGGGCGACGAGGCGCGGCCCATCCTGTTCGGGATCGCTCGCCACATCCTGGCGGACGATCTGCGCCGCCGCCGTCGCGAGAGCGACGTCGGGATGACGTCCTTCGACGAGGCGCGCATCGACACCATTCCCAGCTCAGCTCCTACGCCCGAGCGCATCCTGGCCGCCAAGCACGAATTGTCGGAGGCGACGGCGATCATCCAGGCGATGCCGGCCAAGGTGCGGACGGCCTTCCTGCTGTCGCGCCTCCACGGCTTGAAGCATGCACAGATCGCCGCGAGCCTCGGGGTCTCCAAGTCCATGGTGGAGAAGTACATCATGGACGCGACGGCGCGCCTGCTGGGCGGCGCCGGGGCGTCGTTGCGGTGAATCGCGAGGGCCCCGATGAACGGTTCGAGCACGATGCTTTTGGAAGGCGGGAAGACCCGATGACGGGCGACGCCCAGAACGTTCTGATCGACGAGCTGTCCGCCTGGTTCGCCAAGATGTCGAGCGGCGAGGCGACAGATGCGGATCGGCGCGCCTTCGAAACTTGGCTCGATGCGGCGCCGGAGCGCCGGACGGCCCACGACCGCTTCCAGGCGCTGCTTGGGGTGGTCGATGAGGGCTTCCTGGATCACGACGCCCCTGAAGTCCTGCTTGACGCCGCAGCCCCGCCGTTCGCGCCTTCCCGCCGCCGGCGACCGGAGGGGACTCGCCCGCTCTTGCTTCGTAGCCGGCCGGCGTTTGCCACGGCGGCGGCCGCCGCCGTTGTCGTCGTCACGGCCGGTTGGCTTCTGGTCCAGCCTGGACGCTACCAGCCGGCGGCCACCGCGGTCGGCGAGCAGCGGACGCTCACCTTGGCCGACGGCTCCCATGTGATCCTGAACACCGACACCAGCCTCTCCTATCGGATGGGCCGAAGCGCGCGCGCCATCCGTCTGGCGCGCGGCGAAGCCTTCTTCGAAGTGCGCAAGGACCCTAAGGCCCCCTTCGTCGTCGCCGTCGATGAGGGAGAGGTGCGCGCCGTCGGGACCGCATTCAACGTCCGATCCTGGGGCGGCCAGACCGACGTCTCGGTGAAGGAGGGCGTGGTCGCTGTTCGAACCCATGACGGCCAAGCGGGACGTCTTCTGGCTGGCGATCACGCCGTCATCACCGCCGCCGGCCTGCGCATCGTCCAGCGAGGGGACAACACAGCAATCGTGGACGCCTGGACGCAAGGCCGCCTCGTCTATCGCAACCAACCTCTGAGCGTTGTGGTGAAGGACCTCGATCGCTACTTCGCAGGTCGGCTCGTAGCCGACGGACCACTCGTCGATACCCGGGTCAGCGCGGTGATCAGTCTTGGCGATGAGCGGGCCGTCCTGGCAGCGCTATCCCAGCAATTGCCGATTTCCGTCTCCCGCAGAGCCGACGACGTGACGGTAATTTCGGTCATCCCGGCGAAATGACACATGCGCGGTAGCGCATTGAAATCATTGCGGAAAAATCGGCCAAAACGGCCTGTGTAGGATTTGTGCAGAAAGTTTTCTCACAGCCATCACGAATCAAGCTTTTCGGCGGCGTCTGCTCATCGCCGATATGGCACACAAACGGCTCAGCTAGCTAGTGGCCCAGCTCATGGCCGGCGGGACTCGGGCTCGCCCATAGAGAGCCTCGCGTGTCAGCATATGCATGCGATGAGACCTGCTGGTTCAGCGCGGGGCCTGCCGCTAACGCGCCGGAGGCGCCCCCGGCGGAGGGGCGAGCGGCAGCGGCTGCCTCGCAACCTTCGGCGGCGCGGAGGCGCTTTTGGGTGGCGGCGGTGTTGCAGCAACCGCTGCTGTCGGAGCAGGCGTTGGCGCTAGGCAGACGGCCAAAGGCGTCGTCGTCAGCCGACTGTAAGCGTAAGTCGCGAAGGAGGCTCCGATGAGGGCGACAAGATCGCAGGCGGCACCGGCGCCGTGGTCGGTTCAATCGCGCCATCGACGACAAAATAGGCGGCTGGCTCGCTAATGCGCGCCTCGGAGGCTTTCAGAAGGTCATCGAAGCTGCGCACGAGCAGCCCGAGGCCGAGCCGCGGCGCCCCGACGCGGACGCGGCCCGCCGTACAGTCTGGACAGTCGGCGCCGAACGCGCGATTATCATTCGGCAAAAGCCGCGCTTAGCACACTCTTCTAGCACAATCGGCTTTTTCTCAATAAAATCAACGATGTAACCGGACTTAAAATCCGTTGGAGCAATCCGTGTGGGTTCGAGTCCCACCGTCCCTACCATCGCCAACCATCCCGCCCTCTGGCCGGTTGAGGTCCGGGCGAGAAACCCGCGCCGCGCGATGTGACCGAAAGGCGTACGTCGGAAGGGCTTGCCCGCCCTGCGTGAATACGACGAACCGCATAGATTATACGTTTCTTGGGATCTCGACTCCGCTCAAGATCGCGGAGGCTTTCGCGTATCGCCACTCGATGAGTCATTTCCTCCCCACCGTCGCGTCCGAGTTTGTGAGCATGGCTGAAGACAAGACCCCTGATCCCGTCGACATCCACGTCGGCCGTCGCCTGCGTATGCGTCGCAAGGATCTCGGCTATTCCCAGCAGTCGCTGGCCGACGCCCTGGGCCTGACCTTCCAGCAGGTGCAGAAGTACGAGGGCGGGTCCAACCGGATCAGCGCCAGCAAGCTGCACGCCACGGCCATGTTCCTGAAGACGCCGATCGGCTTCTTCTTCGAAGGCCTGGACGATCCCGAAGAGGCCGACACCACCGCCGCCGACCTGGCCAACGAGATGGCCGCGTTCTGGTCGCAGCCTGGCGGCCCGGACCTGGCGCGCTCGTATTTGGCGATCCCGTCGACGGGCATGCGCAAGCATCTGGTGGACCTAGCCAAGGCCATCGCCGGCGAGGAATAGGCGCTCCCCAGACGCCTTCTAGGCCGGATCCGCCAGCAGCTCGATATTCTGAGCCCCGGCCTCGGTCAGGGCGGCGATCAGTTCGGCGACCGCCACGTCCAGCTCGGCGGCGTCGCGACCGCGCAGGACGAGATTGGCGCCGTAGATGTCCGGCGGGCTGAAGAACGGGTAGCTGCCCAGCGACATGTCCGGATGGGCCTTGGCCACCGCTTCCAGCGGCGCGGCGATCGCGCCCTCGCCCGTGCCGGTCACCCGCACGGTCTTGGCCAGCACGACGGCGCCCGTGCGCAGGCGCGGCCCCACGTCCTCCAGCATGCCGCGCATGATCGCCGGCACGCCCGCCAGCACGAAGACATTGTCCTTCTGGAAGCCCGGGGGGCCCTGCACCGGGTTCTTCACCAGGCTGCCGCCCTCGGGCACGTGCGCCATGCGGCGGCGGGCGGCGTTAGGCTCGCCCCAGCGCTCGCGCAGCATGGCCATGATCTCCGGATGCTCGGGGGCCGTCACCCCGAACGCCTTGGCGATCGAATCGGCGGTGATGTCGTCGTGGGTCGGACCAATGCCGCCGGTGGTGATGACGTAGTCGTAGCGGGTCCGCAGCGCGTTGACCGCGTCGATGATCTCGTCCTCGATGTCCGGGACCACGCGGGCCTCGCAGAGGTCGACGCCGTAGGTGGCCAGGTACTTGGCGATGGCCGACAGGTTCACGTCCTGGGTCCGGCCCGAGAGGATCTCGTCGCCGATGATCATCACGGCGGCCGTCACGCGTTCGCCCGTTCCCGTTTGGGTAGCCGTCATCCGCTCGATCCCCTATGTCGCTTCGTTCCTACCGTTTCGACTTAGGCTCCGCATGCTGCTCCCGCAACCGCTCGTTCATGGTCGGCTGGTCAGCCGCTACAAGCGCTTCTTCGCGGACCTGGTGCTGGACGACGGCCGCGAGATCACCGCCCACTGCCCCAATCCCGGCGCCATGCTGGGCGTCAGGGAGCCGGGCCGAGGCGCCTGGGTGTCGTGGTCGGACGATCCCAAGCGAAAGCTGGCCTGGACCCTGCAATGCGTCGAACAGGACCATGCGCTGGTCGGGATCAACACCCTGCTGCCGAACAGGCTGGTCGCCGAGGCGCTGGCCAATGGCGCCATCCCCGAACTGACCGGCTACGCGACCATCCGCCCCGAGGTGAAATACGCCCAGGCCAGCCGCGTCGACTTCCTGCTCACCCACGAGGACCGCCCGCCCTGCTGGCTGGAGGTCAAGAACTGTCACTTCAGCCGTTCGCCGGGCCTGGCCGAGTTCCCCGACTGCAAGGCCGAACGCTCGACCCGCCATCTGTCCGACCTCGCCGCCCAGGTCGCCGGGGGCTGCCGCGCCGTGGTGCTGTTCGTCGTCCAGCGCGAGGACTGCCAGACCTTCCAGGCCTGCGCCGACCTCGACCCGAAGTTCGCGGCGGGCCTGGACGCGGCGGCCAGGGCCGGCGTGGAGGTGCTGGTCTACGCCTGCGCCATGAGCACGGAGGCCGTGCGGATCGACCGCCGGATCCTGTGGACCAACGCTCACCTAACAGCGATTTAAGCTGCAATCCGCTCGCATTTCGCTACCCATTCCGGGCGCGCGAACTGAGGGGATCGCATGAAGACGAATGTCCTGGCCGCGGCCGCCCTGACGCTCGCCCTGTGTGGGTGCGGACCCAGCGAGCCCGGCAAGTCCGAGAGCGGCATGATGACGGGTCTGCGGGCGATCTTCGCCTTCAAGGCCTGCACCGGAAAGCTGGAGGATCGCTTCGGCCTCAAGACGATCTCTGGCGTCACCTCCAACGACATGGACCCCGTCTCGACGGGCAAGCCTGGCGAATGGGACGTCAAGTTCACGGCGGACCTGACCGAGAAGGAGACCGGCCGGGTGACCCGTTACAAGGGCGTCTGCCACGTGCGCCGCGACAGGCCCACGACCCTGGACGCGGCCTTCGTCAAGGAGATCCGCCCGGCGACCGACACGGTGCGACGGATCAATCCTCAGTGAAGGGGGGCCATTGAAGGCGGGCTTGGGGTTGAAATCCGTGCTAGAATGGGCAGATACGCCCCTTCCGCCGACCAGATCGCCGCCCGCAACGCGGCGGCGACGCCCGAGTAGAGCATGACCCTAGACGACACCCTCGAGATCGAAGCCGAAACCCGCACGGGCCAGATCAAGATCCACACGGCCGCGGACTTCGAGGGCATGCGCAAGGCCGGCAAGCTGGCCGCCGAGTGCCTCGACATGCTGATCCCGCACGTGCAGCCGGGCGTGTCGTCCGACGAACTGGACCGACTGGCCCGCGAGTTCATCCTGGATCACGGCGCCCTGCCGGCCTGCCTGTACTATCGCGGCTATCCCAAGACGGTCTGCATCTCGCGCAACCACGTGGTCTGCCATGGCATTCCGGGCGAGTGGAACCTGAAGGAAGGCGACATCGTCAATATCGACGTCACCGTCATCGTCGACGGCTGGCACGGCGACACCTCGCGCATGTACGGCGTCGGCGAGGTGGGCCCGCGCGCCCGTCGCCTGGTCGAGATCACCTATGAGGGCATGAAGCGCGGTCTCGAGGCCGTGAAGCCCGGCGCGACGCTCGGCGACATCGGCAACGCCATCCAAAGCTATGTGGAGGCCCAGCGCTGCTCGGTCGTCCGCGACTTCTGCGGCCACGGCCTGGGTCGCGTCTTCCACGACGCCCCGAACATCCTGCACTTCGGCCGTCCGGGCCAGGGCGCGGTGCTGAAGCCCGGCATGTTCTTCACCGTCGAGCCGATGGTGAACCTGGGCAAGCCGGCCGTGAAGGTGCTGAACGACGGCTGGACCGCCGTGACCCGCGACAAGTCGCTGTCGGCCCAGTGCGAGCACTCGATCGGCGTGACCGAAGACGGCTACGAGATCTTCACCGCCTCGCCGGCCGGGCTGTTCCAGCCGCCGATCCTGGGCGCCTGATCGCGCTATGGGCGCATTATTGCGATAGACAATCTTTGCGAAGTTCGCAAAGCTCAGTCCATGACCGAGCTTGAGAGACGCAGACGATTTCAGCGCTTCATGTGCTGGGGCTACACGCCCTTCGTGGTCGGTTCCTGGCTGGTCCTGCGGGCCTTCCGGCTGCATGACGGCGTCATCTCGGTCTCGGGCTTCCTGTGGTACGCGGCGATCGCCGTGCCCGCCCTGGTCGTGGCGGTCTTCATCCCCTTCGCGGAGGATCGCCGGCTGCGTCGCCTCGCGGAAGAACGGCGGGCGCATCGTCAGCCCGCCCTGGTTCTCGACAGCTAAGCGGCGAGCGCATGGTCCAGGCGGTGTCGCTCAGCATCTCGGATCCTGAGCCGGTCGCGCCGGAGAAGCCGGCGCGCAAATCCGCCCACGCCCATCACGCCGGCCATCGCGAGCGGCTGCGCCAGCGGGCCAAGGCGGGCGGCTTCGTCGCCCTGCCCGACTACGAGCTCTTGGAGCTCTATCTCTTCCGCACCTATCCGCGCGGCGACGTCAAACCGCTGGCCAAAAGCCTGCTGGCCCGATTCGGCTCGCTGGGCGGCGTTTTGGGCGCCACGATCGAGGAGCTGGCCACCGTGCCGGGCGTCGGCGAGACGGCGGCCATGGATCTCAAGCTGCTGCACGAGGCCACGCTGCGAGCCGGGCGGGACAAGATCGTCAAACGGCCGGTGATCAGCTCCTGGAGCGCCCTGCTCGGCTATGTCCGCGTCGCCCTGGCCAACGAGTCGCGCGAGCAGTTCCGCGTGCTGTTCCTGGACAAGAAGAACCAGTTGATCGCCGACGAGGTGATGAACCGGGGCACGGTCGACCACGCCCCGGTCTATCCGCGCGAGGTCATGCGCCGGGCGCTGGAGCTGTCGTCCAGCAACATCATCATCCTGCATAATCATCCGTCCGGCGACCCAACGCCGTCGCGGCCGGACATCGACATGACCAAGCAGATCGTCGAGGCCGGCAAGGCCCTGAAGATCGCCGTTCACGACCATCTGGTGGTCGGTCGCGAGGGCGTCGCCAGCTTCAAGGCGCTGGGATTGATGTAGATCCGGATCGGGACATTAATTTCCGCACAGGACATGCAAGCTCGGCTTGACGCCCTCCGCCGAAACCGTGAGCGTCACGGCTCCTGTTTGCGCCCCTGAAGTTGCTCCGGAGTCCCCGCATGCGTCGCCTGCTCACCGTTCTTCTCGGCTCGGCCGCCCTGCTGACCGGCGTCGCGCACGCCGCCGACGCCAAGAAGGCCCCGGAGAAGCCCGGTGAGATCCCCAAGGCGATCAAGACGCTGCACGACGGCTTCCTGACCCTGGACACCCACCTGGACACGCCCGAACACTTCGCGCGTCAGGGCTGGTCGATGCTGGACCGTCATGTGGTCACCGAGGACGGCACCCAGGTCGACCTTCCTCGCATGAAGGCCGGCGGCCTGGATGGCGGGTTCTTCGTCATCTACACCGGCCAGGGCGAACTGACGGCCGAGGGCTATCGCAAGGCCCGTGACTTCGCCCTGAACCGCGCGACCGAGATCCGCGAGATGGTCGCAGCCCATCCCGACCAGTTCGAACTCGCCTATACCGCCGAGGACGCCGCGCGGATCAACAAGGCCGGCAAGGTCTTCGTCTTCCAGAGCATCGAGAACTCCTGGCCGATCGGCGAGGACCTGACCTTGCTGCAGACCTTCTACGCCACCGGCGTGCGGATGGCCGGGCCGGTCCACTTCCGCAACAACCAGTTCGCCGACAGCTCGACCGATCCCAAGGGCAAGATCTGGCATGGCTATTCGCCGCTGGGCCTGCGCTGGCTGGCCGAGGCCAACCGCCTGGGCATCCTGGTGGATGTCAGCCACGCGTCGGACGACATCGTCGATCAGTCGGTGGCCCTGTCGAAGGCCCCGATCATCGCCTCGCACTCCGGCGCCAAGGCGATCTTCGACCATCCGCGAAACCTGGATGACGCCCGCATCAAGAAGATCGCCGACAGCGGCGGCGCGGTCTGCATCAACTCGGTCTATCTGAAGGCCCCCGTTCCCCCGAGCGCCGAGCGCAAGGCGGCCCTCGACGCCCTGGGCTCGCTGCCCGAGGACGCGACGGAGGCGCAGGTGAAGGTCTGGATGAAGAAGCTGATGGAGGTGAACGCCAAGCACCCGTTCCCGCGCACCAACTTCGAGACCTTCATGGCCAGCATGCTGCACACCCTGAAGATCGCCGGCCCCAAGGCCGTCTGCGTCGGGGCCGACTGGGACGGCGGCGGCGGCGTTGAGGGCCTGGAGGACGTGGCCGACCTGCCCAAGATCACCGCCCGCCTGAAGGCCGAAGGCTATAGCGACGCCGACATCCAGGCGATCTGGAGCGGCAATGTGCTGCGACTAGTGGCCGGGGCGCAGGCCTACGCCAAGAGCGTGGCCGCCAAATAGGGTCTAGCGGGGCGGCCCCTCGAAGGCCGCCCTTCGCGCCGCCGCGGGCGTGTAGACCCGCGCCAGGCCCTCGGCCAGCACGGCCCGCTCCGGAGGGGTCAGGGTGGCGGCGTAGCTGGCCAGGGCGGCCTCGACATTGCCGCGCGCCTGGAGATCGAGCGCGCGCGCCGTGCTCAACCGCCTGGCCACCTCGGCGGCGTCGAAGCCGGGCGAGCCCAGGGCCGCCAGGGCCGCCTGCCGCTCGGCGCGGGCCTGCTGGGTCAGGGGCCTGTTCTTCTTGTTGGCCTCGCCCAGCGCCTTGCGGAACGCCCGCCGGCTGTCGGGCGAGAGCACGTCGCCGGCCGAGATCAGCGGCGGCCGGGCCTGGGCCGTCGACGGCGGGCCCTCGACGGACGGCGCGGCGGCGACGGCGGGCAAGGCGGACGGGGTAGCGACCGGCGCGGCCGACGGCTCCCTGGTCGTCGCGTGTCGGGGCGACTTCGACGGCGCCTCGGCCGGCGCGACCGGAACCACCGGCGTCGGACTGGGCGGCGCGACGATGCGCGGAGCCGGCGCGGTCGCGACGGTCGGCGCGACCGGCGGCGCCGTCAGACGCGCATAGCCCATGCCGGCCAGCCCGCCGACCAGGAACACATTGACCACCGCCGAGGCGGCCAGAGCGATGATCCAGGGCCGCGACGTCATAGTTCGGAGGGCTCCGCGATGGCGTCCTGCAGGGCCGAGGAGGTGTCGACGGCCGTGATGACCGGCTGCTCGGCCACGATCGTCGGCGCGGCGGCCTCAGGGCGACCAACGGCCACGCCCACGGCGATCCCCGCGAAGGCGGCGGCCGACAGGCCCAGGGCCGCGCCCAGGCCGACGACCCAGCGGCGAGCGGTGTCAGGCGCTTGCGGCGCCGCGGCGATCAGCCGGCCCAGCAAGGCGGCGTCGGCGCTCTGGGCGGGCGCAAGATCCAGCAGGCGGTCCATCTGCGCGGCGGCGCTCAGCACCGACGCCAGGCGCGCCGCGTTCGCCGCCAGCAGGGCGCGCGCGGCTTCACGTTCGCCTTCCGGCCAGCGGGCGATCTCGCCGCCATAGGCCTCGGCCAGCGCCTCGAACCTTTCGAGCGTCATCATGACCATGCGTCCTTCATCCCCCCGCCCCCGTACCGGCCAGGTCGGCCAGCGAAGCCTTCAGCGCCCGGCGACCTCTGGAGAGCAAGCTCTCCAGCGCCTCGACGCTGATCGCCATCAGTCCGGCGGCCTCGATATTGCCCAGCCCCTGGTGGTGACAGAGCACGATCGCCTCGCGCTGACGCGGCGGCAAGGCCGCCAGCGCCGCTTCGACGCGCCTGGACAGGTCCGCGCCGATCAGGCCCGCATCCGGCGCCGGACCAGTGTCGACCTGCTCGGGCGGCGTGTCCGTCGCGATCTCGCGCCGTCGCCGCAGCCGGTCGTAGCAGAGGTTCAGCGCCACCCGGTGCAGCCAGGTATCGAACCTGGCCGCGCCTGGCTTCCAGGCCCGCGCCTGCTTCCAGGCGCGCAGGAAGGTCTCCTGGGCGACGTCCTCGGCCTCGCCCGAGTCGTTCAGCATGCGCCTGGCCAGGGCCAGGATGCGCGGCAGACGTCGGTCCAGCAGCGTGCGAACGGCGGACGGGTCGCCCCGGCCCACCCCCGCCAGCAAGGCTTCGTCGGGGTCGTTCCCGTCGGACGCCAACCGTCACTCCGCCGCGCACGTCGCCATCAGACCCCAACCTTGGCCTTGCCGGGCTTGGCCTGCAATTCCTCCAGCGTCAGGACGCCGTCATTGTTGGTGTCCATCCGCTTGAACCGCCAGGCCAGCATGGCGTCGGCCTCGGTTCGCGACAGGGCGCCATCCTTGTTGGTGTCGAAGCGGGCGAACAGGCGCTGGCCGCGCTTGCCGGCCTTGCCTGAAGCCTTGGCGTCGACCTCGGCGTTCTGCTTGCGGAAGGCGGCGAACTCGTCGGGCGAGATCTTGCCATCCTTGTTGGTGTCCAGCCGCGCGAACAGCTTGTCGCCGTTCCTGGCCTGGAACTGCTGCAAGGTCATCCCGTCGGTAGCGGCGGGCGCGGCTTTCCCCGGCATGTTTTGGGCAGCCGCGTTCTGGGCCAAGGCGGGTCCGCCCAGCGCCAGCACGGCGCCGGCGGCGATCAGGGTGCGTACGATCATCAGTCTTAAGGTCTCCATGGAGGAAGGCCCGTCCCATCAGACTGAACGCGCGGCGAAACGGATTCCGTCGCGGGTTTTTCGGAAACTTAGCCCGGAGCCTTCACGATCGCGGAATAGGCCGCCCGGGCCTCGGCCTTGGCCTTGGCCAGCTTGGGTTTCAGCGACTTGAACTGGCCGACACGGCCGGCCTTGGCCATCAGCGCCTTGAACGCCTTGGGCTCCGCTTCGGGGTCGCCGCCGTCCTCCAGGGCCACCTTGATCAGCTGCGAGAGGTCCTGTTCCAGCCGCCAGGCGGTCTCCAGCCGGGTCAGGGCGCCGGCGTCGGCGAGGCCGGCTTCGCGCAGGGCCGCCAGGGCCTCGCCGGTGTTCTGGCGCAGGGGGCCGCCCTTGGCCGCGTGGGCCAGTTGCAGGAACTGGGCGGCGAACTCGATGTCGACCAGCCCGCCGGGGACCAGCTTCAGGTCCCAATCGCCCTTGCCCGGCCGCTCGCGCTCCATCAGCTCGCGCATCTCGACGACGTCGGCGGCGGTCTTCTTCCAGTCGCGGGGCCGGCGCAGGGCCGCTTCGATGGCCCCCTCGGCCTGGGCCTTGAAGTCCGGCGAGCTGGCCCAGACCACCCGGGCGCGGGTCAGGGCCAGCAGCTCCCAGGTCTCGGCCTCGCGCTCGTAATAGTCCTCGAACGCCGCGAAGCTGACCGCCACCGGTCCCTTGGCGCCGGACGGCCGCAACTTCATGTCGACCGCATACAGCGTTCCCTCGCCGGTGGGGGCCGACAGGGCCGCGATCATCCGTTGCGTGAAGCGGGCGTAGAAGGTGTCGGCGCTCCATTCCTTTGTGGCGGAGTGGGCCGCTGGCCCATCGGCGACGTAGAGCGTCATCAGGTCCAGGTCGGACTTGGCGGTCATCTCGCGCGAGCCGGCCTTGCCCAGCGCCACCACCGCCACCTGGCCGGGGAAGGCGCCGCCCAGGCGCTCGGTCTCGGCCAGGGCCGCCGGGGCCAGGCCGCTGATGATCAGGTCGCCCAGCTCGGCGAAGGCCCGGCCGATGTCGCGGGCGTCGGCGCTGCCGCTCATCACCCGCACGCCGATGCGGAAGCTCTGGTCGCGGAACAGCCGCCGCGCCGCATCCATCGCGCCCTCGAAGTCGGCCGGGTCCCAGGGCGCGACAGCGGGGGTCTCGATCGGGCCAAAGAAGGCCGGATCCAGCAGGGCGTCCAGAGCCGTGGGTCGCCGGGCCAGAGTCGTGGCCAGACGCGGGGCGAAGGCCATGACCTCGACGATCAGCTCGAACAGGCGCGGCTGAGCCAGGAACAGCGACTGGATCTGCACGCCCGAGCTCAGCGACGCGAAAAAGTCGGCGAAGCGGTTGAAGGCCTGGTCCGGCGCCCCGGTGGCGTTGGCCGCGTCCAGCAGACGCGGAGCCAGGCGGGTGAACAGCTCGCGGCCCCGCTCGGTGCGGGTGGCGGCGATGTGGCCGTGGTGCCAGCCGCGGATGGTGGCGGCGACGCGCTCGGGGCTGGAAAAGCCCATGCGCTTGAGCGTGGCCAGGGTCTCGGGATCGTCCTCGACGCCGGTGAAGACGAGGGAGCCGAACCGCGAGGAGAGTTCCTCCTCCCCCGCGAACAGGCGGCCGTAGCGCTGGTTGACGCCCTTGAGGATCTTGCCGACCGCCGCGTCGAAGCTGCGCAGGTTGTCCTGGCCCCACAGGGCGGCGACCTTCTTGCGGTCGTTGTCGGACTCCGGGAGCTTGTGGGTCTGGTCGTCGGCGATCATCTGGGCGCGGTGCTCCAGGGCCCGCAGGTCCTGATAGGCCTTGGACAGCCAGCCGGCGTCCTCCAGACTCACGTGACCGGCGGTCGCCAGCGCCAGCAGCGCGTCCAGGGTGCGCGGCCCGCGCAGGTCGGGCTGACGCCCCCCCAGGATCAGCTGCTGGGTCTGGACGAAGAACTCGATCTCGCGGATGCCGCCGCGCCCCAGCTTCAGGTCCGCGCCCTTGGCGGTCAGGCGGTCGTCGACCTTGTAGGTGTGGATCTGGCGCTTGATCGAGTGGATGTCGGCGATGGCCGCGAAGTCCAGGTTCCGCCGCCAGATGAAGGGCTGCAGGCCTTCCAGGAACGCCGCGCCCTCCTTGAGGTCGCCCGCCGCGATCCGGGCCTTGATGTGCGCGGCGCGCTCCCAGTTCTGGCCGACGCTCTCGTAGTAGTCCATGGCCGCGTCGACCGGGATGGCCGGCGGGGTCGAGGACGGATCGGGGCGCAGGCGCAGATCGATGCGGAAGACATAGCCGTCGGCGGTCCGCTCCTGCAGCACCCGGCCCAGGTGGTTGGCGATTCGCACCGCCACGGCCTGCGGCTCGACGCCTTCGGCCACCTGCAGCTTCTGGGGCGCGTAGAAGATCGAGAAGTCGATGTCGCTGGAATAGTTCAGCTCGAACGCACCGTGCTTGCCCATGGCGATGCAGAACAGGCCCGGCGCGGGACCGTCGTCCCCTTCCCCGACATGGGTCAGGGCGCCGCGATCGACTTCCTGACGGACGGCCTGGGCCAGGGCGGCCTTCAGGGTGGCGTCGGCGAAGCGGGTCAGGGCGCCGGTCACCTGGTCCAGGTCCCAGACCCCGCCCAGGTCGCACAGGGCCGTCAGCAGGTGCAGGTCGGCCTTCAGCTCGCGCAGAACCCGTCGCGCGGTCTCGAAGTCCGGCTCGGCGGCGACGGCTTCGGCGGCGGCCAAGGTGGCGGCCAGGGTCTCCGCCGGATCGCCGTCCAGGATCATCGGCAGGCGCTTGCCGTCGCGCCGCGCCAGGCTGGCCAGATAGGGCGAGGCGCCGAACACCGGCGCCAGAGCGTCCCAGGCCGCGTCGACGCCGGCCATGGCCTCGCCGGCGCGCTTGGCGATCATCTCATGAGCCCGCTCGGCGGCCTTGGCGTCGAGGATCGGGCCGCAGGGGACGAGGCGTTCACCGAGCGCGTTGGGGAAGCGAGTCATGCCGGCACCGTGACCCGCCGCAGGCCTTCAAACAAGACTCGCCCTTGACGTTCGAAATTACAGTTGTAACCATTCAACCCGAGGAAACGGCAGGAACCGCTCCGACGATGATCGAGCTCTTCGCCCTCGCCCTGGTCCGGGCCCAGATCGCCGCCGCCGCCGCCGTGCTGCTGGTCGTGATGCTGCGCCCGTCCGCGCGCCAGCTGTTCGGACCGCGCCGCGCCTACGGCCTGTGGGCCATCGTGCCGGCCGCCGCGGCGGCCGCCTTCTTCCCCAGCCTGGCCGAAACCATGGAGATCGGCGATCCGGCCCGTCCGTGGGGCGCCTGGGCCGGCAAGCTCGTCCTGCTGTGGTTGGCCGGCTGCGTGATCGCCACGGCGGTGCTGGTTGTCCGCGAGCGCCTGTTCCACCGCCGCGTCGACAAGGGCCAGGTCGGCCCGGCGGTCGTCGGGGCCTTGTGGCCGCGCATCGTGCTGCCGTCCGACTTCGCCGAGCGCTTCGACGCCCGCGAGCGCGAGATGATCACGCTGCACGAGCGCACCCACATCAATCGCGGCGATCCGATGGCCAACCTGGTCGTCGCCGTGATCGGCGTGCTGGGCTGGTGCAACCCGATGATCTATCTGGCGTCGGGCCTGGTGCGCATCGACCAGGAGCTGGCCTGCGACGCCACCGTCGTGGCCCTGCGCTCCGACATCCGCGCCGACTACGCCAAGGCGCTGATGAAGGTCCAGATGAACGCGGCCGTCTCGCCCCTGGCCTGCGGCTGGGCCACCCATCCGCTGATCCTGCGCGTGTCGCTGCTGAATCGCCGGGAGCCCAGCCTGACGCAGGACATCGCCGGTTTCCTCACGATGACGTTCCTGGCGATCACAGCCATGGTCATCGTCTGGAGCGTGGCTCCGCGAGGGCCCCTCTCCACCGACCTGAACCCAGGCGTGGTGGCGCGCATGGACCCCTATACGGGCGCGATCATCTGGGTGAAGGCCGACCACTAACATGATCGACCTGCTGGTCCTGGCGCTGATGCGCGTGCAGATCGCCGCCGCCGTCGGGGTGCTGGCCGTGCTGCTGCTGCGCCTGCCGGTGCGCTGGCTGCTGGGGCCCCGCCTGGCCTATGGCCTGTGGATGCTGGTCCCCGCCGCCGCCGTCGCCGGCCTGCTTCCGAGTCTGGCCGAGACCACCCGGGCCGGCGTCGCCGCCGAGCCGCTGGGGGCGAGCCTGGCGCTGAAGCTGCTGCTGGTCTGGGCGATCGGGGCGGCGCTCCTCGCTGGCGTCATGATGCTGCAGGAGCGGGCGTTCCGCCGCCGGGCCGAACGAGGCCAGGCCGGTCCCGCCGTCATGGGCGCCCTGTGGCCGCGCCTGGTGCTGCCGGCCGATTTCGAGACCCGCTTCAGCGCCCGCGAGCGTGACCTGATCCTGCTGCACGAGCGCACCCACATCCGCCGGGGCGATCCGGTCGCCAACCTCATCGTGGCCGGCTGCCGCGTGGCGGGCTGGTGCAATCCGCTGATCCACCTCGGCGCGGCCTTCGCCCGCGTCGACCAGGAACTGGCCTGCGACGCCACGGTGCTGGCCCTGCGCGAAGGCATCCGCGCCGACTACGCCCGGGCGCTGCTGAAGGTCTCGCGCTTCGGCGTCGCCTCGCCCCTGGCCTGCGGCTGGGGCGCGCATCCGCTGGTGCTGCGCGTCGGCTTTCTCGGCCGCACCGAGCCCAGTGTCCGTCGCCAGATCGCCGGCTACGTGCTTCTGCCGGTCCTGGCGATCGCGACCTTCGTGGGCGTGTGGACGATGGCGCCGCGCGGTTTCGATTCCCTGGCCATGGCGCCGGACGCCCTCTACGTCCCAAGCGCGGAGCACGGCTGGAAGCTGCCCTAGCCTGCCTACTCCACCCGCGGCAGCACCAGGGCCACCCGCAGGCCGGGGCCCATGCCGTTGTATTCGCCTGGCCCTTCGGCCAGCTCCAGACGGCCGCCGTGCGAGACGGCCACCGCGCTCACCAGCGACAGGCCCAGGCCCGCCCCGGGCTCGCTGCGGCTGTTCTCCAGGCGCACGAAGCGCTGGACCACGCGGGCGCGGTCGTTCTCGGGCACGCCCGGCCCCGTGTCGGTGACCGAGAACTCCAGCTCGCCGGACGAGGTGCGCCGCGCGCGCAGCATGATCGCCCCGCCCTCGGGCGTATATTTGATGGCGTTGTCGAGCAGGTTGGCCAGCGCCTGGGCCAGGAACTCGCGGTTGCCCTTGATGGTCAGGGCCGGGACGATCTCGGCCTTGAAGTCCAGGCCCTTGTCCTCGCACGAGAACGCGTAGAGCTCGGCCATGTCGCTGGCCAGTTCCGAGGCGTCGAAAATGCGCTGGTCCGGGGCCGAGCCGGCGGCTTGCAGACGGGCGATGGCCAGCACCGCGTTGAAGGTCTTCAGCACGCCGTCGGCGTCCTGCAGCGCCGTCTCCAGCGCCGCCACCGGATCGCCCTTGCCGTTCTCGGCGTCGATCAGGGCGACCTCCATGCGGGCGCGCAGCCGGGTGAGTGGCGAGCGCAGGTCGTGGGCAATGGCGTCGCCGGCGTGGCGAAGGCCGCCCATCAGGCGTTCGATGCGGTCGAGCATGTCGTTCAGGCCCTCGGCCAGCTCGTCATACTCGTCGCGCGTGCCGCGCACCCGGGCGCGGGCGTGCAGGTCGCCAGCGCGGACGTCGTTGACCACGTCCACCAGCCCCTGCATCGAGCGGCTGACATTGCGGCTGATCAGGACGCCCCCGGCCATGCCCAGCAGGATGACCAGCGCCCCGGCGCCCCACAGGGCCCGGACGATCTTGCGGACATAGGCTTCGGAGGCGTCGACATCGGCCCCGACGAACAGGATCTCGCCGTGGTCCAGACGCTGCTGCACCCCGCGCGCGGCCGCCTTGACCTCGGCCCCGTCCAGGTCGGTCTCGGTGACCTTGAAGCTGGCCCACTGCGGGCCATCGCCGGTGAAGTCGCTGACCGGCGACTCCTCGATCGAGCCCGAGATGCGCTTGCCGGTCTTGTCGGCCAGGAAGTAGAGGAACGGCTTCTCGCCCGTCGCCCGTTCGACGATGGTCTGGTTCAGGGCGTCGACGCCGCCTTGGCGGTAGGCCGCCTCAAGGCTCTCGAATTCGCGGCTGATCTCGGCCTGGGCCCGGCGGTTCACCTCGCCCGCCGTGGCCACGTAGATGTAGCCCAGGAAGGCGCTGGCGGCCGCCGCGAACAGGGCCAGGAACAGCAGGGTCAGCCGGAACGGCGTGGTGCGGAGAAGGCGCGGCAGACGCATGAGTTAGGACTTTCCGCGCAAGATGGCGCGAAGGTTTCGGCGGCCATCAACCACGCGCAGGATGGCGACGTCAGGGCCCTTGAGGCGGTAGAGCACCAACCAGGGCGATGCAGACCAAATCCTCAAGCCCTGTCTCAATTCTGGTTGCTCCCGACCCAAGTTCGGAAAATCGCCCAAGCGTTCGAGCGCGCTTTCGATACGGTCCACTTGTTCCGTTGCGACGGCCGCGCCGTTGTTTCGAGAGATCTCGCGAAAGATAGCCATAAGGTCGCCATTGACGGCCTTCGCTCTCAGAACACGCCCCACCCCAGCCCCTCGATTAGTGCTCGTCGCGGAGCTTCAGGGTTCCTTCGGCGATGATCTCGGCGAAACCGCGATTGTCGAACTCTCCGCGCTCGATCTCTTCCCAGGCTTCCTCAATGAGAACCGTAAGCGCCGCGCGATTACGGTTGATCCAAGCGTCCACGCCAGCGTCGGACATCGAAGTCTCGAACGCATCTTGCGGCGGCGTGACAGGCTTAGTCAGCTTGTTCATGGTCTGATCCTACCACGCCGCCCTCGCATCGCCTACGGATCGAGCCGGTAGCCGGCTCCGCGCACGGTCTGCAGCATGGCCCTGTCGAAGCCCTTGTCGATCTTCGAGCGCAGGCGCGAAATGTGGACGTCGATGACGTTGGTCTGCGGGTCGAAGTGATATTCCCAGACCTTCTCCAGCAGCATGGTGCGCGTCACCGACTGGCCGGCGTGGCGCATCATGAACTCCAGCAGCTGGAATTCGCGCGGCTGCAGGTCGATCTCCTTGCCCTGGCGATGGACCGTCCGGTTGATCAGGTTCATCTCCAGCTCGCCGACCTTCAGGGTGGTGGCGACGGCGCCGGTCTCGCGGCGGCGCGACAGGGCCTCGACGCGGGCCATCAGCTCGGGGAAGGCGTACGGCTTGACCAGGTAGTCGTCGGCGCCCGCCTTCAGGCCCACCACGCGGTCGTTGACCTCGCCCAGGGCCGACAGGAACAGCACCGGCGTCTGGTCGCCCTCGCGGCGCAGGGTCTCGACGACCTGGACACCATCAAGCTTGGGCATCATGCGGTCGACGACCAGGACGTCGTAGCCGCCCTTCTGGGCCTCGGCCAGGCCAGCCTCGCCGTCGGGCGCGTGCTGGACGTCGTAGCCGGCCTCCGTCAGGCCGTGGGCCATGGCGGCGGCGGCCTCCAGGTCGTCCTCGATAATCAGAATACGCATCGTCAGAGCCCCTCATGCGCTCGGGCGGAATGGCGGAACGATCGACGTTCCCCCGATTCCACGCATCGCGCGATAGTTGCTCTTGCAATAGCGGTTTCGGCGAGCGCCGTAACTTAAACCTTGGACAGAAAAAGCCCCGCTCCGGAGATCCGAAGCGGGGCTGATCGTTGGCCCGCCCTCGCCCTTCGACGGGCTCAGGGTGAGGACTACCGCGGTCGCCGTGAAATCCTCATCCTGAGCTTGTCGAAGGACGAGGATTTCAAGCGCCAGCCTTACGGCGCGATCTTCAGCGGCACGAAGACCGGGCGGTTCTGGCGGATCACCTTGACCAGCACGCTGTTGCGGCCGGCCTTCTTGGCCGAGGCCACGGCGTTGTTGACGTCGACGACGCTGTTCACCGCCATGCCGTTGATGTTCGACAGGACGTCACCCTTGGCCAGACCCTTCTCGCCGGCGTCGCTGTCGCCCTTCACGCCGGTGATCAGCAGGCCCTTGATCTCGCTGTCGATCTTGTAGGTCTGGCGCGAGGCCGGATCGATCGGGCCGAGCGTGAGACCCAGGGCGTCGACCTTCTGGCTGACGGGCTTGTCCGGGGTGGGCGCGGCGCCGCCGTCCTTGTCGTCGTCGTCGTCGTTCAGGCCAAGAGCGTTCTCGGCCGGACGGGTGCCCGACTTGACGTCGATCACGCGCGGCTTGCCGTCACGGATGATCGACATCTTGATGCTCTCGCCCGGACGGGCCTTGGCCACTTCGCGGGTCAGTTCCGAGCGGTTGGCGATCGTCACGCCGTTGACGCCGGTCAGGATGTCGTCCGGCAGCAGGCCGGCCTTGGCGGCGGGACCGCCCGGGACCAGCTCGGCGACGATCGCGCCCTTCACGTCCTTCAGGCCCAGGGCCTCGGCCGACTCGGCGCTGAAGTCCTGGATGGTGACGCCGATATAGCCGCGAACGACCTTGCCGCCCGAGATCAGCTGCTTGGCGGTGGCCTCGGCGATGTCCGCCGGAATGGCGAAGCCGATGCCGACCGAGCCGCCCGACGGCGAGTAGATGGCGCTGTTGACGCCGATCACCCGACCGTAAATGTCGAACGACGGACCGCCCGAATTGCCCCGGTTGATCGGCGCGTCGATCTGGATGTAGTTGACGAACGACGAGGTGTTGTCGCCCAGGTCACGGCCATAGGCCGAGATGATGCCGGCCGTCGCCGTGCCGCCCAGGCCGAACGGGTTGCCGATGGTGATGACCCAGTCGCCGACGCGCGGCTTGGCCTGGTTCTCGAAGTTCACATACGGAAAGTCCGCGCCCTTGGCCTTGGGGTCGATGACCTTGACCACCGCCAGATCGGTGCCCTCGTCGCGGCCGACCAGGGTGGCCTTCAGCTCGCGGCCGTCCTTCATCACCACCTGGATGTCGTCGGCGTCGGCCACGACGTGGTTGTTGGTGACGATGTAGCCGTCGGCCGAGATGAAGAAGCCCGAACCGGCCGACTGCTGCTTCGGCGTGGTCGGCGTGTCGCCGTCCTCACCGTCCTGGCCCGGCTTGCCCTTCTGGCCGCGCGGCACGATGTCGAAACCTTCCAGACCCGGAATGCGCAGCGCCTGCGGCGAGGCCTTGGAGGTCACGTTGATCTGGACGACCGCGGGCGAAACCTTCTCGAAGATGTCGGCGAACGACAAAGGCGCGCCCGGCGGCGGCGCGAACGACGGCGAACCGGCCACGGCCGGACGGGCCACGGGGGCCTCTGCGGCCGCCGTTCCCATGCGCATGCCCACACCGGCCAGAGCGGCGCAAGCCACGCCCGCGCCAGCGATGGCGCCCACAACGAAACCCGACTTCCTAGCGGTCATTCTCTGCTTTCCTCACCCGCGCGTCCCGCGCGCGGTCCCTTTGGATCTGAGAACCTAGTCGTGACGGCGAAAGGTGCAATGGTTCTCGGATTACCTTCGCGTCATTGGAGCCCGCTTCTTGCGGCTCCATTTCGGCGCAATCGTGTCAATCGTCTTGCAGCAATTTAGCGACGCGGTCTTCTTCGTCCTGCGAAAGCTCTGTCTCGACCGTCTGGCGACGCCGCAGAAGGCCGACCATCAGGACGCCGCCCACCAGCAGAACACCGACCGGCGCCAGCCAAAGCGCTGCATTGCCAGCGGAAAAGCGCGGCTTCAGCAGCACGAACTCACCATAACGCTGCACAAGAAACGCGCGGATCTCGCCATCGCTGCGGCCCGCCTTGACCTGTTCGCGGACAATTCGTCGCAGGTCGCCGGCCAGCTGGGCCTCGGAGTCGTCGATCGACTCGTTCTGACAGACCAGACAGCGCACTTCCTTGAAGAGGACGCGGGCGCGGGCCTCCTGCGCCGGATCGGGCAGACGCTCGGTGGGTTCCGAGGCGCTGCCCATCAGGGCGACGGCGGCCAGGGCCACCAGCAGGGCGCGGACGCGGCTCACGACACGGCCTCGCCGGCGCGGCGGCCGACGCCCAGGCGCACGCGGCGATCGGACAGCGACACGGCGCCGCCCAGGGCCATGATCAGCGGCCCCAGGAAGATCAGCCGCACCCACGGGTTCACATAGGCGCGCACCAGCCAGGCCGGCTTGCCGCCCTCGCCCGCCCGGCGCTCGCCCAGCACGACATAGATGTCGTCCAGCATGCGCGGACAGATGGCGACTTCCGAGGTGGTCTGCGACCCGGTCGGATAGAAGCGGCGCTCGGGCTCGGCGTGGCAGATCTCGTTGCCGGCCTTGTCGAAGACCTTCACGATCCCGCGCTCGGCCAGGTAGTTCGGGCCCTCGACCGTGCCGACATCGGTCAGGGTCAGGGTGTAGGCGCCCAGGGCGTGGCTGTCGTTGAGGCTCAGCGCCTGAGCGGCTTCGACGCGCCAGGCGGTCTCGAACGAGGCCCCCAGCACGAAGATCCCAAGACCGGCGTGGGCCAGGGTCGTGCCCCAGGCGCCGCGCGGCAGGCCTCGGGCGCGACGGACGCTCTCGGCCACCGGAGCGCGGAACAGTTTCAAGCGCTCGCTCATCTCCAGCAGCGCCCCGCCCAGCAGCCAGAAGCCGAGCGCCAGGCCCGCGCTGGCCAGGGCCTTGCGCGGCTGGACGACGCCGTAGGCGACAAGGCCCAGCGCGGCGGCGACGGCCAGCACGATCCACAGCTTGCGGGCCACGCTTTTCGCATCGCCACGCTTCCAGGCCAGCAGGGGTCCGGCTGGCAGCACGGCGAAGGCCAGCACCATCAGCGGCACGAAGGTCAGGTTGAAGAACGGCGCGCCGACCGAGACGGCCTCGCCGTCCATGGCCTCGCGGATCAGCGGATAGAGCGTGCCCAGCAGCACCACCGCCGTCGCCGTCGACAGCAGGATGTTGTTGAGCACGATGGCGCTCTCGCGGCTCACCGGGCGGAACTGGCCGCCGGGGTTCAGGCTGCCGGCGCGCAGGCCGAACAGCAGGAAACCCGCGCCCGCCGCGACGCCCATCATGATCAGCAGCAGCACGCCGCGGGTCGGGTCGACGGCGAAGGCGTGGACGCTGGTCAGCACGCCCGAGCGCACCAGGAAGGCGCCCAGCATCGAGAAGGTGAAGGCCGCCAGGGCCAGGAACGCCGTCCAGCCCGGCAGCGCCCCGCGCCTTTCGGTGACGATGGCCGAGTGCAGCAGGGCCGCCCCGATCAGCCACGGCATGAAGCTGGCGTTCTCGACCGGATCCCAGAACCACCAGCCGCCCCAGCCCAGTTCGTAATAGGCCCAGAAGGCGCCGAGCGTGATGCCGACGGTCAGCAGGCTCCAGGCCGCCAGGGTCCAGGGTCGCACCCAGCGGGCCCAGGCCGCGTCGATCCGGCCCTCGATCAGGGCCGCCAGCGACAGGGAATAGACCACCGAGAAGCCGACATAGCCGCTGTAGAGGAACGGCGGGTGGACGGCCAAGGCCCAGTCCTGCAGCAGCGGATTGAGCGACCGGCCCTCGACCGGCACATCGACCAGGCGGGTCAGAGGATTCGAGGCGAACACGGTATAGGCCAGGAACATCACGCCCAGCGCGCCCTGGATGGCGATGGCGTAGGCGCGCAGGCGCGGCGGCAGGCTGTCGCCGAAGAAGGCCATGGCCGCGCCGTACCCGGTCAGAACCAGGCACCACAGCAGCATCGAGCCCTCGTGGCTGCCCCAGGCCCCGGCCACCTTGTAGAGCAGCGGCTTGGCGGTGTGAGAGTTGGCGGCGACGTTGGCCACCGAGAAGTCCGACACCACGAACGCGTGGATCAGGGCCGCGAAGGCCACGGCCACGGCCACGAAGGTCGCCACCGCCGCGCCGCGTCCGGCCCCGGCCAGCACCGGCGAACGCCGCGCGCCGCCAACGGCCGACAGTCCGGTCTGGGCGACAGACAGCATCAAGGACAAGATCAGGGCGAAGGCGCCCAGTTCGACGATCATCGACGATCCTCCCCCCGTGGGGGAGGCGACCGAAGGTCGGAGGGGGGCGTGGCCGGGGCGGCAGAACTTCCCCCACCGGTCGCTTCGCGACCGCCTCCCCCTTGGGGGGAGGATCCATAGCTCGGAGCCCCCGCGCCCTCGCCGCGCCACTCGCCCTGCTTCTTCAGCGCCTTGGCGACGTCGCGCGGCATGTAGCGCTCGTCGTGCTTGGCCAGCACCTGCTTGGCGACGAAGACGCCGCTTTCATTGAACGCGCCGTCGGCGACGATCCCCTGCCCCTCGCGGAACAGGTCCGGCAGGTCGCCGTGATAGGTCACCTTCGCCGTGGCCTTGTGGTCGGCCACCACGAAATCGACATCGCCGCCGGGATGCTTGACCACGCTGCCGTGCTGAACCAGGCCGCCCAGCTGGACCTTGCGGCCAGGGGCGACGTGGGCCTCCTTGGCCTGGGCCGGCGTGTAGAACAGCGAGATGCTGTCGCGCAGGCCGTAGAGGGCCAGGCCCACGGCCAGGGCCAGCACCGGCGCGATGGCCAGCAGGATGGTCAGGCGACGGCGCGCCTTCCGCGATTTGGGCCAGAAACTCATGGCTGGGTAATCTTCTGAGCGGGCGTGTCGGCGGCCTGGCGCAGGGCCGACAGCACCTTGGGCTGATCCTTGAAGCGGGCCGTGGCCGAGGCCAGCGCCGCGTCGCGCTTGGCGCTCTCGCCCAGCACGGCATAGGCGCGGACCAGGCGGACCCAGCCTTCGGGATCGTCGGGCGATTGGGCCAGACGCGCGGCCAGGCCCTCGACCATGCCGACGATCATGCCCTGGACCTGCGGATTGGCCTCGGCGGCGGGCTGGTCGCTGGGCAGGCGGCCCTGGGCCTCGACCTGGGCGATTTCCCGGCCCAGCGCCGTGCGGCCCGGATCGTTGGCCGGCAGGCTGGCCGCCAGGGCGCGCCAGTCGGCGAGACCGCCGGCCACGTCGCCGTCGGCGACCTTGCCACGGCCGAGGTAGTAGCGGGCGCGGAGGTCGTTCGGAGCGACCTTCAGCGCCTCGCCGAAGGCCAGCTTGGCGTCGGCCCCGACCTGGCCCTTGGACTCCATGACGAAGGTCTCGCCCAGGAGGCTCCAGAGATCGCCGCGCTTGGGCGCCAGGCGGACGGCCCTGCGCAGGGCGGCCTCGGCGCCGGGCAGGTCGCCGGCGGCGGCGCGGGCCTTGGCCAGGAACACCAGCGGCTCGGGATCGCTCGGCCGCTCGGCGGCGACGCCTTCCAGCACGGCGGCGATCTTGGCGGGTTCCAGCGTGGCCGGGTCGGCGGCCTTCCACTCGGCCACGCGCTTGGCGTAGGGCTGGTCGGCCATTTCCGGCTTGCCCACGGTCACATAGAGGCCGACGGCGGCGACGCAGGCCGCGCCGACGGCGATCACCACCGCCTTGCGGGGACCAGCGCCGTCGCGCGCCCAGGTCTCGGCCTGGTCGGCGGCGGCCAGCAGGCCGCGTCCCGCCTCGGCGCGGGCGGCCTTGAGTTCGGATTCGGCCAGCAGGCCGTCGATAGCCAGGCGCTCGACCTCGGCCAGACGGCGGCGATGCGGTTCAAGCCTGGCCTGGGCGTCGTCGACGGGCCGGGCGCGCGCCGCGCCGCGCAGCACCAGCCCCGCCGTCGCGGCCGACAGCCCCGCCGCGGCGATCCAGAAAGCGATCATGGCCGCGTGGTAGCGTGTTCCCGCGTCCGCCGTTAGTAGGAAAAGTGCGTAAGGGCGGCCGAAAGACCAGGTTTGTCAGGCCGCGATCGCCGCCGCGGCGCGGCGTCGCACGATCTCGGCGGTCTTATCGTCGCGGGTGTAGGCGACGAAGCCGGCGGCGACGTCCAGGTACTTCACGGCCAGCCCCGCGTCGCCGCCGTCGCCCGTGCGGGCGACGTGCAGGACGTCCTCGATATAGGGATCGAGGCGGCTGTTCAGCTTTTCCAGGACCTTGTTGCGCGAGCTGCCGTAGCCGGCCTTGTCGGCGCACGCGCGCAGTTCGGCGATGAAGGCCAGCGCCGACTGGGCGCGGCGGATCATCGCCTCGTCCGGTTCGTCGGTCAGCTTGGCCGCGCCCTTGCTGCCCTTCTTGGACATCATCGACAGCGACCGCAGCGGCAGGGCCGCTTCAAGCGTCCTGTCGGCCTGGTCCATGCGCTGCTCGCACGCCTTGGCCATCGCCTGCTTGTGCCGGGCCAGACGCTTGCCCCACGGGCCGTCCTTGGCGACGTCGACCGACTGCTGGAACTCGGCGATCTGCAGCTGGACCCTGTGGGCGGCCTGGGCGGCCGCGCGGCCCGCTCGCTCGCCGTCCGAGAAGTTGAAGGTCTCGACCTGAACGATGGCGGCGTCGATCTCGGCCAGCACGCGCTCGCCGAACGCCTTGACCTCCGACGAGGCCAGGTAGCGATCGCTGGGCCGGTCCATGACCGCCGAGATCACCCGCAGGATGCGCCAGTCGTCCGGCAGGTGCGCCGACAGGATGTCCAGCATCAGGGGACCGGCGTCATCACTGATCCGGCAGGCGTCGCGATAGGCCAGGCGCGCGGCGGCGGCGCGCTCGTCCGACATGCGGCTGACCCATTCCGACAGCTTGGGCAGGCACGAGCGGGTGATGGCCGACAGCTGCAGGCACATGGCCAGCTGCTCGGGGTCGCAGATCGAGCGCACGCTGTCGAAGGCGGCGTTCTCGGGATCGCGCAGGCCGGCGGCGGCGGTCTTGCAGAGTTCGTCGAACACGTCGGGCACGCCCTGTTCGAGATCCCAGGGATTGCACTTGGCGGCGGCCTCCTCGACCCGCGAGGGGGCCACGGACCTCAGGGCCCGCCACAGGCGCGGCAGCACCACCGAAGGGAACTGAACCTGGCCCTCGCGGCGCGTGGCGCACAGCGGCACGATAGGGCCCAGGATGTTGTTACGGATGAAACGGTGGGCGGTCTCGTCCTCGACCAGGCCGCGCACGGCGGCCAGGGAGCCCGTCGCGCCGGCGCTCGACAGGGCCAGCTCCAGGCTGCGCAGCGCCGCGTCCGGAGCGGTTTCCACCAGCGTCCGGATGATCTGCAATTTATGCGCGGCGATGGCGGCCATGGTCCCCCGTGTCGGAGAAACCGATTCCGACAGGCGTCAACCATGTTCGGAACGAGGTTAAGGATTTCCGAAATCGTGAAAAATTCACCCGGGCCGCGACCGCGTGTCCCGGTTTGAAAGCCTTTATGCACCAGAAGTTTAGGCCACGGGCATCACGTGCATGGCAGGCCCGCCCCGTAACAATTGAACGCAAGCCGAAGTTAGGCTTGAGCCCGCGGCAGATCCAGGGTCACGCGCAATCCGCCCATCGGCGATTCACCAAGATGCACCGATCCGCCGTAGGCGCGGGTCAATTCATCGACGATCGACAGGCCCAAGCCCGATCCGGGCGCGTTTTCGTCGAGCCGCTGCCCTCGCTTCAGGGCCTGGGCGCGTTCCTCGGGCGGCAGGCCGGGACCGTCGTCGTCGACGGTCAGCAGCATTCGCGCTTCGCCCGATGGCGCGGCCTCGGCGCGGATCCGGCCCCGGCACCACTTGCCGGCGTTCTCCATCACGTTGCCGGCCAGTTCCATGAAGTCCTGCTTCTCGCCCTGGAAGCAGAGGTCCTCGGGGCAGCGCCAGTCGATCTCGACGCCCTTGTCCTGGAAGATCCGCTCCAGGGTCACGGCCAGCTCGTCCAGGATCGGCTCGACCGGCGTGCGCTCGCCCGAGGTCTGCGAGCGGGCGGCGGCCCGGGCCCGGCGCAGATGGTGGTCGACCTGCTCGCGCATGGTCTGGGCCTGGCGCTCGACCACCTCGGCCAGCTGGCCCGGCTGCTGGGAGGCCTCGGTCAGCATCACCGACAGCGGCGTCTTCAGGGCGTGGGCCAGGTTGCCGACGTGGGTGCGCTGGCGCTCGACGACCTCCTGGTTGTGGGCCAGCAGGGCGTTCAGCTCGACGGCTAGCGGCTCCAGCTCCTCCGGATAGACCCCGTCGACCCGCTCGGCCTTGCCCCGGCGCACGGCCGCCACCTCGCGGCGCAGGCGGAACAGCGGCGTGAGGCCGAAACGCACCTGCACCACCGTCGCCAGCACCAGGCCGCCGGCCAGGATCGCCAGGGCGATGGCCGTGACGCCGGCGAAGCGGTCGGCGTCGGCGTCGATCGGCGTGCGGTCCTCGGCGGCCAGGAACACCACCGGGTCGGCATAGCCCGGCAGGCGGGCCAGGATGGCGGCGGCGCGCAGCGGCTTGTCCTGCGGGCCGCGCATGTTGAAGTACTGGGTCTGGCCCGGGGCGGCGTCCAGCCGGTCGATCTGCTTGGACGACAGCATCAGGTCACTGTCGAACAGCGAGCGAGAGCGCGCGACCGGCCCCATCGATCCGTCGGGCCGCTTGTCCAGGATCACCCAGTAGCGGCCGGAATAGGCGCGCGTGGCGCGGATGTCGGTCAGGAACGGCGCGCGTAGCTGCCCGTCCTCCACCGTCGAGCCGGCATAGAGGTCGTCGGTCAGCACGGCCAGCGACTGGTCGAAACGCCGGATGGCGGCGCTGCGGAACTGAGCCGTCAGGAACACCCCGGCGATCAGCACGACCAGCAAGGTCCAGATCCCGGCGATCAGGACCAGGCGGCGGACCAGCGAACGGCGGCGCAGGTCCAGCATCAGGCGCTCTGGAAGCTGAAGTCCTCGTCCTTCGACAGGCTCAGGATGAGGATTTCAAATACAGCGCAGCAGTAGCCCTCATCCTGAGCTTGTCGAAGGACGAGGGCGGACCCGCAGGCTGTCACGCCGTCTCGCCTTCCAGCGGCGTCAGGCGATAGCCCAGGCCGCGGACGGTCTCGATGCGGTCGGCGCCCAGCTTCTTGCGCAGACGGCCGATGAACACCTCGATGGTGTTGCTGTCGCGGTCGAAGTCCTGGTCGTACAGGTGCTCGACCAGCTCGGTGCGGCCGATCACCCGGCCCTGGTGCATCATCATGTAGTGCAGCAGGCGGTATTCCAGCGAGGTCAGGCGCAGCGGCTCGCCGTTGACGCTGGCGCGGGCGGCGCGGGGGTCCAGGCGCAACGCTCCGCAGGAGAGCGAGGGCGCGGCATGGCCGGCCGAACGGCGCAGCAGGGCGCGCAGGCGGGCCAGCAGTTCCTCGGTATGGAACGGCTTGGCCAGGTAGTCGTCGGCCCCGGCGTCGAAGCCGGCGACCTTGTCGCTCCAGGCGCCGCGCGCGGTCAGGATCAGCACCGGCGTGGCGACATTGCCGCGGCGCCAGCGCTCCAGCACCGACACGCCGTCCACCTTGGGCAGGCCCAGGTCGAGGATCACCGCGTCATAGGGCTCGGTCTCGCCCAGGAACTGGGCTTCCTCGCCGTCCGGGGCGTGGTCGACGGCATAGCCGGCGTCGCCGAGGGTCAGCTTCAGCTGACGCGACAGGTCGGGATCGTCCTCGACGAGCAGGATACGCATGGAAGACTCCTTAGCCGCCGCTGATGATCTGCCCGGTCCGCGCGTCGACGATGAAGTCGATGCGGCGGCCGTCGGCGGCGGCCCAGCGCACGCGATAGTTCGAGCCTTCCAGGCCGGCGTCCAGCACACGGCCGGGCACGCGGCGGCCGATCATGTCGATCACCCGCGACAGCGGCACCAGCTGGCCCGACTGCACGCCGCCTCGGGCCTGGTCCGACTGCGCGCGCCAGTCGGCGCCCAGCGAGTCGGGGCCTCGGTCATGACGCTGCGCCCACGCCGCGCCCGGAAGGGCGGCGGCCAGCGCGGCGGCGACGATGATGGCGCGGATCGTTTTCATGCTCTCCGGTCTAAGGGATCGCGGCTGAATGGAGACTGAACGTCCGGGTTATGAACGGGCCGCGACGTTCTGTCACGACCGGACACGCCCGGAACGAACAGGACGGCCAGGTTCCGGCGCGAACGGTCACATCGCGAACAGGCGGCCGGCCCTCTCGGTCACGCGGCGGCGGCGGCGATGCCGGAGGAGCGGGTATGAACGACCGCGACCTTCGTCCCCGGGCCGACGTCGGAGACTTTCAACTCGGCCTGCAACTGCGCCGCCAGCGCCTGGACGATGCTCGTGCCGAGGCCGGCCTTGGCGCTCTCGGCATCCTTGGGCATCCCGACGCCGTTATCGCTGACCGTCAGAGACCAGCTCGACGGCGCGCCGTGATAGGCGACCACGATCTTGCCCTCGCGATGCCCCGGAAAGGCGTGCTTGAGCGCATTGATCACCAGTTCGGTGACGATCAGGCCCAGACTCACCGAGATGTCGGCGCTGGTCGCGCTGTCATCGGCGTCCACCTCGATCGAGAGCTGGTCGCGGTCGCGGATCATCGACGCGCCCAGGCTTTGGCAGAGCTGTTCGAGATAGGGGCGAAGCGCGACGTCGCCGAGCCTCGAGACCGCCAATTGCTCCTGCACCGAGGCGATGGACATCACCCGGTTGTGGGCGTCCTCCAGATGGACGCGGGTTTCCTCCGACTGCACCTTGCGGGCGCTTTGCAGCAGCACGCTGGCGATGATCTGAAGGCTGTTGGCGACGCGATGCTGGACCTCCTGCAGGAGGATGCCCTTCTCGCGCAGCAGGCTATCCTTTTCGTACAGCAGGTCATCCCGCAACTTCTCGGCCGCCCGCGCCTCCGTGAGATCGAGCGCCGCCACGACCAGCCGGACGTGGCCGCTGTCCCCGTAGTCGAGCTTCTTGACGTTCAGGACCAGGCGCCGCGTTTCGCGGCCAGCGCTCTTGAGGTCCATTTCATAGGCCTGGATGTCGGCGTCGCCCCGCGCCGTGGCGCCGAGCAGGACGCGCAGTTGCGGCACATCCCACGCGCCGTCGCCAAGCGCGAACAGCGGGCGACCGGCCACGCTCGAAGGATCGATCTCGAAGGCCTCGCAGAACGACAGGCTGGCCGCGATCACCGAAAGGTCCCCGTCCAGCAGCAGCAAAGGCGTGCTGGAAGAGCTCACGAGCGCCAAGGCCAGGTTCAGCGTGACGTCGGGAAGGTCCGGGATCGCCGCAACCATGGTTCGCCGTTCTGAGAACCGGAGACTCGCGAAACGAGAATCATACCCGGGCAGAGTGTCGGTGAGGTCAGGCGGCCAGGAACAGAGAAGCCGCCGATCAATAAGCGTCACTCTAACACGGATCGCGAGAAGCTTCGCTCGATTCAACAAGAACTCGATCGACGGGCGCTCAGGACGATCCGCCGTCAGGTCGTCAGAGGCCGGGTTACTTGCGTTTCGGCGTGTAGGGCTTCTGATCCCGCCAGGCCTCCGCGAACTTCTCCAGGTCCTGGTCTACCGTCTCCGGCAGGGTCACCACCAGCTTGGCCAGCAGGTCGCCGCGCTTGCCCTTGGCGTCGGGCATGCCCCTGCCCTTCAAGCGGAGCGTCTGGCCGCTGTTGCTGCCCTTGGGCACGTTCAGCATCACATTGCCGTCCGGAGTCGGGGCCTCGACCTTGCCGCCCAGCACCGCGTCGGGGATCGAGATCGGCAGGTCCATGACCAGGGCGTCGCCCTCGCGGCGAAAGATCGGGTGCGGCTTGATCGAGAGCTCGATCAGCGCGTCGCCCTGGCCGCCGCGGCCGAGGCTGCCCTGGCCCTTCAGACGCAGGGTCTGGCCTTCCTGGGCGCCGGTCGGGATGGTGACGTCGATCGTGCGGCCGTCCGAGAAGGCCACGCGCTTCTTGCCGCCCTTGATGGCGTCTTCCAGGTCGATGTCGAGGCGCGCCTTGATGTCCGCGCCCTTGGACGAGAAGCCGCCGCTGGCTCCGCCGCCGAACGGGCCGCGTCCGCCGGCCTGGGCGCCGCCTTGACCGAACATGCCGCCGAACAGGTCCGAGAGATCGATCTCCGGTCCCTCGTCACGGTGGAACCCGCCGCGACCGAAGCCGCCGGCGTTGAAGGGGCCGTTGCCAGGCTGGCCGCCGAAGCCGCGCGCGGTTTCGCGACCGTCGGCGTCGATCTGGCCCAGGTCGAACTTCTTGCGCTTCTCGGCGTCGCCGATGATGTCGAAGGCGGCGCTCACCGTCTTGAACTTCTCTTCAGCCTTCTTGTCCCCCGGATTGGCGTCCGGATGGTGGGCCTTGGCGAGCTTGCGGAACGCCTTGCGGATCTCGTCCGCGGTCGCGGTGCGGGAAACGCCGAGTTCCTGATAGGGGTCGCGCGCCAAGGAGTGTCCTCTGCAGAAGGGGGCCCAAGAAACGGGGGAGGTTGGGTTACCGCCCTCCATCTAGAACGTCCAGCGCGCCGCGCAAGGCCCCATGTGGCTAATTTATCACATAAGTGTCGTCACCGGGACGCCCCAGCCGTAAAGCGACGAGCCTTGGGCGACCTCGATCCGCCCGTCCGCCGAGGGCCCGTCGGCCGTCCGCATGGCGGCGGTGTAGATGAAGGCCGGCGCCAGAACCTCGGCCTCGCGCAGCACGACCGCGCCGTCCAGCACCCGCACCCGATAGCGCTCGACACCCTCGCTCAACGGGACTTCGCCCTCCCAGACGTCGCCGCCGAGCCGGGCGCGGCGGATCCAGGCCAGTTGCAGGTCACCGCCGACCCAGCGCTTGCGCAGGTGCGCCGGCGCCGGCGGACGCAGGGCGCGACCGCCCCAGGTCGTCGACACTTCCGTCATCGCCGGCCCCGAGGGCGGGCCGCCCGCCGGCGCGGCGCGAACGATCAGCGGCGTCCCACGCTCGAAGGCGGCGACGTCCAGCCGGACCACCGCCGCGTCCAGCAGCACGGCCGGGGCGCCCGTGGGGATCACGACCTCGCTCGCCGCGCCGTCGCGCTGGCCGCGCAGCAGGCCCGAGAGCCGCCAGACGTCCGGCGCGACCAGTTCTGCGGCCTGGAAGGCGATCACCTCCCAGTCGCCGGACGGGGCGCGGACGGCCAGGGCGTTGTCGCCGGCCAGCACGGCGGCCAGCGACGCGGAGGCCAGACTCCGACCTTCCAGCCGCACGGTCAGGCGGCCCGCGCGGTCGAGGCGATGCGGCGAGGCCGGCGGCAGGTCGGTGAGCGTCTCGCCCAGGGTCGCCGGGCTGGCGATGCGGGCGCGGAGCTTCAAGGTCTCGACCCCGGCGCCGGCATGGACCTCCAGCGGCCGCCACGGCTCGCTCGCGGCGGCGACCAGCGGACGGGGATCGTCCGACAGGCCGCCGTCGGCCGGCAGGTCCAGCACGTAAAGCACCGGCGGCGACGGCGGATCGCGCGGCGGGGCCGGCGTCCAGTCGACGCCGCCGCCCACCCCGATCTCCGCCAGGGTCGGAACCAGGGTGGCGCGGGGCCGCTCGTCGAGGTCCAGCCGCTGGATGCGCCAGGTCGCGCCCTCCAAGGCGAGACGGTCGCCAGCCTCGAAGCGCAGGCCCGCCGAGGGTGACAGATGCACGATCCGCGAACGCCGCGCCGCCGCGTCGGCCGCCAGCATCCGGTGGGCGACGGCCTCGGCCTCGGAAGCCGCCAGCACGATCGGGGCGTCGGCGTCGCGGGTCCCCTGCCCGGCCTCGCGGCGGACGATCAGCGCTCCGACCTGGTAGTCGCGGGCGGCGTCCAGGAACCGCAGGCGCAGGGCCTCGGCGGCCGGGTCGAGCGCGCGGGTCTGCGTCTCGCGCGGCGCGTCGTCGGGCAGAGCCAGGTCGTCCTCGGCCAACACCCCGACGGCGCGGCCCGCGCGAGCCAACATCTTCACGTGATCGCCGCGCTCGACCGGATCCAGGGCGAAGGCCTCGGTCAGGGGCGTCAGCGCGTCGCGCAGCCGCATCGGCCGGTCCACGACATAGCCGCCCACCGTACCGCCCGCCTCGCCCGGATCGATCGCCACGCCGGCCCGCGCGCCCAGGGCCTCGATCAGCTCCGGCAGCGGCGCGATCCCGGCCCGGCCGGTCAGCCAGTGGCCCAGGGTCCAGTTGTCGCCGTCGCTCCAGACGTCCGTGCGCGCGGGGAAGTCGGGGAACGGCCGCGCGTCCCAGCACCAGGCGCTGGCGCTTTCGATCATCGGCCCGCCATAGAGCGGCGAGACGGGATTGGCCGCCGGCTCCTCCAGCCAGGCCAACACCGTCTCCAGGTAGCGCCGCTGGCCAAAGTCGTCGCGCTCGCCGGTCGAATAGGGCGGCAGGCCGCTCTCGGCGCTCTTGGGATCGACGAACAGGTTCGGGGCGTTGGCGCCCTTGTCGACGGCCGGACAGCCGAACTCGGTCAGGCGGATCGGCTTGGACATCGGGACCCAGGCCGTGGGCGTGGCCGAGCGCACGCCGCCCGGTCGATCGTGATGCGGGTTGCTCCACCACGACTTGAGGTCCTTGGCGCGCCAGATCCACGGCTCGCCATGGGCGCCGTCGGTGATCGGCGCGCGGACCTGGGCGTCGCGATCGGCCGGGCTGGCATAGTACCAGTCGAAACTCTCGCCGCCGGTCAGCCCAGCCCGCAGATAGGCCGGGTCGCGCGAGCCCAGGAAGCCGGCGTCCGCGTCGAGATGGGTATCGCCCTCGCGCCAGTCGGTGACCGGCGGGTACCAGTCGACGCCGACGAAATCGATGTTCGGATCGGCCCACAACGGATCGAGGTGGAAGACGGCGTGACCGCCGCCCGGCTGGTGACCGAAATACTCGCTCCAGTCGGCCGCGTAGCCCAGCTTGGTGGAGGGACCGACCACGGCGCGGACCTCGGCGGCCAGGCTCTTCAGTTTCGTGACCGCCGGATAGGTCCCGCCCGCGCCGCGCACCGTGGTCAGGCCGCGCAGCTCCGAGCCGAGGACGAAGCCGTCGACGCCGCCGGCTTGCGCGGCCAGCGAAGCCTGGTGCAGCACCATCCGCCGGAAGCCCCACTCACCATCGAAGAAGGCGTTCACCTGGCTGGTCGCCGCCGCCGTCCCGTCCGCGCCGGTCGCGCAGCTGATCCGGCCGCGCCAGGGATAGGTCGGCGTGTCCATCAGGATGAACGGATAGAGGGTCACCTTCAGCCCGCGCCGCTTCAGCTCGGCGATGGCCTGCAGCACCACCGCGTCGGCCGGCGTGCCACCATAGGCCGGGGCGCCGTCTTTCAAGGAGATCAAGTGCGCGCCGCCGCGATCGACGCCGGCCACGCTCCAGGTGATCGGCAGGGTGTCCTTGGTCGCCTGCTCGACCCCGGGACGGATCTCGCACTGGCCGCAGCGCGGGTCGGTTCCGAACCAGGCGACGACCAGGGTCACATGGTCGACGGCCGGCAGTTGGGCCTGCAACTGATCCAGCGCCACGACCAGATCCGGCCGCCCTTCGGCGTTGTGGACGCTCTCGGATGCGGTGCGCGTCAGGCCCTCGCGGCGGAGAACCGCTTCGGTGGCGTAGACGAACTCGCCCGCGCCCGGGATCAGGCAGACGCCCTTCAGCCGCTCTTCCAGCCCGAGAGTTCCGGGGGCGCGCGGCCGGCGGAACACCTCGAACGACAGCTGCGGCGGACGGTTGCCGAAGGACTCCAGCGGCAGGTCCTCGAACACGACATAGGCGACACCGCGATAGGCCGGCGCGTCACTCTCGATGGCGGCGATCAGCGGGTCTTGTACCTGATCCTCGGTCCCGCGATGCAGGCGCATGGTCACGCCGGTCATGTCCATGACCTTGCCGTCGGCCCAGACGCGGCCCAGGCCGTCGATCGGCCCCTCGGCCACGGCGACGGCGAAGGACAGGCTGTAGGCGTAGCTGGCCGTCTTCTGCCCCTTGGAGCCGCCGACTCGACCCTCGACCCGCTTCTCGCGGAAGCGGGCGGCCCAGATCACCTGCCCGCCCACCCGCGCGCGGCCGAACACGCACGGCAGCGCCGCGCCCTCGGCCGCGCCGGTCAGGCGCAGTTCGGGGATGCGCGGACCGACCTGGCGCGCGGGGCTGAGCGCGCTGATCGCCGCCTGATCGATCAGGCCGCCCAGCGCCGCGCCGGCCACGGCCCCGATCGGCCCGCCGATTGCCGCGCCGACGCTGGAGAGGATCACCTGGGCCATGCGGCCTCCTTCAGTTTGCCGGAAATCTGAACGCCGCCGCCAGCCGCTCGCGCCACCAGCGGCCCAGGGCGCTCTCGACACAGGCCCGGCCCCAATAGGCGTGGATCATGCGGTCGGGCGCGGACTGGATGGCGCAGTGCTTGGCGACCGCGCCGGGGGCCATTCGGAAGACCAGGACGTCGCCGGGCTGCGGGGCGTGGATGGGGATGAGCCAGCGGGCGAAGGCCTCGAGCAGCAGTTCTCGGCCACCGGTCTCGGCCCAGTCGGGGCGGTAGGGCGGCGGCGGTTCGGGCTCGGCGCCATGGAGCGCGCGCCAGACGCCACGGACCAGGCCCAGGCAGTCGCAGCCCGCGTGCAGAGTCGAGGCCTGGTGGCGGTAGGGGGTGCCGAGCCAGAGGCGGGCTTGATCGAGGATGGCGCTGCCCCCCTCCACCGCCGTTCGGCGGTCCCCCTCCCCCAAGCGGGGGAGGAGAGAACAATCCGAGGCGGTGGTTCTCTCTCCGCCACCCTCCTGGGGGCGGACAGACCTGCGCGGCAGGTCAGGTGGGGGGTAGTTCTGACTCACCGCCGTCCCCCATCGTTCCGCTCGCCCTCGACGGGGTACAGCGTCAGGAAGTCCTCGCCCGGCGCCGTCGGGAAACCTCGGAAATTGACGCCGTTGCCGAACGTCCCGACACAGGTCGCCCAGCGCTTGTCGCAGGTCGCGCCCGTCGGCGCGGCGATCCCGCATCGCGCATCGCCCAGCCGGGCGTCGCAGAGCCGCGTGAAGGTCCGCCCCGCCACCCGGTCCAGTTCGGCCAGCGGACCGGCCAGGGTCGCCTTGAACGCCTCGCCCTCGCGGCTGACCGCCGTGATCGTCGCCGTCCACAGGCGCACGACGCGGTGGGGCGCGCTCCAGTCGACGCGCAGTTCGGCGACCCGCGCGCCGTCATAGAGCCCCGCCGCCAGGTCGGCCTCGGTGATCCCGGCGTCGTCCAGCACGCCCAGCGCCGCGCCCTGCCCAGGCGCGTAGCCAGCGGCCGCGTCGCGCGCGCCGGGGCTCCAGCCGCCGCTGGCCCGGCAGGGAACGCCGTCGACCACCAGGTCGCGATCGTGGTCGGTGAAGCCCAGCCTCACGCCGTCGCGACGGATCACGATCCAGGCGCGGCACAGGCGGGCCTCGTCCAGGCCCTCGGGCAGCACGCGCATCAGACCCGCACCTCGACCAGGGCGCAGGCGGTGACCCGGCCGGCGGCGAAGCCCTCCAGGGTCACGTCCAGCCGGTCGAGATCGAAGCGCACCGGCGTGTCGAACTCGAAACCGGCCGTCACCGCCGCCCCGACGGCCGCGGCCGTGGCCAGGGTCACCAGGCCTGTCGTCGTGTCGACGGTGAAGGGCGCGGCCACGCCCGCCACGGCGATCTTCACCGTCCCGGCCACCGGCTTGGCGATCGTCCGCGCGACCGTCCCGTAGGCCTTGGTCAGCTGGAACGCCTTGCGCGTTCCGTCGCCGACGCCGATCGGCTGGTCGCTCGCGCCGGGCTGGGCCGAGGGCGAGCAGGACTTGAAGTCGGCCGGGTCGCGGAAGCGGAAGCCCGCCAGCCGCCCGCCCCGCGCCTCGAAGAAGGCGGTCAGCTCGGCGATCTCGTCCAGCGGCCGGGCGGCGGTGGCGATCAGGTAGCGGCGGCGGCCCCGCGCCCACGGGCTGGTCCGCCGCTCGAAGCCCGAGGCCAGGGCGACGACCTCGGTGCGCCGCTCGATCCCGCCGGTGCAACCGAACGCCAGGCGCGCGGGCAGGCGCGCCTCGTGGAACTCGCTCATGGCGATCCCTCAATTCGTGAAAAGGTTTGCGGAAAATCGGCGCCAAGCGGAGCCATTGGCCGGCCAACGCCATTAAGTCTGCGTCATGACCCGGTTTTCACTTCAAGGACGGGTCGTCGAGCCCTACGTATGGGGTCGAGATTGGAGACCGAAATGGATTGGAAGACCCTGTTCCTGTCGCCTGAGGGCCGCATCGGCCGGCAGTCGTTCTGGATCGGCTGGCTCGTCCTGCTGGGCGTGAACGTCGCCGTGGGCTGGGTGCCGCTGGTGGGCCACGTCATCGCGCTGGGCACGATCTATTCCAGCGTCTGCATCCACACCAAGCGCCTGCACGACATGGGTCAGACCGGCTGGTGGCAGGTCCTGCCCTGGGTGTTCGGCCCGGTGCTGATCATGGGCTCGGCCCTGTCGATCGGCGTCCTGCCGGCCATCGCGGCGATCACCAACGGCGAGCCGGAACTGTCGGCCCTGACGGCCCTGGGCGGCTTCTTCATCTCGTGCTTCATCGCCTTCGCGGTGTGGCTGGCCTTCACCCTGTGGGTCGGCTGCAGCAGCGGCCAGCCGCGCGAGAACCAGTACGGCCCGGCCCCGACCAACGCCGCGGCGGTGGCGATCTAGGGCTTTCGTTCGCGCGCCCAAGCCACCCCCACCCTGCCCTCCCCCATCAAGGGGGAGGGTTCATAGTTTTTGGGCCCCAAGCGATACGGCTCTGGCCAAGGCCTGGGCGATCTGGGCGTCGGAGCGGATCAGCCCCGACGCATCCCCGCCCTGGACATTGACCGTCACCGAGATCCCGCCGCCGCCGGCCGGCTCGATGCTCCCGGCGGAGGCCGGACGGAACACCTCCGGCCCACGCTCGCCAACCAGATAGCTTCCGCCGGGCAGAACCGGCCCGCCGTCGGCGCGCGCTCCGGAGAAGGTCTTGGTCAGCGCCTCGCCGAGCCCTCCGCCCTTCAACGCCGCCCCGGCCGCGCCCAGCACGGCGCGGGCCAGTTCCGCAAGGGACACCTGACCATCGGACGCCGCGCGGGCCAGCGACCGGGCCAGGGAGGTTCCTGCCCGCGCGAAGGACTCGTCGATCGAGCGGGCCGCGCGTTCAGCCGGCGCCTTCAGGGCCTCCAGCGACGCGGCGGCCTCGGCGGCGCGGGCGGGAACGGCGGACAGGCCATCTTGCTCAACACTCATGGGGTCTCCTCGTCGGGATAGCGGGCGATCAGGTCGGTGAGGCCCGAACGGGTCAGGACCGGCGAGGCCGGCGCTTGGGTGAGCGCCCGCCACTCGACCAGCGACAGCCGCCAGAAGGCCTCGGGCGCGACGCCCAGCCGGACGGCCAGCCGCAGCGGCTGCGCCCAGCTCACGCGGACGCGGCCAGGGCGGCGGCCAGGGCGCTGGCGGCCTCGGGGACCGTGGCGCGGGCGGCGACCTCGGCAGGCTCGCCGCCGCCGTCCAGCAGCGCCGCCAGCACGGCGGTCAGGTCGCCGGCGCTCAGCGTGGCGATGCGGTCCGGCAGCTGCGACCAGTCGGAGAGACCGAGCGCCGCCTCGATGCGGGCCAGCGCGCCGAGCGTCAGGCACAGGCGTCGCGGCGCGCCGGCCAGGGTCACCACGACCTCGCCACGCGCGGTGTTGGGAGGGAGCATTTCCATTTTTCTTCCTGTACTGTCCCCCTCCACCGCCGTTCGGCGGCCCCCCTCCCCCAAGAGGGGGAGGAGAGAACAGGAGCGTGGGGGCCTGTGCCGAGTCAGATCGCCGTGAACGTCACCGCGCCCGCGCTGGCCAGGCTGAGCGCGAACGCCGCCTCGCCGTCGTGCTCGCCGGCGTATTCCAGGGCCGCGACGATGAACGGCCCCTCCAGCTGGCCGAAGTCCGGCACCACCAGGCGCCACACGCGCGCCGACTGGTCGAAAAAGCTCGTCCGCACCTGGGCGTCGGAGGCGGCGTCGCGGAACACGCCCGAGCCCGAGACGGCCACCGAGCGCACGCCGGCCCCGGCCAGCAGCTCGCGCCAGCGGCCAGCGCTGTCGCTGTCCGTCGCGTCGATCGTCTTGGCGTTGAGACTGATGGTGCGGGCGCGCAGGCCCGCGACGGTGACGAAGCTGGACGCCCCGTCGCTGATCTTCAGCAGGATGTCCTTGCCGGCTTGGGCGGCCATGATCGTCTCCTTGTCTTAAAGAAGCTCGGTCACCGCCCGCACGCGGACGATCCCGAGGGTGGTTTCGCGGTCGGCGCCGGCGAAGACGTCGGCATAGGGGACGCGCAGATTGACCAGCCGCCGGCCGCTCAGCGTCGGCCGGGCGTCGTGCAGCGCCAGGCGCACGGCCGCGACCAGGGCCCGCGCCTCTTCCGGTCCGCCGAAACGGCTGGCGCAGGTCAGGGTCAGCAGGTGCTCGATCGCGTCGTTCTCGCCGACCGGACGCCCCTCGGCGCGGGTGACGACGACGCACGGATAGGTCGGCAGGCGCGGCGGGCTGGCGTGGATCCGCTGGCCGGCCACGGCGGTGACGGCGGGCGCGGCCTTCAGGCTGGCGACGACGGCGTCGATCAGGGGCTTGTCGCTCACAGTCGGGCCTTTCGATAAGGGGTCAGCCACGGCTGGGCGAGGGCCAGCGACGGCTCGCCGGCGTCGCCCGGGGCCGCGCGATGCTCGTAGGCGTGGGCCACCAGGGTCAGCACCGACAGCCGCAGCGGCGCCGGGCTGGCCGGGGTCAGCGTGACGCCCGCGGCGGCCGCGACATGGGCCTCGGCGGCGTCGATCAACAGGGTGAGGATGGCGTCCTCCGACGCGTCGGGCACGCGCAGGAACGCCCTGGCCTCGGCCAGGGTGAGGGATTGGGGCATGGGGGGATTTCCTGAAAATCCTCCCCCCAGCGGGGGAGGTGTCGGCCCGGAGGGACGACGGAGGGGGAAGAGGCGGGCCTTCCAGCACTTCCCCCTCCGTCCGCTACGCGGACACCTCCCCCGTCAGGGGGAGGATTGGGTTACGACGCCGCGAACTTCAGCAGCTTCACGGCGTCGAAGTTCTGCACCCCGCCGCCGACGCGCTTGGTGGTGTAGAACAGCACGTGCGGCTTGGCCGAGTACGGGTCGCGCAGCACCCGCACGCCGGCGCGGTCGACGATCAGGTAGCCCTTCTCGAAGTCGCCAAACGCGATCGGGCAGGTGTTGGCCGCCGCGTCGGGCATGGCCTCGATCTCGGTGACCGGGAAGCCCAGCAGGCTCGCCGACTGCCCCGGCTGCAGAGCCGCGTTCCAGATGTAGTTGCCTTGCGCGTCCTTGAACTTGCGCACGGCGCTGACCGTGCGGCGGTTCATCACGAAGCGGCCGTTCTGGCGGTACTGGGTCTTGGCCGCGTAGATCAGGTCGATCAGCTTGTCGGTCGGGTTGCTGGCCGGCCAGGCGCCGGCGACGCCGGTGGCCAGATAGCCGACCTGACCCCAGGTGTACGAAGCGTCCGGCGCGGCGGTGTAGGCCAGCAGGCCCTTGGGCTTGTTGACCCCGTCGCCGGTCACGAAGGCCGTGGTCTCCTGGGCGGCGAAGGCGTCCTGCACTTCTTCCGCCAGCCACTCGTCGATGCTGACATAGGCGTCGTCCAGCAGGGCCTGGGTCGCGGCCGGGCTGGCGTAGAGCTCGCCGGCCGGGAAGTCGATGACGTCCAGGGTCGGGGCCGTGGTCTCGGGCCGCGCGGCGGTCTCGGCCACCCAGGCGGCGGCCAGGCCGGTCGGGCTGACGGGCTTGCGGAAGGTGCCCGAGCCGATGGTGCGGACCTGGCAGATCTCGCGCATCGGACTGGTGGCCGCCAGGCGACGCAGGATCAGCCGCTCCAGCTCCGGCGGGGCGACATAGCCGCCGGCCGTGGCGGTTCCTTCCGACAGCCCCTTGGCTTCGAGCAGCGCGGCGGGGGTTTCGCCGGTCTTCACATAGCGGTCGAAGGCGGCCTTGCGTTCGTCCACCTGCGCCAGCGGCGCATCAGCCGAAAGAGAGGGTCTCCGCAGGTCGCTCATCAGCCGGTCGAGCCGGTCCTGGGCGCGGGCGACGGCGTCGTCGATGCGGCCGACCTTCTCCTCCAGCAGGACGTCGGCCCGCTTGGTCTCGATCGCCGCCAGCCGCTGGTCGTTGGCGGCCTTGAAGCTCTCGAACGCCGAGAGCACGTCAGCCAGCGCCGCGCGGGCCTCGGGCGAGGCCGCGTGTTTGGTTTCCTTCATGGGGATCTCCGGAAAATGATCCTTCTCCCCTTGCGGGAGAAGGAGGGGCCCGCCGGCCTTCGGCCGGTGGGAGGATGAGGGGTCGCGCCGGCATCGCCGTGAAACCCCTCATCCGGCCGCTGACGCGGCCACCTTCTCCCGCAAGGGGAGAAGGAAGCTCAGACGACCGTCAGCCGCGCCGACGGCAGCATCGGGAAGGTCACGATCGACACCTCCCACAGCTCGACGCGGGACAGCACGCGCAGGCGGCCCTGGGTGCGGGCCTTGACCTGCCGGAAGCCGATGGAGAGGCCGTCCAGGGCGCCGGCTTCCACGAGCGCGGCGACCAGCCGACCACGGGGCGTGGTCCGCAGGATCCGGCCCCGGACAAACAGGCCCCTGGCGTCCTCCACGACCTCATCCCAGACCCCGACCGGCTCGGCCTCGTCGTGCTGGTGCAGCATGGCCACGGGCGCGCCGGCGGCCAGGCTCTCGGCGAAGGCCCCGGCGGCGGTGACGTCGTCATTGAGGTCGCGGGTCCAGAACAGCGAGGCGTAGCCTTCGATCTTCAGCTCAGTGTCCAGGTCCTTGATCATGGGGCGCGCTCCAGCCGGGCTTCGATGCGGGCGAGGCTCTGGCGAGTCGCGGTCGCCTGTTCCTCCAGCCGGGCCAGGCGTTCGGCGACCGGGGCCTGGGCCTCCAGCCGGCGCTGCATGTCGTCGATCCGCGCCGAGGCCTTGCCGGCCCACAGCAGGGCGGCGGCGGCCTGCAGCGCCACGGCGACCAGGACGGCGGCCGAGACCTGGCGATCCAACCGCCAGCGGCCAATGGGGGTTTCTTCGGCGGCGCTCAATGTTCCAGCCCCGCCAACCGCCGGCGCTCGGCGTCGGTCAGGAAGCTGGCGGACTGCAGCCGGCTCCACAGGGCGTCGCGCTCGGCCGACAGGGCCGACACGGCGTCGAGGTCGGGGGCGATCCTGGCGCCCGGGAACTTGCCGGCCAGCCAGCCGGTCAGGGCCCGCGCCGCCCGCTCGGCCAGGGGAACCACGGTGCCGCGCCAGAAGGCGGCGTTGGCCTCGCGATAGTTGGCGTAGGTGTTGTCGCCGGGGATGCCCAGCAGCTGCGGCGGCACGCCGAAGGCCAGGGCGATCTCGCGGGCGGCGGCGTGCTTGCCCTCGGTGAAGTCCATCTCGGCCGGGGTCAGCGACATGGCCCGCCAGTCGAGGCCGCCTTCCAGCAGCAGCGGCCGGCCGGCGTTGGCCTGGCCCGAATGGGCGGCGGCCAGCTCGGTCTTCAGCCGGTCGAACTGCTCGTCCGACAGGCGGTCGCCGGCGTCCTTGGACGAATAGACCAGAGCCCCGGACGGCCGGGCCGAATTGTCCAGCAGGGCCTTGTTCCAGGCGCTGGAGGCGTTGTGCACATCGATCGCGAAGGCCGCGGCCTCCAGCGGCGAGAAGCCGTAGTGGTCGTTGGTCGGGTTGAACAGCTTCAGGTGCAGCACCGGCAGCCAGCCGTCGGCGTCGCGGGCGATCCGCGCCGTGCGGCCGGCGGCCTGGTAGTCATAGGCCAGCGGCCAGCCGCGCGGTCCGGGGACCAGGGTCATCCGGTCGGGACGCAGGGCGTAGAGCTCCGTGGGCGCGGCGTCGCCGGCCGCTTCCAGATAGGCGTTGCCGGCCACCTGCAGGCTCCCGAAGAACGCCTCCATCAGGTCCGGCCCGCCCTGCTCGGGATTGGGTCGGTCCAGCAGGCGCTTGAGCGGATGATCGTCGGCCCGCCGGCCGCCCGCGAACACCGCCAGCGGCGTCGACGCGGCGGCCTCGGCGATCAGCCGGACACAGCGATAGGCGACAGGGTTCTTGGCGAACCCCTCGCTGGCGAGCGCGCCATAGTCGCGCGGCGTCCACTGCGGCCGCCCGCCGGTGGTGAGGGCGATCAGGCGCGCGGCGCGGGAGTCTTTGGTCTCCCGAGGCGGGCGGGGTTTGAAGAGGGCCATGGACGCTCCCGAAAGGTTGAGAACAAATAGAGAACGATGTAGGGTGACTCTCGGCGGCCAGGACAACCTCTCCTCCCCCTTTGGGGGAGGGGGACCGGCGAACGCCGGTGGAGGGGGACAGCACGGGAGATCCAAGGAATGGAGCAAACCAAGCCCGAGACCGTGACCCACGCCCGCTGCCTGCGACGCCAGATGTCGCCACCGGAAGCCCGGCTCTGGACCGCCCTCAGACGCGGCGGCCTCGAAGGCCTGAAGTTCGGCCGGCAGCATCCCTTCGGGCGCTGCGTGCTGGATTTCTACTGCGCGTCGCTACGCCTGGCGGTCGAGGTGGATGGCTCCGACCACACGCTCGACAGCCGACCGGAGCGCGACGTGGCGCGGGATCGATGGCTGCGTGTTCAGGGCGTCAGAACGTTGCGGATTCCGGCGCACGAGGTGATGGACTCCGTGGACAGCGCGCTCAACGCGATCAGGGCGTTCGTCGCGGAGGGGCGGCGCTGACCCCCTCCACCGCCGTTCGGCGGTCCCCCTCCCCCAAAGGGGGAGGAAAGAACCCTCTGCCAATGAGCGGTGCGCCCTCCTCTCCGCCCCGCTTGGGGGCGGACAGACCTGCGTCAGCAGGTCAGGTGGGGGCCTGTGCTGAGTCAGAGCGACCTCAACCGCGGCGTCTGCCGCCCGCCCAGCATCAGCTCGCTCACCGCCCAGACCAGCGCGTCCGCCCGGTCGGGACTGTGCTCCAGGTCGCCGGAGCCCAGGGCCATCAGCTCCTCCTCCAGCGCGACGAACGCGCCGCAGTGGAGCACGCGCCCCTGCTCGTACAAGGCCGCCACGGGCTCGGCTCGCGCGCGCTTGCCAATCGAGGCGCGGACCAGCTTCACCCGGCACGGCGGATCGGCCTGGGCCAGGACCGAGCGCACCATGTCGCCGCCCTGGTTGGCCTCGGCCACCAGGGCGTCGGCGGTCCAGGCTCGCGCGGCGGCCACCGCCTTCGCGGCCCAGCCGGCGGGGGACAGGCCCCGCGCGGTCTCGTCAGCCAGCACGAAGGCGCGGTCGTCGCGACGTCCGACCACCACGATCCCGCAGGCGTCGCCGGTCGCGGTGGCTGGCGGGTCCACCGCCACCACCACGCGGTCGAAGCGCGCGGGCTTCGCCGCCCGGCAACGCGCCAGGTCCTCGGCCCGGAACAGGCCGCCGTCGGTCTCGACGATGATCCCGTCCAGCTCCTGGGCGGCCAGGCGCGTGCCGCCGTAGAGGGTTTCCAGCGTCCGCAGGAACGCCGGCGCCAGATTGCCGGCGTTGGCCGAGGTTCCGGCGCGCGTGACCGACACGCCGGGTTCGGCGATCAGCGCCTTCAGCGCCCGGATCGGCCGGGGCGTCGAGGTCACCACCAGCCTGGGATCCTCGCCCAGCCGCAGGCCGAAGCGCAGCATGGCCAGGGTCTCGGCGGGCTTGGGCCAGGCGCAGAACTCGTCGGCCCAGGCGGCGTGGAACTGCGGCCCGCGCAGGCTGTCGGGGTCTTCCGCCGAGAAGGCGTAGGCGGTCGCCCCGTTGGGCCAGACCAGCCGCCGGCGGGAGACTTCCCAGCGGGGGCGGAACAGTGGCCCGCCCATCGCCTTCAGCCCGGACGGGCCCTCGATCATCACCTCGCGCACGTCGTGCAGCGTGGGGCCGACCAGGGCCAGGTTCGAATAGGCCAGGGCGTTCAAGGTGACCCAGCGCGCGCCGGCGAAGGTCTTGCCCGCGCCACGTCCGCCCAGCATCAGCCAGGTCGACCAGGCGTCGTCGCGCGGCGTCATCTGGTGGATCAGCGGATCGCCCAGGAGCGCGCTAAGCAGGCGCTGCTGGTCCTCCCTGTCCAGCGTCCGCGTCGCCGCCGTCAGCCAGTTCCGTTCGACGCTTGAGCTCGAGGAGCTCAGCGAAGCGATCGAACCGGGCGGCAAGAGCGGCCTGAATCTCTTCGGGGTCGTCGGGGATACCGTCATGCATGGAGGCCTCGTCGTCATTGGCCGCCTCTCCGGAGGTGGGGGCGGCGGGCTTGATCTTCTCGGCGGGGGGCTCAGGGACCATCGTCTCGATCGCCTTGGCCGAGCGGGCGAAGACCCCGCACGTGCGGGCGTCCTTCTCGATCTGGGCTTTCTCGGCGGGGTCCGTGCTGGTTTCGAAGGCGTCGATGAGGGTGTCCATCTTCGCCCGGAGCCTGGTCTGCAGCGTCTCGCTCCAGCCCTGCGGCTCGTCGCTTCTTCCGGCCATGACACAAAGGTACGGCACAAGCGGGCGCGGATCATTCAGGCGACCATAAAAGTGACAAGCCTTTGATTTTGCTTGCCTCTATCTCGCCAACGCCGGGGATCCAGCGGCCTCGATCCCCATACTCGAGGCCAGGACCTCGCCAGGGGGCGAAGGTCAGCGCCGGTACAGCCAGCTCCCCGGCAATCCCATCCGCACGCAGGCCTCGTAGGGCGGCGCGCCCGGGATCGGCGTCCGGTCCGCCAGCCGCGCCGCCGCCCTGATCACCGGCAGCTCCAGCGGCCTCGGCAGCCATTCACGGCCCAGGCCCAGCACCGCGCGCGCCTCGCTCGGAACCAGCCCCACGGCCGCCCGGATCAGCGGGTGCTGCAGCCGGCTCAGCGGTCCGGCGATCCTGACCCCGCGCATCAGGTCCAGGAACTCCAGCACGATCGCCGAGCGCTCCAGCCGCGGCAGCATGGCCGCCAGCTGCGCCTCCCAGGCGGCTTCGGACGCCGGCGCGCCCAAGACCCCGTAGAGCCGCGCGGCCGGGGCCGCCTCGGCGTAGAACCGGTCGCGATCCTCCGGCGACAGCGGCGCGACCAGCGCGTGATAGGCGGCCAGGAATCCGAAGCTGGCCGTGGCCTGCACCCAGTCCAGCAACGCGACGTCGGAGGCCCGGTAGCCCTCGCCGCCGGGCGTCACGCCGCCGACCCGCGCGTGCTGTCGGCCGACCCCGGCGATCATCGCCTCGGCGACCGAGCGCGCGCCATAGACCGTGACCATCGCCGCCAGGCCCGTCCGCTTCAGCCGCGTCATCGGGTCGGTCCGGAAGCTGGAATGTTCCCACACCCCGGTGCGCACGCGCGGCTCGGCCAGCTCCAGGATCACCGCCGTCACCCCGCCGACGAACAGGGCGACCGGGTTCTTGAACACCCGCCACGACACCGATTCCGGCGCGGCCAGGGCCGGCTCGCCCGCCGGAGCGGTAAAATCCACGCGCGGACCGCCCGGAATCTCGAACAAGGCCTTGGCGGCGTCGGCGAAACGGGCTTTCAAGGGCGCCTCCGGCACGGTTCAGCCCTTTCTAACGCCTGAACCCGCCATCGCGCGCATGGACTTGTCATGTTAGCGCTCCCATCTATACCGACCGAAACCACTCATTGCGGGACGACGAACGTGCATCTGACGGGCGAGCTTCTGATCGGCGGCGAAAGCCGCAAGGGAACCAACGGCGAGATCAAGGGCGTCAATCCCGCCACCGGCGAGACCCTGGAGCCCGCGTTCGGCGGCGCGACCAAGGCCGATGTCGAACAGGCCGCGGCCCTGGCGGCCGAGGCGTTCGGGCCCTACCGGTCCCTGCCCTACGAGACCCGCGCCACCTTCCTGGAGGCCATCGCCGAGCACATCGAGGCGATCGGCGACGACCTGATCGTCCGGGTGATGGCCGAGACCGGCCTGCCCCGCGCCCGCCTCGAAGGCGAGCGGGGCCGCACGACCGGCCAGCTGCGCCTGTTCGCCAGCGTGCTGCGCGACGGCGGCTTCCTGGAGGCCCGCATCGACCCGGCGATGCCGGACCGCAAGCCGCTGCCGCGTCCCGACCTGCGCCTGCGCACCGTGCCGCTGGGCCCGGTGGCCGTGTTCGGCGCGTCGAACTTCCCGTTGGCCTTCTCGGTGGCCGGCGGCGACACCGCCTCGGCCCTGGCGGCCGGCTGCCCGGTCATCGTCAAGGCCCACCCGGCCCATCCCGGGACCTCGGAGCTGATCGGCCGCGCCATCCAGGCCGCCGTCGCCTCGGTCGGCCTGCATCCGGGCGTGTTCTCGATGATCCACGACAGCGGCTACGAGATGGGCGTGGCCCTGGTCGCCGATCCGCGCGTCAAGGCCGCCGGCTTCACCGGTTCGCGTCGGGGCGGCCTGGCCCTGGCCGCCGTCGCCCAGAGCCGGCCCGAGCCCATCCCGTTCTACGCCGAGATGAGCAGCATCAATCCGGTCATCCTGCTGCCAGCCGCTCTCAAGGCGCGCGGCGAGAAGATCGCCCCGGACTTCGTGGCCGCCCTGACCCTGGGCGCGGGTCAGTTCTGCACCAATCCGGGCCTGATCCTGGCCATCGACGGCCCCGAGCTGGACGCCTTCGTCGAGGCCGCCGGCAAGGTGGTGGAGGCCGCCCCGGCCGCCGTCATGCTGACCCCGGGCATCTGCCAGGCCTTCGCCCACGGCGTCGACGCCCTCTCGCAGGACAAGGCGGTCACCACCGTGGCGCGCGGCCTGCCCGGCGCGGACGGCAGTCACACCGGCCGCGCGGCCCTGTTCAGTGTCAAGGCCGCCGACTTCCTGGCCAATCCGCACCTGCACGAGGAGGTGTTCGGCGCCGCCTCGGTGGTCGTTCGCGCCGCCGACGAAGCCGAGCTGGCCAAGGTCATCGACGCCCTGGAAGGCCAGCTGACCATCGCCATCCACCTGGAAGAGGCCGACCACGCCCTCGCCGGCGCCCTGCTGCCGGCGCTGGAACTGAAGGCCGGCCGCATCCTGGTCAACGGCTTCGGCACCGGCGTCGAGGTGGCCAACGCCATGGTCCACGGCGGCCCGTTCCCGGCGACCAGCGACGCCCGGGCGACCTCGGTCGGCACGCTGGCGATCGCGCGCTTCCTGCGCCCGGTCAGCTACCAGAACCTGCCGGAAGCGCTGCTGCCGGCCGAGCTGCGGACGGAAAACCCTCTGGGCATCGCCCGGCGAGTCGATGGCAAGGTGAAGCTGGCTTAGGCCGCGTATCTTCTCTCCTCCCCCTTCTGGGGGAGGGGGACCGCCGAACGGCGGTGGAGGGGGTCAGCGCCGCGCCAATCTAGGCCCGCGCCGTCCCCCTCCGTCACGGCGCGTATTCGCGGTATTATGTAGCAAACACACCAAGCCGTCCGGTGCTCCAAAGGGGGTCCGGGGGTAAACTTGGCGAATGAAGCCAGCCCGCACAGAGACCTACGACCACGCCATTTCCGCGCTGCTTAGCCGACGCGGCGAGATGCTTGAGGAAATGGCCTCGTTGAGCGACCAACAAGCCCGCGTGGCGAACGGCCTGGACGCTTTGGATCGGACGCTTGAGCTACTTGGATATGCTGGCGAGGTCCAACTGACCGCCAGCGCCCCGCGCACCGTCCTCTTCTACCGTGGAGAGTTGCGCCAGTACCTTCTGACCCAGCTTCGCGAGCATGGAACGCGGACGGCGAGGGAAATGGCGCAATCTCTAGCCCGCCAGGAAGGTAAGCAGGTCGTCGACCGTCGGATGCTGATCGACATGGTCAAGCGTATCAGCAAGTCCCTACGCCAGATGGCGGACGCGGGGATGGTCGCTAGGACGACGGACAGAGTCAGCGGCGCGTATGTGTGGCGTCTGGAAGATCAAGGCGTTGAAGAGTTGCGATACATCAAGCCGCCGGGCCTCTGACCAATTCCATCGGATACGATCACGCCGCCTCGCGTTCGCCCACTAGCCTCGGTGTATCGGTGCTGGAGCTTTCGACAGGTCACAGCGAAACGTTCCTTCACCTCAGCGTACCTTGGCCGAACGTGGACGTTTTGAACATGTCCTTCGCAGTAGGTGTGGACGGCAATTGGAGTCAGGATCGCTGAGCATAGGGCATCTGCGATTTGAAGTCCGGCATGATTGTCAGAGTGTGAAAAGGCCGGGAGCTCGATGATGCGGTCATACGCATCTCCGGTGCCCTTAAATTTCTGAGTGAAGATGGAGTGAGCGACAGTGGCATTAAGGTGTTTAACTCTACTATCGGCTATAACAAACCCCACGTCACCTTGTTGGGTAAGGTAGTTCTGAAAATCAGTATATATTGATTGAATTGAAAATGTATATATTGAGGTTCCGTTTACCGGTTCGCCAATCCCCTTGACCCAAATTCTGCCGACAATTTTAGCATCACACTCTTCGCAAAGCTTGAGAATCTCACCCATGAATCCTAGGTGATGCCGCCTAGTATTCCGGTTGTCGTCGCATACATCGCGCCGAAGATCATTGCCTTTGATCTCGCGTAACATCCAACCCAAATGAGTGGTTCCGCGAGGTGCGTGGTTTGGAAAGAAGCGCTGCTTAATATTTAACAAGCGTTCCGTTAGATGATGAAGTCTACCGTAGTCGATTATAACGCCTACGATAACTAAAACAGGCTGGATGTTTGACGTAGAAGTCGGAATTGAGCCGGTGCATCCAGCCTCATCTATATAGCAAACCTTCACGGAACCTCTCGTTAACCTATGCGCTCTAATTTCTAGTTGACTCTCTGGCAAGCATGCGTCAGGTGTCAGCTGTAGCAAATGCTCATCGTCGAACCGGGAAACCGGGCGGCAAGTCCTACGGCCACCCTTGGGTGGCCGTAGTTGTATCTAGGGCTAAGTTCGCGCGGGGCTCAAGCCATTCCGGCCCGTTGCCAATAGCCCTTCCACTGGCGCGACACCGGCGCGGCCATCGCCGCATCCACGATCATGACGAACTGGCTACCGTTGGACGTGCGGCGAAAGTCCTCGCGCCATGCCATTTCACGGGCGTAGGCGGACAGGTACTTGCCCGCGATTTTATGGTGGATACCGGCCTCAGCGCGACGGATGCGGCTGAAGAAGCTCTCAGCCCAGTTGGTGCAAGCGCCATCGAGACTATAGGCCTCAGAGTGGTTGATGCGCTTGGTCGCGAACTTGGCGGTCAACAGGTCCCAGTGCGAGGCCTCATCGGCGTGAACCACGGTCCCGGCCTCAACGTTGGCGGCGACTAGGGCGACGCCTTCGCGTTCGGCCTTGGCAACGAACGGCAGGGTACGGCCACCACGCTCGCGCATGACAACGACAACCTGGCGCTTGCCGCTTTGGTTTTCCGACAAGCGACGGTCGCGGCGGTTTTCCTTCTCGTTGGCGGGCTTCACGTAGCCGCCAAAGTACGCGCCATCCACTTCGACTTCGCCCGACAGCTTCTCGTCGTCGCGGGCCTTAGCCATGGCTTCGCGCAGCTTGTGCGTCATGACGAAGGCGGTCTTGTACTGGCAGTCGAGATCGCGCGAGAGCTGGAGGGCGCTGTGGCCCTTGGCGCCGTTCGTGAAGATCGCGATAGCGGCCAGGATGTCGCGCAAGGCCAGCTTGCGGCTGGCGAAGATGGTCCCACTCGTCACCGAGAACTGAGCTTCGCAACCCTTGCACTTGAAGATGCGGCGGGCCTTGAACGTGTAGACCGCCGTGCAGCCGCACTTGCCGCAATAGGGCTCGCCGCCGTTGTTCTCCCAGCGGATCGCCTTGAAGGTATCGAACGCCTCGTCCTCAGACAGGCGCATGACCTTGGACAGCGAGAGCGTCCTGGCAGCGGCTGAAAGGAGGAAGTGTTGGGCCACAAGTCACATCCGCTTGGTTTACAAACAGATATGTATGGAATTTACCCGACACTTGCAATGGCAAAAGCGACAGATATGTTTGGTTTCAGTTGAATCAGCGAGAAACCGATATGGCCGGAACGAGCGACGAATGGGCCGACAAGGCCAAGCGATACCTCAAAGCTGAAATGACCCGCGCCGGGGTGCGTAATGCAGAGCTTGCCAAGCGCCTGACCGACATGGGCTTGCCTGAAACCGAGGCCGGTGTTCAGGTCAAGATCAACCGGGGGGCGTTTCCAGCATGGTTTCTATTGGCCGCACTTACCGCGCTTGGGTGCTCGTCGCTGCGATTGGACTAGCGGCCTGCCTGTCGCTTGGCGCGGCGCCGGTCAAACCAGCCAGCGAGCCAGAGCGGCCCGCAAAGGCCGATCACGCCAAGCCCGATCCCAACACAGGCGGCCAGCAGAGCCCTTCTACTCTCGACCGGGAATCCCTTGCTGTTGACCGTGAGGCGAACCGCATCGCGGAGCGCGCGAACCTCATTGCGGAGACCCAGCGCGCCTACGCGCTTTTGCAGCTTGTCCTTGGCGGCTTTGGAGTGGTCTTCACCGGCTTTGCGGCCTTCTTCGCTTGGCGCGCCACTCATTGGGCTAAAGAAGCTACTCAGGCCGCTAGGGCCAGCGCCACCGCTGACAATGCTAGTCTTGAGCTTAATAGGGAGGCCCTTAAAGAGCAGCGAGAAGGGGCCACCGATCAGGCCGACAGGTTGGCCAAACAGATCAAGCTTGCCGAGGCCAATCTGGCCGAAATGCGCCGCGCCACGGTCGAGGTGAACCGGGCGTGGGTTGTCGTCTCCGGAGAAATAACTGGCGATCTGATCTTTGACGAAAGCGAAGTAAGCATCACTGCGAAGATCGCAATTGAGAACATCGGAAGAGGACCGGCGATGAAGGTCATTTTCGATTGGGGGATGTTCGGCACCGCAGGCGACGCCCACGACAAAATCCGGACTAACACTCGCCAACGAAGCCTCTCCCCAATCTCTCATGGAGGCGTTCTGTTGCCAGGCGGCAAGCAGACCGAGGACGTCAAACTGGTGATGACGCGAGCCGACTTTTTGGCCGGCTGTAAGACTATGGCGGAGCTTGATGGTGACAGCGGAGACAGTAGCGAAGTTACCGTGCCGTCCGTCTTCTTCGGCGCGCAATACGCGCTTCCTGGCGACCAGTTTCGACGCTTCTCCTACATGTCGTACTTCATCTCCCGCAACGATGGCGGTGATTTCGACGGCTCTATAGGTGTGTATCGGCGGAGTGAAATCACTCTGCATGACGCGCGCGATGCCGGTCCAATTACCTAGCGCCAAAACTAGCGCCGCGATCAAAGCCGAGCTCACCTCACACCCCCCGCTTTCGGGGCCGCTTTGGGCCGAAAACTGGGCGTCTCTGGCGTAGGTGTGTTTGCTACATAATACCGCGTATTCGCGCCACGCCACCTCCCCCAAAGAGGGGAGGAGAACTCCAGATCAGCCCTCACGACACTTAAGCAACCACTTGACCATTTACCCATACCTCGATACTTAACCTTATGCCTAACCATCAACCCTCGCTCGACCTGATGTTCCAGGCCCTCGCGGATCCCGCGCGGCGGAGCATGGTCGAGCGGCTTTCCCGGGGCCCCGCCTCGGTGAGCGAGCTGGCCCGGCCGCTGGACATGTCGCTGCCGGCGGTCATGCAGCACCTGGCCATGCTGGAGGCGGGCGGGATCGTGGCGTCGGAGAAGGTCGGCCGGGTGCGCACCTGCCGGATCAATCCCGATGTCCTGAGCCTGGCCGAACAGTGGATCAACCAGAGGCGCACCCAATGGGAGCAGCGCCTCGACCGGCTGGGCGATTTCCTGGCCGCCGAGGAAAATGGGAAAACCAAATGACCGACCGCCCAAAGACAGACCGCAGCGCCATCCACGCCACCTTCGTCGTCGAGCGGGTCTACGCCGCCTCGCCCTCCCGGGTGTTTTCCGCCTTCGCCGATCCGGAGCAGAAGGCCAAGTGGTTCCACGGTCCCGAGGAATGGGGCCCGCCGGAAAGCGGCATGGACTTCCGCGTCGACGGCGAGGACTACGCCGTCAGCCGCCCGCCGGGCGAGCCACCGCACCACTTCCGCAGCCGCTACCACGACATCGTGCCGGATGAGCGGATCGTCTACACCTACTGGATGCACCACGGCGAGGATCTGGCTTCGGTGTCGGTCGCCACGCTGGAGTTCCGCCCCGAGGGCCCCAAGACGCGCCTGGTGATCACCGAGGTCGGGGTGTTCCTGGACGGCTACTACTCGCCCGAGGGCCGCGAGGACGGGACCCGGCAGCTGATGGAACAGATCGCGCCGCTCGTGGAGGGGACGACGCCCTAGACGCCGGAGCACACCTCTCTCCTCCCCTCTTGGGGGAGGTGGCGCGGCGCGAATACGCGCCGTGACGGAGGGGGACGGCGCGGGCCCAATGGCGCCGCAGCTGGCCCCCTCCACCGCCGTTCGGCGGTCCCCCTCCCCCAGGGGAGGAGAGACGCTACCGGCCTCGCCTCAGTGCCCCCCAGCGCTGGGCGGCTTCGCCATCTTCGCCACATCCGCCTCGGTCACCGGCTTGGCGTAGCTGTTGCCGAAGTGCGTCCGGACATAGGTCACCGCCTCGGCCATCTGGGCGTTGCTCAAGGTTCCGACGAACCCTGGCATGGCGCCCTTGCCGCCCGTCACGATCATGATCGGATAGGCCGCCCCCGCCAGCCGCGGATTGTTCGCCAGGGCCGGGATGGTCCCCGCTCCGGTCGCGCCCTTGGCGTCGGCCATGTGGCAGGCCTGGCAGACCGCGCCATAGACCTGCTCGCCCGTCACGGGCTTGACCGCCCGGACGATGCCGCCGCCGGTGTCGCCGCCGCCCGTGGCCGGGGTCTGGGCCATGGCCGGAAAGGCGATCAGGGCCGCCGTCGCTAAGATGATCTTCCGCATGATCCTCAGGCCTCCAGCGCGCGCTTGTGCAGACGGGTGATGGCGTCGATGGACGAGAGCAGCGCCCCCTCCATCCAGCAGCCGACATAGGAGGCGTGCTCGCCGGCCAGCACGATCCGGCGGTCCATGCCGACCAGGGTCTGGTAGTGCTCCTTGCGGACGTCGTCGCTCCAGCGGGCGCAGCAGCCCAGCGTCCAGGGCACCCGGCTCCAGGCCACCGAGGCCCCGCTGGCGAACTCCTGGCGGTAGCTCTTGGGGTGCAGCACCGAGCCCTGCGCCAGGGCCACCTCGATCCGCTGTTCGGGCGTCATGCCGGCCAGGCGATAGGCCCCCATCTCGCGGGCGAAGGCGCCCAGCAGCACCGCCGGCCCGTCCTTGAACATGTTGTTGTTCGGATAGGAGATCAGGGCGATCTCCTGGTCGGTGAAGCTGTGACCGCCGTAGATGTAGTCGTCCTCCTCCCAGAAGCGGCGCTTCATCTCCAGGCCGATCTTGACCTGGCCGGAGTATGGGACAGCCTTGATGGCGGCCATCATCTCGTCGGTCACCTGCAGGTCCATCTGGCCCAGGATGCCCAGCGGGATCGTGCAGACGCACCAGTCGGCCTTGGCGTCGGTCACCTTGCCCGTGGCGGTGTCGGCATAGGTCACCACCACGCCCTTGTCGTCCTGGGCGATCTTGCTGACCTTGGCGTTGTAGGTGATCAGGCCGTCCACCTGCTTAGCGAAGGCCTTGCCGATCATGTCCATGCCGCCCACGGGCTGGAACATGGTGGTCTGCATCTCGTGACCCATGAAGAAGGCCATCGAGGTCCAGACCTGCGGGTCCAGCACGTCATGCAGCTTGTAGAGGTCCTTGGACGGGATCGGCGCGCCGTTGACCCCGCCGCCCGGCGGCCGCTCGAAGCCGCGATGGCCCGAGGCCTTCAGGCCGGCCGAATACCTGTAGTCGTTGTCCAGCATGCCCCAGCCCTTCAGGGCCTCCAGCAGCTTGTCGCGGTCTTCCTGCGTGACCGTGTCGTCCAGCGCCTTGGCGTTGACCGACTTGGCCAGCAGCTCGGCGATATTGCCCTCGAAGTCGGCGGCGGCGGCGTTGAAGCGCACCGGCTTGCCGTCGAAGGCCTGGGACGAGTGGACCCAGCCGGAGTGGTTGAACTGGATGAACGGCTCCAGGGCCACGCCGAACGACTTGCAGTAGTGCAGCAGGGTCCGGTGGTGGTGCGGGATCCGCCAGGGGCCGGGGTTCAGGTAATTGCCCGGCGAGAAGGCCACCTTCTGGGTCGCCCCGCCGAGTTCGGTATAGGTGTCGCCGCCCCGCAGCGACCAGTTGCGGCCGCCAGCGCGGTTCTGGAACTCCAGGATCCTGACCTTGTAGCCGGCCTTGGTCAGCTCGAACGCGGCCAGCATCCCCGCCAGGCCCGCGCCCAGCACGATCACCGAAGCGCCGGGCCGCGCGCCCTGCAGGTTCGGCGGGCCATGGAACTGGGTCTCGGCCGCGTGACCCAGCGTGGTCATGGCCTGATACAGCGCGGCCGTGCCGCCGACCTTGGCGATGGCCGAAAGAAGCTGGCGCCTGGTTGGCGCCGTTACACCCGATCCCATTGAAAGCCCGTCCCCGACAGAACCGTCGAAGCCGACGGTGTGGCCAAGGGTTAGCAGGGGCGACGGCCGGAGCGAGGCTTGGCCAGCCGTCACGCCATGCTGTGGCGTCAAAGGCCCCGATTTATCGGCGCCCTGACGATGGGGCTGCGCGCGAACTGTGCAGCCGTCTCCCTACCGCACCACCCGCAGAGTCGGCCGATCCGATACCGCCTGGGTCAGCGGGACCACGAAGTGGAAGCTGGACCCCTGCCCCGGCGTCGAGTGGACGCCGATCGCGCCGCCCATCAGTTCGACCAGTTCGCGGCAGATCGACAGGCCAAGGCCGGCGCCGTCGTGGGCGCGGGTCAGGGAGCTGTCGACCTGGGAGAAGGTCTTGAACAGCTCGGACAGGTCCTCGGCGGCGATGCCCAGGCCGGTGTCCTCGACCTCGAAGCGCAGACCCTTGGCGGTGGGACGGACGCGGACAGTGACGCCGCCGTGGTCGGTGAACTTGACGGCGTTGGCCACCAGGTTGCCCAGCACCTGGCGCAGACGCATCGGGTCGCCGACCCAGCGGCCGCGCAGCTCGGGCGCGATGTCCGACGTCAGGTCCAGGCCCTTGGCCGCGGCCGCGCCGGAGAAGGCCGCGCACGAGGCCTCGACCAGGGCGGCCAGGTCGAAGGTCTCGGACCGCAGCCGCACCGCGCCGGTCTCGAGCCTGGCGATGTCGAGGATGCTGTTCAGCAGGGCCAGCAGCGCCTGACCGGACTCCTGCAGGATCTTCAGGCGGCGGCCCTGCGTCTCGCTGAGCGTGTCGGCGGCCATCACCTGGGCCATGCCCAGCACGCCGTTCAGCGGGGTGCGGACCTCGTGGCTCATATTGGCCAGGAAGCGGGTCTTGGCGGCGTTGGCGGCCTCGGCCTCCTCCTTGGCGGCCAGCAGTTCCAGGCGCCCGGCCTCCAGCTTGCGCAGGGCCTCGGCGACGCGCTGGGTCAGCACGGCGCCGGCGGCGGCCAGCACCAGGAAGCCGATCAGCAGCCACGGCGCGACGCTCTTCAGCAGCTTCAGACCCGGGTTCCTGGCCTTCCAGGCCAGGGCCCCGAACGCCTGGCCCTCGATGTCGCGCAAGGTGACCTTAGGCGGATCGCCGCCCGGGCGGCGCATCAGGACCAGGTTGTCCAGCCCCAGGTCGTCCGACAGCTGATGAACGAAGGCGGCGTCCATCCGGCGGGCGCTGACGACGATCGCTGGCGGGCCGTCATAGAGGTCGGCGACGGCCCGGCTCTCCGGCGTCACGGCGGCGAAGGCGACCAGATAGGCATCGTCGTCGATCCGCATCAGACCCGTGCGCGTCACCTCGCCGGCGGTGCTGAGCTTGCCGGCGCGCCGCGCCGCGCGGGCCTTGGCGGCCACATCGGCGGCGATCGGGGCCGCTTCGGCGGGAAAGCCACCGAGGGCGTCGGCCGAAACCCGCTTGCCGCCGGTCGAGGCGTAGACCACCTGCCCCGAGCGGATGACGAAGGTCAGGTCGTGCTTGAACTGGTCGTGGTAGTAGGTGGCGAAATCGGTGTCGGCCCAGGTCGCGTTGATCGTCCAGCCCATGGCCTTGTAGGCCTGGTCCCAGACCGTGGCCGAGGTGACCTCGCGCTCCGTCCGCTCCAGGGTTCGAACGATGGTGCGCTGGGTGATCTCGATCTCGTCGACCGCTTCCATGTGGTCCAGCTGGCGCGCGGCCAGGATCACCAGGGCCAGTCCGCCCAGGATCGAGACGACGACCAGCACGGCGGCCGCGCCGACGATCCCGTGGATCAGTCGCATGGGCCGCGCTTCTGCGGTCCGGAAAGGTTGGTGCGGTCGCGTCATTGACCGTCACCATGATGAACAACCGCGTTCGCCGGAAGGTGACGTGTGGACGCAGTTCAGGCTTAACGCGGCCTTAAGCCCTCCAGGACCAGCGCCGTCACCGCCGCCCGGGTCTCCTGCATGAAGCGCTGGTCGGACAAGGACTTACCGGTCAGGGCGCGCACCTGGACGGCGAAGTCGGCATAGTGCTGGGTCAGGGCCCAGAGGGCGAAGATCAGGTGCGGCGGGTCCACCGGGGCAAGCCTGCCCGCCGCCGCCCACGCCGCGATCACCGTGACCTTGGCGTCGAACACCGCCTTCAGGGGCCCCGCGAGCACCGGCCTCAGCAGCGGCGCGCCGCGCAGCATCTCCAGGGCGAACAGCCGCGAGACCTCCGGATGGTCGCGGCTGAGCGCCAGCTTGGCGTCGATCAGGGCGGCGATGGCCTCGGCGGGGTCGTCGCCCTCGCTGAAGCGGCTCAGGGGCGCCAGCCACAGGGACAGCCCCTGCTCCAGCACCGCCACGTACAGGGCCTCCTTGGTCGGGTGGTAGTAGAGGAGGTTGGCCTTGGAGATCCCGGCCGCCTGGGCGATGGCCTCGACGCTGGCGCCGTCCAGGCCGAGGCGCGCGAAGACCCCCAGCGCGGCCTTCAGGATGGCGGCCTTGCGGGCCTCGCCGGCCCTTTGGCGAGGACCGGGGCTGCGGCCGCCCCTTGGCGTTTCGGCCGCCTTGATGTCGCCCACGCTTTGAGCGGCCTTGACCAGCTCGCGGGCGCCGGACGCGCGCTTGGACGCCGGTTTGCCGGCGGCCTTGCGCGACGGCTTGACGGTCTTGGCGGCGGCGTCGGTCATGCCAGCTCGAATTTGGACCATTTGGTCAAACATGGACCGAACGGTTCGGATTGCAACGTTACGCGGGATGGTATTCCATGCCCCTCGGACTTCACAAGGCGCCGCGTCGATGAGCTCTCCGATCACCCCGCTTTCGCCCGGCGCGATCATGCTGCCCGCGCGGCCCGAGCCGATCCCGGTCGACCCGAAGACGACGGCGGTGATCGTCATCGACATGCAGAACGCCTACGCCTCCAAGGGCGGCTATCTCGACCTGGCCGGCTTCGACATCTCGGGGGCCGCGAAGGTGATCCAGGAGATCAAGGCCATCCTGCCCGTGGCCCGCGCCGCCGGGATGCAGGTCATCTATTTCCAGAACGGCTGGGACGACCAATATGTGGAAGCTGGCGGTCCCGGCTCGCCCAACTGGTGGAAGTCCAACGCCCTGAAGACCATGCGCGCCCGGCCCGAACTGCGGGGCAAGCTGCTGGCGCGCGGCCAGTGGGACTACGAGCTGGTCGACGACCTCAAGCCCGAGCCGGGCGACATCCAGCTGCACAAGACCCGCTACAGCGGCTTCTTCAACAGCCAGCTGGACAGCGTGCTGCGGGCGCGCGGCATCCGCCACCTGGTGTTCGTCGGCATCGCCACCAATGTCTGCGTCGAGTCGACCCTGCGCGACGGCTTCTTCCTCGAATATTTCGGGACCGTGCTGGAGGACGCCACCCACCAGGCGGGCCCCGACTTCGTGCAGAAGGCGGCGCTGTTCAACATCGAGAGCTTCTTCGGCTGGGTCTCGACGACGGCGGATTTCAAGGGGGCGTTCGGGCAACTGGCGCCGGAGTAGCGCAGCCCCCTCCGGCGCTCCGCGCCACCTCCCCCATAAAGGGGGAGGAGAACCCAGGCCCTGCTCCCCCTTCATGGGGGAGCTGTCGGCGAAGCCGACTGAGGGGGCAGCACAGAGGAGAATACCATGCCCAAGACCGTCATCACCCCGCCGGGCACAGGCACGCCCATCGCCCCGTTCTCGCCCGGGACCCTGGCCGACGGGATCGTCTACGTCTCGGGCACCCTGGCCTTCGACAAGGACAACAACGTCGCCTTCCCCGACGACGCCGAGGCCCAGACCCGCCAGGTGCTGGAGACCATCAAGTCGGTGATCGAGACCGCCGGCGGGACCATGGAGGACGTGACCATGAACCACATCTTCCTGACCGACTGGAGCTTCTACCAGACGATCAACAAGGTCTATGCCGAGTACTTCCCCGGCGACAAACCCGCCCGCTACTGCATCCAGTGCGGCCTGGTGAAGCCCGGTTTCGTGGTCGAGATCGCCAGCGTCGCCCACGTCGGGAAGCGCTGAGCGCGATGACCTCCGGCACGGTCGACGGCCTCCATTATGAACTGCACGGCGGTCCGGTCGCCGGCCGCGAGGTCGTGCTGCTGTCGTCGGGTCTGGGCGGCTCGGGCGCGTTCTGGGCCCCGCAGATGGCGGCCCTGACCGAGCGTTGGCCGGTCGTGCTGTACGACCATCGCGGCACGGGCCGCAGCGTCCGCGAACTGCCAGACGACTACACCCTCGCCCACATGGCCGACGACATGGTCAAGGTGATGGACGCCCTGGGCCTGGCGAAAGCCCACGTGGTGGGCCACGCGGCCGGCGGCAACGCGGGCCTGCAGCTCGCGCTGGACCAGCCCGATCGCCTGGGCAAGCTGGTGGTGGTCAACGGCTGGTCGCGGCCCGATCCGCACATCAGGCGCTGTTTCGACACCCGAATCCATCTGCTGAACGACAGCGGACCGGAAGCCTATGTCCACGCCCAGCCGATCTTCCTCTATCCGGCCGACTGGATCTCGCGGAATGACGCCCGCCTGCAGGCCGAGGAGCCCCACCACGTGGCCGGCTTCCCGCCGCGCGACGTGATGCTGGCCCGGATCAACGCCCTGCTGGTCTTCGACGTAGACGCGCGGCTGGAGGAGATCACCCACCGGGTGCTGATCAGCGCCAGCGCCGACGACATGCTGGTGCCGCCCAGCTGCTCTCAGCGCCTGGCCGGTCGCCTGCCCAACGCCGACTACCAGGTCGCCGCCTGGGGCGGCCACGGCTTCACCGTCACCGATCCCGAGACCTTCAACGAAGGTCTGATCAAGTTTCTGGAGGGCGCGTAAGCATGCGCCGCCCTCTTCCCTGTCATCCCGGCCGTAGCGCGCAGCGCGAAGAGCCGGGACCGCAACAAACGCCGGTGCTTCCGGCGGTCCCGGCTTTCGCCGGGATGACAAAGTAAGAGAGGGGTACTTCCATGCAGGTCGGCGTCTTCATCCCCATCGGCAACAACGGCTGGCTCATCTCCGAGACCGCGCCGCAGTACATGCCCAGCTTCGCGCTGAACAAGGAGATCACCCAGAAGGCCGAGAAGTACGGCTTCGACTTCGCGCTCTCGATGATCAAGCTGCGCGGGTTCGGCGGCAAGACGCAGTTCTGGGAGCACAATCTCGAGAGCTTCACCCTGATGTCGGGCCTGGCGGCCGTGACCAGCAAGATCAAGATCTTCGCCACCGTGGCCACCCTGACCATCCCGCCGGCCATCGTGGCGCGCATGGCCTCGACCATCGACTCGATCGCCCCGGGCCGCTTCGGCATCAACCTGGTGACCGGCTGGCAGAAGGCCGAGTACAGCCAGATGGGCCTGTGGCCGGGCGAGGCGCACTATACCGACCGCTACAACTACCTGGCCGAATACACGACCGTGCTGAAGGACCTGCTGGAGACCGGCGTCTCGGACTTCAAGGGCAAGTACTTCACCATGGACGACTGCCGGGTCAGCCCGCACCCGAAGGAGACCAAGCTGATCTGCGCCGGCTCGTCCGACGAGGGCCTGGCCTTCACCGCGCAATACGCCGACTACAGCTTCGCCCTGGGCAAGGGGACCAACACGCCCACCGCCTTCGCCAGCGTCAACAAGCGGCTGGAAGCGGCCGCCGAGAAGACCGGCCGCGACGTGCAGTCGTTCATCCTGTTCATGATCATCGCCGACGAGACCGACGAGAAGGCCATGGCGAAATGGCAGTCCTACCGCGACGGCGCGGACCAGGAAGCCCTGGCCTGGCTGACCCAGCAGGCGGCCCCGAACGCCAAGGCGGGCGCGACGACCAACACCACCCAGCTGGCCGCGCCGGAATCGGCGGTGAACCTGAACATGGGCACGCTGGTCGGCAGCTATGAGAGCATCGCCCGGATGATGGACGAGATCGCCGCGGTGCCCGGCACGGCCGGGGTGCTGCTGACCTTCGACGACTTCGTGAAGGGGGTCGAGGATTTTGGGGAGCGGATCCAGCCGCTGATGAAGTCGCGCAACGTCAGCTGAATCCGAGACGCCCCTCTCCTCCCCCTCTTGGGGGAGGGGGACCGCCGAACGGCGGTGGAGGGGGTCAGCGCCGCGCCAATATAGGCCCGCGCAGTCCCCCTCCGTCTCGTCGCGTATCCGCGCCGATCCACCTCCCCCAAAAGGGGAGGAGAGATCAGGGCGCCGTCCTAGTCCACCGCCAGCATCCCGATCAGCTGCAGGCGGAACACCAGCACGCTGTCCGGCGGGATCTCGCCCATGTCGCGGGGGCCGTAGCCCAGCTCGGACGGAATGTAGAGGGTCCACTCGTCGCCGACCTTCATCTTCGGCAGGGCTTCCAGCCAGCCCTGGATCAGGCCGTCGGCCGGCATGATCGCCGCCTTGCCGCGCGCGAAGCTGCTATCGAACACCGTGCCGTCCAGCAGCTTGCCCTCGTAATTGACCTTGACGATGTCGCCGAGCTTGGGCGACGGGCCGGTCTTCGGGCCCGAGGTCACGACCTTGTACTGCAGGCCCGACGGCAGGGTGACCACGCCCGGAGCCTTGGCGTTCGTCGCCAGGAAGGCCTTGCCGGCCAGGGCGTTGGCCGAGGGGCCGGCGTTCAGCTGCGGCGGGGCCGACGGCTGGGGCGTCTGGGCGTGGGCCGCGCCGGCGGCGAGGAAGGTCATTGCAGCCATTGGGGCGGCCAAGGTGGCGAGAAGGCGCATCAAGGGTCTTTCGAACGCTGGTGTCAGTGAGCGACACCGTAGCGATCCTTGAGCGGAACTTCGCGGCGAAATTTTGGGCTTTGAAAACTGTCATCCCGGCCAAGCGCGTAGCGCGCCGAGCCGGGACCGCCGGAAGCGCTGGGCCTGTCGCGGTCCCGGGTCTTCGCTACGCTTCGCCCGGGATGACAAGGATTGGTAGCCCTAGACCAGCCCCCGCTTCTGCGCCTCCAGCGCCGCCTCGGCCCGGGAGCAGATGTTGAGCTTGCGGTAGATCGCCTTGACGTACCCCGCCACGGTCAGCTCGGTGACGCCCATGACCTTGGCCGCCTCGCCCGAGCGCAGGCCCCGGCCGATCAGGCGCAGCACCTCGGTCTCGCGCGGGGTCAGGGCCGCCTCGGGCTCGACCGTCTGGATCAGAACCGGCCGGGCGCGGAAGTAGTCCAGCATCCGCCGCGCCACGGCCGGCGACAGCGGGGTCTCGCCGGCTTCGAGGCGGCGCAGATAGCGCACCAGTTCGTCGCGGCCCATGTCCTTGAGCAGGTAGCCCCCCGCCCCCGCCGCGATGGCGTCGAACAGGTGGTGGTCGTCGGCGTAGATGGTCACCACCACCGACCGCGTCGCCCCGCCCGAGCGCTCGGCCAGATCGCGCAGGAAGTCGACGCCGCGTCCGTCCGGCAGGGCCAGGTCGACCAGGGCCAGGTCCGGCGCCCCGTCGCACAGAAACGAGCGGGCCTCGGCCAGATCCGCCGCGCCGCGCGCGACCACGCCGGGAAACGCCTCGGACAGGGCCGCCAGCAGGTGCTCGCGGGTCTCGGACTGGTCTTCCAGGACCAGGGCCGTGCCGGGAGCGTTGGGAGCAAGGGTCATGCCGGGGCGCTCGCATCGACGGGCGTAGACAGCCGGACCACCGTCCCCTTCGTGGTTTCGGGAAACGCCACCGTCCCGCCGATCTCGCCCAGCCGCCGCTCCAGGTTGGCCAGGCCGCTGCGGCGGCCCCCCGCTTCGCGCGGCAAGCCGACGCCGTCGTCGCTGAGGGTCAGCTCCAGCCGGCCGGCGTCTTCGTGAACCGTGACGGCCACGGTGGTCGCGCCGGCGTGGCGGATGGCGTTGGAGATCACCTCGCGCACGGCCGAGGTCAGGTTCTTGTAGACGCGATAGGGCGCGGTCACGCCGGGATCGGCCAGCTCGACCGGCGGCCAGTCCAGGGCGATGCCGGCCGCCTCCAGCCGCTCGGCGGTCTCGTGGCGCAGGTCGGCCAGCGCCGCCTCCAGCGGCAGGTCCTGGCCCGACAGGCCCGAGACGATGGCCCGCAGATCGCCGATCGCCCCGCGCACGGCCTCGCGCGTCTGGGACAGATCCTGGCGGTGCAGGCCCGACAGCAGGCGGGCGCCGACGTCGTCGTGCAGGTCGCGGGCGATGCGCAGGCGTTCCTCGACCACGCCCCGGGCATAGGCGTCGCGGCCTTCCTCGATCTGGCTCAGAAGGCTCACCAGCTGGTCGGCCAGCTGGACCTGCGCCGTGCCGAACAGGCCCCGCCCCCGGAACGGGAAGCGCAGGGTCAGCGCCGTGGTCCCGGCGGCGGCGGGCAGGCCCAAGGCCACGCCCTCCTCGAGGATCTCGGCCTTGGTGTTGGTCGCCAGGGCGGGGGCGATCTCCAGCGGCTCGTAGACCTTGGACAGCAGCGCCTTCCAGGCGTCCGCCCGCGCCTCGGCCCCGTGGATCAGGGCGACCTGGGCCACGGCGGCGAACATCTCGTGATCCTTCAGGGTCTTGCGGCCGATGGTCCGCCGCCACAGCACGTCGCGGAACGGCAGGTAGGCGAAGGCGACGACCAGTAGCGACACGCCCAGCGCCGTGCCGGGAGCCGCGCCAAGGGCGGTGATCAGCAGACCGTCCAGGGCCAGCAGGGCCGCGCCGGCGCTGAGGTAGAACAGGATCCGGAACGCCCACTGGTCCAGCTCGAACAGGCGATGGCGACGCAGGCCCACGGCCATGCCGACATAGATGATCACGAAGAAGCCCAGCGAGAAGCGCGGGTCCAGGAACGGCCGCATCCCCAGCGCGATCGGCACGGCGACATTGCCGATGAAGGCTCCGGCTCCGACGATCACCGACAGGCCCAGCCACCGGGTGGCGGCCATGGCGGCAGGATCCTTACGGCTGGCGAAGGCCTGGACGCCGATGGCCACGATGATCAGGGCCATCTCGATCGAGGTGACCGCCTGGCCCATGCTCTCGACCGACGGATTGCCGGGCAGCAGCGGCGTCAGCGCCCAGGCCAGCACCCACAGCGGCGCCAGCAGCATGACCGGCAGTCTGGTGACCCGCTTGGGATAGGCCAGGAAGAACGCGATCATCGCCCCGCCATAGGCCACGGCGCCGGTCATGTTCAGGCGCGCGGCGATGGTCGCCAGCGTCCCGTCCATGACCAGCTCGACACTGGAATTGACCGCCCAGCCGAAGGTGAAGGCCAGCATCGACAGGCCCGTCAGGGCGAACAGCTGGGTGGACAGCTCGCGCGGCCGCAGGGCCCAGACCCAGCCGACGATCAGGGCCGCGATCAGGCCAAACGCCAGATTGGCCCAAAACTCCGCGCCCAGGCGGGGCAGCGGCCGAACGCGGCTGTCCAGGGTGACGACCCGCTGAACGCCGTCTTGACCGGCCAGGCGCAGCACCCGGGGCTCGGCGCTCAGGGCTTGGGCGAAGGCGTCCTCTCGGCGAGCCTGCTCTCGCGCCTGGGTCTGGGTGGCGGGCGTGTCGAGGCCGCCGATCTCGGAGGCCCGCAGGGCGGGCGCGGTAAGGTCGCCGCCAACGCCGGCCAGCCGGTCGCCGACCTTGGCCCCGACGCGGTCCAGCGGACCGCCCGCAGTCAGACGCGTGATGACCAGGGCCCCGTCGGGCCGGATGGTGAAGTCCGCGCCCAGCCACGGCGGGCTCATCGCCATCCAGACGCCGATCAGCGCCGTCGCCACGCACAGCAGGACGACGCCGAGCAGCAGGGTCGTGGGGGACGAGGCGCGCATCCGGCCTTACTGAAAACGATTGGGGACGCAGACCTTGGGACAGGACCAGCGCGACCGCAACCTTCACGGAACGGCGTTACGAAGACACCCCCATTTCTGGGGGTTGCTACTGCCCGTTGCCTGGCGCCCAGGGAAACTCCAGGCTCTCGTAGTACTGCAGCGACTTGGCCGGAGCCTTTTCCCCCGGCGGCAGCGGACGCTTCGAGAAGCTTCCGAACCACGCCACCGAGGCGTCGCGCCACCACTGGGCCTCGTCGCGCTGGATCTTCAGGTAGTCGGCGACCTCCTTGTGGCGCTCGGCGTCGACATACGGCGTCAGGCCCGTCCAGGTCTTCTCCATGCCGTCGACATACGCGACGCCCCGGCCGTAGTGTTTGACCATGCCGTCCCACAGGGTGTCGCCGGACTTCAGGCGGTAGTCCCAGGGCAGGTGGTGGAACCACAGCAGGTCCTTCTCGTCGACGCATTTGAGGTCGGCGAAGCAGGCCCCCACGGCCGGCGCGTACTGGGCCGTGGCGTTGCTGCCCGAGGGGGTGCGGTCGAAGCCGATCCCGTCCGGGCCGGCCTTGGCGTAGTAGACGCTGGTCCAGTCGGCGCGCGGACCGCCGCTGACCCAGGGACCGGGGCCATAGTGGTGCCCCTCGCCCATCTGGTGGTGCAAACCCAGCGGGGTCATGTAGTCCACCGCCGCCTCGCGCGAGCCCATCATCATGTCGACGACCGGCTTCACCAGGCGCGGGTCATCGCCGAAGGTCATCTTCGTCCAGTCGGTGGCGATGTCCTTGGCCGAAGCTTCCGGATCCCAGGCCAGACGCCCGAAGGCGTACCAGTTGGCCTGGTCGAACTGCGAGCCGCTCCAGTTGCGGTCGCTGCCGATATTGGCCACCCCGGCCATCACCGTCAGCTTGCGGTTGTCCAGCGATCCGTCGACCACCTTGGCCACGGTCGAGCCCTTGCCGTGGGCCATCGTGTCCGCGCGCAGGGTCTCCTCGAACAGCGGGCCCAGATAGACGAGGTGGGTGGAGAAGCCGAGGTATTCCTTGGTGATCTGGAACTCCATGCCGAGGTTGCTCTTCGGCATGGCCCCGAACAGCGGGTGGAACGGCTCGCGCGGCTGGAAGTCGATCGCGCCGTTCTTGACCTGGATGACGACGTTGTCGCGGAACTGGCCGTCGAAGGGCTTGAACTCCGAATAGCCCTGCTTGGCGCGGTCGTCGGGCTGCTCGTGCGAATAGACGAAGGCGCGCCAGATCACGACGCCGCCGTGCGGTCCGACCGCGTCGGCCAGCATGTTGGCCCCGTCGACATGGGTGCGGCCATAGTCCTGCGGCCCCGGCTGGCCCTCCGAATTGGCCTTGACCAGGAAACCGCCGAAGTCGGGAATGGCCTTGTAGATCTCGTCGGCCTTGGCCTTCCAGAAGGCCGCGACGGCCGGGTCCAGCGGGTCAGCGGTCTTCAGGCCGCCCAACTCGACCGGCGCCGACCAGCGGGCCGACAGATAGACCTTGACGCCATAGGGCCGGAACGTGTCGGCCAGCGCGGCGGCCTTGGCGATATAGGCCGGGGTCAGGCTGTCGGCCTTGGCGTTGACGTTGTTCAGCACCGTGCCGTTGATGCCGATCGAGGCGTTGGCGCGGGCGTAGTCGACCATGCGCGGGTCGACGTGGCCGGGCAGCCGCCACCAGTCGAAGATCGACTGGCCGGAATAGCCGCGCTCGACGTGGCGGTTGAGGTTATCCCAGTGGTTCAGCATCCGCAGCTTGACCTTGGGGACCGAGGTGATGTCGAGGTTATCCACAGGCCGCCGGGTCTGGATCAGTTCCAGATAGCGGAAGACGCCGTAGAGGACGCCGACGTCCTTGTTGGCCGAGATCACCGTGGTCTTCCGGCCGTTCACCGCCTGGGTGCGGATCCGGTAGCCCTCGTCGCCCAGGCCCTTCGCAGGCTCGACGGTCAGCTGGATGACCCCGTCGCGGACGCCCGCGGCGGCGCTGGCGGGCTTGCCGACCAGGCCGGCCAGACCGCGCTCCAGCTCGGCCCGGGCGACCTTCAGGGTCGGGGTGTCGGGGGCCAGGGAACTTGGGGGCGCGATGGCGGCGGCGCGGGCGGCATAGGCCGGCCGGGCGCTGGCCTCGACGGGCCGATAGCGGAGCCAGAGGTCGTAGCCATCCTCCGCCCGGGCGGCGGGGGCGATCAGGACCAGCCCCAGGATCAGCGCCAGAACACGCATCGTTTCACTCCCTGCGCCGACTTCAAAAGGTCGGGTCACCAAAGTCATAGTGGTCAGACCACTGGGTTGACAACCCTTATGGTACCGGTAAACCGATAGGCGGGGAGGAAGATGGACGCCGCGCGCCTGGTTTCGGGCGGGCCTCCGGTCTTTCGGTCCCGACAAACGATTGCAGACAAAGCGTCCCCCAAGGCCACCATGCCCAAGATCATCGCCGCCAAGACCATCGTCACGTGCCCGGGGCGCAATTTCGTGACCCTGAAGATCGTGACCGACGAAGGTGTGTACGGCATCGGCGACGCGACCCTGAACGGCCGCGAACTGGCCGTCGAGGCCTATCTCTCCCAGCACGTCATCCCCTGCCTGATCGGCCGCGACGCCCACCAGATCGAGGACATCTGGCAGTACCTCTACAAGGGCGCCTACTGGCGTCGGGGACCGGTGACCATGGCCGCCATCGCCGCGGTCGACATGGCGCTGTGGGACATCAAGGGCAAGATCGCCGGCCTGCCCGTGTATCAACTGCTGGGCGGCGCCTGCCGCACGGGCGTGATGGTCTATGGCCACGCCAATGGCGAGACGATCGACGAGACCCTCGACAACGCCGCCCACTACGCGGCCCTGGGCTACAAGGCCATCCGCCTGCAGACCGGCGTGCCGGGCATGCCGGGAGCCTATGGCGTCTCCAAGGACCGCTTCTTCTACGAGCCGGCCGACAGCGACCTGCCCAAGGAGACCATCTGGTCGACCGAGCGCTATCTGCGCACCGCGCCGGACCTGTTCGCCGCGGCGCGCGAGCGATTGGGCTGGGATCTGCACCTGCTGCACGACGTCCACCACCGCCTGACCCCGATCGAGGCCGCGCGCCTGGGCAAGGATCTGGAGCCCTACCGGCTGTTCTGGATGGAGGACGCCGTCCCGGCCGAGAACCAGGGCAGCTTCCGCATCATCCGCCAGCACACCACCACGCCGCTGGCCGTCGGCGAGATCTTCAACTCGGTCTGGGACTGCAAGCAGCTGATCGAAGAGCAGCTGATCGACTACATCCGCGCCACGGTGGTCCATGCCGGCGGCATCACGCATCTGAAGAAGCTGGCCAGCTTCGCCGACCTGCACCACGTGCGCACCGGCTGCCACGGGGCCACCGACCTGTCGCCGGTCTGCATGGGCGCGGCCCTGCACCTCGACCTGTCGATCCCCAACTTCGGCGTCCAGGAATATATGCGCCACACGCCCGAGACGGACGCGGTGTTCCCCCACGCCTACAGCTTCAGCGACGGCATGTTGCACCCCGGCGAGGCGCCGGGCCTGGGCGTCGACATCGACGAGGATCTGGCGGCCCAATACCCCTACCAGCGCGCCTATCTGCCGGTCGCCCGCCGCCTGGACGGCTCGATGCACGACTGGTGAGACCTTGGTCAGGCCTCGGGAGCGGGAAAACCTGACCTCCCGGCGGAGAGAGGCGAAAAAACAGAACAATTCGCGCCGGTCCCCGTGGTAGGGAATTGGGGTCCCGACAACGCCCCATTTGGGCAAACGCGTTCTTCCGAGCCTCCGCCCCGACATGTCAGACAACGTCAAGCTCTACCGCAGGATCGCCGACTCCGTGGCCGACGCCATCGAGGCCGGACAGTACAAGCTGGGCGACCGCCTGCCGACCGAGCGGGAACTGGCCGAGCAGTTCGGGGTCTCGCGCCCAACCCTGCGCGAGGCGATGATCGCCCTTGAAATGCTGGGCATGATCGAGGCCCGCCACGGCCTGGGCATCTATGTCACCGGCAATGTCCGCCCCCAGGCCCCCTCGGCCGAGATCGACTTCGAGATCGGCGCCTTCGAGCTGATCGAGGCCCGCCGCCTGTTCGAGGGCGAGGCCGCCGCCCTGGCCGCCACCTCGATCACCGACGAACAGATCGCGGAGTTGGAAGGCCTGCTGGAGCGCATGCGCGTCGAGGAAGAGATCCGGGGCGAGGACGCCGACCGCGACTTCCACCTGACCATCGCCCGCGCCACCGGCAACGGCGCGATCATCGCCACGATCGAGAACCTGTGGGACTGGCGCAACCGCTCGTCCCTGGCCCGCAACATCCTGACGCGCGCGCGCGGCATGGGGCTGGAACCCCGGATCGTCGAGCACCGCCGGGTGGTCGACGCCCTGAAGGCGCGCGATCCGGCGGCGGCCCGCCAGGCGATGCGCGACCACCTGGAACGGGTGATCGACCACCTGCTGCACGCGACCGAGACCGAGGCCGTGCAGAAGGCCCAGCAGGAGACCAAGGCCCGGCGCAGCGCCATCGCCAAGCGAGTGGCGATCTAGGGCTCTCCTCCCCCTTTGGGGGAGGTGGATCACGCGGATACGCGGCGAGACGGAGGGGGACGGCGCAGGCCCAAATACCGCCGCGGCTAACCCCCTCCACCGCCGTTCGGCGGTCCCCCTCCCCCAAGAGGGGGAAGAGAGACGAACCCGATGACGCGCTCGCCGCTCCGTGGCACAGCTAGGCCATGCGCCTCCCCGCCCTGAAACCCGATTCCGACCAAATGCTGCACCTGGACGCCCTGCGCATCGTCGGGGCGCTGATGATCGTGGTCTTCCACTTCAACCGCTTCATCAATCTGGACGGCCGCTGGCAGGCCGCCGACGACACGATCAAGAGCTTCAGCCTGATCGTCGACCTGTTCTTCCTGATCTCGGGCTACGTGATGGCCGCGATCTATACCGGACGCCTGACCACCGTCGCCAGGTACCGCGACTTCCTGCAGAAGCGCGTCGCGCGACTGGGCCCGCTGCACTGGGCGACGATGCTGGTGTTCGTGGCCATCGCCGCCCTCGGCTGGGCCGGGGTGCTGAACGAGCGGGATCCGTCGCGCTACGACGTCTCGTGCATCGCCCAGAACGTCCTCTTCATCCATGCCTGGGGCACGTGCCACGCCCAGACCTGGAACTTCGTCAGCTGGGCGATCAGCGCCGAGATGGGGATGTACGTCGCCCTGCCCCTGCTGTTCTGGATCACCGCGCGCGGCTGGCAGGCCACGGCGGCTGTCGCCTTCGGCAGCCTGGCCCTGCTGCTGTGGATCTCGCGCACCGGCGAGACCTTCTCGCAGTGGACCTACAATTTCGGCGTCGCCCGCGCCTTGCCCGGCTTCATGCTGGGCATGCTGGCGTTCCAGCTGAAGGACGTGCTGGCGAAACTGCCGTTCGCCCGCTTCGTGATGTGGGCCCTGCTGGCGGCGTTCTTCGTCGCGTCCTGGGCGGGGGCGTCGCGGACCACCTTGCTGTTCCTGATCTACGCCGTCGGCCTGGCCGGCGTCGCCGCCGACGCGGCGGGCGTCAAGGGCGGGGTGAGCGCGCGGCTGGCCCCGTGGGCGCAGCTCAGCTTCAGCCTCTACCTGCTGCACCCGATCGCGCTGAAGATCGCGCTGAACTGGGTGGGGCTGGGGATGTGGGGCCTGAACGGCGACGCCATGCGGCTGTGGTGCCTGCTGTGGGTCGTGCTGTTGATCCCGGCGGCGTATCTGTCGCTGATCGGGTTCGAGCGGCCGGCGCGGGATGCGTTGGCCAACTTGGGCAAGCGCTGAGCGAGCTCCCTCTCTCTTAGAGAGAGGATTGGGGTGAGTGGTTACGGCGCCTGACGGAGTGCCGGCACGCCGTCGACCGGCGTACCCACTCACCCTCCCACCGCTTCGCGGCGGGCCCCTCCCTCTCTCCATGAGAGAGGGATTCAGGATGCCTGGCTCAGCCCTGCGCGATCCGATCCACCCACCCCGGCAGCTCGCTGATACTGCCCAGCTCCGCGTAGCGTTCATGCCCGACCGGCGCCTCGGCCGCCTCGTGCGACCAGACCAGCGGATAGGGGATCAGCGCGCCCCAGCAGCCCGCCTCCAGCGCCGGCAGGATGTCCGAGCGCATCGAGTTGCCCGCCATCACCGCCTGCTCCGCGCCCGTGCCGTAGCGGTCGAAGACCCGGCGATAGGTGCCGGCGTCCTTCTCCGACACGATCTCGACGGCGACGAAATAGTCGCCCAGCCCCGACGAGGCCAGCTTCTGCTCCTGGTGCAGCAAATCGCCCTTGGTGATCAGGATCAGGCGGTAGCGGTCCGACAGCTTGGCCAGGGCCTTGTCGACGCCCGACAGCGGCTCGATCGGCTCGGTCAGCATCTCGCGGCCGACGGCCAGGATCTCGCGGATCACCCGGGTGTCGACGCGGCCGTCGGTGACCTCCAGCGCCGTCTCGATCATCGACAGGGTGAAGCCCTTGGCTCCGTAGCCATAGACCCGCAGGTTGCGCTTCTCGACGGCCAGCAGCTGGTGCTCGATCTTCTCGGGATCGCCATGATCGGACAGCAGGTCCAGGAACCGCGCGTGGGACAGCCGGAACTTGCTCTCGCAGTGCCAGAGGGTGTCGTCGGCGTCGACGCCGACGGTGGTGATGGTGCTCATTGAGGCAGCCATAGCAAAACGGCTCGGCGGTCGCGAGAGGCCCCTTGACCCTCCCTGACCATCTTGTCAGTTGGCCGTCAGGCTGCGGACCCCTTGGCCTTGCTAGACCCGGCCCAAGCTTCCCCTCCGCAACGACGGAATTCAGTATGATATCGCTCGTGCGGACGGCCTTGGCGCGTCCCTATACCTTCGTCGTGATGGCCGCGATGATCCTGATCGTCGGCGTCCTGGCGATCCTGCGTACGCCCACGGACATCTTCCCCAATATCCGCGTGCCCGTCGTGGCGGTGGCCTGGACCTATAGCGGCCTGTCGCCGGCCGACATGTCGGGGCGGATCCTGACCCCCTACCAGCGGACCCTGACCACCACGGTCAACGACATCGACCATATCGAGGCGACCTCGCTGCAGGGCGTCGGGGTGGTGAAGATCTACTTCCAGCCGGGGGCCGACGTGCGCCTGGCCAACGCCCAGATCACCGCCATCTCGCAGACCCTACTGCGCCAGCTGCCGCCGGGCGTGACCCCGCCGCTGATCCTCAACTACAACGCCTCGACCGTGCCGATCCTGCAGCTGGCCCTGGCCGGCCAGGGCCTGTCCGAGCAGCAGCTGTCCGACTTCGGCGTCAATGTCATCCGCACGCGCCTGGTCACCGTGCCCGGCGCGGCCGTCCCCCTGCCGTTCGGCGGCCGGACCCGCCAGATCCAGGTCGACATCGACCCGCAGGCCCTGCTGTCCAAGGGCCTGTCGGCGTCCGACGTCGGCGCGGCGATCGCGGCCCAGACCCAGATCACCCCGGCCGGCTTCGTCAAGATCGGCGAGTTCCAGTACAGCCTGCGCCTGAACAACGCCCCCGGCACGGTCGAGGAGCTGAACGCCCTTCCCGTCAAGACCATCAACGGCGCGACCATCCGCATCGGCGACGTCGCCCACGTGCGCGACGGCTCGGCCCCGCAGCAGAACATCGTCCACGTCGACGGCCAGCGCTCGGTGCTGATGACGGTGCTGAAGTCGGGCGCCACCTCGACCATCGCCATCGTCGACGGGGTCCGGGCCGCCCTGCCCGACCTGAAGGCCCAGTTGCCGCCCGAGCTGACCATCACCCCGTTGAACGATCAGTCGACCTTCGTGAAGGCCGCCGTCGAGGGCGTGGTCCACGAAGGCGCCCTGGCCGCCGTGCTGACCTCGCTGATGATCCTGCTGTTCCTGGGCTCGTGGCGCTCGACGGTGATCATCGCCGTCTCGATTCCGCTGGCCGTGCTGGCGGCGATCGCGGCCCTGGCGGCGTTCGGCCAGACCCTGAACGTCATGACCCTGGGCGGCCTGGCCCTGGCCGTCGGCATCCTGGTCGACGACGCCACCGTCACCATCGAGAACATCAACTGGCACCTGGAGCACGGCAAGGACGTCAGGACGGCGATCCTGGACGGGGCGGCCCAGATCGTCACCCCGGCCTTCGTGTCCCTGCTGTGCATCTGCATCGTCTTCGTGCCGATGTTCTTCCTGCCGGGCGTGTCGGGCTTCCTGTTCGTGCCGATGGCCCTCTCCGTCGTGTTCGCGATGATCGCCTCGTTCCTGCTGTCGCGGACCCTGGTGCCGACCATGGCGGCCTATCTGCTCAAGCCGCACGTCCCGCACGACGAGGAGGCCCCCTCGAAGAGCCGCGTGGTCCGCTTCCAGCGCGGTTTCGAGCGGAGCTTCTCCACGGTGCGCGACGCCTATGCCGGCCTGCTGGGCTTTGCTCTGGACGCGCGCGGCGTGTTCGTCATCGGCTTTTTGGCGTTCGCCCTGCTGAGCCTGGCCCTGGTCCCGTTCCTGGGCCGCAACTTCTTCCCAGCCGTGGACTCCGGCTCGATCGCCCTGCACGTCCGCGCCCCGGTCGGCACGCGGATCGAGGAGTCGGCGGCCCTGTTCGACCGCATCCAGCGCCACGTCCGCACCGTGATCCCGGCCGACGAGGTCGAGACCATCGTCGACAACATCGGCCTGTCCTCCAGCGGCATCAACACCGCCTACAACGCCTCGGGCACCATCGGCCCGCAGGACGGCGACATCCTGATCAGCCTGAAGAAGGGCCATCGCCCGACCGACGGCTACATCAAGGCGCTGCGCGAGGAACTGCCCAAGGCCTTCCCCAGCGCGACCTTCTCGTTCCTGCCGGCCGACGTGACCAGCCAGATCCTCAACTTCGGCAGCCCGGCCCCGATCGACATCCAGGTCACCGGCGGCGACGCGGCGACCAACCAGGCCTACGCCCAGAAGATCCTGCGCGAGATCCGGAGCATCCGGGGCATAGCCGACGTCCGCATCCAGCAGCCGGCCGCCGCGCCGGAACTGCGCTTCGACGTCGACCGCACGCGCATCCACGCCCTGGGCCTGGACGAGCGCGACGTCACCGCCAGCCTGGCCGGGGCCGTGGCCGGCAGCCAGCAGACCGCCCCGGTGTTCTGGCTGAACCCGAAGAACGGCGTCTCCTACCCCGTCGTGGCCCAGACGCCGGAATACATGCTGGACAGCTTCGACAAGCTGCGGTCGATCCCGGTCACCGGGGCCCGCGCCGCCGACCCGGCGCCGCAGGTGCTGGGCGGACTGGGGACGCTCAGCCGGGGCTCCACCGCCGCCGTCGTCTCGCAGTACAACATCCAGCCGATGGTCAACGTCTTCGCCGCCACCCAGGGACGCGACCTGGGCGGCGTGGCGACCGACATCCAGAAGGCCCTCAAAAAGCTGGAGAAGGACAAGCCCGCCAAGGTCCGCGTCACCCTGCGCGGCCAGTTCCAGACCATGAACACCGCCTTCTCCGGCATGGGCTGGGGCCTGCTGGGCGCGGTGGCGATGATCTATCTGCTGATCGTCATCAACTTCCAGTCCTGGCTGGATCCGTTCGTGATCATCTCGGCCCTGCCCGCCGCCCTGGCCGGCATCGCCTGGATGCTGTTCGCCACCGGGACGCCGCTGTCGGTGCCGGCCCTGACCGGGGCGATCATGTGCATGGGCGTGGCGACGGCCAACTCGATCCTGGTGGTCAGCTTCGCCCGCGAGCGGCTGGCGGCCACCGGCGACGCGGTCCAGGCCGCGTTCGAGGCCGGGGTCACCCGCTTCCGCCCGGTGGTGATGACGGCCCTGGCCATGATCATCGGCATGGCGCCGATGGCCCTGGCGCTGGGCGAAGGCGCCGAGCAGAACGCCCCCCTGGGCCGCGCGGTGATCGGCGGCCTGATCTTCGCCACCTGCGCCTCCCTGCTGTTCGTCCCCACCATCTTCTCCATCGTTCACGGCCGCCGCCCCCGCGCGGAAGCCGCCTCCCCCGAAGGCGTCGCCCATGTCTGAGTCCCCCCTGCCCCCCTCCGACGCCCTGCCCAAGACCAGCCCCCGAAGCCTGCGACGCCTGGCCCTGGTCGGCGGCGCCGGCTTCGTGCTGATCCTGGCCGCCGGGACGGCCTCGCGGCTGATGGCCAGCCAGGACCTGAAGAAGACCAGCCAGGCCAGCGCCCTGACCACGGTCCACGTCATCCAGCCGGGCGGCGGCGAAAGCGCCGACCTCGTCTTGCCGGGCCGCCTGCAGGCCTGGGCCGAGGCCCCGGTCTACGCCCGCACCGACGGCTATCTGCGCCGCTGGTATGTCGACATCGGCCAGCCGGTGAAGGCGGGCCAGGTGCTGGCCGAGATCGACGCCCCGGAAGTCGACCAGCAGCTGGTCGCCGCCCGCGCCGCCCTCGCCACGGCCCAGGCCCAGCGCGATCTGGCCGCCACCACCGCCGCCCGCTGGAAGCGCCTGGTCGGCGAGAACGCCGTCTCGCAGCAGGAGGCCGACGAGCGCGCCGGCGACCTGGCCGCCCGCGAGGCCATGCGCAACGAAGCGCTGGCCAATGTCCGCCGGCTGGAATCCCTGACCGCCTTCAAGCGCATCGTCGCCCCGTTCGACGGGGTGGTGACCAGCCGCGACACCGACCAGGGCGCCCTGATCAGCGCCGGCGGCGCCCGTCCCTCGCCGCTGTTCACGGTGTCCGACACCCGCCGCCTGCGCCTCTATGTCAGCGTGCCGCAAAGCCTGGCCGGCCAGATCCGCCCCGGGATGAGCGCCACCTTCGCCTCGCCCGACCTGCCCGGCCAGACCTTCAATGCCCGCCTGGTGCGCACGGCCGACGCGGTCGACGCCCAGTCGGGGTCGATGCTGATCCAGCTGGAGGTCGACAACGCGGCCGGCGCCCTCAAGCCCGGCGCCTACGCCCAGGTCAGCCTGGACCTGAAGGCCGCTAGCACGACCTCGACCGCATCGGTGCGGATCCCCTCCAACGCCCTGCTGTTCCGCAAGGAAGGCACGGCCGTGGCCGTGGTCGGCGGCGACAACACCGTCTCGATCCGTCCGGTCCGCATCGCCCGCGACGACGGCGCCGAGCTGGAACTGGCCAGCGGCGTCGCGGCCAACGACTGGGTCGTGACCAGCCCGCCGGACGCCATCGCCACCGGCGACCACGTCAACGTGGTGAAGGCCAAGAAGGGAGCCGCCAGTGCGAAGGGCTAGCCTCCTGATCCTGGCGGGTCTCGGGCTTTCTGGCCTGAGCCTCGCCGGCTGCTCGATGGCCCCGGCCTATGCGCCGCCGACGCCCGCCGCGCCCGCCGCCTTCCGCGACACCGGTCCGTGGACTCCCGCCGCGCCGATGGAAACGGTTCGCGACGCCGCCTGGTGGGCGGTGTTCAAGGACCCAACCCTGGATGGCCTGGAGCGCCGACTGGAGTCCGGCAGCGCCGACCTCGCCGCCGCCCTGGCCCGCTACGACCAGGCCCGCGCCCTGTCGCGCCAGGCCTCCAGCGCTCTCCTCCCCAGCGTCGGGGCCTCGGCCAGCGTCGAGCGCCAGCGCACCCCGGCCAATGGCCGCTACGACACCACCACCCTGGCGGCCAGCGCCGCCTATGAGCTGGACCTGTGGGGCCGGGTGCGCAACCTGGTCGCCGCCGGCCGGGCGGACGCGGAAGCCAGCGCCGCCGACCTGGCCGGGGTGCGCCTCAGCCTGCAGGCCCAGTTGGCCGATACCTATTTCGGCCTGCGCGGGGCCGACGCCCAGATCGCGGTGCTGGGCTCGACGGTCGAGGCCTATCGTCAGGCGCTCGACCTGACCAACCGCCGCCAGCGTGGCGGCGCGGCCAGCGGGCTCGACACCGGCCGGGCCCAGACCCAGCTGGCGGCGACGCAGGCCCAGTACGAGCAGGCGGTGGCCGACCGCGCCCTGCTGGAACACGCCATCGCCGTGCTGGTCGGCGAGCCGGCCTCCAGCTTCACCCTGGCCGCCGCGCCGGAACTGACCGAGGCCCCGGTCACTCCGGTCGGCGCGCCCTCGACCCTGTTGCAGCGCCGGCCCGACATCGCCGCGGCCGAGCGCCGGATGGCCGCCGCCAACGCCCGCGTCGGCGTGGCCCGCGCCGCCTGGTTCCCGAGCGTGACCCTGGCCGCGACCGGCGGCTACCAGTCCGGTGGCGACGAGCTGCTGACCGCCGCCAACCACGTCTGGGCCCTGGGCCCGCTGGCCGCCGCCCTGCCGCTGTTCGACGGCGGCGCCCGCAAGGCCGAGGTCGCCCGCAGCCGGGCGGTGTTCGACGAGACCGCCGCCGGCTACCGCCAGACGGTGCTGGACGCCTTCCGCGAGGTCGAGGACCAGATGGTCCTGGCCAACCGCCTGGCCGCCGCCCAGGGCCGCCAGGACGAAGCCGTCGCCGCCGCCGTCCGCACCACCGCGCTGGCCACCACCCGCTACCGCGAGGGCGCGGCGAGCTATCTCGACGTGGTCACCGCCCAGACGGCGGAACTGCAGGCGCGGCGCGAGGCGCAGGACCTGCGGACAAGGCGGCTGTCGGCCAGCGTGGATTTGATCCGCGCGCTGGGCGGGGGCTGGGGGGCGCTCTAATTCCCTCTCTCTTAGAGAGAGGGATTCTAAACCCCCGCCGCCTCCCGCTCAGGCGACACCACCACCTCGCTCCCCGGCAGCAAAAACCCGATCAGCACCTCGCCGCCCTCGCAGCGCGCGAACACCGAGCCGCCGTGCATCAACACGATCGCCTTGACCACCGCCAGGCCCAGGCCGTGGATCTCGCCGCTGTGCTCGCGGGCGCGGTCGAGGCGGTAGAAGCGGTCGAACAGGCGGGACAGGTGCGCCTCGGGGATCGGGCCGCCGCGGTTGCGGACCGACAGGCAGACGGCCTTGCCCTGCGGCTCGATCATCACCCGCACGGTCTTGCAGTCGACGCCATGGCGGATGGCGTTGTCCAAAAGGTTGGTCACCGCCCGTCCCAGCAGCGCGGCGTCGGCGTTGACCGTCGCGTCGCCCCGCACCTCCAGCTTCACCTCGGCGTCCTCGAACAGCACGTCCAGGAAGTCGGCGGTCTTGTGGGTCAGGGCGGCCAGCGACAACGGCGCGAGGTTGGCCGCCAGGGCCCCCTGGTCGGCGCGGGCCATGAACAGCATGTCGTTGATGATCGTGCGCAGCCGCTCCAGCTCCTCGAGGTTGGAGTGCAGCGTCTCCTCCAGCTCGTCGGCGTCGCGGGGGCGCGAGAGGGCGACCTGGGTCTGGCCGATCAGGTTGCCCAGCGGCGTGCGCAGCTCGTGGGCGACGTCGGCGTTGAAGGCGGCCAGCCGCTCATAGGCCGCCTGCAGCCGGTCCAGCGCGCCGTTGAAGGCGCTCATCAGCCCGACCAGTTCGGCCGGCAGGTCGCGGGTCGGCATCCGCAGGCTGAGGTCGGCCGGGTTCAGGGCGCCGGCGCGGTGCGACAGGCGGTCGACCGGGGCCAGGCCGCGCCGGGCGATCCACCAGCCCAGCAGGCTGACCAGCCCTGTCGTCAGCACCGACATGGCCAGGGCCGCGACGCCCAGCACGTAGCGCGAGGCGTCGAACGGCGCGGTGTCGGCGGCGATGACCAGCCGCACGTCGGGGCGGCGGCCATAGGCCGGCACGCGCCGGGCCAGGGTCATGAACCGCTTGCCGTCGGCATGGATGACGCCGAGGCCGTCGCGGGCCGGCTCCAGCGCCGCGCCCGGCGTGAACCGGAAACGCGGATCGGCGGACTCGATCCGGTAGCGGATGCCGCCGTCGGCCGGCGTGAACGACTTCAGCTTGTCGGTTATCAGCGGCCAGCGGCCGGGATCCTCCAGCTTGCGGATCATCGCCTCGATGATCTGCGAGCGGGCGCTGAGCTCCTCGGCCTGGTGGCGCTTCAGTTCCAGGCTCTGGAAGCTGAACAGGGCGACGCCGGCCAGCATGGAGACCAGGCTGGTGGCGATGGCGAACATCAGGGCCAGGCGGCCGGCGATGGATTTGGGGGCCAGGGAACGGGGGGCCAGGGAACGGGGGGCCAGGGAACGGGGGGCAAGCGAACGGGGCGTCACGGCGCGGTCCCCTCGGGGCGATGCTCCAGGACGTAGCCCATGCCCCGCACCGTATGCAGCAGCTTGGCCTCGAACATCCCGTCGATCTTGGCCCGCAGCCGCTTGATGGCGACCTCGACGACGTTGGTGTTGGTGTCGAAATTGATGTCCCAGACCAGCTCGGTGATGATGGTCTTGGAGACGATCTGCGACTGGCGGCGGCCCAGCACGACCAGCAGGGCGAACTCCTTGGCCGTCAGGTTCAGCCGCCGGCCGGCCCGGGTGGCGCGGCGGGCCATCAGGTCCAGGTGCAGGTCGCCGACCGTGATGGTCGTGGACTCGCTGCGCCCGCGCCGGGTGATGGCCTGCAGCCTGGCCAGCAGTTCCAAGAACGAGAACGGCTTGACCAGATAGTCGTCGGCCCCGGCGCCCAGGCCCTTGAGACGGTCCTCGACGCTGTCGCGGGCGGTCAGCATGATCACCGGCGTCTGACGGGTCTGGCGCAGGCGCTCCAGCACCTCGACCCCGTCCAGCCCCGGCAACATGCCGTCCAGCACCACCGCGTCATAGTCCAGGGTCTGGGCCAGGTGCAGGCCGTCCTCGCCATTGGCGGCGAAGTCGACGGCATAGCCCTGCTCGGTCAGCCCCTTGCGCAGGTAGGCGACGGTCTTGGGCTCGTCCTCGACGATCAGGATCTTCATCAGAGTGAGGCGTCTCACGACCAGCGGCCCGGAACGCCGGGGGGCGTTCCGGGCCGACAAGATAAGGCGCCCTCGCGTCCGCCGCCATCGCTGGGGGTGGGGGACCGGGTCCGGCGGCGAAGCGAGGACGAGGCATACTGCCGTTCCCGCACGGTCGGCAGCCTGACCGCCGGATGACATTTCTGACCGGAAGCCTGGTTTCCGGCCCGACACGATTGAACCATTTCGGCCGCAAGTCTCCTTTATCCGCGCGCCCAGTAATCCGCGCACCCAGTCGGTAATCGCCCGAGGTTTCCTATTGTCTTTGCTTGATCGCCGCGCCGCCCTGACGCTCCTGGCCGGCGGCGCCGTCGCCGCCAGCCTGTCGCCCGGACAGGCCGATGCGCGCCCGGCGCCTTTCTCGTTCGACGTCGTGCAGGCGCGCGCCCGCGCCCTGGCCGGTCGTCCCTACGTCGCCCCGCCCCCGCCGCCCGCCGAGGTCGCGGCCATGGACTATGACGCCGCCCAGGCGGTCGGGTTCTATCGCGAGAAGATCCCGCTGTGGGGCGGCGACTGGGGGATCGAGCTGTTCCCGCTGAGCCAGGGCGTGTCCAAGGCCATGACCATCCACCTGGTCGAGGACGGCCGCCCCCGGCCGCTGGCCTACGACCCGACCCTGTTCTCGTCGCCCGCCGACAGCCCGGTCCGCGCCCTGCCCGCCAAGGCCGGCTTCTCGGGCTTCCGCGCCATCAGCCGCGACGATCGCGGCGAGTGGCTGGTGTTCCACGGCGCGTCCTACTTCCGCTCGCCCGCGCCGTTCGGCCAGTACGGCCTGTCGGCCCGCGCGATCGCCGCCGACACCTACGCCGTCCAGCCCGAGGAGTTTCCCGACTGGCGCGAGGTCTGGCTGGAGCGCGACGCGCAGGGGCGTCTCGTCATCCACGCCCTGATGGAGAGTCCGGGGATCGTCGGGGCCTACAGGTTCGTCAACGACCGCGACGGCCTGGCCCTGACCCAGACCGTGCAGGCCAGCGTGTTCTTCCGGCGGGCGTTCGACCAGATGGGCTTCGCGCCCCTGACCAGCATGTTCTGGTACGGCGAGGACCGCGCCGTCCCGGCGGTCGACTGGCGACCCGAGATCCACGATTCCGACGGCTTGGCGATCTGGACCGGCGCGGGCGAGCGCCTGTGGCGGCCGCTCTCAAACCCCCGGCGCGTGGTGACCAGCGTGTTCAGCGACGAGACCCCCAAGGGTTTCGGCCTGATCCAGCGCGACCGCGATTTCGAGCACTATCACGACGACCAGGCCAGGGCCGAGCGCCGGCCCAGCGTCTGGGTCGAGCCGATCGGCGACTGGGGCAAGGGCTCGGTGCGCCTGGTCGAGATCCCGACCGACAGCGAGACCAACGACAACATCGTCGCCTTCTGGACGCCGGACGCGCCGGTCAAGGCGGGAAGCCAGGTCGAGCTGACCTATCGCCTGCACTGGACGGCCGACGCGCCGGAGACCGACCTCGCCAAGGTCGTGGCCAGCCGCTCGGGCCGGCCAGGCGAGCCGGGGCGCGACACCGCCGCGCAAGGCCGCAAGGTCGCCGTCGAGTTCCGGGGCGCCAACCTGCTGGCGCTGCGCACGGCGATCGACATCGAGGCCGACGTCACCGCCCGCAACGGCCAGATCCGCCTGTTGTCGCACTATCCCGGCGCCCGCCACGAGGCCGAGACCGACGCCCTCTGGCGGGTCACATTCGACGTGGTCTGCGATGGCGCGGAACCAGCCGATGTGCGCGTCGTCCTCAGGCAGAAGGGGCGCGCGTTGAGCGAAACCTGGACGGCGCTGATTTTTCCGCCCGCGCCGTGAAACCAACCGCGCCGTCGCGAACTTGGCTTGCCGACGGCTCCCGCCTCCCCGAACCCAGAGTGTAGTGGCTTTGTTGTCCTCCGAACGACGCGCGAGCGCCCGTCCCCTCCCCGCCCTGAAGCTGGCCCCGCCGCCGGCCAGGCCCGCGCCCGCCTCGTTCGCCGCGTGGCTGCCGGCGGAGAAGCCGCTGGCCATGCCCGCCCAGAGCCTGCGCGCGGGCCGGCTGACGCCGCTGGCCGGCCCGGACGTCTCCGGACGCCGCTGGGTGCTGCTGGCGGGCTCGGGCGTGCTGACCGCCGTCACGGCGGTGATCACCGCGCTGCTGTTCTCGCCCGGCGGTTTCAGCCTGGTGGACGGCGTCGCCTTCGGCCTGTTCGTGCTGCTGTTCGCCTGGGTGGCCTTCGCCTTCATGAGCGCGGTGGGCGGCTTCTGGACCTGCTGGCGCGCGCGCGACGGCCGCGAGCAGCCGCAGCCGGTGATCCTGACCCGCACCGCCCTGCTGGCCCCGACCTATAACGAGGATCCCGGCCGCGTCCTGGCCGCGATCCAGGCGATGTACGAAGACCTGGACCAGCGTGAGGTGGCCGAGCTCTACGACATCTTCGTGCTCAGCGACACGCGGGTCGAGAGCGTGGCCCGCGAGGAGGCCGTCGGCGTGCTGCGGCTGCGCGCGCGGCTCGGTCCCAAGGCGCGGATCTTCTATCGCCGCCGGGTCAAGAACACCGACCGCAAGGCCGGCAACATCGCCGAGTGGGTCGAGCGCTTCGGCGGGGCCTATGCGCAGTTCCTGATCCTGGACGCCGACAGCCTGATGACCGGCGACACCCTCATCCGCCTGACCCACCGCATGGAGCGCGACCCGAAGCTGGGCCTGCTCCAGACCTCGCCCTCGATCATCAATGGCGAGACGCCGTTCGCGCGGCTGCAGCAGTTCGCCTCGCGCGCCTATGGGGCGATGCTGTCGGCCGGCCAGGACTGGTGGTCGGGGGCGGAGGGGAACTACTGGGGCCACAACGCCATGATCCGCACGCGGGCCTTCGCCGAGCAGGCCGGTCTGCCGCACCTGCCGGGGCCGCGCCCATTCGGCGGCCACATCATGAGCCACGACTTCGTCGAGGCGGCCCTGATGCGCCGGGGCGGCTGGAAGATCGGCCTGGCGACCGACCTGACCGGCAGCTACGAGGAGACCCCGCCCACCATCCTCGACATGGCCATTCGCGACCGCCGCTGGTGCCAGGGCAACCTGCAGCATCTGGGCGTGATCGGGGCCAAGGGCCTGCACTGGATCAGCCGCCTGCACCTGCTGCGCGGCGTCCTGTCCTACGCCACCTCGCCGCTGTGGCTGTTCCTGCTGATCGCCGGGGCCGGGGTGTGGATGGAGCAAGGCGGAGCCTCGGCGCTGATCCGCGCCGACGCCGCCGCCTGGCTGTGGGGCCTGACCATGGCCCTGCTGATCGCGCCCAAGCTGATGGCCGGCGCCCTGATCCTGCGCCGCCGCGCCCAGCGCGCGGCGTTCGGCGGCGGCTATCGCTTCGTCGCCAGCATGGTGATGGAGATCGTGCTGTCGGCCCTGGTCGCGCCGGTGCTGATGCTGATGCAGAGCGTGTCGGTGCTGCAGGTGCTGCTGGGCCGCGACGCCGGCTGGGCGACGCAGCAGCGCGACCCCGGCCGCCTGACCCGCCGCGAGGCCTGGCGCGTCCACCGCGCCCACATGGGCATCGGCGGCGTCGCCGCGGCCCTGGTCTTCGCCCTGGATCCGGTGATGTTCTGGTGGTCCAGTCCGGTCTATCTGGGCCTGATCCTGTCGGCGCCGCTGGCCCTCTTCCTGTCGCAGCGCGAGCTTGGCGACGTCCTGGGCCTGTTCCAGACTCCCGAGGAACGCCGTCCTCCCCGCGTGGCCCTGCGCGCCGCCGAACTGCGCGCCGCCTACGACCGCGAGGCCCCGGTCCGCGCCGCGATCGAGAAGCTGATGCGCGCCCCGGTCATGGTCTACGGCCCCGACGCCATCCACACCCGCGCGCGGGCCAATCTGGTCTCCAGCCGGACGGCCTGAGGCGACAAGACCACTCTCCCAAAAGATCACCGGTCCCCAGTCTGCAATTTTCGATTGCAAACCAAGCTTCGCCGTGAGAGCCCTTGGCGATCTCAAGGCAGGGTGTAGATGGTGCTCATGTGGTTCCAGGCCGCCGCGTCCGTGGAGGCGGCCCAGAAGGTCGAGTCGATCGTCATCACCGCCCGGCCCGCCCAGGTTCGCGACAAGATCGACCGCCGCGTCTACGACATCCGCTCGGACGCCGGATCGCAGGGCGGCGTCGCCCTCGACGTGCTGAACCGGATCCCGTCGGTGACCGTCTCGCCGACCGGCAGGATCGCGCTGCGCGGCGATCCCGGCGTCCAGATCCTGATCAACGGCAAGCCGCCGGTCGCCGGGACCTCGGTCCTGAAGTCCCTGCCAGCCTCCAGCGTTGACAGCGTCGAGGTGATGACCAACCCCTCCGCGCAGTTCTCGCCTGACGGCACGGCCGGGATCATCAATATCGTCACGCGCAAGGCGCGCGCGCTGGGGATCTCGGGCACGATCTCGGCGCGGGCCGACACGCGCCAGAAGGCCGATCTGTCGGCCAGCGCCTCGGCGACCAAGGGCGACTGGAGCGTCGACGGCCGGGTCTTTCTAGGCCACAGCCCATCGGAAACCAACGCCGACTACAGCCAGCGCGACGCGGCGTCCGGGCGCGGGCTGGTGTCGCGCGACAACCACGGCACGTCGACGCTCGACATGGCCCAGGCCTCGCTGGGCGTCACCCGACGGCTCGCCAAGGACCGCGAGCTGAGTGTCGAGGCCCACCATATGGGCGGACGCATCCGCGCCAACGACCTGGCCCACTACCAGGCGTTCGGCGGCGTCGCTCCAGTCCAGTCGGAAGAGGCCGGGACACAGCGCTACACGACCCGAACGGACGATATCGAAGCCAGCTATTCCGACACCTGGCCCGACGATCGCGGCTCGCTGGAGGCCAATGTCTCGCACGCCCAGAGCGACGAGCGGACCCGCACCGACCATGACGACCGCGAGATAGCGCCGACGACCCTGGCCCAGCGCTACGGCGACGCCAAGCGCGTCCGGGGTCCGGACGATCAGGCCAAGGTCGCGGTGGTCGCCAACCTCGCCGGCGGCGCCATCCTGACCACGGGCCTGGAGGCCAACCGCGTCGAGCGCGACTTCACCCGGTCCTATGACGGCGACATCGCCGTGCTGGGCCTGGCGAGCGGCGATCTGGGCGTGTTCAACGCTCGGCGCGCCAGCCTTTCGGGCTATGCGACCTATCAGTTCCCGTTCGCCGGCTTCAAGCTGATGCCCGGCCTGCGGGTGGAGACGGAATCCCTGCGGCTGCATGCGGCGGCGGCCTCGCGGGACCGCGACGTCACGCGCCTGTTCCCCTCGCTGCACCTGTCGCATCCGCTCGTCGGCGGCAAACTCAAGGCCAGCTACAGCCGCCGCATCCTGCGGCCCGAGCTGGAGCTCTATGATCCGCGGCGCGCCCCAGCCAATCCCCACAGCGCCATGCTGGGCAACCTGGATCTCGCCTCGACCATCACCGACTCCTACGAGAGCGGCTACGAGCGGACCTTCGGCAAGACGACGCTGGGGCTGACGGCCTATTACCGCGTCAGCCACGATCCCTGGCAGAGCTACACGACCTGGAACCCCGACCTCACCACCGCGAGCCAGCCCCTGAACTACGACCGCGCCACGTCCGGAGGGCTGGAGGTCAACGCCCGCGGCGAGGCCCCCGGCGGCTGGAAGTACGTCGTCAACCTGAACGTCTTCCGTCGGCAGCTGGTCCCGGCCGCCGCGACCTTGGCGACCACGACCCGGACGAACTATTCCGGCAATGTCGTGGTCGATAAGGTCCTGAAGAACGGCGACAAGCTGCAGTTCAACCTCAGCGGCGTGGGCAAGACCTCCACGCTGCAAGGCTATCAGGCCGCCTACCAGCAGCTGGACGCCACCTGGAGCCACAAGCTGAGCGACCGCTATTCGGTCAGCCTGAACGCCACGGACATCTTCAACACCAACCGGCAGCGCAGCCGCTACCGGGACGGCGGCGTGGTGATCGACAGCGACCTCGCGCCCAGCACCCGGGCGGTGCGGGTGTCGTTGATCTACAAGTTCAAGGCCAAGGTCTGACGGCGCATTGACGATGGCGCTGCGCTTTCCGGCGCGGTAGGCCAGGGCCGTCGAACCCAGAGCGTGGCAGCCGAAAGTGTGAGCGGTTTCGGCGCCCGTCACGCTCCAAAAAGCCAAGGTGAGCCCCATGGATTTCTCGAAACTGCAGGCCGTCAGCACCGTCACCACCGAGTGGAAGTATCCGCTGGCGCAGACCAACCGCTCGGGCCTGCTGCAGGTGGACCAGGGACCGGACCACAGGCTCTATTGGGAAGAATACGGCAATCCGGACGGCGAGCCGGTGATGTTCCTGCACGGCGGTCCGGGCGGGGCGTGCGCGCCGGTGATGTCGCGGTTCTTCGATCCAAAGCGCTACCGCGTGATCCTGTTCGACCAGCGCGGTTGCGGGAAAAGCGAGCCGACGGTCGCCACCCATGGGCCGCGAGTGGCCCTGACCCGCAACGACACCGACCATCTGGTCGACGACATCAACAAGCTCCGCGACGCCCTCGGCATCACCGGCAAGATGCACGTGTTCGGCGGCAGCTGGGGCAGCACCCTGGCCCTGGTCTATGGCATCCGTCACCCGGACAAGGTCGCCTCGCTGATCCTGCGCGGCATCTTCCTCGGCGCGAGCGAGGACCTGCTCTACATGTACCAGGGCAACGCCGCGACGTTCGAAGCGGCGCCCTACGCCCTGACCGAGCCGGGCAGCTATGTCGCCTATCCCGACGAGTGGAAAGCCTTCGTCGAGGAGATCCCGGCCGAGCAGCGCGGCGACATGATGGCCGCCTACAAGGCGATCTTCGACATGGAGGCCAAGACGGACGCCGACCGCGCCCGCCAGCTGCGCGCCGCCGTGGCCTGGTCGGTCTGGGAAGGCACGATCTCGAACATGATCCCAAAGGACAGCGATCCCGGGAAGTTCGGCGAGGCCGACTTCGCCCTGTGCTTCGCCCAGATCGAGGCCCACTTCTTCGCCAACGGCCTGTTCCTGGAACCGGACTACATCGTCGACCATGTCGACAGGATCGCCGCCATCCCGACCCACATCGTCCACGGCCGCTTCGACCAGGTCTGCCCGCTGACCCAGGCCTCGCGGCTGGTGGCGGCGATGGCGTTGGTGGGCGCGGCCCCGGCCAGCTACGTCAAGACCAACGCCGGCCACAGCGCCATGGAGGCCCAGACCGTCCTGGCCCTGACGGCGATCATGGACGGGCTGCCGCCGATCGGCTGAGTTTTATACGGCCCTTACGCCGGAGGGCTCGCTCCCATCTGGAGCGCTTATGCGGGGCGGGGGTACTAAAGGCGCGTTAGAGCGTGGCAGCCGAAAGTGTGCGCGGTTTCGGCGCCAGCCACGCTCTAAGTGTTTGAAGTAGAGCCTATTTATCCGCTTCTGATGTTTCCATCAGAAGCGGACAGGCTCTAGTGGACAGACCGCCATGTACAAACCCTCCCCCGCTCACCGCGGCCTGTTGATGATCCTGCTGGTCGCCGGCCTCGGCGGCTTCACAGGCCTCCTGGCCTGGGCCGCCCGCGCCCCGCATCAGGCCGATCTCTTGCGGTTCTTCGCCGTCGTCTGGCTGCTGTTCTTCGGCGCCGCGCGGATCCTGGTCCACCTGGACGAGGCGCTGGACCAACCCGGCGAGGCCGCGACCCAGCATTGGTCGCGGCTGCGGGGCCGAGGCGAGCCCTGAAGGCGCCCCGGAGCGCGCGGCTTGCTCTAGAGTATTTTCCGACGACGAACCGGTATCCACTTCGTCGGAAAATGCTCTAGAAGCTGAGCACCGCGAAGACCACCGCGCTGATCGGAATCGCCGCCGAAAGCGCCATGTGCAGCACGGTCTCGGTCAGGCTGAGGACCGAGCGGCTGGGCAGCTTGAACGGGGCGGCGGTGGGGATCATGGCGGGTGCTCCTTGCACGCTGGAGCTTGCACCCTGACCGGTTAACGATCGTGAATCTTGGACGGATGGATCGCCGCGACATGTTGTCCGGCGCCGCCGTCCATTCCGGCGCTTTCCCCAAAAAAATCGGCGCGCCCAGGAACGGGACGCGCCGTGAGGCCGCGCGGGCGGGAGGAGGCGGATCGCCCACGCTTGAAGGCTGGACGGAGCGCGACCGCCCGCCGATCCGAGGTTAAGGACCGACGGACGGAACCGCGCCGGAGGAGCCTTAGAAGCTCATCCGCAGGCCGACCACGTATTGGCGGCCGGGCTTGTAGTAGGTGAAGGTCGCGTTGTCGTACTGGAAGTGCGAGCGCAGCGACTCGTTGGTGATGTTGGTCACGTTGAACGTCACCTGCGGCGCGTTCCTCATGCCGAAGATCTTCTCCAGGTCGTAGCTCGAGGAGAAGTCGGTCTGCTTGTAGTCGTCCGCGAACAGGGCGGCCGAGCCGATGCCGTTCTGGTTGGCGCCGCTGGACTGCGAGCCCTTCCGGAACACGTGGCTGAGACGCAGGCTGACGCCGTTGTGCTCGTAGTAGCCCGTCAGGTTGTAGGTGTACTTGGCCACGCCATAGGCGATCGCCGCGCCGTCGCTGGTCTGGTCGACGATGGTGGCGTTGGCGTTGACGCCCAGCCCCTCGACGCCGAACCGGCTGGTCAGGAAGTCGAGCGGCTGCACCCACTGGAATTCCAGGCCGTTGATCGTCAGCTTGTTGGGCACGTTGATCTGCGACTGGATCTGGACCTGCGCCGCGGTCGGACCGCCGCGCGAATTGATCGCCGTCTTCTGGGTGTCGTTCAGGGTGTCGTAGTTGATGCCGTATTGGGCCAGGTACGCGAACGGCTGGGTCACGACGTTGTTGGTCGTGAAGCCGGTCAGCGACTTGCGGAACGCGTTGACGGCGATCACGCCTTCCTGGCCGGTATAGAACTCGAAGCCCAGGTCGATGTTCTTCGAGAAGTACGGCTTCAGGGCCGAGTTGCCGATGGTGGCCTGGTCGGCCGACGGCGCGCCGAAGCTGACGCCCGGCAGCTGGGCGGCGGGATCCGGACGGGTCATCGTCTCCGACACCGCCACGCGGGCGACGGCGTGCTCGCTGACGTCATAGGCGATGTTCGCGGCCGGCAGCCACTTCGAATAGGTGTTCTCGGTGTAGACGAAGTTCACCAGGTTCGGATAGCGCGAGCCGTCCGGCAGCGCGCCGCTGGCCGGGCTATTGCGCGGATCCGCGACCGAGACGCGACCGCCGATCGTCTGCTTGGTGTGGACGTAGCGGACGCCGACATTGAAGCGCAGGTCGTTGTCCATCACCTGGGTGACGCCGTTCAGCTCGGTATAGGCGGAGCTGTTCTTCTCGTTGATGTAGCCGCCGCTGGCGCCGGTGTTGGAGCCGCCGGTCTCCGGCGAGGCGTCGTGCAACTGGTCGTAGTTGGTGGCCTGCTTGACCTTGTCCCAGTCGACCGTGACGAAGCCGGCCGGACCGGGCTTGAGGTAGCTGGCCAGGCTGGCGGTCGGGATCAGCGAGCCGCCATAGGTCAGCGTTCCGGTCTGGCCGGCCGTGGAGCCCGTGCCGTAGCCCGGATAGCTCGGATAGGCCGTGGACGGCGCGGCGCCCGGCTGGTTCACGCCCAGGCAAGGGGGCTGGCCGTTCGGCGACGGCAGGTTGATGCTGGGGTTGTTGCCGCAGGTCGCGTTCTGCCACGGCTGAGTGTTGTCGTAGCCGCGGATGGTGCGCGAGACGTCGTCATAGTTGCCGCCGAACTTCAGGTTCAGCTTCTCGTCGCCCCAGGTGACGGCCGCGCGGACGCCCTTGGTCTCATACCAGCGCTTCTCGTCCTGCATGTTCAACCGGCCGCCGTCCCAGACGAAGTTGGCCGGGTTGTTCAGGTCGACGCTGCTCTTGATGGTCGGCGGACCGTTCGGGTTGTAGGTGTAGTCCACCGTCGTGCCGAGGCCCAGCGCGGTCACCGGACCGAAGGTCGGGCTTTCGCGATGGAACGTGCTCTTGGTGTAGTTGGCCTGGGCCTCGACCTTCAGCTTGTCGTTGATGCGCCATTCGCCGCCCGGATTGATCCCCCACAGCTCGGTCTTCTCGAGATAGGGGCGGAATTCCAGGAAGAACTGCGAGTTGGCGTAGGTGCCCTGCGTGACCGTGCAGCCGGCCGAGCAGTCGGTCTTGTCGTACTTGGTGTTGGTCGGAATGATCGCGCCGTTGCGCACGATCCACATCATGTCTTCGCGGATCAGGTCGTTGTTCTTGTAGCCGTACATGCCGTCGACATAGAAATCCATGTCGTCGTTCGGGCGCCATTCCAGGCTGCCGACCAGGTTGAGGCGGTCGCGGCGGCCGTACTCGGCCGACGGACGGCCCAGGCGGGGCAGCAGGCCGTTGTCGATCTGCTGGATGGTCGCGCCGGGGTTCTTGGACAGCAGGAAGTCGCGGTCGATGACCGTGCCAGCCACCAGGCCCCCGCCCGCGCCCACCGGCACCGTGCCGGGGATGGTCCAGTTGCCGCCGCCGGTGGCGTTACAGCCCGTGGCGGCGCCGCACTGGGCGGCCGACAGGTTCGGGTTGGTGAAGCCGATGGTCTCGTAGCCGCGCGTGTCGGTGTGCAGGCGTTGGCCCGAAACCCCGAACAGGACGCCGAAATTGTCCCAGGTCTTGCTGGCGATCAGCGAGCCCTTGCCGCCCAGCTTGGCGCCGTCGGGCTTCACGCCCTGGACGTTCATGCTCAGGTGCTGGCCGGGACGGTCGAACGGACGCGCCGAGCGCATGTCGATATTACCCGCCGCGCCGCCTTCCAGCAGGCTGGCCGAATAGCTCTTGTTGACCGTCAGCTTGGTGAAGAGATCGGTCGGGAAGAACGAAAGGTCGACCGAACGGTCGGTGCCCTGCGCGTCGGTGGCGCCCGAGGAGGCCACGGCGATCGAGGCGCCGTTCAGCGTCACGTTGGTGAAGTTCGATCCCAGGCCGCGAATGGCGACGTTGGTGCCCTCGCCCGTGATGTCGCGGGTGATGGTGATGCCGGGGATGCGGTTGAACGACTCGGCGATGTTGGAGTCGGGGAACTTGCCGATGTCCTCGGCGAAGATGGCGTCGGCGAAGCCGGTGGTCTCACGCTTGGCGACCGTCGATTGCGCCAGGCTCTTGCGATAGCCGGTGACGACGATCTCGTCGACGGCGGTGTCCGCGGCCGGCGCCGGAGCGGTCGTCTGAGCGTAAGTGGCCTGGGCAATCGCCAAAGTGGTCAGACAGGTCGCGCCGATCAAGGCCAGGCGACGAACGGACCCGTGGTGTCGAATAGACGACATGTTTCTCTCCCCATTACAGTGCTCTGAGCACTTGTTTCGTTGTCGCCGTACGGCTGATCGGCCGCCCCTTCCCGGTTGGCCGACGATTACGCTCCGCGTGGCGGTGGTAGCGGTCACACTCGACACGGTTACGAGGTAAGTCCTATCAAGTCAATGTGGTCTGACCTCGTTGTCATGCCCCTTAGGACGCTTCGCGGGAACTGCGGCGCCAGGGCCACGCTCGCGCGCCGGCCGAGGGAGACCCGGTCGCGATCCTGGCGTGTTTAGGAGGAGTTGGCGGCCGCGCGGGCGCGATGGCGCCTGCGCGTCGGCGCTCAAGAGCATTTCTCGACGAAAGCGGACGCCGGTTCGTCGTCAAAAAGTGCGTGAAAACAGGAAACTGGAGCCGTTCACCGATCCCGTGGGATCGGAAAAGGCCCTAGTTCCAGCCCGTCGGGCGCTCCGGGTCGCGGCGCGCGGCCGGCCCATACCGGTGGCCCCTGTTCACCCGCCGCAGGGAGGCTGGATAACGGTGCAGCTGGGCGTCGGGCCGGATCGGCCGGGCCACCAGGCCGCCGCCGCAGTCGGGGCAGATCTCTTCGAACCGGATGTCCGCGCAGTCGGCGCAGAAGGTGTGTTCGAACGTGCAGATTCGGGCCGCGGGGCTGGCCGGCGGCAGGTCCGCGTCGCAGCACTCGCAATTGGGGCGCAGTTCGAGCATGGGGCCGTCCTCCCGTGTTCGTCTGGTGCTTCAGGTATTTCGAGCCTGGAAGCCTTGTACCATAAGGGCTTTTGAGCCGGTCGCGCGAGGGTGCGCGTTCGCCGATCACGGGAATGTGGCGCCAAGCGAAATCCGCGTGATCAGCAGGGGTTGACCCCCTCCCCCATACCCCCTAGACACCCCGCCGTTTGCGCGGCGGACGGGCCAAAAGCCCGTCCGCTTTCTTGCAGGCGAACGCCCCGGCTCGCCGGGGCTGGGCCGGGGTTACACCCAGCCCGCCTTTTTGCGACAATAGGCACCCTCAGCACGCGTCCAGGAGCGCTCCACAGAATGTCCCAAGACCTTCTCCCCGGCGTTACCGGCGTTCTGGCCCTGGCCGACGGCACGATCCTGCAGGGCGTGGGCTGCGGCGCGGTCGGCGACGCGGTCGGCGAGGTGTGCTTCAACACCGCCATGACGGGCTATCAGGAGATCCTGACCGACCCGTCCTACATGGCCCAGATCGTCGCCTTCACCTTCCCGCACATCGGCAATGTCGGGACCAACGTCGAGGACGTCGAGCAGATCACCGGCGTGGCCGAGACGGCCGCCCGCGGCGCTTTGTTCCGCGACATCCCGACCGAGCAGGCCAACTGGCGCGCCAACAGCGACTTCGACGCCTGGATGAAGGCGCGCGGCGTCATCGGCCTGGCCGGGATCGACACCCGCGCCCTGACCCGCAAGATCCGCGAGACCGGCATGCCGCACGGCGTCATCGCCCACGCGCCCGACGGCAAGTTCGACCTCGACGCCCTGGTCGCCAAGGCCAAGGCCTGGGCCGGCCTAGAGGGTCTGGACCTGGCCAAGGACGCCTCGACCACCCAGACCTTCACCTGGGACGAGGGCCTGTGGTCGTGGCCGGAAGGCTACGCCAAGCTGGACAAGCCCAAGTACGAAGTGGTCGTCATCGACTACGGCGTGAAGCGCAACATCCTGCGCGCCCTGGCCCATGTCGGCGCCCGCGCCACGGTGGTGCCGGCCAATACCTCGGCCGAGGACATCCTGGCCCGCAACCCGGACGGCGTGCTGCTCAGCAACGGCCCCGGCGACCCGGCCGCGACCGGCGCCTATGCGGTGCCGGAAATCCAGAAGCTGGTGCAAAGCGGCAAGCCGGTGTTCGGCATCTGCCTGGGCCACCAGATGCTGGCCCTGGCCCTGGGCGCCAAGACCGTGAAGATGGAACAGGGCCACCACGGCGCCAACCACCCGGTCAAGGACCTGACCACCGGCAAGGTCGAGATCGTCTCGATGAACCACGGCTTCACCGTGGACAGCGAAAGCCTGCCGGCCCCGGTGCGGGAGACCCACGTCTCGCTGTTCGACGGCACCAACGCCGGCATTCAGCTGGCCGACAAGCCGGTCTTCTCGGTGCAGCACCACCCCGAAGCCTCGCCCGGCCCGACCGACAGCCTCTATCTGTTCGAACGCTTCGCCGGTCTGATGGACAAGGCGAAGTAGGCGCCTGGGCGCTGACTTCGCTCCTCCCCCTCCACCGCCGTTCGGCGGTCCCCCTCCCCCAAGAGGGGGAGGAGAACAAAGCCAAGGAAGCCCGCGTCACTCGGTGACGCGGGCTTCTTGCTGTGGTGGGGGCCGCCTCCCGCAAGACTAGGGGGCAAAGCGGGAGGCGGCGGCCAGACACCCTAGGCAAGGGGGGCGCACTTCAGGCGTCTGGCGGGGCGAGCGCGTCCAGGTCGGGTGACGCCCCGAGCGAAGACAGGCCCTAACGCGGGAACTGGTAAAGGCGCGGTGCTCAGACCTTGAGGTCGAGCAGGCGCTTGTTCATCTCGTCGGCCACGCGAACCACCGCCGCATTGGCCTTGAAGTCGGTCGCGGCGCCGATCTGGTCGGTGCGCTCCTTGACGTAGTCGACCTCCCCAACACTTTCGGCGGCCTGGGCGTCCGAAGCCGCCACCCGCTGGGCCGAAGCGTTGAGCCGGTCGGCGGCGGCCATCATGCCCGAGGCGGCGATTGAGAGAGCCTGCATGGGGTGTCTCCGTTCTACGCCTTGGTTATCTGGCCGGTTGGGTTAAGACCTTACAACCAAAAATGGTAAAATTCACGACTTGGTCATCTTTTTTAGCGGCGGTTAACCTTTCGGCGGGGCCTTTCCAGGCGACCTCGACAGGGTGAATCTTTCGCCAACCAAACCGTGCGCGAACGCCGCTTTCGCAAGGCGCGCGGCCAAGCAGCGGGGGCCAGGCGTCAACGGCGGTCTCCGCGCAAAAACCTGTCCAACATTACAAAACGTTCAGGCTCGGCCGTATCGACAAGCCGTCATCGTCCCGACATGGTTCGCCCCTTCGCGGGCCGGGGGGCGGTCCGCTCCCCGGGAGTCTCTGTAGAAATGTCGTTCACGCGTCGTGTCGCGCTCGCCAGCGCCGCCCTGCTCATGGTGGCGCAACCGGTTCTCGCGGCCACACCGGCCAAGCCCGTCGCCATCGCCGAGAAGGCTGGCAAGAAGGCCGCGCCCGCCTCGGATTTCGTTCCTTCGCCCGAGGCCATCAAGGCCCACATGACCTTCCTGGCCGACGACCTGATGGAAGGCCGCGAGACCGGCACGCGCGGCTATGACATCGCCGCCAACTACGTCGCCGCCCAATACGCCCTGCTGGGCGTCAAGCCGGCCGGCGACAAGACGGCGACCGGCGCCTCCTACCAGCAGCACGTGCCGCTGATCGCCTTCCGCGGCGCCGGCGAGGGCGCGTTCGGCCTGACCGGCGCGGACGGCCAGACGCTCGCCCTGAAATACGGCGAGGACTACCTGCCCAACCCGCAGGCCCAGTCCGCCGACCTGAAGGTCGACGCGCCGCTGGTCTTCGTCGGCTACGGCCTGGTCAATCCGGCCACGGGCCGCGACGACTACGCGGGCCTGGACGTGAAGGGCAAGATCGTCGTCATGCTGAACGGCGCCCCGTCGTCGCTGCAGACCGAGGAACGCGCCCACTTCAGCAACCCCAACACCAAGCGCCAGGAAGCCGCCAAACGCGGCGCCATCGGCGTCGTCACCCTGTCGGGCCCCAGCGCCGAGAAGCGCCGTCCGTTCGCGGCCGGCGTCGGCATGATGCGCGGCTGGCGCGTGATCTGGCGCGACGCCAACGACGTCGGCGCCATCCGCGCGCCCAGCGCCCCGGCCCTGGCCTCGATCAGCCAGGCCGGCGCGGCCAAGCTGTTCGCCGGCGCCCCCGTGGCCCTGGCCGACGTGCTGGCCGAGTCCGAAAAGCCCGAAGGCGTCGTCAAGGGCTTCGCCCTGACCTCCAAGGCCAGCATCAACGTCAAGACCGAGATCGAGAAGCGCGAGAGCAGCAACGTCGTCGGCCTGATCGAGGGCTCGGACCCGACCCTGAAGGCCCAGACGATCATCCTGTCGGCGCACCTTGACCACATCGGCGTCCGCGAGACCGCCAAGCCGGGCGAGGACAAGATCAACAACGGCGCGCTCGACAACGCCTCGGGCATCGCCACCCTGCTGGAGGTCGCGCGCGGCTTCAAGAACAGCAAGGTCAAGCCGAAGCGCTCGATCATCCTGCTGGCCGTCACGGGCGAGGAAAAGGGCCTGGTCGGCTCGGACTACTTCGCCAACAACCCGACCGTGAAGAAGACCGACATCGCCGCCGACGTGAACCTGGACATGCCGGTGCTGCTGTACCCGTTCACCGACGTGATCGCGTTCGGCGCCGACCGCTCGACCATCGGCGAGGCCGTCAGGCACGCCGCCGGCCGCGTGGGCGTCGCGCTTTCCGGCGATCCGATGCCGGAAGAGGGCCTGTTCACCCGCTCGGACCACTACCGCTTCGTCGAGCAGGGGATCCCGTCGGTGTTCCTGATGACCGGCTTCCAGAACGGCGGCGAGGCGGCCTTCAAGGGCTTCCTGAAGGGCAATTACCACCACCCGGGCGATGATCTGAACCAGCCGATCGACTACCAGGCGGCCGCCAAGTTCGCCCTGGTGAACTACGAGATCGCCCGCGAGCTGGCCAACATCCCGGCCCGCCCGGTCTGGAAGAAGGGCGACTTCTTCGGCGGCACGTTCGCGCCGGCGGGGCATCCGTCTTCCGCCAAGTGATTTGGGGCGAAGTAGGTCGCCACATCGTAACACCCCCATATCCGTTCTCCCCGGCGAAAGCCGGGGCCCAGATGGAAAAGCGCTGAGGGTGGGCTCTAGACGTTCAGAGCCCTTCCAATCAGCCCCAGCGGCGCGAGATCTGGATCCCGGCTTTCGCCGGGAAGAACGGGATTTTGGAATTGACCCGGAGGGCGGCGGAAGGGATTCTGCCGCCCTCCTTCGTTTCGACCTGGATTTCCTCGCACCGTGACCGCCCGCACCGGCGCCTTCCTGAAGATCGGCGTGATCGCGCCGGCCATCATGGTGGCCGACGTCGCGCTGGCCCAGCGCCTGTTCCCGGGCTTCGACGCCGGGGCCCAGTTCATCAGCGAGCTGGGCGGCCCCAAGGCGCCCCTGCCCGAGATCTTCAACTACGGCATGATGATCGCTGGTATCGCGGGCCTGCTGGCCGGCGCCGGCTTCACCCACGCCCTGGAGCACGCCGGCGGCCGGCGGCGGGTCTCGGCCTTCGCGGGCCTGTTCGTGGCGCTGACGGGCCTGGGCGCCTTCTTCGCCGGGGTGTTCCACTGGCCCGACCCCATGCACCGCGCCTGCGGCGTCGGCCTGGCCATGCAGTTCGCGCCGCTGTTCACCGCCTGGGCCCTGTGGGGCAAGCCGGGCCATCGGCGGCTGGCCCAGTTCTCGCTGGGCTGGTTCTTCGGCCTGCTGCTGGTCTTCGCCCTGCTGACCGGGGTCTGGAACGTCCGCACCGGCTATGACGTCGGCTACTGGCAGCGCGGCCACGCGTTCCTGGGCCTGCTGTGGCTGGCCATCGCCGCGTGGAGCCTGGAGAAGGGCTGGAAGGCGAGCGCCCTGGCGACCGAGCCGGCGGCCGTCTAGGGTCTTCCCACAACGGGAGAACGCCCACCATGACCGGATATCGTTTCGCGACCCTAGGATTGGCCGCCCTGGTCCTGACCGCCTGCTCGCAGCAGAAGACCGAGGACCAGCCCGCCGCCACGCCGCCCCCGGCCGTGGGCGACGAGACCCGCACGCCGGCCGTGACGCCCGCCGTCCCGGCCCCCGTGGCCGCCGCCCCCGTCCCCGTCCCCGTCCCCGTCCCCGTCCCCGCGGAAGGTGGGACCATCGGCGGTGACGGTTCCCAGATCCAGCTGTCGGACCTCACCCTCGCCGACCAGCAGGCCCATCCGCTGAAGGGCGAGCTGAGCTGCCATTTCCGCGACAAGGCCGGCGCCCTGCTGCTGGTCGCCTCGGGCTTCTCGGGCGTCAAGGAGCCCGGCTTCGGCCTGGTCAAGGTGCTGGATTCCGTCGAGCAGGTCGTCGCGCCGGGCGGCTACGACGCCATGGTCAACGGTACGGCCTTAAGCGGCCAGGGCAAGACGGTGACCATCGCCATCACCGGTCCGGCGACCGGCGGCGGCGAGTCCCCGCCCTACCCGGCCACCCTGACCTACGACCGCGCCGACGGCGCCAAGCGGGTGTTCGTCGGGACCTGGACGTGCGGGCCGTAGGCCTTACCGCGGCTCCGGCGCCTCATAGGTCGCCACCATCACGCCGTCGGCCAGGGTGTCGCCTTTCAGGGCGCTGACCAGGGTGTCCAGCGGGACTTTCGGTCCGAAGGTCAGGCGCTCGGCCAGGGCGAAGATCTGGAAGTGGTAGCGGTGCAGGCCGTGGCCCGGCGGCGGGCGCGGCCCGAACCAGCCGACCGTCCCGTTGTCGTTGACGCCCTGCATGGCCCCGCCGATCAGGCCCAGGGTCGGGTCGTTCGCCAGACCCTCGGGCAGGCTGGTGGCCTCGCCGGGGATGTTCCAGATCAGCCAGTGGACGAACGGCCGCTCGCGCGGGGCGTCCGGGTCCTCGACCACGATCGCGTAGGCCGCGGCGTTCTCGACCGGCGTCCAGACCAGCGGCGGCGAGCGGTTCTCGTGATAGGCCGAGTGACGGTCCTCGAGGTGGCCGTCGGGGTCCAGCGAGGCGGTCGTCAGGACGATCCCGTCACCGGGTCCGAACGGCTGGACCTTCTGGATGGCGATCGCTTCGCCCGAGTGATTGGGGCCGGCGGGATCGGGGGTCGAGTGGGACATGGGGTCTCCTTCCCCAGCCTAACCCTTCGCGCCCCGGCCAAGTTTCGTCCCCTACCGCCAGGCGTAGTTGAAGCTGACGCTGATCCGCTGCTCGTCGGCCTGGTTGGTGGTCACCTCGTGGCGCAGCCAGCTCTCCCACATCAGCACCGTACCGGTCGACGGCTTGACGTAGATGAACGGCCGCAGGGTCTCGGGCGCGTCGTCGGCGCGGGTCGGGGCGGCCATCATCATCGGCAGGCGCGGATCCTCGAACTTCAGGGCCGAGGCGCCCGGCGGGATGGTGATGTAGATCGTGCCGGAGATGACGCTGTGCGGGTGGATATGGCCGCTGTGCGAGCCGCCCGGCTCCAGGATGTTGATCCACAGGCTGTCCATGACCAGCTTGCCGCCGGACAGGTCGAAGGCCAGGTCCTTGGCGAAGGCCGCCGCGTGCCTGTCCAGCTTCTTCTTCAGCGTCTCGAACAGGCTGTCGCGCTGCGGCAGGTCGTTCAGCGAGGCGTAGGACGTGTAGCCCAGATAGCCCTTGTTATAGGCCCAGGCCTGGCCGGCCTCGTCGTCCTCGGCGATGGCGATGCAGGCGTCGTGCAGCTCGTCGAGGAACGCCTCGGCGTCCTTCTCGCCGGCGAGGCTGGCTTCATAGAGCGGCGTGACGAAGAGCGGGCGCGTGGTCATGGAGCGCGGCGTAGTCCACCGGGCTCGGAGATGTCAAAGACACTTTCTAGTTGTTCAAAAATGAGACTAGTGTCAGGGTGGCATATCGGCGTTCTTCCAAAAGGGGCGGAGGATGCGTTCTATCGCTGTTCGGACAATGATCCTGGCGGTGGCCGCCAGCCTTGGAGGCTGCGCCGGAGGGTTCAAGGGTTCGCCTGACACGACGATCGCGGCGGCCGCGGTCTCGGCCTGTCCGGTAACCGCCAAGGGCGCGGCGCCGAGCCGAACCGCCTACGACAAGGAAACCATCGACGCCAAGCGCGGCGCGGCGCGAAACGCCTTCATCGACAGCTGCCTGGCGGCGATCGACACCAGCTACGGCGCGTTCGCCCAGGGCCTCTCGAGTGACCAGAAGACCTTCGCCGTCGGGTCCGATTTGGCGACGTCCGGCCTCGCGGCGGCGGCCACCCTGGCCAAGAGCGCGCGCACCAAGACCCACCTGACGACCTATGCCAGCCTCGTCCTGGGCCTGCGCGGCAGCGTCGACAAGGAACTGTTCCTCAGCAAGACGCTGCCGGTGCTCATCAGCCAGATGGACGCTTCGCGCAACGTGGTCCTGGCGCGCATCGTTCAGGGCAAGACCCGGACGGACGCGGACTATTCCCTGGACGCGGCGCTGTCGGACCTGAAAGCCTACTACGCGGTCGGCACCTTGAACGGCGCCCTGACCCAGGTCGCCAACGACGCCGGCGTCAAGAACCAGGCGGCCGTCGAGGAGATCACCCGGATCAACCGATACAAGTCCACCGCCGACGACACCTCCGACAAGATCAACACCTATCTGGCGGTCGGCACGGACAACTTCGCGACCCGCCTCGATCTCGTCGCCGACTGCTCGCCGTCGGCCCGCAAGATGGCGAGCCAGAACGACAAGCGCCGCGAGGTGGCCCACGTGCTTGAGGCGGGAACCCGTGAGGAGCGCGTCGAGATCATCGGCTGCCTGAAGGGCAGGAACCAGGCCGTCAACTAGGAGGGATCCCATGGCCGAGACGCCCAGCCACAGCACGAAGGTCACCCAGGACGTCTATGAAGGCGTCGCCGAAAGCCGTCGCCCGACCTTGATTGGCATCCTCTGGGCGTCGGGCGCGCTCAGGGTGGAAACCTTCAAGGCCGCCGACGGCACCTACACCGTGACGGCCACCTTCCCGGCGTGATTGACGCCGCCCCCGGGGCGGAACATAGTCGGAACATGGCCGACGACGACCTGATCCTGACCCTCGACGCGACGCTTGCCCAGCGCCTGCGCGCCTGCGCCGAGGCGGCGGGAGAAAGCGTGGAAGCCTACGCGCTCGATATCCTGCGGCGCGCCGTCGAACCGCCGGGCGTCGAGGACACCGAAGCCCGATGGGACGGGGCGCCGGCGCGCGTTCCGTCAGGCAACGGCATCGGCGAGGACGACGACGAGGCCTACGCCGATGAGCTGGATCGCATCTGCCAGGAGACGCTGCGCACCGGCGGCGTTCCCTGGGAACAGGTGGAAGCGCGCCTCAGGAACCTCGGCAAGCCGCGCTAGCGATGTTTCGCATCCTCGTCTCGGATAGGGCGTGGGCCGATATCGATCGCCTGGAGACCTGGCTTTGGGATCATGGCGCGACCTACGCCACGGATCTTGGCCGTCATCTCGCGGACGCGATTCTCGAACTGCGCGAGTATCCCTTGCGGACACGGCTGTCTCGGGGCCGCAACCGCGAGCTCCTGGTTGGATTTCACGCCAACCAATACGTCGTGCGCTACCAGGTTCACGGTGACGACGTCGTCGTTCTGCGTATTCACCACAGCCTCGAACATCGCTGAACGCGCCGGACTCGCCTATATCTCCCCCGTGACCGATACGACGACCGACACCCCCGCCTCTCCCCGCCTGTCCGGCGCCGCCCTGATCAAGGACGAGGTCACGCGCCTGCCCGACGCGCCCGGCGTCTACCGGATGATCGGCGAGGCCGACGAGGTGCTGTACGTCGGCAAGGCCAAGAGCCTGAAGAAGCGCGTGGTCCAGTACGCGCAAGGCCGCTTCCACACCAACCGCATCGCCAACATGGTCGACGCCACGCGGTCGATGGAGTTCATCACCACCCGCACCGAAGCCGACGCCCTGCTGCTCGAGATCAACCTGATCAAGCAGCTGAAGCCGCGCTTCAACGTGCTGCTGCGCGACGACAAGAGCTTTCCCGAGATCGTCATCCGCCGCGACCACGACGCCCCGCAGCTGCGCAAGCACCGCGGCGCCCACACGATCAAGGGCGACTATTTCGGACCGTTCGCCAGCGCCTGGGCGGTGAACCGCACGCTGAACACCCTGCAGAAGGCCTTCCTGCTCCGCTCGTGCAGCGACAGCGTCTACGAGAGCCGCGACCGCCCCTGCATGCTGCACCAGATCAAGCGCTGCGCCGCCCCCTGCACCGGCCTGATCGGCAAGGAAGACTACCAGGGCCTGGTCGACCAGGCCGAGGCCTTCCTGCGGGGCAAGTCCCGCGCGGTCATGGCGACCATGGCCAAGGAAATGGAGGCCGCCGCCGAGGACCTGGAGTTCGAGCGCGCCGCCCGCCTGCGCGATCGCATCCGCGCCCTCTCCAGCGTCGCCCAGGAAACCCAGATCAACCCCGAGACCGTGGACGAGGCCGACGTCGTCGCCCTGCACGTCGAGGGCGGCCAGGCCTGCGTGCAGGTGTTCTTCTTCCGGGCCGGCCAGAACTGGGGCAACCGCGCCTATTTCCCGCGCGTCACCGGCAATGTCGAAGAGGGCGTGGACGAGAGGGGCGAGACCACCACCGAGGAGCAGCGCATCCTCACCGCCTTCCTCGGCCAGTTCTACGACGACAAGCCGATCCCGCGCCTGATCCTGGCCAACCTGCAGCCGGCCGAGGCCGAGCTGCTGGCCGAGGCCTTCGCCCTGAAGAGCGGCCGCAAGGTCGAGATCGCCACCCCCAAGCGCGGCGAGAAGGCCGACCTGGTCCAGCACGCCCTGACCAACGCCCGCGAGGCGCTGGGCCGGAAGATGGCCGAGGGCTCGGCCCAGACCAAGCTGCTGGCCGGCGTCGCCGAGGCCTTCAAGCTGGACGCGAGCCCTGAGCGGATCGAGGTCTATGACAACAGCCACATCCAGGGCACCAACGCCGTCGGCGGCATGATCGTGGCGGGGCCGGAAGGCTTCATGAAAGGCCAGTACCGCAAGTTCAACATCAAGAGCACCGAGCTCACCCCCGGCGACGACTACGGCATGATGAAGGAGGTGCTGAAGCGCCGCTTCGCCCGCCTGGTCAAGGAGGAGGAAGACGGCGACAGCGACAACCGCCCCGACCTCGTCCTGGTCGACGGCGGCAAGGGCCAGCTGGACGCGGCCCTGGAGATCATGGCCGACCTGGGCGTCGACGACATCGCCGTGGTCGGGGTGGCCAAAGGTCCCGACCGTGACGCGGGGCTGGAACGCTTCTTCATCCCCGGCCAGACCCCGTTCATGCTCGAGCCCAAGTCGCCGGTGCTCTACTACCTGCAGCGCCTGCGCGACGAAGCCCACCGTTTCGCCATCGGCGCCCACCGCACCCGGCGCAGCATGGACCTGAAGAAGAACCCGCTGGACGAGATCGAAGGCGTCGGCCCGGGCCGCAAGAAGGCCCTGCTCCACGCGTTCGGGTCAGCGAAGGGGGTTGGCCGGGCGAGCGTGGAGGATCTGGTCAAGGTGGAGGGCGTCAGCTTGGCGCTGGCCGAGCGGATCCATGGGTTTTTCAGGAAGGGGTGAGGGCGCGATATCCCAATCAGCCCGGCCGCGACCGAGACCGCGAACGCTCATCGCCCAGCCCCTGGGCGATGAGCTCACTTTCAGGTCATGCCGCCATCAGGCGTATTCGCGGAAGTCGGCGTCGTCGACATCAGGACCGCCGTGGGTGAGATCAAGCGCGAAACCCTTCGCGCGGGTCTGCTGAGCGGCCACCGACTGACGCGGAGCCGATGAGGCGGCGGACTTGCGGACGGTTGCCGCCGGGGGCCGCTTGGCGGCGGACCGCGGCGCCGGTTGGCGCACGGCCGCGCCATTGGCGTTGATCCGGAAGTACGCGATCGAGGCCTGCAGTTCCTCGGACTGGGCGGCCAGTTCCTCGGAGGTGGCCGACATCTCTTCCGAGGCGCTGGCGTTCTGCTGGGTGACCTTGTCGAGTTGCTGGATGGCCTCGTTGATCTGCGAGGAGCCGACGTCCTGCTCGCGGCAGGCGGCGCTGATCTCGGCGACCAGTTCGGCCGTCTTGCGGATGTTCGGCACCAGGCTGGTCAGCATCTCGCCGGCCGACTGGGCGGCCTTGACGGTGTCGGACGACACGGCGCTGATCTCGGACGCGGCGATTTGCGAGCGCTCGGCCAGCTTGCGCACCTCCGAAGCCACGACCGCGAAGCCACGGCCATGTTCGCCAGCGCGGGCGGCCTCGACGGCGGCGTTCAGGGCCAGCAGGTCGGTCTGGCGGGCGATCTCCTGCACGATGGTGATCTTCTCGGCGATGGTCTGCATGGCGTCGACGGCCTTGCTGACAGCCATGCCCGAAGTCTCTGCGTCGATCGCCGATTGGCGGGCGATCTTCTCGGTCTGGGTGGCGTTGTCAGCGTTCTGCTTGATGTTGGCCGACATCTCTTCCATCGAGGCCGAGGCCTGTTCGGCGGCCGTGGCCTGCTCGGTGGCGCCCTGGCTCATCTGCTCCGAGGTCACCGACAGCTCCTGGCTGCCGGCCGAGACGTTCTCGGAGGCGGCGATAGCGTCAGCGACCACGCCGCGCAGGCGCTCGACCATCCGCTCCAGGGCCAGGCCCAGGGTGTCCCTGTTCGACAGCGGCTTGGGTTGGACGGTCAGGTCGCCATTGGCGACCTGGTCGGCAAGCGCCGCGGTGTCGCGGAGATTGGCGACCATGGCGCGCAGGGAAAGACCCAGCGTATCCTTGTCCGACAGCGGCTTGATCTCGACCGAGAGGTCGCCAGCGGAGACCTGGTCGGCAAGCGCCGCGGTAGCCTTCAGATTGTCGGTCATGCCGTTGAAGGTGTCGACCAGGTCCTTGATTTCGTCGTTGGAGTTGATCGCGACGCGCTGGTCCAGGTCGCCGATGGCCACGGCGTTGGCGACCGTCTTCAGCTGGCTCAGGCCCTTGCTGATGCCGAGCGCGATCCACAGGGCCGAGCCCACGGCGATGATGAGGGCGACTGCGGTCATAAGCATGATCATGCTGCGAGTGCTTGCGTATTGTTCGTCAGTCTCCTGGTCGGCCTTGGCCATGCCGACCCGCTGGCGCTCGACGACATCTTCGAGTTGCGCCACGAGAGCGTCGGCGCTCTTTCCGCCAAAGCCCTTGGACAGGGCGATCGCCTCAGACTGTTTTCCGGCGCGCGCCAGATCGCGGACTTGATCGTCGTAGCGGATGAACTGATTGAGGGCTTCTTGCGTCTTGGCCCAGTCCGCCTTGCCCTTGTCGGTCGAAATGGCCGAAGCGTCTTCGATAAGCTTGAAAAGACCCGCCCGCGCCGCGTCGCCGTTCTTCTCGTACCGGTCCAAATCGACCGTGTCGGTCGCCACCATCATGCCCTTCTGAGCGCGCAGGGCCATGAGAACCTGGACATTGGCCTCCTGCGCGTATTCCAGCTTTTTCGCCGGGCCGGCGATCAGGTTGGAGATGGCGTCGTTGAGGCTGCCGAGACTGTAGACGCCAAAGCCCGCCGTGCCGGCCAGCAGGAGGACCATGAGCCCGAAGGCCGCGACGAGCTTGAATTTGATCGTGAAACGCATGTTCAAGGTTCCAGCCAGATTAGGATTGAAGCGAGGTGATGGGCGTAATGGTCGCGGTCGATTGACCGCGCGCGGCGAAGATCTGGTCGAGATCGGGGATGACGATCAGGTCGCCTGCGCGCCGCGCCAGGCGGCGGATGAAGTCCTGGCGCCAGCGCATGCCGACGCGCGGCGTCTCTTCAGTGGTGTCGTGGGCGATTGAGGTCACCTCGTGCACCTTGTCGGCGCGCAGGCCGATCAGGGTGACTTCGCCATCCAGGTCGTAATCGGTGACCACGATGCGGCTGGGCGGCGCGCCGAGCACCACGGTCTCGGGCAGCAGGTCAAAGGTCGGGGCCTCGATGGTTTCGTAAGTCATCAGCTTTCCCCTCACCCGGCCGCGCATTCGCGCGTTGTGGCATTATCCGAAGACAGATCAACTGAACGCCCGAACTCGCTCCACATACTCGCCCCCAACTCAAATACAGATCGCTGGAGGAACGAATCTATACCTGAAATATTAGATGCAACGCCCAAGTTTAAATTAGGGTAAACCCTGCAACCCGAAGTTCCAGACTCCTCGTGAACCGCTTCTGGACGACATCGATTTCCCCCCAACTATAAGTTTAGCTTGCGCTTTTCGCGCTCAAAGCCTTGGCCCGAACTGTTTGGGGGCGGGGGTCGGGAGGCGCCTCCGATGAACGTCGAGAGGGTCGAGCGCGTCACCATCGACGCCGCCGCCCCCTCCGCCACCCCAAAGAACACCGTTCTTCGGCGCAACCAAACCCCTCCGGCCCCGTTTGATAACTTGAGTATTTTCAAGCGGGGACCGTCATGGACCATCAGGACCAAAAGACCTTCGAGCGCGACCTGGTCGCGCTGATTCCGCATCTGCGCGCCTTCGCCCGTTCGCTGTGCGGCGACGCCACCGCCGCCGACGACCTGGCGCAGGAAGCCGTGGCCAAGGCCTGGGCCAGCCGCAACAGCTTCGCCATGGGCACCAACATGAAGGCCTGGACCTTCATGATCCTGCGCAACCAGTTCTATTCGGACAAGCGCCGCAGCTGGCGCTCGGTCGGCCTGGACCAGGAAACCGCCGAACGCACCCTGGTGGCCAACACCAATTTCGACGGCGCCCTCGCCCTGGACGACCTGCGCCAGGCGATGCTGATGTTGCCCGAGAACCAGCGCGAGGCCCTGATCCTGATCGGCGCCGGCGGCTTCTCGTATGAAGAGGCGGCCGAGATCATCGGCGTCGCCGTCGGCACGGTGAAGAGCCGCGTCAGCCGCGCCCGTTCGGACCTGGTCCAGATCTTCGAGACCGGCCGCTACGAACGCGACGGTAAGCCGGTGCACGAGGCCATGGGCTCGATGCTGCGGGCGCTGGAGCGCCTGGCGGCTTAGGCTTCAATGCTGTCATCCCGGCCAAGCGCGTAGCGCGCCGAGCCGGGACCGCCGGAGGCTCAGCGTCCCTGGCGGTCCCGGCTCTCCGCTTCGCTGCGGCCGGGATGACAAGCTTTTTTGCGTTTAGGTCAACCCCCGGCACACCCCGCAGAACGCCGCGACATCCCCCTCGTCGTGATAGATCGACAGTCCCACCCGCAGCACGTCGTCGCGGACGTCGGTCACCACGCCCTTTTCGGCCAGCGCCTGTTTCCAGGCGCTGGCTTTTTCGTGCCGCAGGGCCAGGAACCGCGCCTGGGGGCCCTCGCCCGGCGGGTTCAGCACGACGGCGTCCTTCAGCGGCCCGGCCTCGCCGTCGGCGATCCTGTCCAGCAACAGCCGTTGCAGGCGCCCGACATGGGCCGCGATCGCCGCCGTGCTCAGGCCTTCGGCCTCCAGCATCCGGCCCGCCGCCACGAAGCGGTACAGCCCCGACGGATCGAAGGTCGCGCCCAGGAAGCGGCCGGCGTCGCGGACATAGCCGACCCCGCCGGGCGGGCCCTCCAGGTCGCCGAACTCGGCGTACCAGCCGGTCAGCACCGGGCGCGGGCCATAGCCCTCCGGCGCGTGCAGGAAGGCCGCGCCCTCCCCGGCCATGGCGTATTTGTAGCCGCCGGCGACGTAGAAGATCCGGTCCGCGACGGCCGACAGGTCGGTCGGGACGGCGCGGAAGCCGTGATAGCCGTCGACCACCACCCACGGCCCCTCGGGCCGGGCCAGCTCGGCCAGCTCCCAGACGCGCTCGAACACGAAGCCGGTCTTGAAGAACACGTGGCTGATGAAGATCAGGTCGTAGGTCCCGCTCCTGGCGGCGGACAGGAACCGCTCGGCGAAGTCGGGGCGGTCGGTCTCGACCAGGGTCAGCTCGATCTGGCCGGCCTCGACCCAGCGCTGGGCCTGGCGGCGGAACGAATGGAACTCGCCGTCGGTCGACAGGACGCGGATCGGCTGGCCGGCGGCGGGGCGCTCGATCGCCGACATCAGCACCGCCAGCAGGGCGTGGGTGTTGGGCGCGAAGACCACGCTGTCGGCCGCCCCCTGCGAAGAGAGAGGCAGGTTCAGCTCGCGGGCGACCAGGCCCTGGGCGGCCGGATAAACCTGGCCCAGCGCCTTGTCCCACTTGTGGTCGGCCAGGACGACCGCGTCCTCCCAGGCCTCGACCTGGCCGGCCAGGGTGGCGTCGGGCCACAGGTGATGGCTGTGGGCGGCCATGTGCAGGCGGCCCGGCACGGACAGGGCCTTGGAAAACAGGTCCTTGCGCGCGGTCATCGGAGCCTGGTCCTCCCTCATAGTTTCGTTCTCAGGGACCACAGTTCGGGGAAGGCCCGGCGGCGCAGGGTGCTGGCGAGATAGCCGACCCCGTCGGTGCCGCCCGTGCCCGGCCGGCCGCCGATGATCCGCTCGACGGTCAGCACGTGCTTGTGCCGCCAGGTGACCAGGGCGTCGTCCAGGTCGACCAGCTTCTCGGCCAGCTGGTACAGCTCCCAATAGCGCTGCGGGTCGCGATAGACCTCCAGCCAGGCGGCCTCCACCTCGGGCGAGGGCGCGTAGGTCTGGCTGAAGTCGCGGTTCAATGCATTGTCCGGCACGGCCAAGCCGTGCCGAGGAAGTTGCGCGATGGCCACGTCGTAGAGGCTGGGCGCGTCGAGCGCCGCCTGCAGCTGGCCCAGGGCCGAGGAGCCCTCCTCGTGGAACTTCAGGAAGCTCTGGTCCTTCAGGCCCAGCAGGTATTCCAGGGTCCGGAACTGATGCGACTGGAAGCCGGAGGACGAGCCCAGGTCGCCCCGGAAACTCAGATAGTCGGCCGGCGTCATGGTCGCCAGCACGTCCCACGACAGGGTCATCACCGTCTGGATTCGCGACACCCGCGCCAGGGCCTTGTAGGCCGGCTCGACGTCGTGGGCCGCGATCAGCCGCTTGGCCAGCTCGACCTCGTGGATGATCTCCTTGAGCCACAGCTCCTTGGTCTGGTGGATGACGATGAACAGCAGTTCGTCGTGCCGGTCGCTCTGCGGCTTCTGGGCCGCGAGCAGTTCGTCCAGCGCCAGATAGCGCGCGTAGGTCATGTCTTTCGCCATGGAGAACCCTATGCCGCTTTTCGCGGCATATCGCTACCGCGGGCCTATCGCCGGGACGGCTGGCCGTTACCCGCCGGGGCCTCTAGAATGGCCCGCCACAACCCGCACCCCAGAACCGCCTCAAGGAGCCCTGGCGTTTGAAAGCCTCGACTTGATCACGCAATACGGATGGTCCGACGCGCTGGCGCGGGACTTCAAGCCGCACGCCCGCGCCGGCTACGTTCCCGGGCGCGTCGTCGTCCAGCGGCGCGACGGCTATCTGGTGACCGCCGACCGGGGCGAGCTGCGCGCCAAGCTGTCCGGCCGTCTGCGCCACGAGGCCCGCGAGATCGGCCATCCCGCCGTCGGCGACTGGGTGGCGATGTCGGTCAACGCCGCCGAGCGCAGCGCCACCATCCACGCCCTGCTGCCGCGCCGCACCGCCTTCATCCGCCGGGCCGCCGACAGCCTGCAGTCGCCGCAGGTCATCGCCGCCAATGTCGACCTGGCCTTCATCGTCACCTCGATGAACGGCGACCTCAATCCGCGCCGGATCGAGCGCTACCTGGCCGCGGCCTGGCAGAGCGGCGCGCGGCCGGTGATCGTGCTGACCAAGTCGGACCTCGTCGCCGACACCGGAGCCCAGACCGCGCAGATCGAGGCCCTGGCCGCCGGCTGCCCGGTGGTCAGCATCTCGGCGCGGCAGGGCGTCGGCCTCGACGCCCTGCTGGCCCATCTGGCGCCGGGCGAGACCTGCGTGCTGATCGGCTCGTCCGGGGTCGGCAAGTCCACCCTGGTCAATGTGCTGCTGGGCGAGCAACGCATGGCGACCCAGGACGTCCGCGAAGGCGACGACAAGGGCCGCCACACCACCAGCCACCGCGAGCTCGTTTTGCTGCCCGGCGGCGGGCTGATCGTCGACACCCCCGGCGTGCGCGAGATCGGCCTGGTCGACGCCGAGCAAGGCGTCAGCGTGGTGTTCGACGACATCGAGCAGCTGACCCAGAACTGCAAGTTCAGCGACTGCACTCACGCCAACGAACCCGGCTGCGCGGTGCGCGCGGCGATCGAGAGCGGGACGCTGGATCCCGACCGCTGGGCGCACTTCCAGAAGCTGGGGCTGGAGCTGGCCGCCATGGAGCAGAAGACCGAGCGCCTGGCCCGGGACGCCGAACGCCGCCGGCAAGGCGGGCTGCAGAAGGTCTATCGCGCCACCAAGAAGGACGTCCGCGGCGGGGCCGATCGCTGAACCAGCCGCGTCGCCGCACGATGTTCTCTCAGAATTTGGACCCTTCCCCGGGCCGAACGGGTTAGGGGTGGTGATTCCAGACTAAAGAGAGACCCTTGCCATGCCCGCTTTCACCATCGTCACGACCAGTGCGACCCAAGGCAGCGATGCGGCGGAGGTCAGCTCGCTGGCCGATGAGTTCGGCAGCGACATCGAAGCCCTGGGCTATTCGCGCCGCATGGCCGACGAGATGCTCAGCATGGCCCATCAGCTGTCGCTGGACTTCGACTACAGCCATGTCGGCCTCTATGAGGGCGACCTGATCGACGAAGAGGTCGATCCCAGCCACGCCGCGTTCCTGGGCGCCTGGGTGCTGGACGAGGAGGGCATCGCCTTCCTGACGGCGGACGAGTTCCGCGACGGGACCGACGAAACCGAGACGGAAGCCGAAGCTTCCTGACGAAATGGCCGTCGGCGGCGCCCCATCCGGCGCGCCGGCGGCGCTTTCCCCTCCCCCTCCGCGCGTAACCCCGCTAAACCCTCCCTCATGGTTCAGTCGTCCGCGTCCGTCATCGCCGCGCCCCCTGTCGCGCCCCAAGCCGCGCCTCAAGCCGCGCCTCAAGCCGCGCTTCAGCCCGCGCCCGTCGCCACGCGCTCGCGCGTCGGCAAGACGCTGTCGATCGTCGCGCCCTGCTTTAACGAGCAGGAGGTCCTGGACCTGTTCTTCGACCGCATCGACGCCGAGCTGGCCAGGCTGGGGGTCGACTACGAGATCGTCTGCGTCAACGACGGCAGCCGCGACCACACCCTGGCCGTGCTGCTGAAGCACCACCAGCGGGACCCGCGCATCAAGGTCATCAACCTGGCCCGCAACTTCGGCAAGGAAGTCGCCCTGTCGGCCGGCCTGGACGCCGCGTGTGGCGACATGGTGGTGCCGATCGACTGCGACCTGCAGGATCCGCCGGAGCTGATCGGCCAGTTCATCGAGGCCTGGGAGGCCGGGGCCGACGTGGCCTATGGCGTACGGGTCGACCGCAGCAGCGACACCTTCATCAAGCGCCTGACGGCCCAGGGTTTCTACAAGGCCTTCAACCGGATGTCGGACGTTGATTTGCCCTACAACGCCGGCGACTACCGGCTGATGGACAAGCGGGTGGTCGAGGTGCTGCGCCAGCTGCCCGAACGCAACCGCTTCATGAAGGGCCTGTTCGCCTGGGTCGGCTTCAAGCAGACGCCGATCCCCTATGCCCGCCCCGAGCGCGCGGCCGGGACCAGCTCGTTCCGCTACTGGAAGCTCTGGAACTTCGCCCTCGACGGCATCACCTCGTTCAGCACCGCCCCGATACGGATCTGGAGCTATGTCGGCCTGATCGCCGGCCTGCTGGCGGCCTCGGCGGCCGTGTTCCTGGTGCTGCGCACCCTGCTGGAAGGCAACAAGGTCCCCGGCTATCCGTCGCTGATGGTGGTGATCCTGTCAGGCTTCGCCATCCAGATGCTGGCCATCGGCTCGCTGGGCGAGTACGTCGCCCGCATCTATCAGGAAGTGAAGGGCCGGCCGCTGTACGTGATCATGGACCGCTACGGCTTCGACGCGCGGAACCCCGAGACGTGAGCGCCCTGCTGACCCCGGCCCGGCGCGAGTTCCTGGTCTCGGCCCTGCGCTACGGCGTGGCGGGGGTCGCCAACACCCTGGTCGGCCTCTCCATCATCCTGGCGCTGGACGTCGGGCTGCGCGTCGACCCGCACATCGCCAACGCCGTCGGCTACGCGGTCGGGGTCTGCGTCAGCTTCGCCTTGAGCAAGCTCTTCGTATTCAAGGCCCGCCGCGCCGCGCGTTCGGCGCCGCTGCGCTACGGCGTGGCCGTGGCCGTGGCCTTCGCCCTGAACCAGGGCGTGCTGACCCTGGCGCGGATGGTATTGCCGCACGGCGCCCTGTTCGATGTCGCCGCCCAGGGCGCGGCCGTGGCAAGCTATACCGCCGCGCTCTTCCTGCTGAGCCATTTCTGGGTCTTCGCCCACCAACCCACCGCCGACCGGGACGCCGCATGGACCGCCTGATCTACGACCGCATCCGCGAGCTGGAGACCGACCACTGGTGGTTTGTCGGACGCCGCAAGATCCTGCGCGGCCTGCTGCGGCGCCTGGCCCCGCCGGCCGGCGCGCGCATCCTGGAGGTCGGCTGCGGCGCGGGCGGCAACGTCCCGCTGCTGCGCGAGTTCGGCGACGTGAAGGCCCTGGAGCCGGACGACGAGTCGCGCGCCTACGCCTCCGAGCGCCTGGGCCTGGCGATCGACACCGGCCTGCTGCCGGACGGCCTGCCCTACGCGCCCGAGACCTTCGACCTGGTCTGCGCCTTCGACGTGGTCGAGCACGTCGATGACGACGCCGGCTCGGTGAGGGCCCTGGCCAGGCTGGTCAAGCCCGGCGGCGCGATCCTGACCACGGTGCCGGCCTATCAGTGGATGTGGAGCCACCACGACGTGCTGCACCACCACAAGCGCCGCTACCTGCTGCCCCGGTACCGCGCCCTGTTCGAGGAGGCGGGGCTGAAGGTCGAGACCGCGACCTATTTCAACACCCTGCTGTTCCCCCTGGCCGCGGTGCAGCGCACCGCCAAGAAGCTGCTGAAGAACGACAGCGCCGACGACGCCATGCCGCCGTCCTGGCTGAACAAGGCCCTGGCCGGCGTGTTCTCGCTGGAGGCCCCGCTGACGGTCGGCGGCGGCCTGCCCTTCGGCCTGTCGATCGCGGTGATCGCCCGGAAGGTTTAGGGGGAAAGCCAAAGCTCCTCCCCCGCGATGCGGGGGGAGCATCTACAAAACCCCTACCGCATCACCGGCGTCGGGATGATCCGCATCGCCTCCAGGCCCACGCCCAATTGGCGGTCGTCGGGGCCCGCGCCCAGTTCACGCGGGGTCTTCGGGTCGTGGATGTCGAAAGTCACCTTCAGGGTCTGCCCCTTCAGGGCTTCCGGCGGCAGGGCCAGCAGGTAGTCGTGGCGCAGCGCCGTGTGCAGGCCGAAGGTGAAGGTCTCCGGCTGACCGCCCGGCACGGAGACCGTGACCGTGCGCGACGGCGACTGCGGCGGCAGGAAGCCGAAGGCCGCGACCTGCACCGAGGCGCTGGAGAGCGTCCGCTGGGACGGCGAGATCGGCAGTTCGACGACCGCGCGCTTGCCGCCGGACCAGACGCCGCCGCCCTCGGGCAGGCCCCAGCCCTCGCGCAGATAGGGCACGCCCGAGCCGCCCGCCTTGAACAGCAGCGACCGCGGCTCGATGCACGGGCCGATCATCACCACGACCAGGCCGACGGGCTTGCCCGAGCGGCAGCCGGGCTTGTCATAGGCGTCGCCCGGCAGGGTCACGACATAGTCGACGTCGCCCGGACGATCCGGCCGGCCGTCGGCCAGCAGGCTCAGCACGTTGCCGCCATGGGGCGAGCGCAGCATGGCGATGGTGGCCATGTAGGTGGTCACCGGCTTTACGTCGGCGGCCGAGAACATCACCTTCTCGCCCTGCAGGCCGCGCGTCAGGCGCACCTCGCGCACGTCGTGGAGGATGGCGTCCATCCGGGGAACGTCCAGGGCGCTGGGCCGCAGGAACAGGCACAGCATCACCACCAGCTGGGCGACGAAGGCCGGGGCCGGCCCAAGGGCGGAAACCCAGGCGGGCCTATTGTTTTCGGACGGGGCCTCGGCGGGGACCGAGCGCACGCCCAGCACGGTCAGGAACCAGAGCGGCGTCACGAAGGCCAGCAGGGTGAAGACCCCGAAGCTGTGCTTGAGAACGGCGTATTCGGAGCCGTCGCCCTTGAACACGTACATGCCGTACTGGGCCAGCGCGGCCAGGGCCGCGGCCGCGCCCAGCGAGGCCAGCAGCACGGTGGCGGCGGTCGGGCCGGCGTCTTCCTGGACCGCGCCGGGATCGCGGCGCAGCTCGACCAGCAGCACCCAGGCCGACAGCAGGGCCAGCACGATGGCGGCGGCGGCGAGACCGTTCAACGGCATCTCGCTGGCCAGGTGCAGGCTGCCATTGTTGGCCGCCATCCAGCGCATGCGCCAGAAATAGGGGCTGCCGACGACGCCGCCGGCGATGGCCAGCAGGCCGACCAGGCCGACCCAGTCGAAGCGGCGGGCGTGGATCAGGTCGCGCAGCCAGGCCAGGCCCAGCATGGCCATCAGGGCGCCGGCCAGTTTCAGGGTCGGCACCAGGTGGAAGCAGCCGCAGAACAGCACCGCGGCGGTGGCGTAGACCACATACAGCGGACGCGAGCGGGGCAGCAGCGCCGCGCCGCCGGCCAGGCACAGCATGGCCACGGCCTCGCCGACGATCTGCGGGAAGAAGAAGTTGTCGACCAGCTCGGCCCCGAACGCCCCGCGCACGGCGAAGATGTTGACGACCATGAAGCCGAGGCTGGCGACCAGATAGGTCAGCGACACCCGTCGCGCCTGGTCGAACAGCACGATCCAGACCACCGCCGCCGACAGCACCCCGGCCATCAGCAGGGCGTTCAGCTCGGACCAGCCCAGGGTGGCGAACAGGGCGGCGAACCGATGGCTGAGCTTGGGGTAGATGAACATCTCGGCCATGAACTCATGGCCCTGCTGCGGGATCAGGAAGGCGTGGCGCACGATCTCCATGACCTGCAGGTGATAGGAACTGTCCACCGACAGCGACAGCAGGCGGTCGGTCGACAGCAGGCCGGCCAGCAGCAGGCACCAGACGGCCGCGCCGACGCCCCAAATCCACTTGGTGTTGTTGCCCACCGGATTCCCCAACTCGATTCTCACGCGCCCCACGCGCGAAGTTTTCTAGCAGCAAAACGCCAGGACGAAAGCTTGGAGGGTGAAAGCTCTAGGGGACCGCCGCCAGCTCGCCGGGCTTCACCGGCGTCAGGCCGGGGATCCCCGCCAGGTCGCGGCCGCAGGCCACGCCGAAGCCGAAACGATGGCAGTCGGTGCGCTTGGCGACCGGCTCCAGCACGCCGCCGCGCGTCACGCCGTCGGCCACCACGACGGTGATGCGCCGATCGCCGGGGGCTGCGTCGACGAAGGTCTCGGGACGGGTGACGATGCAGGGCGGGTCGCTGTCGCGCGCGGTCGGGAAGGTGTTGCCCGTGCCGCCAGTGCGGCCGATGGCCTGGAACATCTGCCGCATGACCCTCAGGTCGCGCCAGTTGGCCGAGCAGTAGTAGGTCGGCGCGAACACCCAGGGCCGATGGGCCGTCCTGGGACTGGAGACCAGGGCGACCGGATAGCTCAGCGGGTCCAGCGAGGCGAAGGTCTCTCGCACGCCGTGGCGCAACGCGCTGGTGTCGACCGCCTGCACGGCCACGGCGGCGACCAGCACCGCCAGCGCCGTCCGGCGCGGCAGGCGGCTGGCCCAGGTGACGGCCAGGGCCAGCAGCAGGTAGCCGACCGCCCAGAAGAACCGTCCGTAGGCGCGGAAGCCGCCGATCACCTCGGCAATCTCGCCCTTGGGCCGCGGCAGGTCATAGACGTGGGTCTTGAAGGCGTAGGCCGACCAGCCCACCGCCCAGACCGTCAGGCCCAGCAGGGCCAGGGTCATCGGCGCCCAGCGCACCCAGAAGGCCTTGGAGACGCCGCGCCGGCGCACGGCCAGGGTCGCCTGAAAGCCGGCCATGGCCAGGACCAGCAGCAGGGCCCCCGCGCCCAGGTACTGGAAGCCCTCGAAGCTCTGACCGCCCGTGGCGTCCATCACGCCCTCGTACCACGAGCCGTTCCAGGCCTGGCCGGCCAGGGTCGAGGCCTGTGGCCAGAACGGCCCGACCAGGTTCATCGAATAGAGGCCCAGCGCCGTCGACGCGCCCGTCCAGCCCCGGCCGTCCTGGTAGTCCAGAAACCAGACCGAGACGGCGATCGCCGCGCAAGCCAGGGCCGCGGCTCCGGCGACGCGCGCCACGGCGCCGGCCCGGCGCTGCAGCAGCTCGGCCAGCAGGGCCGCGCCGAACAGCGCCCCGACCGGCGGCAGGTGATAGGCATGGACCCCGACCACCAGGGCCAGCAGGGCCGCGAAGCCGCCGATCCGTCGCCAGGTCAGGCCCTCGCGCGCCGACCGCACCGACAGGGTCAGGGCCAGCAGCAGGATCCAGTGACCCGACAGGGCGATGTGGCCGAACTGCCGCGCGATCCAGGCCGGGACCATCAGCGCCATCAGCCCGCCCAGCAGCAGCGTCCAGCGGTCGGTGACGCCCAGGGCTCGCAGCAGGGCGATCATGCTCCAGGCCTGCAGCGGATAGGACAGCAGCAGGAACAGGCCGATCGGGTTGAACACATGCGACAGGCCCGTCGCCTTCAGGATCAGGGACAACCAGGGGATGCTGTCAGTGAAGACGATCGAGATCGGCTTGTCGCCCAGCCCGCTCACCGCGGTCAGCGGCCAATGCCAGGGCTGGCGAAGGAGGGCCTCGTAGCCCGCGTTCATCACGGCCATGTCGCCCTTGGGCCGGGTCCAGAACGCGGCATGGGCGAAGGCGATGTCGAAGCCGAACATGAAGCCGCACAGCACGACCGGGATCAGCGTCGCCGCCAGGGCGAACAGAATCCGGCTCCCATCGCTTTTAGGATCGACCTTGAACGAAACCATGCGCTCCCCCGAGAACTCGAGGACCTGCTTAACATCGAAGCTTGGCCCCGCGCAGCCCTGGCGACGTCCGGGTGTCGCCGATGATAATTACACATGTAAATAATTTAGACTTGTAATTCTCGAAATCCCCGCCAAACCTCCCTCGGAAACGAATGGAGGCCAGGCCATGGCGGTGCGGGATTTCGGAACGCGGACGACACGGCGGCTGTGGACGCCGCTGATCTTCTCAGGCCTGGCCGTGGTCGGAATGCTGGGAGTGCTCCTGTTCACAGGCTTCGACCTGGCGCTGTTCGAGCGCGCCAACGCCTTCCTGCCCCGGCCCCGTCCCGAGCAACTGGCCCGCTATCGCCCCCTGGCCCAGACCGAGTGGCGAATCGTGCAGGCCAATCTCGACAGCCGGCTGAACCAGACCCTGCCGCTGGAACTGGGCGCGGTGTGGTCCACCCGCACCGGCCAGATCTGCGGCCTGGTCAACGGCCGCGGCAGCTTCGGCGGCCTCTCCAGCATGGTGCGGTTCTATACCGTCGACCAGCGACCGGTGTTCCACCAGGACGTCGAGCACGTCGCGTTCCAGAAGGCCTGGTTCGAGTGCCGCCGCGACCAGTACGTGACCCTGCACGCCGGAACCATGGAGCCCGGCTTCTGCGGCAGCGAGGCCGGGCGGCGGCACTGCTACACCGTGCGCGGCGGGGCGCGCGAGTAGGTCGACGGCCTCGGGCGCGCTGTCATACTCATGTCACACCGATCGCGCGCCGCAGCCGCTAGAAGCCGTCTCCATCGAAACCTTGCTTCCCTGGGAGACGCCTATGTTCAAAGGTCTTTTGGTCGCCGCCTCTTTGTCGCTGGCGATCGGATCGCCCGTTCTGGCGGAGCCCGTCTCCCCTCAGAAGGCCAAGAACGTCATTCTGTTCCTGGCGGACGCTGGCGGCGTTCCGTCGGTGCACGCCGCCAGCCTGCTGGGCTATGGCGAGCCCTTGAAGCTGCACGTCCAGCAGTGGCCCAATCTGGGCCTCAGCGAGACCTCGCCGGTCGACCAGTTCGTCTCGGACTCGGCCAACGGCATGTCGGCGATCATGACCGGCGTGAAGACCCGCAACGGCGTGATCAGCCAGTCGCCCGCCGCCGTGCGCGGCAAGACCGACGGCGAACCGACCAAGACCCTGCTGGAATACGCCGAGGAGCGCGGCCTGCGCACCGGCGTGGTCACCTCCCAGCCGATCACCGACGCCACGCCGGCGGCGACCTACGCCCATTCGAACGATCGCGGGAAGTGGGGCGAGATCTTCCAGCAGGCCTTCGCCCCCCGCTATGGCGACGGGGTCGACGTGCTGTTCGGGACCGGCCGCGCCAAGATCGGTCAGCAGCTGGCCACGGCGGGAACCGGTTTCGACCAGATCGCCAAGGCGCATGAGCGTCCGATCTACGCCCGGCTGGAGGACGCCCCGGCCGCCAACGCCCGTCCCGTGGTCGTGGCCGACGAGATCGACACCCGCGCGGCGACGCTGCGGGCGCTGGACCTGCTGAAGGGCTCGCCCAAGGGCTATCTGCTGGTGGTCGAGTGGGACGCCCACACCGACGACCCGCGCGAGGGCCTGCAGCACATCGTCGATTTCGACAAGCTGATCGCCGAGATCGAAAAGCGCGTCGACCTGAAGGACACCCTGCTGGTGTTCACCGCCGACCACTCCTTCGGCCTGCAGGTGGACGGCGGCCGGCGCGGCGAGCCGCTGCTGGAAGGCTACGAGGCCTGGAAGGCCAGCCAGAAGGACGAGGACGTCATCCGCCTCAAGAACGTCATGGTCAACCGGAGCCACACGGGCGAGGAAGTCGCCGCCCTGGCCACCGGCCCCGGGTCCGAGCGCGTGCGCGGCTACTTCCCCAACACCCACCTGTTCGACGTGATGATGGACGCCTGGGGCTGGAAGAAGGACGCGAAGTAGGGTCTGAGCGGCCCTGTTCTTCTTGTCATCCCGGGAGCCTCGAAGAGGCTGTCCGGGACCCAGGGACCGGCGCAGTGCGGTCGCCCCTGGGTCCCGGCCCTACAGCCCGCTACGCGGTCTTCCGGCCGGGATGACAAGAATTTGGAGTTCTCCCCCGCATCGCGGGGAAGGCCCCCCTACTCCGCCGCATAGCTCTGCAGCGGGCGCACTTCCAACGCCTCTTCCGGGGCGCCGGCGATGGCTTGCGCCGCCGCCAGGGCTCCGGCCGAGGTCGTGTAGTACGGCACCTTCATCATCAGGGCCGTGCGGCGGATCTCGAAGCTGTCCTCCAGGGCCTGCTTGCCCTCGGTGGTGTTGAACACCAGCTGGACGCCGCCGTTCTTCATCACGTCGACGATGTGCGGACGGCCCTCCAGGACCTTCTTCACATAGTCGACCTGGACGCCCTGCTCGGCCAGATAGGCCCGGGTGCCCTCGGTCGACAGCACCGTGAAGCCGGCCGCTTGCAGCAGCTTCACCGGCTCGACGATCCAGGGCTTGTCGCTTTCCTTGACCGAGACGAAGGCCACGCCCTTGCGGGGCAGCTTCACGCCGCCGCCCAGCTGGCTCTTGGCGAAGGCGCGCGCGAAGGCGGGGGCCATGTCGGCCTCGCCCTCACGCTTCCAGTCCAGGCCCATGACCTCGCCGGTCGAGCGCATTTCCGGGCCCAGCACCGTGTCGACGCCGGCGAAGCGGGCGAACGGGAAGACCGCTTCCTTGACCGCGATGTGGTCATAGGGAACGTCCTTGAGGCCGAAGCTGGCCAGGGTCTCGCCGGCCATGATCTTGGCGGCGATGGCGGCGACCGGTTGTCCGATGGTCTTGGCCACGAACGGCACGGTACGCGAGGCGCGCGGGTTCACTTCCAGCACATAGATGCGCGGATTGGCCGAGTGCGGCTCCTCGATGGCGAACTGCACGTTCATCAGGCCACGGACGTTCAGGGCCAGGGCCATCTGCACCGTCTGGCGCTTCAGCTCCTCGATGGTCTCGGCCTTCAGCGAGAAGGGCGGCATCGAACAGGCCGAGTCGCCCGAGTGGACGCCAGCTTCCTCGATGTGCTCCAGCACGCCGGCCACGAACACGTCCTTGCCGTCGCACAGGGCGTCGACATCCACCTCGGTGGCGCGGCTCAGATAGTGGTCCAGCAGGATCGGGTGCTCGAACGAGATCTCGCCGGTGTTGGCGATGTAGCGTTCCAGGTGCTCGTGGTCGCGGATGATCTCCATGCCCCGGCCGCCCAGCACGTAGGACGGGCGCATCACGAACGGGAAGCCGATCTCCTCGCCGGCGGCGCGGGCCTCGTCCCAGGTGCGAGCGATGGCGTTTTCCGGCTGGGCGATGTTCAGGCCATTCAGCAGCTGCTGGAAGCGCTCGCGGTCCTCGGCCAGGTCGATGGCGTCCGGGCTGGTGCCCAGGATCGGGATGCCGGCTTCTTCCAGCGCGTGGGCCAGCTTCAGCGGGGTCTGGCCGCCGAACTGGACGATGACGCCGGCCAGGGTCCCGTTGCTCATCTCGACATGCAGCAGCTCCAGCACGTCCTCGGCCGTCAGCGGCTCGAAGTACAGGCGGTCGGAGGTGTCGTAGTCGGTCGAGACGGTCTCGGGGTTGCAGTTGACCATGATCGACTCGACGCCAATCGCGTCCAAGGCAAACGCGGCGTGGCAGCAGCAGTAGTCGAACTCGATGCCCTGGCCGATCCGGTTGGGACCACCGCCCAGGATCACCGCCTTCTTGCGGTCGGACGGCTCGCTCTCACACTCGGGAACCTGACCCAGGGCGCCGGTCTCGTAGGTCGAGTACATGTAGGGCGTCGAGGCCAGGAACTCGCCGGCGCAGCTGTCGATGCGCTTGAACACCGGACGGACCGACAGCTCCTGGCGCAGGGCGCGCACGGCGCCTTCGGTCGAGCCGGTCAGCTTGGCCAGGCGGGCGTCGGAGAAGCCTTGGGCCTTGAGGGCGCGGAAGCCGGCGGCGTCCTTGGGCAGGCCACCGGCGCGGACCCAGCCTTCCTGGCGGATCAGCTCGGCGATCTGGCGCAGGAACCAGGGCTCGTAGGAACAGGCGGCGTTGACCTCTTCCACGGTCAGGCCGTGGCGGAAGGCCTGGGCGATGACGCGCAGGCGGTCGGGAGTCGGGGTGCCGAGGGCGCGGATCACCGCGGCCTTGCCGGTGTCGGGATCGTCGGCGCCGTGGATTTCCACCTCGTCGAAGCCCGACAGGCCGGTCTCCAGGCCGCGCAGGGCCTTCTGGACGCTTTCCTTGAAGGTGCGGCCGATGGCCATCACCTCGCCGACCGACTTCATGGCCGTGGTCAGCAGGGGCTCGCTGCCCGGATACTTCTCGAAGGCGAAGCGCGGGATCTTGGTGACGACGTAGTCGATCGAGGGCTCGAACGAGGCCGGGGTCGCGCCGCCGGTGATGTCGTTCTTCAGCTCGTCCAGGGTGTAGCCGACGGCCAGGCGCGCGGCGACCTTGGCGATCGGGAAGCCGGTGGCCTTCGAGGCCAGGGCCGACGAGCGCGACACGCGCGGGTTCATCTCGATGACGACCATGCGGCCGTCCTTGGGGTTCAGGGCGAACTGGACGTTCGAGCCGCCGGTCTCGACGCCGATCTCGCGCAGCACGGCGATCGAGGCCGCGCGCATCCACTGATATTCCTTGTCCGTCAGGGTCAGGGCCGGGGCGACGGTGATCGAGTCGCCGGTGTGGACGCCCATCGGGTCGATGTTCTCGATCGAGCAGACGATGATGCAGTTGTCCGCCGTGTCGCGGACCACTTCCATCTCGTATTCCTTCCAGCCGAGGACGCTTTCCTCGATCAGGACTTCCGTGGTCGGCGACAGGTCCAGACCGCGTTCGACGATCTCCTCGAACTCCTCGAGGTTATAGGCGATGCCGCCGCCGGTGCCGGCCAGGGTGAACGATGGACGGATGATCGCCGGCAGGCCGACGAAGGCCAGGCCTTCGCGGGCCTCGTCCATGTTGTGGGCGGCCTTGGACTTGGGGCTCTCGAGGCCCAGCTTGTCCATGGCGTCGCGGAACTTCTGGCGGTCCTCAGCCTTGTCGATGACCTCGGCCTTGGCGCCGATCATCTCGACGCCGTACTTGGCCAGGGTGCCGTCGGCTTCCAGCGCCAGGGCGGTGTTCAGAGCGGTCTGGCCGCCCATGGTCGGCAGCAGGGCGTCCGGGCGCTCCTTCTCGATGATCTTGGCGACCATCTCCGGGGTGATCGGCTCGATATAGGTCGCGTCCGCCACGTCCGGATCGGTCATGATCGTGGCCGGGTTCGAATTGACCAGGATGATGCGATAGCCCTCGGCGCGCAGCGCCTTACAGGCTTGCACGCCCGAATAGTCGAATTCACAGGCCTGACCGATGACGATCGGGCCCGCGCCGATGATCAGGATCGAGGAAAGGTCTGTTCTCTTGGGCATGGCTAACTCGCGCAAAGACACGGTCGCGCACATCCGCGCGCCCGCTGTCGACCATCTTGCAGGTTAAGCCGCCCGTTTAGAGACGGAGTCGGACGGGCGCAAGCCCCGCGTCTCACGAGGCGGTTAACGCCAGTCTTGCCGAACGAAGTTCAGCGAGCGTCGCAGCTCTTCAGGTCGAAGAACTGACGCGGAAGGCTGTCACGGTCCGCGTCGTCGCGCGGGACGGTTGGCTCGGTCCTGAGCGCGCAGACCGCCTTCTCGACGGCAATGCGGCGAACATGAAAGCTTTAGGGGTTCGCCGCCGCCGAGGCGTCCTTCGGCGCCGCGGCCATCGCCTTCGCCTCCGCCGAAGGATCGGTGGGCGCGACCCAGGCGGCTCCCGTCTTGCCCATCTTGTAGCCCAGGGTGAACAGCGACCGCAGGCTCTTGGACGAGAAGTCCAGGCCCGAGAAGTCGCCCTGCGCGTCGTCCGGGATGGCCGTGTACTGGAAGACCCCGCCATTGCGGCGCGTGAACGCGGCGTTGGCGGTCAGGTTGGTGCGCATCTGGGCCTTGTTCATGGCGATCCACGAGCGCCCCAGGATCGACAGGGCGTCACCCTTGGTGAAGCCGAAGCCGCCGTCGATCTGACCGTTGACGATCACGCGCACCTCGCCGGGCCCGGCCTTGTCGCGCCCAGGCAGGATCGACAGCAGCAGGGCCTCGGGCGCGATGAAGAAGGGCGTGGTCACGCTGCCGTCGACGTGCATCTCCGAGAGCTTGCGATTGGCGCCCTGGACCTCGATCAGGCTGGGCGGGAACACGCCCGGAATGCTGGCCGAGGCCACCAGCACGTCGCGGAACAGCTGCAGGGACGCCGCGTCGCCGCGCGCGGCGATGGCGCCCATGTCCCAGATCACCGTCTGCTCGGTGTCGAGATTGGTCGTGGCGATCAGCAGCCGCCGCCCCTTGGCGTTCTCCAGGGCCACGGCGTAGAGCATGGGATAGTCGACATACTTGTCGACCAGCTGCCGCAGCGCGTGGTTGCGGAAGATGCTGGGCGCGAAGAACAGGTCCAGCCCGCGCCTCTGCAGGATGCGGTCGACGGCGTCGCTGGTGTAGGCCTGGGTCAGGCGCCGATCCCAGTCCTTGCCCAGAAAGGCGAAGGGCGCGGTCAGGGCGCCGGTCGAAACCCCGGTGACGATGTCGAACTCCGGCCGGGTTCCCGCGTCGGACCAGCCGACCAGAACGCCCGCCCCGTAGGCGCCGTTCGAGCCGCCGCCCGAGATCGCCAGCACATTGACCTTGCGCCCCGCGATGCGGTCGTGAACGCCCTGGGCGAACTTCAGGCTGGCCTCCGGATCGACCGCGCTGAAGCGGACATCGACCAGGCCGGTCGGGGCGACCGACCCCAGGTCGGAAGCCGTGAACGCATCGCGCGGGAGGGTGCCGCAGGCCGTGAGGACCAGGACGAGGGTCAGAGCGGCTAAGGCGCGAAGGCCGCGCATGGGGCGTCTCCGGATTTGGGGCGATGATTAGCCAAATTGGCCCGCCAGGGGAATGACCCGTCTGCCCCAGGCCGATGCTTGCAAGTCATTATTGATAGAAAATGAGACGATCTCGCGTGGTGGACGATGGTCACGGAGGCCCCGACCGCGCGGGCCGAACGCGCGCGGCGCGGCGAGCGGCCAAGTGAAGGCGGGCGAGTGAAAGCGGGCGAGTGAAGACGGCGGCCCAAACGAAAACAGGCCAGCGCGAGCGCTGGCCTGTTCCCTTGAACCCGTGGGTCCGACTGCGAGGGTCGATTAGACCGCTTGCAGTTGGCCGGCCGAGGTCTTGCCGCTGCGGCGGTCGACTTCCGGCTCGAACGAGATCTTCTGACCTTCGTTCAGCGAGCCGAGGCCCGCGCGTTCGACGGCCGAGATGTGCACGAAGATGTCCGCGCCGCCGTTGTCCGGCTGAATGAAGCCAAAGCCCTTGGTGGAATTGAACCACTTCACGGTGCCAGTAGCCATGGTGAATATCCTTGTAGACAGGTGTGTTCGTCGGCCGAAAACGTCCCGATCGACGATCAAATTTCGTTGGAAGTTCGGAAGGCGCGTCCGGCGCTCCACCACGGGAGCAAGGAATAGCAGGCCGAGCGGCAGCGAATTCGATAGCCCACAATCGGCGATTTTATTTCAGAAATCAAGGCCGGAATTTCCGGTCTACTTAACGGGAATCCCGGACCCAGGCTCGGCTTCAAGCGTTGCCTGTCGGGCGGACTCTACCGTTCGCCAAATTGGCGCCCCACGACATCCGGAGCTTCGACATGACCCTGATCGAGAAGATCCCCACCCTCAGCGACGCCGAGCTCAAGACCCTGCTCGCCAACGCCCGGCGGCTGGACGTCACCGGCACGCCCGACCAGCGCCGCCAGGCGGCCGAGGTGAGGACGCCGCTGGAGCGCGAGGACTCCCGCCGACGCGCCGTCCGCTCGAAGACCTCGATCAGCGCGAAATCGGTCTTGCGGGACTCGTAATTGCAATTCATTCTCAGAAGCATCATCGCGAGGAGACGACGATGGTTCTGCGGGAGACGGGCGCCAGCTGGCTGGCGTCGATGATGCGGGCCGAGCGCGAGCCGGAAGAGCGGTCAGCGCTGCTGGACGGGGCGCCCGAGCCTGAGAGGCTTGCGGCGCTGGAAAGACTCTCCTCCCCTTTTGGGAGAGGTGGATCGGCGCGGATACGCGACGAGACGGAGGGGGACGGCGCGGGCGCCATGGCGCGGCGCTGACCCCCTCCACCGCCGTTCGGCGGCCCCCCTCCCCCAGCAGGGGGAGGAGAGACAACCCCGCCCCTACTTCGCGAAAGGCCAGATCCAGGCGATCAGCCAGGGCGCGATCAACAGGATCAGAACGGTGAGCGGCGCGCCCAGCCGGGCGTAGTCCCCGAACCGATAGCCGCCGGGCCCCAGCACCAGGGTGTTGCACTGGTGACCGACGGGCGTGAGGAAATCGCAGCCCGCTCCCACCGCCACGGCCATCAGGAACGGATCGGGCGACAGGCCCAGCCGCTGGGCCACGCCCATGCCGATCGGGGCGGCGATCAGCACCGTGGCGGCGTTGTTCAGGAACGGCGTGGCCGCCATGGCCACGGCCATCATCGCCGTCAGGGTGGCGATCGGCGGCAGGCCGTGGAAGGCCCCCGACAGCCAGGCGGAGATCAGGTCGGCCCCGCCGGTCTTCTGCACCGTGTCGCTGACCGGGATCAGGGCCGCGACCAGCACCAGCACCGGCGCCTCGAGGGCGGCATAGGCCTCGCGCATCCGCAGGGCGCCGACGGCCACCACCAGCACCGCCGCGCCGAAGAAGCCCGCCGCCACCGGGACGACGCCGGTCGCCACCAGGGCCATGGCCACCGCCAGGATCGCCACCGGCAGCAGCGCGTGCCGCACCCCGCCCAGCCGCACCTCGCGTTCGGCCAGCGGCAGAAGACCCAAGGCCTGCAAAGCGCCCGGCAACGACTGCTCGGCCCCCTGCAGCACCAGGATGTCGCCGGCCTTCAGGCGGATGGTCGCCAGGCGGCCGGCCATGCGGTGGCCGCTGCGCGACACGCCCAGCAGGTTGACGCCGTGGGTGTCGGAAAGGGTGACGCTGCGCGCCGACTGGCCGATCAGGTCGCTCTCGCGGCCGATCACCGCCTCGACCACGCGGACCTCCTCGGTCGGCTCGGTCATGGCCACCGGCCGGTCGGCGTCCCGCAGGCGCAGCTTGGCCGCGACGATCAGCTGGTTCAGTTCCTGCTGCTCGCCCTCCAGCAACAGGACGTCGCCGGGATGGATCTTGAGGTTGGCGTGCGGCGCCTCGATGCGCTTGCGTCCGCGCAGGATGGCGACCACCGAGACCGCGCCCTCGGCGGCCTTCTTCAGGGCGCCGACGCTGCCGGCCTGAAAGCTCCAACCCTCGGGGACCTCGACCTCGGTGACATAGGCGCTGGCCGCCAGGGCCGCGTCGACGTCGATGGCCGCCTTGCGGTCGCGCGGCAGCAGCCGGTAGGCGAAGGACAGATAGGCGACGGCGATGAGCGTCAGTATGCCGCCGACCGGGAAGAAGTCGAACATCCTGAACGGCTGGCCCAGGGCTTCCTGGCGCACCTCCGAGACGATGATGTTGGGCGAGGTGCCGACCAGCACGGCCAGCCCTCCGACCAGCGAGCCGAAGCTCATCGGCATCAGCAGGCGACCGGGCGACACGCCGGTGCGGCGGGCGATCTGCAGGGCGCTGGGCATCATCAGGGCCAGGGCCCCGACGTTCTTGGTGGCCATGGACAGCACGGCCGTGGTTCCGGCCAGCACGGGAACCTGGGTGCGCTCGTCCTTCAGCCTGGGCAGCAGCGGGGCCATGACCAGGTCGACGATCCCCGAGCGCGCGACGGCGGCGCTCAGCACCAGGGCGCTGGCGATGATGATGACGATGTCGTTGGCGAAGCCGTTGAAGGCCTCCTTCACCGGGATCAGGCCCATGGCCATGCCGGCCGCCAGCGCGCCCAGCGCGATCAGGTCGTAGCGCCACCGCCCCCAGACGAACGCGGCGATAGTGGCCGCGATAAGACCGAACGCGAGGCCTTGTTGTAGTGTCACGTGTGGAATTCCCCGAAGCTATGCTTCGGGGAAACGGGCGGAGCGGTGAAAAGATGCTCCCCCAATGCGGGGAAGGATCCGGAATTAAACCAGCGCCTTACGCGCCGCTTCCCAGTATTGCGCGCCGGTGATCAGGGTCACCAGGGTCGCCAGCCACAGCAGGCCGTGGGCCACGATCGTGAAGCCGCCCATCACGCTGGGCTCCGGCGACAGGCCGAACGCGCCCCAGCTGGCCAGGATCAGCTCCGCGCCGATGGCCACCAGCTGCAGGGTCGTCTTCCACTTGGCCAGCAGGGTCACCGGCAGCTTGACGCCCTTGCCGGCCCCGACTTCACGCAAGGCGCTGACCGCGAACTCGCGGAACAGGATCAGGCCGGCCGGCAGCACGACCATGGCGTTGGGGCCCAGGGCCATCAGGCCCAGCAGCGCGCCGCAGACCAGGATCTTGTCGCCGATCGGGTCGAGAATCGCGCCCCAGACGCTGACCGCGTCCAGCTTGCGCGCCAGCCAGCCGTCGAAGAAGTCGGTCACCGAGGCCACCACGAAGGCGTAGAACGCCCAGCGCTCCAGCCGCAGCTGGGTCTCCGCGGTCAGGGTCTCGCTCAGATACGGCACGGCGCCCGCCGCGGCCGCCAGGGCGACGAACATGAACAGCGCCATCACGAGGCGCGAGCCGGTCAGGATATTGGGCAGGTTCTTCATGGCGCTGTTCATAACGCACAAAGGCGGGCCTGGGCTACGGCCGCTCCCCAGGAGCCTTCATTAGAGGGCTTCAGCCTTGAGATCTGAAGCGCGTCCGGGCGGCGAAACCGCCCACGCCTTGCCCGCGCGCTTTAATCGAGACGTCCGATTTTTGAGACGCCGGGCGCGACTCGCTTCGCTATACAAACTAGGAGAGCGACGCTGCGCTCGTCATCGCGGGTCCGTCCAGGCATGGAAGAACGGGATCGAGGCGGCCTTGGCGGCCGACGCCGCGTCAGCTCGGTGCGCGGCCGGCTCGTGCTCCTGACTGTCAGCCTGCTTGTTCCGGCCCTGCTGTCGATGGGCTTCCTGCTGGCCGGCGCCGACCGCGAGTCGCGCGGGCGGCTCTATCAACAGCTGGTCACCACCGCCCGGGCCCTGAGCGGCGCGGTCGACCGCCAGGCGGCGGTGGGCGTCTCGGTGGTCGAGACCCTGGCCACCGACCAGGCCCTGATCAACGGCGACTGGGCCGCCTTCGACGCCCGCGCTCGCCGCGCCATGGAGCGCCGCGCCGGCTGGATCGTCGTCGCCGACCAGGACGGCCAGCAGGTGCTCAACACGCTGAAGCCCTATGGAACGCCCCTGCCCCGCATCAAGCGCACGCGGGAAGAGGCCGCCGCCTTCTCGGCCGGGCGCAGCAAGGTCTCGGACCTGCTGGACGGCCCCGTGGCCGGCAAGCCGGTGATCACGGTCGGCGCGCCGATCGTCGTCAAAGGCAAGTTCTACGTCCTCTCCTACGTGGTCGACTCGGCCTCGTTCACCTCGGTGTTCCGCCAGCAGCGCGTGCCCGACCGCTGGGTCGCCACCCTGCTGGACAACCACCGCCACGTGATCGCCCGCTCGCGGCTGAACGAGGCGTTCACCGGACATCTGGCCTCCAAGGACATGGAGGAGAACCTCCGCCACTCGACCGAAGGCGTCAGCAAGAGCGTCTCGCTGGAAGGCGTGCCGACCATGGTCGCCTACACCCGCTCGCCCCAGACCGGCTGGACCCTGGTGGTGGCCATCCCGCGCGAGGACCTGGCCAGCACGGTCAACCGCGCCGTGGCCCTGGGAACCGGCGTCTTCCTGCTGCTGCTGGTGCTGGGCGTCGCCCTGTCGGTGGTCTATTCCCGCCGCATCAACCAGGAGATAGGCCGCCTGGTCTCCGACGCCCGCCTCATCGGACGCGGCGAGACCCTGCCGCCCGCCGATCCCGACAGCCTGGAGGAGATCGCCGCCGTCCACGCCGCCCTGCGCCAGGCCTCCCGCGAGCTGAAGACCCGCGAAGAGCGCCAGGCGGTGATGATCAACGAGCTGAACCACCGCGTGAAGAACACCCTGGCCACGGTCCAGGCCCTGGCCCGCCAGACCTTCGCCAAGATCCCGAATTCCACGGACGGGAGCGCGCCGCTCGAGGTGTTCACCGACCGGCTGATCGCGCTCTCGGGCGCCCACGATCTGCTGACCCGCACCGGCTGGCGCGAGGCCGACATGGCCGCCGTGGTCGAGGCCAGCCTGGGCGCGCATGTCGAGCGCGTCGACCGTTCCGGTCCCGAGGTGGCCCTGGCCCCGCACACGGCCGTGGGTCTGTCCATGGTGTTCCACGAACTGGCCACCAACAGCGCCAAGTACGGGGCCCTGTCCGCGCCGGGCGGCCGGGTCGAGCTGACCTGGAAGCGCGATCCGGTCACCGACAACCTGCTCTTCACCTGGCGCGACGTCGGCGGCCCGCCGGTCACCCCGCCGGCGCGATCGGGCTTCGGCACCCGCCTGATCGAGAGCTCGATCCGCCGCGAGCAGAAGGGCCAGGCCCGGTTCGACTTCCGCCCCGACGGCCTGGTCTTCGAAGCCAGCCTGCCGCTGCCCGAACAGGCGCGGTGGAGCAACACGTTCTGAGGAAGGAAAGCTCCGCCGGTCCGCCCTCGCGCCGGGAGCCTCCACCGACCTCCCGAACAGCGGACATTCCGGTCGTCTGTTCGGGGTGGATGTCAGAAGTTGCGCCAGCAACCAGCCCAGTTGATGGAGGCGCAGCCCTGAACGTACGGTCGCGTGATGGGTTACCGTTGTGCTTTGCCTTTTCCAAATGTCGACCCAGTCGTCGCCGTGACTCAGGAAATGGCGGGATTTGCGCCTCTCGGGACGTTAGCCGGCCGAGAGGCGAAGCACATTTCAGTGGGCTACGCCGACAGCTTTTCCAACAGTTTCCGAGCGTCATTCTTGCACTGGTCGACGGCGGCGATAGAGGACCTTATCGCGCTTCGAAATTCAGATTTGCCCGCAGCACTTCGACCACAGTAGTCGCGAAGGAAGGGAACCCAGGCGGCCTTGCCGTGGTTGACGACCCAGATATGACTGACGGCGATATCGACTTGGGCTTTCAGCGCCGGATCAATGACCGCGATGCCGAGCCTTTCCGTGGTAGCTCGCAAAGCCAATAGTCTATCAGAGAGCGAGCGCCCCGCGTTCGACAGCGCGATGTCATCGCAACCTGGCTGCAACGTAAGATCGAACACGATCTCTTTCGCAGTGCCGACTTTTGCCAGTTCACTAGTGAATTCTCGAAGGACCGCCTTAAATCGAAGGGTGTCTACCAACTCCGCGATCGGCTTCGTAGAGTTGTAAATCCCCATGAAGAGCTTGGAAAGAGAAAGGTACGATTCAAGATCGTCCTTAACCTCGCGTGGCTGAGCGGAAGCCTGCGTTGCTGGCGCAAGCATCGCGATCGCCGAAGCCAACACCGTGCGCCTATTCATCGCTTTGCGCCTTTGGCTTGCTGAGCAAATGGCTCACGCCGAGGTAGGCGACAAAAACAACGGTCGCCGCGAAAAATAGGATCTGCGAACTCACGTCGACGGGAAGCAGGAACGATCCCGCCAAAGCTGCCGCAAACAGCAGGCAAAGCACCCCAAAATGTCGAGATATGTTCTGCATTCACCCGCTCCCTATGAGCAAAGTGAACGCCGTTATCCGAGATCGCAAGGGATTTTGGCGTGGAGGGAGCTTAGTTCGGGATCCGAAATCGAGTTCACCAAAGCGACAGCACCAGCACCAGCGCTCGCTGGTCGTAGGCGGTCTGCGCGAACTTCCTCAACGGGTCGGGAGCCCCCGCCAGCATTCTTCCGGCAAGCGGCCCCTCGGATCGCCTGTGTCGGGACGATCGTCGACCCCCATGATTTCCGCCACGGACGCGGGGATGACGGCGTACTGCGTGAGGACCTGACGCGCTTGCGCAGAGTCAGCTAAACCCTGATCGCATGAGCTACACCGACGCCGAAATCGCCGCCCTGGCCGAGGGGCTGCTGGACCGCAGCCTGCCCAAGGACCAGTGGACCCACGCGGCCCACCTGACCGCCACCCTTCGCCTGGTCCGTCTGCGCGACGCGAACCTGGAGCGCGACCTGCCGTGGGTGATCCGCACCTACAATGTCGCGGTCGGCGGCCAGAACACCGAGACCAGCGGCTATCACGAGACGATCACCCAGGCCTATCTGGCCGCGATCCGCGCCTTCGAGGCGGCCCTGCCGCCCGGGACGTCCGACGCCGAGGCTGTCGCCCTGCTGCTGGCCACGCCGCTGGGCGACAAGAACTGGCCGCTCACCCACTGGTCGCGCGAGCGGCTGTTCTCGGTCGAGGCCCGCCGCTGGTGGGTGGACCCCGACCTGAAGCCGCTGGCCCATCCGCCCGCGCCGCGGGACGGCCTCTAGTTCTTGGCCCAGGGGATGAATTCGCCCAGCCGGATGCCGCCGGTATAGCCGGCCGCCGCGCCGCGCCCGCCGTTGTCGCCCACGAACAGGTTGTTGCCCTCGCACAGGGTCTGGGTGTCGCCGACCAGCAGCGCGTTGTTCGAGTTCAGGTCGTCGAGGCCCGCGGTCGGCCGGTTGACGTACAGCGTCGGGCTGCCGCGCAGGCGGTAGACGATGGCCGTGCCGTTGATGATCTGGGTGGTGATGATCTTGCGCGTCTCGAGGCAGTTGACCCCGGCGAGAACGGTCCGCCCTTCCAGCATCTTGGCCAGCGTCGCCTCGCCCTTGGCGTTCTCGGCCTGGGCGCCGGAGGCCGCCAGGACCCCCATCGCCGCCATCACGGCCCAGGTCTTGCGTTGAATACCCATTTTCTCCGTCGCCCCCTTCGCGATCGACTCCAGGGCGCGAAGCTCAACCTCAAATAGCCGCAAGTCAATGTCGGGACCCGTGGCTTTCCTTGAACGGCCTGTACAAAAATCGAAAGGACCCGGACGGTCATTCGGTCTATGAGCGCCGTCCGATGACCAGCCTCCACGCCTTCGTCCGCGGCAAGACCCCCCTCCGGCCCATCGACGCGCTGCGGGGCGGAGGCGGCGCGGTGCTGGGCCTGCTGTTCGCCGGGCTTCTGGGACGGCTGGCGGTGGGCGGACAGGATTGGCTGCATCCGCTGCTGGTGGCGCCGATCGGAGCGTCGGCGGTGCTGGTGTTCGCCGTGCCGGCCAGCCCGCTGGCCCAGCCGCGCGCGGTGCTGGGCGGCAATATCGTCTCGGCCCTGGTCGGGATCACGGTGGCGATCCTGGTCCCGCAGACCCTGATCGCCGCGCCGCTGGCCGTCGGCCTGGCGATCGGAACCATGATGCTGCTGGGCTGCCTGCACCCGCCGGGCGGGGCGGTGGCGCTGATCTGCGTGATCGGCGGACCCAAGGTCGCCGAGGCCGGCTATCTGTTCGCGCTCAATCCGGTGGCGGCCGATAGCGTGCTGCTGACCATCGCCGGCATGGCGTGGGGCCGGCTGACCGGACATTCCTATCCGCATCGCCCGCCCGCGCCCGCCTTCAGCCCGCACCGCACCCAGGACCCCGCCCCCGAGCGCCGCGTGGGCTACAGCCCGGTGGACCTCGACCAGGCCCTGGCCCGCTACGGCGAACTGCTGGACGTCAGCCGCGAGGACCTGGACGCTCTGTTCCGCCAGGTCGAGCTGTCGGCCGCCCAGCGGCTGCACGCCCAGATCCTGTGCGGCGACGTGATGTCGAAGGACGTCATCAGCCTGCACCACGACCAGTCGGCGCAAAGCGCCCTGGCCTATCTGGCCGAGCACGACCTGCGCGCCGCCCCGGTGGTCGACGCCGACAACCGGGTGATCGGCATGGCCCGCCGCGCCGAGCTGCAAGCCAGCCGCCGCCGCACCGTCGAGGCGGCGCTGGATCCGTTCGTGCACAAGGTGATGGAGACCACCCCGATCGCGGCCCTGCTGCCGATCCTGTCCAGCGGCCGCGCCCACGAGGCCATGGTGGTCGACGGCGAGCGGCGGCTGATCGGGGTGATCACCCAGACCGACCTGATCGCGGTGCTGTACCGCGCCCACGTGGTCGAGGCGGTGGTGGGGGCTTAGGCGCGAGCTTTCAGGGCCTTGGCCACGACCGGGGCCAGGGCCTCGCCGATCTTCCTGGCGCCGACCGCGTTGGGGTGGACGCCATCCCGCTGCAGCAGGGCCGAATTACCGCCCACCCCGGCCAGGATGTTGGCGTAGAGCGGAACCCCGAACTCACGCGCCAGGCTGGGATAGAGGGCGTTGAACTCGCGGGCGTAGGACGCCCCGATGGCTGGCGGCGCGCCGACGCCGACCAGCACCGCGCCGATGCCGCGGCTTTTAAGCTTCCGCAGGACGCCGCGCAGATTGGCCTTGGTCTGGGCCGGCTCGACGCCTTGCAGCAGGTCGTTGCCGCCCAGCGCCACCACGCAGACCCGGGTGTCGGCCGCGACGCTGAAGCCGACCCGCGCCAGGCCGCCGCCGCTGGTGTCGCCCGAGACGCCGGCGGCCCGGACCACGGCCGAAACGCCCAGCTTGCCCAGCGCCGCCTGAAGTTGGGCCGGCATGGCGTCGCGCGCCGGCAGGCCCAGGCCCGCGGTGATCGAGTCGCCTAGTACGGTGACGATCTCGGGCTTGTTGGGGGCCTTCGGCGCGGCGGCGATCTGGGTCAGGAGGCCCAGGCCGAGCAAAATGCGGCGGCGGCTGGGAAAACGCTGTGCGGTCGGGCTCATGCCTTCCTATGTAGTCAGGCTGCCGGCCGAACAAGGACCGGCTTCGCAGGAAACACCATGACCGACGACGCCTCGCCCCTGGTTCCCCCCCTGGTTTTGAGCGCCGTCGCCCTAACCCTGCCCTCCTCCGCCGGACCCGTGAACATCCTGCGCGGCGTCGACCTGGTGGTGAACGCCGGCGAGCGCGTGGCCGTGGTCGGGCCGTCGGGCTCGGGCAAGTCGTCGCTGATCGCGGTGGGAGCGGGGCTGGAGGAGCCGACCGCTGGGACGGTGCGGCTGTTCGGCCAGGACCTGGCGACGCTGAGCGAGGACGGCCGGGCCCGCCTGCGGCGCGGCCGGGCGGCGCTGGTGTTCCAGGCCTTCCACCTGCTGCCCAACATGACCGCCGAGGAGAACGTCGCCACGCCGCTGGAGATCGCCGGGACGCGCGAGGCCCTGCCGACCGCCCGCGACTGGCTGGGCCGCGTGGGCCTGTCCGGACGCCTGACCCACTATCCGCACCAGCTGTCGGGCGGCGAGCAGCAGCGCGTGGCCCTGGCCCGCGCCCTGGCCGCGCGGCCGGCTTTGCTGTTCGCCGACGAGCCGACCGGAAACCTGGATGGCGCGACCGCCGCCTCGGTCGCCGACCTGATGTTCAACCTGGTCGCCGAGGTCGGGGCCGCCCTGGTCATGGTCACCCACGACCCAAGTCTCGCCACCCGCGCCGACCGCATCGTGCGCATGGCCGACGGGCGCATCGCCTCGTGAGCCGGACTCCTCTCGCCTTCCGTCTCGCCGCCCGCGAGCTGCGCTCGGGCGTGCGCGGCTTCCGCATCTTCCTGGCCTGCCTGGCCCTGGGCGTGGCCGCTATCGCCGCCGCCGGCTCGACCGCCGAGGCCTTCCGCCAGGGCCTGGCCAGCCAGGCGCGCGAGATCCTGGGCGGCGACCTGTCGTTCTCGGTCGAGAACCGCGACTTCACCGACAAGGAGCGCGCCGCCTTCGACAGGCTGGGCGTCACCACCTACGCCGCCGTCGCTCGCGCCATGGCCCAGGCCCCCAGCGGCGAGCGCCGCCTGGTCAGCCTGCGCGGCGTCGATGGGCGCTTCCCGCTGGCCGGGACAGTGACCCTGGAGGGCGCGCCGAACCTGGCCGCCGCCCTGGCCGACCGCGACGGCGTCCCCGGCGCGGCGGTCGAGCCGGCGCTGCTCGACCGCCTGCACTTGAAGATCGGCGACCGGTTCGAGGCCGGCCCGATGACCCTGGTCGTGCGCGGCCGCCTGATCGGCGAGCCCGACGGCCTGTCGCGCGGCTTCTCGATGGCGCCGCGCGTGCTGGTCCGCCGCGAGGTGCTGGAGCGCTCCGGCCTGCTGGCGCCCGGCGGCCTCACCAGCCGCACCGTCCGCGTGGCGCTGAAGCCCAGCGAGGATCCCCGCGCGATCGGCAAGGCCGTGCAGGCCGCGCTGCCGGAGTCCCACCTGCGGGTCCGCGACCGCCTGGACGCTGCGCCGGGCGCGCGGCGGCTGATCGACCAGCTGGAATATTTCCTGGGCTTCATCGGCCTCGCCTCCCTGGTGGCCGGCGGCCTGGGCGTGGCCGGCGCGGTCTCGGCCTATCTGTCGACGCGCGAGCCCGCCATCGCGGTGCTCAAGGCCCTCGGCGCCGAGAGCGGGCTGATCCGCGACCTGCACCTGATCCAGATCGGGGTGCTGGCCCTGCTGGGCGTCGCCATCGGCCTGGCGGTCGGGGCCGTCGCGCCGCTGGTGCTGGGTCAGCTGGCCGGCTCGAGCCTGCCGATCCCAGCGCTGTTCAAGGTCTATCCCTGGCCGCTGGCCAAGGCCGGGCTGTTCGGGATCCTGGCGGCGGCGGCCTTCTCGCTGATCCCGCTGGCGCGCGCCCGGGTCACGCCGCCCTCGGCCCTGTTCCGCCGCGCGCCCAAGGCCCGCCTGCCGCTGGGCCTGGAGACCCTCGGCGCGGTCGTCGCCGGCGCGGGCTTGGCCGCCCTGGCCGTGGCCACCGCCCCGACCCCGATGGCCGCGGCGACCATGATCGCCGGCGTCGCCGTCGCCTTCGGCCTGCTGACCGTGCTGGGCCGCTCGGCCGCCTGGCTGGCGGGCAAGACGCGCGGCCTGACGCGCGGCCCGGTCAAGCTGGGCCTGGCCAATCTGGCCGGTCCCGGTTCGGCGGCGAGGACCGCCAGCCCGGCCATCGGCCTGGGCGTGGCCCTGCTGGCCTGCGTGGTGCTGATCCAGTCGGCGCTGCTGGCCCAGGTCAGCGACGTGGCCCCGCGCACCGCCCCGGCCATGGTCTTCACCGAGATCCCCGGCGACCGCGCCACCGCCTTCGACGCCGCCGTGGCCAGCGTCATCGGCCCGCTGCGCGAGGACGCCTATCTGCGGATGCCGTTCGCCACCGGCCGGATCATCGCCCTGAAGGGCAAGCCGGTCGACGTCAAGGCCATCAAGGCGTCCGAGCGCTGGGCGTTCGACAACGACCTCAGCCTGTCGCTGCTGGCGAAGGAGCCAAAGAGCGCCGGCGTGGTCTCCGGCCGCTGGTGGCCCGCCGACGACGCCGGCCCGCCCAAGGTCGCCCTCAGCGCCGAGATCGCCCAGGCCGCCAACCTCAAGGTCGGCGACACCATCACCGTCCTGGTGCTGGGCCGCGAGATCGAGGCCAAGGTCGCCGTGCTGCGCAAGATCGACTTCGGCGGCTTCGGACCCAGCTTCAACCTGATCTTCAACCCCGCCACGCTGGAGGGCGCGGAGCTGCGCAGCGTCGCCATCGCCCGACTGAACCGCACCCAGGAAGCGGCCCTGACCCGCAAGCTGGGCGAGGTGTTTCCGGGCGTCAATGTGATCAGCGTCCGCGAGCAGCTGGACGCCGCGGCGGCCCTGTTCGACCGCCTGGCCCTGGCCGTACGCGGCGCGGCGGCGGTGGCGGGCCTGGCGGGCCTGCTGGTGCTGGCCGGGGCCATCGCCGCAGGGGCCAGGGCTCGGGCCCGCGAGGCCGCGACGCTGAAGGTGCTGGGCGCCACCCGCGCCCAGATCCTGGTCGCCTATGTCATCGAATATGGCGCGGTGGGCCTGATCGCGGGCGCGGCCGGCGTGGCCTTCGGCTTCGCCGCCGCCTGGCCGGTGGTGGTCAAGGTGTTCGAGGCCAGCTGGAGCGTCGACTGGAGCGGGGTGCTGGCGCTGCTGGCCGGCGCGACAGGCCTGGCGACCCTGGGCGGGCTGATCGCCGCCAGCCTGGCGCTGTCGCAACGCCCCGCGCCGGTGCTGCGGGGCGACTAGGTCGAGCGCGCCCGCCGGCTTGGCCTCGCCCGTCGGCGCCAGACCTTGCCGAACGCCGAACGCGCGACCATCGTTCGCCCGCCAAGTTTTCCACAATGAGGAAGCGCCCGATGCTCGTCGTCCATCACCTCAACAATTCGCGCAGCCAGCGCGTGCTCTGGCTGCTGGAGGAGCTGGGCGTTCCGTACGAGGTCAAGCGCTACGAGCGCGACGCCAAGACCATGCTGGCGCCGCCGGAGCTGCGGGCGATCCACCCGCTGGGCAAGTCGCCGGTCATCACCGATGACGGCAAGACGATCGCCGAGACCGGGGCGATCGTGGAGTACATCATCGAGACCTACGGCCAGGGCCGGCTGATCCCGGCCGCCGGCGGTCCCGAGCGGCTGCGCTATACCTACTGGCTGCACTATGCCGAGGGCTCGGCCATGACGCCCCTGCTGCTGAAGCTGGTCTTCACCGCCCTGCCGGACCGCGCGCCGGGCCTGCTGAAGGGCCTGGTCAGGTCGATCGCCAGCAAGGCCCAGCAGGGCTTCGTCGACCCGCAGCTCAAGGCTCATGTCGACTACTGGGAGGCCGAGCTGACCAAGACGCCATGGTTCGCCGGCGCCGAGTTCACCGCCGCCGACATCATGATGAGCTTTCCGCTGGAGGCCGGCGCGGCCCGGGCCGGGGCGGGCGACCGCCCGCACGTGAAGGCCTTCCTGGCCAAGATCCACGCCCGCCCCGCCTACCAGCGCGCGCTGGAGAAGGGCGGGCCCTACGCCTACGCGTAAGGGGCCGGGCCAGGGCGTTTCCAAAGGCGAGGAAGCGGTTGCCGAACTTCCAGCGGTTTGATAGCTCAACCCTAGGGGAGTGCTCTTCATGTCGCCTATGCGTTCGGTTGCCGTTCTGGCCGCGGCTCTGGCCTTGTCCGCTTGCGCCGGTGGCGGAGGCGGTTCTCCGCCCGTCACCCCGCCCGTCACGCCCCCGCCCGCGACCCCGCCCAAGGCGCCGACGCCGCCCGCCACGCCCTATTCATCGAACTGCGCCACGACGCCGAACGCGCTGACCTGCTCGAAAGGCGGCATCGGGACGGGCGAGTTCAATATCCAGCAGATGCAGGCCGACCAGGGCGGCTTCAAGTTCACCTCTGCCGTCCTGAACAACCTCAAGACCCCTCAGACCGACGACGACCGGTACGTGCTGGCCAACGACGCGGGCGCGGGGATCATCTATCGCTACTACGAAACGCCGCTGGCCAAGATCGACGGCCTGGGCCGGATCCGGGTCGGGGCCAACTACGGCCGTGACGGGGTCACCGGAGGAAGCTTGCCGGGTGACGGGACCACCCTGACCCTCTACGACATCACCAACGTGCTGCAGGGCGGCCTGGACTATGTCCAGCTGGGCAGCCTGACGACGCCCGGCGCCGCCGGCGCGCCCGCCTATTTCGTCATGGGCCAGCCCTTCCAGCAGCCACGCCTGCCAACCACGGGAACGGCAAAGTTCGACGGCGGCGCGCGGGGGTCCTACGTCACCGGCGCCGGCGCGGTGTATTCGACCCTCAGCGACCTCACCCTGACCGCTGACTTCACCAAGGCTTCGGTCAGCGGATCGGCGTCGAACTTCTACGTCGTCGATTCCGCCGGGGCGGCGGCCTTCGCGCCCAAGGAGCTGAACTTCAACTTCTCCGCCGCGATCGAAACCAGCGCGGTCTGGGGCCCGCGATTCGATGGGACGGCCACGGGGACGAACGCCACGGGGACCGTCAGCGGCGCCTTCTACGGCGAACGCAACCAGGCGCCGGCCGAGATCGGCATGAACTACAAGCTGACGGACACCTCTGGCGGCACGCTGGTGGGCGTGGGCGGCCTCAAGCGCAACCCGTGATCCCAGCTGCCTGGCCGGCGATCACGCTGGCCGTCGCGACGCCGGCCGCCGCCCAGGCCAGCGACCCGCCGCTGACGACGGACGAGGCCAACCGCGCCTTCGCCGACACCCTGGTGCGCGACCTGCGGGCCGGCGACCACGCCGCGGCCCTGGCCCTGATCGAGGCCCGTCCGGACATCGCCGCCACCCCGGCCGGCGTTCGCCTGCGCGCCGAGCTCCTGGCCAGGCTGGGCCGCCAGCCCGAGGCTATCGCCCTGCTGGAAGGTCACCTCACCCAGGACGACAAGGACGCCCTGGCCCGATTCCAGCTGGGCGAGCTGCACTTCGCCGCCCGCCGCGACCGGGCCGCCGCGCTGGCCTATCGCCTGGCGCTGGCGGGCGCGCTGGACACGCCCCGCCGATCCATCGCCGCCGCCCGCCTTTCGGAGATCGAGGCCCGCCGCGATCTGCGCCTGTCGTTCTCGGCCTCGATCGCGCCCGACAGCAACATCAACGGCGCGACCAACGCCACGTCGGTGGAGCTGTTCGGCCTGCCCTTCACCCTCTCCGACGAGGCGCGCCGCCAGGGCGGCGTCTCGGCCAGCGCCGGCGCTTCGATCGAGCGTCGCTGGCGTCTGTCGCGCCGCCTGGCGCTCGGGGCCCGCAGCTCGCTGTTCGTGACCGACGCGCCAGGCCGGACGTTCGACCAATCGCAATGGTCGATCGAGGCCGGTCCCGAACTGCGCATCAGCGACCATCTGCGCCTGGACCTGGCGGCGACCTATCGCGACATCCGCTTCGGCGGCGCGCCCCTCGAAGCCTGGACCGGCCTGCGGACGACGCTTGAGGCCTATTCCCGCCAGGATCTGCGTTGGGACGGCGCGGCGCACCTGGATCATATCGACAGCCGCCGGCGCCCGGCCTTCGACGGCTGGAGTTATGGCGCACAGGCCAGCCGGACGCGCTTCCTCGGCCCCTCGGCGCTCTGGCGCGCCAGCCTGGCGATAGACACGCACGACCTGACGGACGCGTCGTCAAGCTATGCCGAAGCGCGCCTGGCGGCCGGCCGGCTGCTCCCGCTACCCTTCTCGACCCTGGCCTTCATCGAGCCCTATGCCCAGGCCCGGCGCTTCGGCGACCGCTCGGCGCTGTTCGGCGTTCGCCGCCGCGACCGGGAATACGGCGTGTCGGCCCGCGTTTCGCGGCGCGACCTGCTGGTGTTCGGGGCTTTTCCTTTCGTCCAGGTCTCGGTCGCGCGCGCGGCCTCGAACGTGGCCCTGGGCCGCTACGCCCGCCAGCGCGTCGAGTTCGGATTCACCCGCGACTTCTGAACGCCAAGTCCGTCGAGACGCGCTTGGCGTCAAGCGCCGCCGCCCCCCTTGCGTCTACCGATCTGGCTGCCTATCCTCCCAGCCCCCGGTTGTGAGCGCCCTCGACCGGAAGAATTTCCTCCCAAAGGCGTCCGAGCTAAAATCCGCAATGGAAAAAGTGCCGATGACCGTCGGTGGGTATCAAACCCTCGACGAAGAACTGAAGCGTTTGAAGACCATCGAACGACCGTCCGTGATCGCCGCGATCGCAGAGGCGCGCTCGCATGGCGACCTGTCGGAAAACGCCGAGTATCACGCGGCAAAGGAGCGTCAGGGCTGGATCGAAGGCCAGATCGCCGAGATCGAGGACAAGATCGCGCGCGCTCAGGTGATCGACGTGTCGAAACTGTCGGGAAAGCAGGTGAAGTTCGGCGCCACCGTGTCGGTGGTCGACGAGGACACCGAGGACGAGGCCCGCTACCAGATCGTCGGCGAGCACGAGGCCGACGTGAAGTCGGGCCGGATCTCGGTGTCGTCGCCGCTGTCGCGCGCGATGATCGGCAAGGAGGTCGGCGAGGTGGTCGAGGTCAACACCCCCGGCGGCACCAAGGCCTACGAGATCCTCAAGGTGGAGTGGCTGTAAGGCGGTCCGCCGCCCCAGCCGCGCCATAAATCGAGTACAATGAAGCGAGGCTGCTTTTTGGAGCGGCCTCGCTTCGTTTGCGTGTTCCCGGGGTCGCCACTTGGCCGAAACGCCGAAACCTCCCTTGAAAGTGTGGGCCGTGTCCGACGGGCGCGCCGGCATCGAGGCCCAGGTCGTGGGCCTGTCGGAGGCGATCGCGCGTCTGGTCCCTTGCGAGGTCACCGTCAAGCGCGTGGGCTGGACCGGCGCCATCGGCCGCCTGCCGTGGTGGCTGAACCTCTTGCCCAAGCGCTGGCTGACGCCGGAAAGCGGCATCCCCCGGAACAAGGATGACGACTGGCCCGACCTGTGGATCGCCGCCGGCCGCGCCACCCTGCCGCTCTCCATCCGCGCCAAGCGCTGGTCCGGCGGCAAGACCTTCGTGGTCCAGATCCAGGACCCGCGCGTGCCGGCCACCATGTTCGACCTGGTGATCCCGCCCAAGCACGACCGCCTGACCGGCGACAACATCCTGCCGATCACCGGCTCGCCGCATCGCGTGACGCCCAAACGGCTCGAGACCGAGTACGCGGCCTTCGCCGAGGTCATCGATCCCCTGCCCCGGCCGCGCGTGGCGGTGCTGATCGGCGGCAAGTCCAAGGCCTTCGACCTCTCCAGCGAGCGCGCGGCCCAGATCGCCCATTCGATCCAGATCCCGCTGGAGCAGGAGGGCGGCTCGCTGCTGATGACCTTCTCGCGGCGCACGCCCGAGCCGGCCCGCGCCCTGATGACCGCGCGCCTGCGCCACCTGCCAGGCATGATCTGGGATGGGGAAGGTCCGAACCCCTATTTCGCTTTCCTGGCCGCCGCCGACTATATCCTCGTCACCGAGGACTCGACCAACATGGCCACCGAGGCGGCCTCGACCGGCAAGCCGGTGTTCGTGCTGAAGATGGACGGCTCCAGCCTGAAGTTCCGCATGTTCCACGAGGAGCTGGAAAGCCAGGGCGCGGCGCGGCCTTACGGCGGCGCGTTCCACGGCTGGACCTATGCGCCGGTCAATGAGACCGACCGCGCGGCGCGCGAAGTGCTGAACCGGATCGGGGTGGAGATTCCGAAGCCGGCGGTCGAGGCTCCGGCGGTCGAGGACGCGCCGAAGCCGAAACGAAAGCCTCGGGCGAAGACGGTCGAGGCGGTCAGTGAAGCGCCAGCCGAAAAGCCCGCGCCGAAGCCGAAGAGGCCCAAGGCGACAAAAGCAAAAGCCTGATTTTTGCTGCTTGCGAGCGCGCGAATGTTCGCGTTACGTTCGCAACATGGTTCAACGCCCTACGCCGATACCGATCACCAAGACGGCCCGCAACGAGCAGCGTAAAGCGGTCGCGACCACCTGCAACGCCGTGTCCGTCGCGCTCCTCATCTCGGTGGGCCTTCAACCGCTGATGGCTGGCCATTTCAGCCCCTCGAACTTCCTCAGCGCCGTCGGCACGTTCATTGCCCTGCAGGTCGTTCTCCACTATGTCTTGAAGACGTTGGAGGACTAATGGACCCTTTCCTTCAGTTCACGCTGACGATGCTAGGCGGCGCGGGCATTGCGCTGGTCGTGTTCTGGCTGTCCATGCGCAGCGACCGCCGCTGAGCCTCGCCCTTCTCCAAACATGACCCGCATCCTGTTCGTTTGCGCCGCCGGATCCAGTGTCGGCGGCGGCCACGTCATGCGGTCCCTGACCCTGGCGCGGGCCCTTGAAGCGCGCGGCGCGACCTGCGCGTTCCTGGTTTCGCCCGAGGTCGCCCCCGAGGTCGCCAAGCTGCTGGACGCCTTCGCGCCGGACATGGCCCGAGCCAAGACCGATGACGGCTTCGACGCCCTGGTCTTCGACAGCTACGCCCTGACCGCCGACGACCACCGCGCGGTGGCCAAGGGCCGCCCGACCCTGGTCATCGACGACCTGGCCGACCGGCCGCTGGCCGCCGATCTGGTCCTGGACTCCGGCCCGGCGCGGACGGCGCGGGACTATGACCGCCTGGTCCCGCCGACCGCCAGGCTGCTGCTCGGCCCCGGCTACGCCCCCGTCCGCCCGACCTTCGCAGCCTTGCGCGAGGCCGCGCTGGCCCGCCGCGCCCAGCGCCCGCCGGTGAGCCGGATCCTGGTCTCCCTGGGCCTGACCGACGTCGGCGGAATCACCGGCCGCGTCGTCGACCTGCTGCGCCCGATCGTCGGCGCGGTGACGCTGGACATCGTCCTGGGCGGCGGCGCGCCCAGCCTGCCAGGCCTGCGGGCCCTGGCCGCCGACGACCCGCGCCTGACGCCGCACGTCGACACCCAGCACATGCCCGAGCTGATCCTCGCCGCCGACCTGGCCATCGGCGCCGGCGGCTCGACGACCTGGGAGCGCTGCGTCCTGGCCCTGCCCGCCCTGACCCTGATCCTGGCCGACAACCAGGTCGCGGCGGCCCGCGCGCTGGAAGCGGCCGGCGTCACGACCTGCCTGGCGGTCGAGGCGCCGGACTTCGACGCCGCCTTCGTCGACGCGGCGCGGACCCTGCTGGCCGACGCCGACAAACGCGCGGCCCTGTCGCTCGCCAGCGCCGCCGTGTGCGACGGGATGGGCGCGGATCGGACGGCCGAGGCCTTCCTGATCCACGCCCTCGCGAAACCCGCCCTCTAGCGAACGGCGTTCATCTGCCTCTATCTTGGCGGCGATCCAGGGAGGGGCGACATGGCGCAGAAGAAATCGGTGGTGATCACCGGCGTATCGACCGGCATCGGCTGGGGAGCCGTCAAGGTGCTGATCGGCAAGGGCTTTCACGTCTTTGGCAGCGTCCGGAAACAGGCCGACGCCAACCGGCTGCAGGCTGAGTTCGGCGACGCCTTCACGCCCCTGGTGTTCGACGTCACCGATGGTCCGGGCGTCCGCGCCGGCGCGCGCCAGGTCGAGAGGGCTCTGGCCGGCGCGACCCTGGCGGGCCTGGTCAACAACGCCGGCATCGCCGTGGCCGGCCCGCTGCTGTACCTGCCGATCGACGAATGGCGCCAGCAGCTGGAGGTCAACCTGACCGGCGTGGTCATCGTCACCCAGGCCTTCGCGCCCCTGCTCGGGGCCGGCGGCGCGCAGCCGGTCAAGGAGCCCGGCCGCATCGTCAACATCTCCTCGGTCGGCGGCCGCAACGCCAACCCGTTCATGGCTCCCTACTGCACCACCAAGTTCGGGCTGGAGGGCCTGTCGGAATCCCTGCGCCGCGAGTTGCTGCCGTTCGGCGTCGACGTCGTGGTCGTCGCCCCCGGCGCGGTCGCCACGCCGATCTGGGACAAGGCCGACGAGACCGACACCGCCCGCTACGCCAACACCGTCTACGCCCCCGCCTTGGAGCGACTGCGGTCCTACATGCTCTCGATCGGCAAGTCCGGCCTGCCGCCCGAGAAGATCGGCGAGGCCATCCACACGGCGCTGACGACCGCGCGGCCGAAGGTCCGCTACGTCGTCTCGCCGTCGCCGATGCAGGTGCTGATGACCGAGATCCTGCCCAAGCGGACGCTGGACCGGATCACGGGCAAGAGGCTGGGGCTGATCGCGGACTAATCAGGCGTATCGCGGCGCGATACAATCTTCTTGATTACCGTATCGCGTCGCGATACGTTTCCCACTGGGGAACCGCCTTGGCCATCCAGAGCTTCAAGGACGAGCGCGCGGAGGCGATCCTGGCCGGGAGACACCCCGGCAAGGGCTTTCCCGCCGATCTGCTTCGCGTCGCGAAGCGGAAGCTGGAGATGCTGGACGCGGCCCCTGTGTTGAAAGACCTCCGCTTCCCGCCGGGCAATCGTCTCGAAGCCCTTTCCGGCGATCGTCAGGGTCAGCACTCGATCCGGGTGAACGACCAGTTCCGACTGGTCTTCGTCTGGACCAACGCCGGTCCGGCGGACGTGGAATTCGTGGACTATCATTGAGAGGACGATGATGCCGCTCGACATCGCCGACGCCAACGATCCACTCGCCCCGATCCATCCGGGCGAGATCCTGCTGGAGGAGTTCATGAAGCCCTATGGCCTCACGGCGGGTCGGGTCGCCGCCCGCCTGCACATCGCCCGTCCTCGCATCGAGAAGCTCGTGCGCGGCCAGACGCCGGTCACTATCGATACGGCGCTGCGCCTGGAACGATTGTTTGGGGCCAGCGCCCAGTTCTGGCTGAACCTGCAGAACAGCTACGACTTGGAAATGGCCCAACACGGCGTCGCGCCGGACATCGCCAGCATCGAACCTTTCGCGGCCTGAGGGGTGCGCTCTAACCCACCATCGACCAGTCCAGCGGCTCGCCGCGCGCGATGTCGCGGGTGGCGGTCTTGCCCAGGACGTTGTCCAGCTCGCCCGGCGGCAGGCCGTTGCCGGGGCGAACCGAGCGGATGTTGGCGCGGGAGAGCGGTTCGCCGGCTTTCACATCGGCGGTGACGTAGAGCGAGCGGCGGAAGAGCAGGCTGCCCTGCTCGGCGCCCAGCACGTCGTAGTGCGCCGCGCCTAGCGAGGCCCAGGCGTTCCTGGTGTCGTCGACCAGGGCTTTAAATTCGAGCGGCTCCAGGCTGAAGGCGGCGTCCGGTCCGCCGTCGGCGCGGGCCAGGGTGAAGTGCTTCTCGATCACGCAGGCGCCCAGGCTCACCGCCGCCACCGAGGCCGCCGTGCCCGGCGTGTGGTCCGACAGGCCGATCGGGCAGCCGAAGCGGGCGGCCATGTCGGGGACGGTCCGAACATTGGCGTCGGCGAACGTGGCCGGATAGCTCGACACGCAGTGCAGCAGCAGCACCCCCGCCGCCCCCGCGCCCACAGCGGTGTCCAGCGCCGTCCGCATCTCGGCTAGATTGGCCATGCCGGTCGAGATGATCAGCGGCTTGCCCTTGGACGCGGCGTACCTGATCAGCGGCAGGTCGACGGCCTCGAACGAGGCGATCTTGAAGGCCGGGGCGTCCAGGGCGTCGAGCAGGTCGACCGCGGTCTCGTCGAACGGGCTGGAGAAGATCGTCACCCCGCGCCGGCGGGCGCGCTCGAAGATGGCCGCGTGCCATTCGAACGGCGTGTGGGCCTCGGCGTAGAGCTCGTAGAGGGTGCGCCCGTCCCACAGGCCGCCCTTGATCCGGAACTCGGGCCGGTCGACGTCCAGCGTGATGGTGTCGGCGGTGTAGCTCTGGATCTTGATGGCGTCGCAGCCGGTCTCGGCGGCGGCGTCGACCATCGAAAGGCAGCGCTCGAGGCTGCCGTTGTGATTGCCCGACAGCTCGCAGATCACATAGGGCGGGAAGTCAGCGCCGATCTTGCGGCCGGCGATCTCGATGAAGGGGGCGGACATGGCGGATCACCCGGGAACGTGGTCACCGCCAGTTTAACCCATCAAAAGTGGATGAGGCGTCAATCGATCTGGGGGCGTCTTCGAGTAGCGCCGGAGCGGAATCGCGCCTAGATATCCGCCATGTCCACGACCGCTCCCCGCCAGACCCGTTGCCTGATCATTGGTTCGGGCCCCGCCGGCTACACCGCCGCCATCTATGCCGCCCGCGCGCTGCTGAAGCCCGTGCTGATCGCCGGCATCCAGCCCGGCGGCCAGCTGACCATCACCACCGATGTCGAGAACTATCCGGGCTTCGCCGACGTCATCCAGGGTCCCTGGCTGATGGACCAGATGCGCGCCCAGGCCGAGCATGTCGGGACCGAACTGGTCAACGACATCGTCACCTCGGTGGACCTGTCCAAGCGCCCGTTCATGGTGAAGACCGACAGCGGCCAGGACTGGATCGCCGAGACGATCATCATCGCCACCGGCGCCCAGGCCAAGTGGCTGGGCCTGGAAAGCGAGAGCCGGTTCCAGGGCTTCGGCGTTTCCGCCTGCGCCACCTGCGACGGCTTCTTCTATCGGAATAAAGAGGTGATCGTGGTCGGCGGCGGCAACACGGCCGTCGAGGAAGCGCTGTTCCTGACCAGCTTCGCCAGCAAGGTCACCCTGGTTCACCGCAAGGACGAGCTGCGGGCCGAGAAGATCCTGCAGGAGCGCCTGCTGGCCCACCCGAAGATCGAGGTGGTCTGGGACAGCGTCATCGACGAGGTCATTGGCCAGACCGACCCGATGGGGGTCACCGGCGCGCGCCTGAAGAACATCAAGACCGGCGAGACGACCGAGATCGCCGCCGACGGCGTGTTCATCGCCATCGGCCACGCCCCGTCGTCGGAGCTGTTCGCCGGCCAGCTGGAGGTTGGTCCGGGCGGCTATCTGAAGGTCAAGCCCGGCAGCGCCTCGACCGCGATCGAGGGCGTCTACGCCGCAGGCGACGTGACCGACGACGTCTACCGCCAGGCGGTGACCGCGGCCGGCATGGGCTGCATGGCAGCCCTGGAGGCCGTCCGCTTCCTGGCCGAGGAAGACCACAAGGCCGCGCACCATCCGATCAGCCATCAAGAGGCGAACAAGATCGGGGTTTGGTGAGGGCGTTATCAAATCCTCCCCCCAGCGGGGGAGGTGTCGGCTCGTAGAGACGACGGAGGGGGAAGTCCTGCGAGCTTGCCCCTTCCCCCTCCGGTCGCTGCGCGACCACCTCCCCCGCTGGGGGGAGGATTTAATTCAGCGGATTGAGCAGACTCGGCGGCCGTGACTTCGGTTTCGGCGGCGGCGGCGGCGGCGCGGGCGGAGCGGCGATCACCGTCGGCGCGGGCTCGCTGACCGCCTCCAGCGCCTTGTTGATCCGGGCGATCTCGTCGGCGGTCGGGATCCGCCGCCCCGCCACCGTGCCCTGCATCGTGAGGCGTTCGCCGGTCGGCGAGGTCTCGTCCGGCACGCTGACCAGCTTGGCGTCGGGCAGGGCCAGGTTCGAGACCCCCAGCATCTGGGCCATGGCGCCCGTCGCCACCGGGCTGGCCGGCGGGTTCTGGGCGGCCAGGATCTCGGGCGTCGCGGCCTCCAGGGTGCGCGGGTCGGCGGCCATCAGGATGTCGGCGCTGACCGTCTCGTTGCCGGAATAGCGGCCGCTGAAGGCCTTCAGCGTCCCGGCAGGACCGGTCCAGCGATAGAAGATGTGCTGGCCGAACTGCTTCAGCTTGACCAGGGTCGGCGCCCAGTACGGCGAGACATAGTCGGCGTGGTAGTGCGTCGCCACGCCCACCGGCTTGAACACGAAACCCTTCAGGGCGCGCCGCGCCACCGCCTCGGCGTTGGCCCAGATCACGGGGACGGGCTCGCGCGCCAGCGAGCCGTCGCAGGCGAAGCTGAACTGACAGCCGGTGGCCCGCGCCGCGCCCTCGTAGATCACCCCGCAGATCGACTTCGGATAGCCCGGGTGGCGCATGCGGTTGATCACGGTCTGGGCCACGGCCATCTGGCCCTCGCCCGACTCGAACCCGGCCTCGTAATAGACCGCCTGGGTCAGGCAGTTCAGCGCCTTGGCGCGGGCCTCGGCCGCACCCGTCAGCACGAACGGCCTGGCGGCCTCCAGGGGCTCCGGAACCGCCGGACGCAGGGCGTTGATCACCCGCGCCTCGTCGAAGTCCGGAGCCCGGTCGCCCAGGCGCGGGATGTCCTTCAGATCGATGACCTCCCAGCCCTCGACGCGACCCCAATAGTCCTGGTGCGGGCGGGGATCATGACGCTTGGCCAGGGCCAGCATGGCGGGGTCGAAGTCCGCGACATAGTGGCGCAGCGCGCGCTCGGTGAAACTGCCCGTCACCCGCATCAGGCCGGCCTCGCGCCCGGATCCGGACGGCACGTAATAGGTCGCGCACGCGGAAAGGCCGCCGACGACCAGCACGGTCGCGGCGGCCTTCCAGGCCAGAGGCGCTGTCAGGGTCTCCACCCCGTCCCGGTCAGCTTACTTGCCGCCCAGGGTGGAGCGGATCATCCAGGCGTGTTTCTCGTGGGCCTGAAGGCGCTGGGTCAGGAGGTCGGCCGTGACCTCGTCGCCGGCGTCGTCGGCGGTCGGGAAGCTGGCGCGCAGGGTGCGGATCACCGTCTCGTTGTCGGCCAGAAGCTCCTTCAGCATGGCTTCCCACTCGTTTTCGGGATTGCCGTCCTTGATGCTGGAGAGATTGCCGAACGCGCCGTAGCCCTGCGGAGCCAGCTCGCCCAGGGCGCGAATGCGTTCGGCGATGTCGTCCAGCGCCGCCCACTCCTCCTGGTACTGCCCTTCGAGCAGGACGTGCAGGGACTGGAAGTTCGGGCCGCGAACATTCCAGTGATAGCCGTGCGTCTTCAGATAGAGCGCGTAGCTGTCCGCCAGGACCTTGTTCAGCGAAGCGGCGATGTCGGCGCGCTGCTTGGCGCTCAGTCCGGTGTTCAAGGTGTCGGTCATCACTGATCTCCCGTGTTGCGTGCTCTAGGTAAGCGTGTCCATGCTCATGGCAAGACATCTTTGCGGGGAGCGAAGGTGGAGAAGAGAGACGCCCCGAACTTGGCTTCCGACGAGCACCGTCGAATCCATACTCTAGTTAGCGCTTGGCTCATCCCTCCGGTTCCACCGCCGGCGTGGCGATGCGTCGCCGCCGCGCTGATCGGCGTGGCCATGGCCGTGCTGATGCGCATCGCGCTGCTGGGCCTGCACGGCGGCGTCGGCGCCACCCAGCCCTTCTTTCCGCCGATCATGCTGGTGACGCTGTACGCCGGCTGGCGCTGGGGTCTGATCCCGGTGGCCGCCGGCGCGGCCTTCGCCGCGTGGCTGTGGAGCGACCAGGGCGCCGTGCCGATGTCCGAGGATGAGCTGACCACCATGGTCATCTACCTGCTCTGCGCGGTCATGGTGCTGGTCGCCGCCGAGGGCCTGCGCGGGGCGATGCGCGGACTGGCCCAGGCGCGGGAGGAGCGCGCCGAGGCCGAGGCCCGCCTGCGCGTCACCCAGACCGCGGCGGGCGTGGGTCCCTGGGACTACGACCTGCTGACCGGCGCGGTCCACATGTCGCTGGCGGCCCGGCGGGGCATGGGCGTTCCGGACGACGCGGTGATCCGCCTGGACGACATCCCCCGCTACATCCACCCCGACGACCGCGCCATGATCCAGGCGCACGTGCGGCGGGCCCTGAAGGACTTCGGGGACTACGAGGTCGAGTACCGCCTGGCCGACACCAGCCAGGGCGAGCGCTGGATCCATGCCCGCGGCGAGGTGGTCCGCGACGAGGACGGCAAGCCGATCCGCATGATCGGCCTGAACTTCGACGTCACCACCCGCCGCCGCGCCGAGGAGAGCGTGCGCGAAAGCGAGGCGCGCTTCCGCACGCTGGCCGACAGCGCCCCAGCCCTGATGTGGGTCACCCACCCCGGCGGCGTCCGCGAGTTCGTCAACAAGGCCTATGTCGAGTTCGCCGGCCTGGACTACGAGGCGGCGGTGGCCATGGACTGGCGCACGCGCCTCTATCCCGACGACCTGCCCGACATCCTCAAGGCCCAGGCCCAGGGCGAGGCCTCGCGCAAGCCGTTCCAGCTGGAAGGGCGCTATCGCCGAGCCGACGGCGAATGGCGCTGGCTGAAGTCGTTCTCGCGGCCGCGCTTCGATGCGGGCGGCGACTTCGTCGGCTTCATCGGCATCGCCTTCGACACCACCGACGCCAAGCAGGCCGAGGCCAAGCTGACCGGGATCAACGAGCTTCTGGAAGAGCGCGTCGCGGCGGCCGTGGCCCAGCGCGACGCGGCCCAGGCCGCCCTGCTCCAGTCGCAGAAGCTGGAAGCCATCGGCCAGCTGACCGGCGGGGTGGCCCACGACTTCAACAACCTGCTGACCGTGATCATCGGGGCCCTGGACGTGGTCGAGCGCCACCCCGACGACGAACGCCGGCGCGCGCGGATGGTCGCCGCCGCCCTCGCCGCCGCCAGGCGGGGCGAGAAGCTGACCCAGCACCTCCTGGCCTTCGCCCGCCGCCAGCCGCTGAAGCCCGAGGTCTGCCGCGTCGACCGGCTGATCGCCGAGTCCGAGGGCCTGCTCAAGCGCGCCCTGGGCGACGCCTACACCTTCAACCTGCGCCTGGGCGGCGGGGTTCGCGCGGCCAGGATCGACGCCGGCCAGTTCGAGGCGGCCCTGCTGAACATGGTCGTCAACGCCCGCGACGCCACCCCGCCGGGCGGCGAGGTCACCATCGAGAGCCGCCCCGTCACCCTCACCCGCAAGCAGGGCGAGCTGGAGCCCGGCCAGTACCTGCGCGTGGCCGTGCGCGACACCGGCATGGGCATGGACGCGGCCACCATCGCCCGCGCGGTCGAGCCGTTCTTCACCACCAAGGCGCCCGGCGAGGGCACCGGGCTGGGGCTGTCCCAGGTCTACGGCTTCGCGCGGCAGTCGGGCGGCTCGGTCGACATCGAGAGCAAGCCCGGCCAGGGCGCCAGCGTGGCCCTGCTGCTGCCCATCGATGAGGGCGCGCCGGTCGCCGACACCACGCCCGCCGTGGACCACGTCCAGGCCCAGGTCCCCTCGCGCGTGCTGCTGGTCGAGGACGATCCCCAGGTCGCCGAGCTTGTCGACACCATGCTGCGCGACCTGGGCCACTCGGTGGTCCGCGCCGGCGGCGTCGAAGAGGCCTTGACCCGCCTGGCCCAGGACGACGGCATCCAGCTGGTGCTCAGCGACGTGATCATGCCCGGCGGCATGAGCGGCGTCGACCTGGCCGAGACGCTGGCCGCCACCCGTCCGGGCCTGCCTGTCGTGCTGTGCTCGGGCTACACCGGCAGCGACGAGGGCCGGGCGCGGGCGGGCGGCTGGCCCTTCCTGAGCAAGCCGTTCTCCCTGGAGAGCCTGGCCCAGGCCCTGGCCCAAGCGCGGCCGCATTGAGGCTCGTCGGGCAAGGCCTATGAATTTCCATAGATTGCGGCGCGCGGCGGCGGATCGGTAGGATAGATTTCTGATCAAGCTCGGAGCCGCCTGACGTGACGCCCGGCCCTGCCGACCCACCCCGCGGCCGCGCGAACTCAACCTATGGCGATTTCACCGCGCACGATGGCTTTGGCGATCGCTTCACCGAGGGTCAGAGCGCCAAGCTTCTCTCGGGCGTTGCGCAGGTGCAACTCGACGGTGACACGGGAAACGCCCAGAGCTTCCGCAACGGCGTCCTGGCGCTTGCCTCCGGCGAGATAGCGCAGACAGTCGCGTTCTCGCGCCGTCAGCGGCTTGCGGCCAGACCATTCGCGCCAGACCTGCCGGATAGAGGCGTTGTGGAAGATGTGCGCGATGCTGACCAAGATCGCACCGTGCTCCTTAATGACCATGCCGAACTCCCGCTCGCCCATCGACGAGCCGAGATTGATGGCGCCGACCGGCGAAAACGGGTCCTGAGGGCTGCTAAGCGGCACGCACAGGGTCGAGACCAATCCGGCCTCGGCGCCCCGCAGGGCCGTCGTCCGTTCCGCGTCGGCGATGCGCTCGATCTGGCTGGCGCCCCAGCGATAGGGCGTCAGGCGCCGCGCCTGCACCCGCATGACATGGACGTCGCTTACCGCCAGGTTCTGGTCGACATAATAGCCCATCCAGTCGTCGCTCATGGTCGTGAGAAACTGAACGCCGGCGCCTTCCAGGTCCGCCGCCTCCGGATCGAGGATGCCGTAGTTTATGGTGCCGAGGCCCAGCACGGCGAGGCCGCTGGTCAGCGCGGAAAAGCGCTCGGTCACGCTGGTCGCGCGCGCGAGGTCGCCGATCAGCCGCTCGCTATCGAAACCGTTCATGCCACTCGCCCCCGCGCCGGATCAGACAGTCGTTCAGTGACGTCCGCGCGACAAGGCGGAACGGTGATATCCGGCGCGATCAAATGGCGGCGCCCCCGACTTAAGCCTCTCATTCTACCCTGGAGCGATCACCTTGGCTGACTATCACGGCGCTTCGGGCGCGGACACGCTGGACCAGGTCGCTCTAGGTATCGCCGACTGGAGCAGCATCTATGGCGAGGCTGGCGACGACCTCATCACCATCAGGAACGCCACGGCCATCGGCGGCGCCGGCAACGACACCATCCGCGGCGCGACGACGGGCTCGGGGATCGCCTATTGGACCTCCACCTCGGGCGTGACGATCAATCTGGCGACGGGCACGGCGCAGGACGGCCTGGGCGGCACGGACACGCTCAGCGGCATCCTCACGGTCCAGGACTCCAACTACAGCGACACGATCAGCGGCAGCGCCGCCAATGAAACCTTCTGGCTCAGCGCCGGCAGCGACACGGTCGTCGGCGGCGGCGGTTCGGACACCGTCATCTTCTATGGCCGCAAGTCCAGCGACGCGACGATCACCTACGATGCGGCCAGCAAGACCTTCACGGTCAAGAAACACTTCGCCAACGGCGACAACGGCGTCACCACGCTAACGGGGATCGCCAGCATCCAGTTCACGGGTCCCGGATCGGACAACGTCACGATCCGCGCCAGCAACTATCTGCAGAACGGGCAGTACGTGTTCGGCGACACGCTCTACGCCAACACCTCCACCATCGCCGGAGCCCAGCAGTTCCTGGTCGCCGACTTCACGGGCGACGGCAAGGCCGACCTGTTCGTGCCGACGATCGACTTCGCCTCCAACTACAACGCCAAGGGCCCCGAGCTGCTGTTCGCGGGCGACGGACAGGGTCACTTCGCCGACGCCACCGCCACGACGCTGCCCTCGACGGCCGCCGGCTACTTCGTGGCGCGTGTGCTCTCCGGCGACTTCAACAACGATGGTCGCCCAGACATCTTCGTGTTGGAGTCGGGCCCCGACCGCGAGCCCTTCCCCGGCGGCCAGAACCAGTTGTTCCTGTCCGCCGCCAACGGAAAGATGGTCGACGCCAGCGCCAACCTGCCGCAGATCAAGATCTTCTCCCACGGCGGCGCGGTAGGCGACATCAATGGCGACGGCAATCTTGACGTCGCCGTCTTCGCCCTACACGCCTATTCCTCGAAAACTCCGGTCGGCCCGGCGCTGCAGATCCTGCTGGGGGACGGCAAGGGCGGCTTTACCTTGGACACCGCCAGCCTGCCCAAGCCATACCAGGGCACGAACTATAACGCCGGCAACACCTGGGGCGCGCTGATCGACGTCAACAATGACGGCCGGGTCGACCTGATCGCGGGCACCTGGAACGCGGCCTCGCGTCCCAGCGAGGTCTATCTGAACGACGGCAAGGGGTTCGGCGCCAGCACGGCCATCGCTCTGCCGGCCTCGGGCGTCAGCAACGAGTCGATCATGCAGGTCACGCCGATCGACCTGAACGGCGACGGCCTGATCGACCTGGCCCTGTCGGTGACCAATGGCGGCGCCAGCGGCTCCAACGACTTCTACACCGTGCCCTACATCCAACTGTTGGTGAACGACGGGAATGGCAAGTTCCATGACGAGACCCAGCAGCGACTCGCCCAGAGTTCAGCGACGCCGGCCGGAACGAACCTGCCGCTGACCTGGTACAAATTCCTTCAGGCGACCGACGTGAATGGCGACGGCTTCAAGGATCTGCTGGCAAGCGGAGACAACGGCACGGGCTCGGTGATCTTCCTCAACGACGGCACGGGACATTTCACGCGATTCTCGGCGGCGTTGCCGAGCCTGGCCACGGCCCTGACCGACGCCACGGGCAAGGTCTACGCCTTTGCGGCCGAAGAAAACGGGGTGATCAAGACGATCGCCAACGACCTGCCCTCGGCCGCGCCCGTCTTGGCGGCCTTCAACAACATCCTGCGCGAAACCACGCCGACCGCCGTCCACCTGGATCTGCGCAGCCAGGCGCTCGTCGGCGTCGGCAGCGGCCAACAAAGCCTGGCCCAGGCGACCGCCCAGATCGTCAAGGCCGCCAGCGCGACGACCTCCGTCGCGACCCTGGCCTATGAGTTTTTCACCGGAAAGATCCCCAGCCTGGCGGGCATCGACTTCCTGATCTCGCCGACCGGGCCGAATTCGACGAACCTGAACAGCGCCTACTACGCTCAGTTCAACACCGTGAACCGCTACATCAATTTCGCGGTCAACCTCGGCAAGAACGGCGAGGCCAAGGACTCGTTCCTGGCCAAGTACGGCGCGCTGTCACTCTTCGACGCCACGAAGGAAGCCTACAAGATCATCTTCGGCGCCACGCCCACCGACGCCAAGGTCCACACCCTGATCGACACGCGGGTCGACTATCTGGCCTTCTACGGCGGCGACGGCGCGACGGGCATCGGGACCAAGGCGGCGATGGTCGGCTTCCTGCTGGCGGCGGCGGCCACCGAGAACGTCGGGATGTACGCCAAGGCCAACGAGGCTTTCCTGAACGACCTGGCCGACGGCGCGACGTTCGCCGTCGACCTGATCGGGGTCTACGGCAAGGCCGAGTACGCCTATGGGGGCTAGCGTCTTCGGTCACGGATCCTCGCCAGCCTTACGGTGATCTCCGGCGCCATCGCCGCATCCAGGTCCGTTCGCGAAAACCCGACAACCTCCACCGTGACTCCGCGCGCCTTCACCCCTAGGCTCCGCTTCCGCGCGTACGGATTGCGTCTGAGGGGGTATTGGGAATGGATCGTCGGCTGACGGCGCTGGTCGCCTTGTTGTTGATGTCGGGCTCGGCCCTGGCGCAGACCGCGCCGCCCGCTCCGGCCCCCGCCGCCGATGCGGCCAAGCCCGACAAGCCCGAGAAGTGGAACGTCAACGCCCCGCCCGGCGTGGCCACCCGCGAAGTGCGCATAGCCGTCGACAACGGCACCTGGATGAATGTCGACGTCTCGCGCGACGGCAAGCTGATCGCCTTCGACCTGCTGGGCGACATCTACACGATGCCGATCGCCGGCGGCACGCCGAAGCGGATCGCCGAGGGCCTGGCCTATGACCACCAGCCGCGCTTCTCGCCCGACGGCAAGCGCATCGCCTTCACCTCGGACCGCGGCGGCGGCGACAACATCTGGGTGATGAACCTGGACGGCAGCGACAAGCGCCAGGTGACCAAGGAGGACTTCCGCCTGCTGAACCAGCCCAGCTGGAGCCCGGACGGCCGCTTCATCGTCGCCAAGAAGCACTTCACCACCGGCCGCTCGCTGGGCACCGGCGAGGTGTGGATCTACCACGTCTCGGGCGGCGGCGGCGTGCCGCTGGTCAAGCGCGCCAGCGAGGTGCTGCAGAAGGAGCTGGGCGAGCCGATCTACGCCGCCGACGGCAAGAGCATCTTCTACGTCCGCAACGTCACCTCGGGCCCGATCTTCGAATACGCCCAGGACTCCAACACCGACCTGTTCGACATCGAGCGCTACGACCTGGAGACCGGCGAGGTGACCACCGTCGTCTCGGGCGTGGGCGGCTCGGTGCGCCCGACCCCGTCGCCGGACGGCAAGAAGATCGCCTTCGTCCGCCGCGAGCGCGCCAAGTCCAAGCTCTATGTGAAGGACCTGACCTCGGGCGAGGAGCGCAAGGTCTATGACGCCCTGGACCAGGACGTGCAGGAGACCTGGGCGGTCACCGGCGTCTATCCGAACATGGCCTGGACGCCCGACGGCGCCAGCGTGGTGTTCTGGGCCGGCGGCAAGATCCGCCGCGTGGCGGTGGCCGACGGGACCAACGGCGTGATCCCGTTCAAGGTCGACGACACCCGCGTGGTCATCGACGCCATCCACCCGAAGGTCGAGATCGCCCCCGACAAGTTCCAGACCAAGATGCCGCGCTGGGCCAGCGTCTCGCCGGACGGCAAGTCGGTGGTGTTCGAGACCCTCGGCAAGCTGTGGATCAAGCCGACATCGGGTGGCGCTCCACGCCGGCTGGTGACCGGCGACGAGGCCGAGTTCGAGCTGTTCCCCGCCTGGTCGCGCGACGGCAAGACCATCGTCTTCGTCGGCTGGACCGACGCTGGGCTAGGCCACATCCGCACCGTCTCGGCGGCCGGCGGCGCGGCCAAGGACGTCATGAGCCAGCCGGGCCACTTCGGCGTCCCGCAATTCTCGCCGGACGGCAAGACGATCGTGTTCGAGCAGCGGCGCAGCGGTGGGCTGACCTCGTCGCGCTGGTCGCAGAACCCGGGCGTCTATCGCGTGGCCGCGACCGGCGGGACCCCGGTGCGCATCTCCCGTGAAGGATCCGAGCCGCAGTTCGGCGCGTCCAACGACCGCGTCTTCATGCTGATGTCCGAGAAGGGCAAGCGCCAGCTGGTCAGCACCAACCTCGACGGCGAGGCCAAGCACGTCCACGCCAGCGGCGAGCTGGTCAACGACTACCAGGTCGCGCCCGACGGCCAGAACGTGGCCTTCCGCCAGAACTACGAAGCCTTCGTCATGCCGCTGCTGCCGGGAACGCAGGACGTCTCGGTCGACCAGAAGGGCGGCCCCCTGCCCGTCACCCGGGTCAGCGCCGAGGGCGCGGAGTTCATCAACTGGTCGAACGGCGGGGCCCAGATCCACTGGAGCATGGGCCCAACCCTGTTCACGGCCAGCACCGAGGCGCTCTACGCCAACGCCCCGGCCGCTGAGGCGCCGAAGGACGCCCCCAAGGACAGCGCCAAGGAGTCTGGCAAGTTCAAGCCGGTCGCCACGGGCCTCTCCCTGTCGATGGAGGTCGCCGCCGACAAGCCGACCGGCGTGGTGGCCCTGACCGGCGCGCGCATCGTCACCATGGCCAGCAAGGACGGCGGAATCATCGACGACGGCGTCATCGTCATCAACGGCGACCGCATCGTCTCGGTCGGTCCCAAGGCCGGCGCGTCGATCCCCGCCGGCGCCAAGGTCATCGACGTGGCCGGCAAGACCATCATCCCGGGCCTGGTCGACGCCCACGCCCACGGGCCGCAGGGCGAGGATGACCTGGTGCCGCAACAGAACTGGTCGTCGATGGTCAACCTGGCCATGGGCTCGACCACGATCCACGATCCGTCGGCCCGCGCCGCCGAGATCTTCGTCGCGGGCGAGATGCAGCGGGCCGGCAAGATCCTGGCCCCGCGCACCTTCTCGACCGGCGAAATCATCTACGGGGCCAAGGCGCCGGAGGTCTATGCCGAGATCAACACGCTGGACGACGCCCTGGCCCACGTGCGCCGGCTGAAGTCGCAGGGCGCCCACAGCGTCAAGAACTACAACCAGCCCCGTCGCGAACAGCGCCAGATGGTGGTGATCGCCGCCCAGAAGGAGGGGATGGAGGTCGTGCCGGAGGGCGGCTCGCTCTACAGCATGGACGTCAGCCTGGTGCAGGACGGCAATTCGACGCTGGAGCACAACCTGCCGGTCGAGCACTTCTACGACGACATCGTCAGCCTGTGGTCGCAGACCAAGACCAACTACACCCCGACCCTGGTGGTGGCCTATGGCGGCCTGGCCGGCGATCCCTACTGGCGCCAGCACATGGACGTCTGGAAGCACCCGCTGCTGTCCAGGCACGCCCCGCCGGCCCTGCTGGCCGCCCGCAACGTCCGCCGCGCGTCCGCGCCGGAAGAGGACTATGTCGACGGCGCCACGGCCCGCGAGGCCAAGAAGCTGGCCGATCGCGGCGTGCAGGTGGCCATCGGCGCCCACGGCCAGCAGGCGGGCCTGGGCCCTCACTGGGAGCTGTGGTCGTTCGTGCGCGGCGGCTGGACCCCGGTGGAGGCCCTGGCGGCCGGCACCATCAGCTCGGCCCGCAGCCTGGGCTACGACAAGGACGTCGGCTCGCTGGAGCCCGGCAAGCTGGCCGACCTCCTGGTCCTGGACGCCGACCCCACGGTCGACATCCGCAACAGCGACAAGATCAACCGCGTGATGCTGGGCGGCCGGCTCTACGACCCGACGACCTTGAACGAGGTCGGCACGGGCAAGCGCACGCGTCAGCCCTACTGGTGGGAACGCTCGGGCGAAGCCTACGGCGGCAGCCAGCCCGCGGAGTCGACGACCGAGGACGTGGGGTAAGAAGCGGCGAATCTGTTGGCTTGAAACACCGGCGGGCCGCTCAGCGGCCCGCCTTTTTCATGCGTCGATCCGCTCACGATCGATCGGGTCCTTGAGGTCGAAATACTGAACCGTCAGACGCGCGCGCCGAAGGACCGGACCGGCGCGATCGCCAGCACGAAACCGACGCCGCCCGCGGCGGTCATCACCGCCAGCGCCAACAGGCTCATCGGGTCAGCGGCCTTGAATCCGTCGAGCAGCAGGCCAAGGCTGGCGCCGAAGACGGCGCTGGACAGTTTCAGCGTGGCGGTCAGCAGGGCGAAGGCGGCCATGTCGGTGCGCACGCCAGTCTGCTCGGCATGGTGGCGGATCGCCGCGCTCATGCCGCGCCAGAACAGTGTCATCACCCCGCCCAGGCCGACGCCATGCGCGCAGCAGGCGACCAGGGCGACCGGCCCCGACCAGGGATCGGCCAGAAAGACCGCGCCGGCGATCAGGGCCAGGGTGGTGAAGCCGAGCGCCTGGGGGCCGACATCGCCGCGGGACGGCCAGCGCGCCACGGCGATCGGGCCGATCAGGTTTCCGAGCACCAGGGCGAACAACAGGGCCGCGCCGGTGTGGTCGTGGGGCCCGTCGCGCTCGACGAAGGTGACCATGCGCGCGGTCATGCTCAGCGGTCCCGCCTGGGCGGCCGCGGCCAGCAGCAGCCGGCCTATGCCCCGCGGCGTGGTCAGGCCCTTGAGGCGCGGCGGCGTCGCCATGACCGGCGCGGGCCCGGCCCAGCGCAAGATCCATCCGGCCGTCAGCGCGATCAGGATCGCGATCGCCCCGACCACGACGATCTCGCGCCCTTCGCGCACGCCCTGCCCGACGACCAGGAAGGAGAGCGCCGCCACGCAGAGCCGGGCCAGGGCGCTCAGCGCCTGGCGCAACACCACGTACCGCTCCGCGTCGGCCCCGTCGCTGGGCAGCAGCGACACCAGCGCGTTCTGGGCGACATCGTAGACCGCGTAGGCCGTGCGCAGCAGGCCTAGCGCGACGATGAGATAGGCGAACGGAGGCAAGGCGCCGTGAACCGGGCTGAAGACGATCATCAGCGTCGTCGCCGTCGCCAGGCCGGCGGCGAACTGGATCAGCAGGATCCGCCGGCGGCTGCCCTCGGCCCGCCGCAACAGGAAGGCGACGCCGATATCCAGCACCGCGCCATAGGCCATCGAGAAGAACAACAGCAGCCCGGTCTCTGCCGCCGACAGTCCCAGCCGCACATTGGCGTAGTAGGCCAGCAGCAGATCGGTGAAGGTCCAGGCCAGGCTCTTGGCGAAGTGACCCGCGCCATAGGCCGAGCGCAGCAGGGCCGCGCTCGCCGGGCCATTCGCTCGAAGGGGCTTCTGGATCGACGCCATGCCGCGTCTATGGGGCGCGACGGAAACGGTTCAATGACAGCAAATCGGTGACGCCCGGCGCGAAATGGCGGTGGGTTCGCGCCAGAAGGGGACTCTGGCGCATTTGCATTGAGTACGGCCCAGCGGGTCTAGCGCAGATAGAATTGGCGATGAAAGGCGAACATGTCGTCGAAAAGGCAATACTCCGGCGCGCCCAGGTTGATCACGGGCGACTTAGAGGCGACGGCGCCCACCCAGCGCCGCCAGGTCGCCTGGAACAGGCTGGCCTCGCCTTCCGTGAACCAGGCGATCGGATAACCCAGCGAGACGTGGAACCGGTAGCCGTCGTGGTTCGGCGAGCGGATGGCCAGGAGGCGGGACAGGCGGTCGCGCAGGCCGCGCAGCCTGGCCTCCTCGGCGGCGTCGACGGGCAGCAGCAGCAGGGTCAGCGGCCTTGCCGGATCCTGGAGCTGTTCGAGGTCGACCTTCAGGCGGATCGGCGGCGCGTGGTCCAGCGCGAACCCTTTCAGCCGCTCGCCCAGCACCCGGTCGCAGTCGGCGATCGGCAGGTCCAGCGGCAGGTCCGCCGGCCAGCTCGCCTTCAGGCGCGGCCGGTCGTTCGCGCCCCCGAAGATCGTGGTGTGGTAGCTGGACGGCGGCAGCCACGCGATCTTGCGGGCGAACGGCAGGGCCGGGACCTCGCGATAGATGTCCAGGAAGGCGTCGAACGCCGCCGACCGCTCGCCCTGCTGGTCCAGGTGGCAGATGATCGTGTTGCCGGCGAACCGAAGGGGCCGACCGTCTGGCAGAAACTTGCTGAAGACATCCGGCGGATAGGCCGGACGGCTGGCGGCGCCCGCCCGCGCCGCCGGTCCGGCCACCGCGACGCCCGCCGCCGCCCGCAACAGCGCGCGGCGGCCTTCGGAAAGGAGATCGCCCCGCCGCATCAGAAATCCTTGCGCAGGCCGAAGCCGAAGTAGCGGCGGTCGTCGCGCGGCACGAACCGCACCACGCCGCTGCCGAAGGTCGACATCATCGACGAATAGTGGGTGTTGGCCAGGTTCTTGGCCAGCACGGTGAAGCGCCAGTCGCCGGGCGCGGTGACGGTCACGCCGGCGTTCCAGATCCCATAGGCGTCCTGCACCGTGTCGGGGGTCTGGTTGATGCTGTACTGCGTTCGGCTCTGCCAGCTGTATTCGGTCGTCAGCTCGACGACGAAGGCGCTCTCCAGCGGCAGGCGGTAGTCAGCGCGGACGTTCAGCTTCCAGTCCGGCGAGAACGGCAGCGGCTTGCCGTTGACCTGGCACGAGGCCGCGGTGCCGGTCGGGCATTTGAAGTCGTCGATGCGGGCGTGGATGTAGGCCGCCGCGCCGGTCAGGGTCAGGCCCCGGACGGGCTTGGCCGCCAGGTCGGCCTCGATCCCGCGCGTCGAGACCTTGCCGGCGTTGATCAGCCGGGTGACGGGCGAGCCGTTGTAAACGTCGTAGAAATTGACCTGGTAGTTCGAGAAGTCGGTGACGAAGCCGGCCAGGTTCGCCTGCAGGCGGCCGTCGAACAGCCGGGATTTCAAGCCCACCTCATAGGCGTCGTTGGTCTCGGGCTTCAGGACCCCCGCGTCCTGGGGCAGCATGCTGAAGGCGACATTGTAGGCCGGGCCCTTGTAGCCGCGCGAATAGGTGACATAGGCCATGCTCGACCCCGTCAGGTCATACTGCGCGCCCAGGCGGGCGGCGTAGCCGTCCTTGTCGGTCGAGCCGGCGCTGACGAAGCTGGTCTGGATGCCCGCGACCGGGGTCGGCGATGAGGAAACGCGCTGGAAGCGGTAGCTCAGCGCGTCGCGCACGCCGCGCAGGCCGGCGATCAGGCGCAGGCGGTCGGAGGCGTTGATCGTCGCCTCGCCGAACAGCGAGGTGTTGTTGTCCGTGACACCGTAGTCGGCCAGGCCGTTGAACACCGCGCGGGTGGTCCCGGTCAGGGTGGTTGTCTCGCGGCGATAGAGCTCGTCGTCGGTCGCGCGCATGAAATAGGCCCCGACCACGTACTCGATCAGGCCGCCCTTCGGCGAGGCCAGGCGGATTTCCTGCGACAGCTGCTCGAAGCCGAGGTCGCCGCGATCATGCTGTTGCGGCAGGCCCGCGACCACGCCGGGCAGGCGGTCCTGGTCCTGGAACTGGATGTTGTCCCAGCGGCGGAAGGCGGTGACGCTGGTCAGGGTGTGGCCGGCGAAGCTCCAGTCCGCCTGCAGCGACAGGCCGCTGTTGAAGTCGCGGGCGTGGGTGTCGAGGTTGCTGTTGATCCGGCGGTTGTCGTCGCCGGGGACGACGGGGCCCAGAGCGGCGGCGAAGGCCGGGAAGTTGCTGACGACGCCGGTCGGGTAGGCGGTCAGGTACGTCCGCCGCGCCACGCCGGTCGGGGCGGTGTCGCGCGAGGCCATGTAGTCGGCGACCAGGCGCAGGGTCAGGTCCGGGGTCGGCGTGTAGACCAGCTTGCCGCGCGCGCCCGTCCGCTCATAGCCGTTGACCGTCTCGCCGTTGAAGACGTTGGTGACGTTGCCGTCGTACTTGCCGGTGAAGAGGTTCAGCGACCCGGCCAGCTTGCCGGCCACGATCGGGCCCGAAAGGCCGGCCTTGAACCGCCGTTCGTCGCCGCCCGTGCCGTAGAAGGCCTCGCCATAGGCGTGGAGGTCCTGGCCGGGGTCCTTGGTGACGATGTTGACCACCCCGCCCGAGGCGTTCTTGCCGAACAGCGTGCCCTGCGGCCCGCGCAGCACCTCGATGTGGTCGACGTCCAGCAGGTCCAGCGTCGCCTGGCCCTGGCGCGCCAGCACCACGCCGTCGACCACGGTCGACACCGTCGGCTCGACGCCGGGCGAGGTCGAGACCGTGCCCAGGCCGCGGATGAACAGCGCCTGGTCCTTGTTCGAGGCCGCGGTGCGGAAGTTCAGGGTCGGCACGATCGTGGCGATGTCGCGCAGGCTGTTGAGGTTCGACCGCGCCAGTCGCTCGCCGTCGACGACGGTGACCGCCACCGGCACGTCCTGCAGCTTCTCCGGCCGGCGCGTGGCGGTGACGATGATCTCGGCGATCGCGTCGTCCGCCTGGGTGTGGGCCGCCTGGGCGTGGGCGGCGTCGAGGGCGACGCTCGTCAAGGCGATGGCCAGGGCGGCGGACGAACAAAGACGGATGCGTAGTCGCATGACGAAATCCCCGAAGCGCCGTGGCGCGGCTTAAATTCACTCGCCGTGGGTGCAATGCAACCTGGAACGAGCCTGTTCGATGCGCTATTGCACTTTTTATGCGTATATTATGTGACGAAGTACAGAGCTCGGATCCAGAATCTCACTTTTCATGCGTGAGATAGATGGCGCCGTGATCGAGTCGCGCTATGAGGGCCGCATGGACGCTCCCTCCCCGCCCCCGCGCCCTCCGGAACTGACCCGCAGCGAGCGCCGGCTGCTGGGCCTGCTGTTCCGTCGCGGCGGGGCGACCCAGGCGGCGCTGATCGAAGCGACGGACCTGACCCAGCAGTCCGTCTCGCGCCTGGTGGGCGGCCTCGCCGCCCAGGGCATGGTGGTGTTTGGCGAGAAGGCCGGCCTCGGCAAGCGCAGCTACCCGTCCACCTTGGTCCACCTGGCGCCCGATCACACCTATGGCCTGGGCGTGGCGGTGATGGCCGACGCGGTGGCGCTGGCGGCGGTCGACTTCGCCGGCAAGGTCCGGTTCGAGCGCAAGGCCCGGATGGGCGCGATGCCCGTGGCCAAGGTGCTGGCCTGGACCGACGCGGCCCTGGCGGAAGCCGCCGGCGCCCTGGGGCGACCGCTGGGGACCCTGGCGGGCCTGGGGATCAGCGTCGCCGGCTCGTTCATCGGTGACGCGCCGGGCTTCAACACGCCCCACAGCCTCGAAGAATGGGCCGGCCTCGACGTCGCCCGACTGTTTTCGGAGCGCTACGCCCTGCCCGCCTTCGCCGAGAACGACGGCAGCGCCGCCGCCATGGCCGAGGCGATGATCGGCGTCGGCCGCTGGGCCAAGAGCTTCGCCTATCTCTATCTGGGCGCCGGGGTCGGCGGCGGCGTCGTGCTGAACGGCGAGCTTTGGCGCGGCCGGTTCGGCAACGCCGGCGAGTTCGCGGGCGGCCTGCCGGGCAACATCTATCCGTTCCCCAATCTGGAACTGCTGCGCCTGATCGTGGCCCAGGGCGGCCAGCGGTTCGACACGGTCGACGAAATGATCGAGGCCTATGATCCCAGCTGGCCGGCCATCGACGAATGGATCGCGCGGGTCCGCGACTCCCTGTCGATCATCGCCTCGAACGCCACGGCGATCCTCGACCTCGAAGCGATCGTGATCGGCGGACGCACGCCGCCCGACCTGGCGCGGCGAATGATCGGCCACATCGAGCTTTTCGACCAGAAGCGGCGATTGGCGCCGCGGCCGACCGCACGGCTCGTTCCCAGCGAGGCGCCCGGCGAGGCCGCCGCGATCGGCGCGGCCATGCTGCCGTTGCGCGCCGTCTATTTGAGCTAGAGTATCGAGGGCCGTCCCAGGTAAAACTGGCGCTTGAAGGCGAACATGTCCTCCAGCAGGCAGTATTCCGGCGCGCCCAGTTCGATCACCGGACAGGCCTTGGCCAGCCGGTCGCGCCAGCCGGCCAGGGCCGCGCGGAACGCCCGATCCTCCTCCGGCGTCAGCCAGCGATAGAGGTAGGCCAGGGTGACATGGAAGCGGTAGGCGTCCTGGCCCGGCGCCCGGATGCCCAGGACGTCCGACAGGCGAGACCGCAGGCGGCGCAGCTTGGCGTCCTCGGCCGCGTCCAGCGGAACCAGGCGAATGGTCAGGGGCCGTTCGGCGGGCGGCGGCTCGGCGAGGTCGACCCGCATGCGGAAGGGGAGCTCGCAGTCGAGGTCGAAGGCCTTCAGCCGCTCGCCCAGGATCCGATCGCACTCGGCCATCGGCAGGTCGAGCGGCAGGCCCGCGGGCCACAGTCCGGGCCGCCGGTCGGAATCGTTGGCCCCGCCGAAGAGGGTCATGTGATAGCTGGATGGCGGCAGGGCCGTGATCTTGCGGCTGAAGGCCTGGGCCGGCAGTTCGCGATAGATATTCAGCAGGGCGTCGAAGAATTCCGATCCCGGCCCCTGCTGCGGCAGGTGGTGGATGATCGTGTTCCCGCGAAACGGCATGACCCGACCGTCGGCGCGGAACTTACGGCCGACGTCGGGCGGATAGGCCCCACGCTCGCTCGCCAGGGCCGCGCCGGCGAGGCCCAACGCGGGCGCCGCCGCCAGGAGTAAGCGTCGGCTGAGCATCAGAACCTCGCCGACACGCCGACCATCACGGCCCTGGGCTGCTTGATCCGCGCCACCGGGATCTCCTTGTCGAGGCCCAGATTGGTGTCCACGCCCTGCCCCGTCAGGTTCGAGCCATCGATGCGCAGGGTGTAGGTCCGGTCGATGTCATACGATAGCGAGGCGTCGATCTTGTCGGACGGCAGCACCCAGCGGATGCGGTAGAAATTGGCCGGGCTGGTCGTGCCGTTGCCGATATAGCGCTCCTCGGTCATCAGGTCGGTGTGGTTCCAGGCCACGCGGGCGCGCAGCTTGTCGCCCTCGTAGAAGACCGAGAGGTTGGTCGCGTATTTCGGCTGGCCCGGCAGGCCGTCCAGGGTCTTGGGCGCGCCGTCCGCCAGCTTGATCGGAAAGTCGGTCTTCGAGGCGATGCCGTTGAAGTTGACGCCGAAGTTGCTCCAGACGCCGGGCAGGAAGGTCAGGTACTTGATGAGATTGACCTCGACGCCTTGCGTCGTGGCGGCCTCGTCGGCGTTGACGGCCGTGGTCAGCACGCCCGAAACCAGCGTCCCGCCGCCGACGTCGATGTCGGCCGTGCGGCCCAGCGAATAGATCTCGTTCCGGATCCGCTTGTGGAACAGGGCCAGCGAGGCCAGGCCCTTGCCCTCGTCCAGGTACCATTCCAGCGACAGGTCGAAATTGTCGGAGACCCGTGGCTTCAGATCCGGATTGCCGGTCGTCAGCTTAGGCAACGAGGCGTCCGCCAGATTCAGCGAGCCGCCCAGCAGGGCCATGTCGGTCAGCTTGGGCCGGCCGATCGTGCGGCTGTAGGCCGCGCGGATCTTCTTGTCGGGCGCGAGGTCGTAGATCGCCTGGGCCGACGGCATCCAGTGCGAATAGTCGCTGGCGGCGGTCACCGGGTCGTAGGTGGTCTTGCCGGCCTTGGTCGTGGCGCGGAAGCCGGTGGTCTCGACGTCGGTCGCCTCCAGGCGCAGGCCGCCCTGGACCGTCCAGCGGTCGGTCTTCCAGCGCGCCATGCCATAGGCGGCGTAGAGGTCCTCCTGGATCCAGAAGGCCTTGCTGAAGGCGCTGGCCGTGTCGACGGTCTTGGGTACGGTCGACAGATAGCGGTCCAGCATGCCGATCAGCTTACCCTGGTCGACGAAGACCATCTGGCCGGCGTCGCAGTTCAACGCGCAGATCCGCGTGGTCGAGGCCACATCGGCCAGGGTGTAGGGCATGCCGGTCTGATAGCTCTTGGCGTAGTTCTCGCCGTGCTGGCGCCGGATCGCGCCGCCGCCAAACGCCATGCCCAGGCCCGTGTCGCCGGCGTCCATGTTGTAGGCCGCCTTCAGCCGGCCCTCATAGTTGCGGGCGTCGGTCTTGTAGCGCTCGTCATAGTGCTGCGGGTTCGACGCGCCGGTCCCGCCGACATAGGCGGCCAGATTGTCGTAGGCGGTTTGGTTCACCGGGGTGAAGGCCACCTCGTCGTCGCTGACGTCATAGCGGAACGACAGGCCGTTCTGGCTGAAGTTGTCGCTGATCTGCGGATTGTTGTAGGTGGCCCGCGACGCGGCCAGTTTCAGGCCCAAGTTCCAGTCGCCGGCCTGGTAGTCGACGGCGCTCTGCAGGCCATAGACCTTGCGATCGAACAGCAGCTTGAACGAGCGGACGTTCTGGGCGACGTCGCCGGGCTGGCCAGAGCGCGGTGAGAACACGCCCGAGGTGGCGGTCTGGCCGCTGACCAGGGCGTTGGCGCCGATGCTGGCGATCATGTCGTTGCGCAGCGACTTCTCGTTCTGGCCGAAATAGTAGCCAGTCGTCCGTACACTGAGCTTCTCGCTGACCCGCCAGTCCAGGACGCTCATCAGCGAGCGCCGCTCGCGGGTGTTGTCGTAGGCGTACCAGCGCCGCTCGACCGGGGCCGGGCCCGCGCCGACATAGGGCTGGCCGGTGTTCTTGCCGCTGGCGTCGAACCAATAGGCCGAGCTGCCGCGCTCCAGCTGCGGGATCCACATCTCGCGCCGCCAGTACGAGGCGCTCAGCGTCAGGCCGAACTGGTCGTCCGCGCCGAAGCGGCGGGTGACGAAGGCCTCGGCCTGAGCGACCGGGCGCTCGCCGCCCTTCGACTTGTCCTGAATCTGGTAGCCCAGCTTGGCCGAGAAGCGGGTCTGGTCCTTGCGAAAGTCGAAGGCGCCCGGAAGCCTGAAATTGATCGAGCCGCCGACGGAGTGGCCGTCCATGTCCGGCGTGCTGGTCTTGTAGACCTCCATGCGCGAGGCGATGTTGGACGGCAGGGTCTCCAGGTAGAACTGGCGGCCGCCGCCGTTGGTCTGGTTCTGGTTGTCCGGCGAGGCGATCTGCAGGCCGTCCAGGGTGGTGGTGATGTAGTGGGCGTTGAAGCCTCGGATGCTCGCGAAACGCGGCTCGCCCTGATAGTCGTAGACGCTGACGCCGGCGATCCGCTTCAGCGCGTCGCCGACGCTGAAGTCGGCCATCTGACCGATGTCATCAGCCGAGATCGCGTCCATCACCTGCACCGTGTCGCGCTTGGCGGCGATGGCGTTGCGGTCGGCCGCCCGCTGCCCGACGACGACGATCTCGTCGACCACGGCGGTCTGCCGGGCCTGGGCGACACCGCCCAGCGCCCCAAGCGCGGCGCCCGCGCAGAGCATGGATTTGAAGACGATAGACATGTGAGCGCCCCTTGATGCCTCTGACACCAATTAAGTAACAGTCTGTTATTTAATATTTGTGACGGTCGGGGGGAGAGGAGCCAGTCGCGCCCCGCGGGCTAGAAGAAATGATCGCCGAAAGCCAAGGCCGCCGCGCCGAGCGCCGTGGCGTCGCCCTCCACCCGCGACCGCAGCAGCGGCGGGAAAGCCCGGTCGAGGTCGCGCACGGGCGCGGTATAGAACGCCGAGCGCGCGATCAGGGCGTCGGCCAAGGCCGGGGTCAGGCGGCCGCCCAGCACGATCGCCTCGGGATCGACGATGGCGGCGATGGCCGAGAGGATGGCCTCGAACTGCGCCCGCGCCCGCTCGGCCCATCTGTCGATGATCGGGTCGCCGTCCGGCAGCCCCGCCAGCATGGCCTCGATCGAGTCGAAGCGCCGGCCGTCCGCCTCCAGCAGGGTCCGCAGCAGCTGCAGGGTCGGCCGGTCCTCTCGGCGTTCGGGCGGCAAGACGCCGGTGAACTCGCCGGCGTTGCCGTTGCGGCCTCGCCACAGCCTCCCGTCCAAGACCACCCCGCCCCCCAGGCCGCGGCCGACATAGAGATAGGCGAAGCTGGAGAGCGCCTTGCCGAGACCGTACAGCGCCTCCCCCATCGCCGCGGCGTTGCCGTCGTTGTCGATCCACACGGGCAGGCCGAAACGGGCGCTGAACTCGGCGTCCAGGTCGGCCAGGGCCCACTGCTCCATGACCAGCGGCGTGTTGATCTGCCGCCGCTGCCCCGTGAAGAACCCCGAGACGGCGACGCCCACGCCGAACAACCGGTCGCGATCGATGAGCGCCTCACCCGCCATCTCGTCGAAGCTGTCCGCCAGCCGCGCGATCGCCGCGTCCTTGTCGAAGGCGTCGAAAGGCTCACGCCGCTGGGCCCGCACCCGGCCTTGCAGGTCGATCAGCACGACCGAAAGCGCATCCTCGGCGATCGAAACCCCGTAGGCGAACGCCGCATCGGGGGCCAAGCTCAGCGGCAGGCTGGGCTGTCCCCGCCCGGCGATCACCCGCTCGCCCTCGACGACCAGCCCCTCCTCGATCAGGTCGCCGATCAGGCGGGTGACGGAAAGCGGCGCCAAGCCCGTCCGTCGCGCCAGGTCGGCGCGCGAAAGCGGACCGAAGTCGCGGACCAGGGTCAGCAGGCGACGCTCGTTGTCCGTACGGCCGGTCCGGCCGGCGGTCGTCGAAAAGGGTCGTTGGGGCATGCTGCGAATCCGGCCAGCCGCGAGCGTCTCCGTGCGATAAGGTCATCACGGCCGTCCGCCAAGCGGCCGTCGCAAGAAGGCGTCACATCCGGGGCGCGCCCAACGGGGAGATCCAGGCCCGCCGCGCCGAGGCCGAGCCCGGCCGCGGGTCGAACGTCGCCGCTAGCGCGGGCGAACCCTGTCGCGTCCGCCCGTCCTTTCGAGCTTGGCGAGCAACCGATTGTACGTCGATTGTCGTATCGGTCTTCCATCGCGCAGAGACCGCCAGGTCGTCTCGCTCACGCCCAGCACTTCCTGCAGCCAGACCTTGGTCACCGCCGGCAGCGCACGACGAAGGACCAGGACCTGCTCTTGATCAACAAGCACCATGTTCATGTGTCGGATTCCACGGATGAGTCTCTAGGTCATGCTGGCGGCCGACAGGCCGCCGTAGGGGGAACGTCAGGGCTTCAGAGTCGCGGCCTTGAGATCGGCGCCGCCCTTCAGGGCCAGGTCGTCGGAGGCCGCGCCGACCGCGACCTGGTAGCCGCCCTTGTCGATGATCCAGCGATTGGTCTTGACGTCGAACCGGCCCAGCAGGCGCGCATCGGCGGCAAGCGTGACGCGGCGGGTCTCGCTCGGCTTGAGATCAAGCTTGTCGAAGCCGATCAGCCGCTGCAGCGGCTTGCCTCCAGCCCCGGTCAGGTAGACCTGCGGCGCCGCCTTGCCGGCTCGCGGGCCGGTATTGGCCACGTCGAAGCTGACCGTCAGGGTGTCGCCCCCGGTGACCTTCAGGTTCGAGAAGGCGAACGTCGTGTAGGACAGGCCGTGGCCGAAGGCGAACAGCGGCTTGTCGCCGGTCTTGGCGAAGCGCCGGTAGCCGACATCGGCCCCCTCGACATAGTTGACGTCGAAGCGCGTCTTCTCCGGCGCGCCGAGACCCGGCAACCGCTCGCGCGGATATTGGGCCAGCGAAGCCGGGAAGGTCACGGGCAACCGGCCCGAGGCGTCGACTTCGCCAAACAACACGTCGGCGATGGCCTCGCCGCCCCGCGCGCCCGAATACCAGGCCTCGACAACGGCCCCGGCCTGCTTCAGCCAGGGCATGGCCACCGCGCCGCCGGTCTGCAGCACGACGACGGCCTTGGGATTGGCCGCCGTCACCGCCGCGATCAGGGCGTCCTGGCCGTCGGGCAGCGACAGATCGACGGCGTCCTCGCCCTCGCCCATCCACTGATTGCCGAACACCACCACCACGTCGGCGGCCTTCGCCGCGGCCACGGCCGAGGCGACATAGCGGCCGTCGTCGAAGGTCACCTTGGCTTGCGGCGCCAGCTTGCGGATCGCGGCCAGCGGCGAGGACGGGTGGAAGTACTGGCTGCGGAACTGGGCCATCATCCCCTCCCCGCCCAGGGGGATGATCGTCTTCGCGCCGCCGGGCGGCACGACCTGGGAGGAGCCGCCGCCTGACAAAACACCGGCGTCGGCGTGGCCGCCGATCACGGCGATCGACCGGGCGGTCCTGGCCAGCGGCAGCAGGCCTGCGGTGTTCTTCAGCAGCACGACGCCTTCGCGCGCGGCCTCGAGGCTGACCGCGCCATTGGCGGCGTAGTCGATCTCGGACCTGGCGGCGGGGCGATCGAAGAGGCCGGCGGCGAACATCGAGCGCAAGATCCGGCGGCTCATGTCCGAAAGACGCGCGGCCGGGACCTCGCCCTTCTCGACGGCGGCCTTCAGCGGCTCGCCGAACCAGGTGGTCCCGTCCAGCTGCTCGCCGGACTGCTGGTCCAGGCCCTTGAGGGCGTAGTCGGTGGCGTGGACCGCGCCCCAGTCGGACATCACCCAGCCCTTGTAGCCCCAGTCGCGCTTGAGCACGGTGTTGAGCAGGTGGTCGTTGCCGCAGCTGTAGTCGCCATTGACCAGGTTGTAGGCGCACATCACCGAGCCGGGCTGGCCCCTTTCAATGGCGATCTCGAACGCCAGGAGGTCGCTCTCGCGGTGGGCGCCCTCCTCGATCACCGAATTGGCGGTCATCCGACCGGTCTCTTGACCGTTCAGCGAGAAGTGCTTGATCGTCGATATGACGCCCTGGTCCTGGACGCCCTTGATCGCCGAGCCCGCCAGAGAGCCGGCGAGCCAGGGATCCTCGCCCAGATATTCGAAATTCCGGCCGTTGCGGGGATCGCGCGCCAGGTTGACGCCCCCGGCCAGTTGCACATTGAACCCCTTGGCGCGGGCCTCGCGGCCGACCATCGCGCCGCCTTCATAGATCAGGCGGGTATTGAAGGTGGCCGCCTGCGCCAGGCCTGACGGCAGGGCGGTCGCGCCGTCGCCTGGCCGCACGTTCAAGGGATTGGTCACGCCCAGGCTGGCGTCGCTCTCCTGCAGGGCCGGAACACCCAGACGCGGCACGCCGGGGAAATAGCCGGCCGATCCGATCGCGCCTTGCGGAACCTTGAAGCCCAGGACCGGCATGGCCATCGGCCCGTGCAGCAAGCTGATCCGCTCATCCACGGTCAGCGCCTTGTCGAGCAGCGCGGCGCGCGCGTCCGGCGAGAGCTTGGCGTCGGCCCATGGGCGTTCGGCGGGCGCGGCGGCTTGGGCGGCCACGGCGAACGTGAGGACGGCGAGGCTAGAAGCGAGTGACATGAGATTCCTTGGCTTCCCCCGGCCCTCATGACGAGGACCCTGCGATTCACCGTTTCTGCGCCGGCGAGGGCCAAGGCTTAGCTCGATACGAAAACGTTTTCTATAATAATCGAAATTGGTCAGGCCTCTTTTTCGCGGACCGATGCGTGGCGCTTCGCGGGAGGGTCTCAGGAGGGCGGTGGCGCGACCGATTGACGAGAGATCAAGCGATAGTCCAGCTGTCGCTCCTTGATCCGCGCCCGAAACCTCTTGTCGCCAAACCCGGCGATCAGCATGTCCACCGCGGCCTCGGCCATCTCGGCGATGGGCTGGTGAACGGTGGTGAGCGGCGGCCAGGATGTCTGCGCGGCCATGGAGTTGTCGAAGCCGACGACCGAGATGCGCTCCGGCACCCCTACCCCATGCTTGGCCAAGGCGGCGAGCGCGCCGATGGCCATCTCATCATTGCCGGCGAAGATGGCCGTGGGGCGCGGGTCCAGGGCCAAGAGGGCTTCGGCGGCCCTGAAGCCCGAGCCGCTAAAGAAGTCGCCGTTGGCGATCCAATCGCCGGGAACCGTCGCGCCGCGGTCCCGCATGGCGGCCAGATAGCCCGCGCGCCGGCGGACCGCGGCGCGATGGTCGGCGGGACCGCCTATGAAGGCGATGCGGCGATGCCCCATGTCCCACAGGCGCAGGGTCTGCTCCCGGGCGGCCTCCTGATCGTCCATCCAGACGTAGGGCGCGCGGTCGACATCGCTGTTCGGCGCCAGGCGGACGTAGGGGATATTCGCATCCTCGACCGCGGCCAGCAGCCCGAGGTCGTCACAGAGCGGCGGGGTCAGGACGAGGCCGTCGAAGGCGGCGTCCCGCAGGATCGCGCCCAGGGCTTCGGGCGGAATGACGCCTTGCGGGGTCTCGATCTGCTCGACGACCAGGTGGTAGCCGGCGCGGCGGCAGGCGGTCATCGCGCCAAGCTGAACCTCCCCGACATAGTGGTAGCCGCCCAGGCGCAGGAACATGACGCCGATCAGATAGCTGCGACGCCCCGACAGGGCGCGCGCGGAGACGTTTGGCCGGTAGCCGAGGCGCTCGACGATTTCGAGGACCCGGGTGCGGACTTCGGGCCCGGCCCCCTCTCCCCGATTGAGAACGCGGGAGACCGTCGCGATCGACACACCCGCTTCGCGCGCGATGTCGATGATCGTGACACTCTTGTCGTTGCTTTTCCCCATCGCCCAACCTCTAGCAGGAATCGCCGCCCGGACGAGCCCCGGCCTTGCTCCGGCGAACGCTCGCGACGACAAAAAAGCGGCGCGCCCTAAGGCGCGCCGCTGGTCGCCGAAGCGACGAGGGTCCCAGGGAAAGGGAGGAGGAACCCGAGAGAACGCGGCGCGATCGGCCGCGCCAATATTCCGACTAGAAGCCCATCCGCGCGCGGATGCCGACATAGCGCTTGGAGTTTCGCGGCAGCAGTTGAGCGACCGCGCCGGCGTTGGACGAGCCGGTATAGCCGAGCGAGCTGGCGTAGTGCTGGTCGAACATATTGTTGACGAACAACGCCACGCGGTAGTTGTCCTCGTCACGACCCGCGACGCCAAGGCTGGCGTTGACCACGCCGTAGGCTTTCTGGCGCGAGATCGGCGTGCCGAGCAGGTCGAGCATGACGGCGCTCTGGTGCGTGTACTCGGCCGTCACGAAGCCGTCGAAGGGCAGGTTCGGCAACGCGACATCGTAGGCGCCCGCCAGCGAGTACTTGAACTTCGGCGAGTTGGCCAACGGCTTGCCCGACAGGTCCTGGAAGTTCTGAGTCCCGACCCGGCGGCACCCCTCGGCGACCGTCTGGTTGGTGTAGCAAGGCGCGTTCGTGAATTCGCGGATCGTCGCGTCGGTATAGGCGGCGGTGGCGTCGATGCGCAGGGCGCGCACCGGCTTGGCCGAGACCTCGACCTCGACACCCTTGCTCCGCAGCGACCCCACATTGCTCAGTTGCGGGACGATGGTGCCGTCCGGCTGGGTGACGCCGCCCTGGGCCTGGAAGTCGGTGAAGTCGGTCAGGAAGCCCGTGACATTGAGCTGGACACGGTTTTCCAGGATCCGGCTCTTCAAGCCCAGTTCATAGGCCTTGCTCGTCTCGGGACGCACCGGCGTGGCCGCCCGCCCGGGATTGAAGCCCGTGCTGATGTCGAAACCCTGGCCCTTGTAGCCGGTCGACAACGAGGCATAGGCCATGACGTGTTCGGCCAGGTCCTGGCGCAGCGCGACCTTGTAAGTGACGTGATCGTCCTTGGCCTTGCCAGAGCAGACCGACAGGCACGAGGCGTTGTTGGCCGGCGGGTTCGCCGTCGGCGTGGTGTTGACGAAGGTCGCGTCGATGGACTCGTGGTTGAAGCGCACGCCGCCGTCCAGATGGGTCTTCTCGCCGACGTGGTAGGTCAGCTGGGTGAAGGCGGCCATGGTCTTGGTGCCGGCGGTCGCCGCCCAGGCCGTCGCGGCGTTCGGGCCGCGCGCATAGGAGCGGTTGGAGTCGCCGTCGGCGTAGAACAGGGCGAACAGGTAGTCGAGCTTGCGCGCGCCGCTCGAAACCAGCCGCAGTTCCTGCGTGAAATTCGTCGAGTGGAACGGGCCGCCGGCCGTCGAGCCCTTGGGCAGGATGCTCGTCGGATCGGCCGCGTTCAGCAGCGTCGGGGAACCGAGCGTGTCCAGGTCCTCGAGGAAGCGAAAGCGCCAGTCCTGGTAGCTGGTGATCGACACCAGGTTGGCGCCGCCCAGGTCGAGGCTGGCGCGGCCGTTCAGCATGGTCTGCTTGCTGGTGTTCTTCGGCTCGGTGTCGAGACGGATCTTATAGTTGTCGTCCCCGGGCGTCAGGCCCGCGGTCGACAGGGCCAGCGGCGCGCCAAAGGCGCTGGCGCCCGGATTGACGCTGCGGAACGTGCGGACCTGGCCATCGGTCTTGGTGTTGGTGTGCGAGGCCGTCAGACTGATGTTGAGCGCTTCGGTCGGATCCAGTTCAAGCCGCCCGCGAACACCGTAGGACCGGTCGCCGTTCAGCTTGTGACCGGTGTTGAGGTTGCGGATATAGCCGTCGCGATCACCGTAGAAGGCGTTGAGGCGGAAGCCGGCCTTGTCGGAGATCGGGCCCGAGACCATCCCTTCGACGCGCTTTTCGCCATCGCTGGTCAGCGTGCCGCCGACGGAGCCCGTCAGGGTCTTTGTCGGCTTCTGGGTCACGATGTTGATAACCCCGGCGGCGGCGTTCTTGCCAAACAGCGTGCCTTGCGGACCGCGCAGGATTTCCAGGCGGGCGATGTCGTTGAGACCGGAGAAGGCCTGGGCCTGCTGCAGCAAGGCGACGTCATCGACCACGACCGCGACGCTGGGTTCGATGCCGATGCTGAACGAGAACGTGCCGATCCCGCGCAGATTGATGCTGTTGCCGGTGGCGTTGGTGTTCTCCGTGACCGTCAAGCTGGGCGAGACGCGGACCACATCCGTGACCTGGACAACGTTGCGCGCTTCCAGTTGCTCGCTGCTGACGGCGCTGACGGCGGCGGGCACGTCCTGCAGGTTCTGTTCGCGCTTTTGCGCGGTGACGACGATCTCGTCGAGCGCCACGGCCTGGTTGGCCGGCTGCGGCGCGGTCTGCGCCCAAGCCTGACCGGAAGCCGCGATCATGGCGGCGCTCGCCATCCAAAGAAGACGCCTGTTCATTTCCCCTCCTGTTATTTTAGCGAACGGTCTGTCCGGTCGCGCTTAATCTGTCTTACCAATTTTTGGATTTAGGGTCGGGGCGTCAACCTCTTTTTGCCTGACAACCTGAGCGATCCAGGCCACAATCGACTAGCGCGTCACCCGGCCGACAGCCTGGACGCGCAAATACAGGCCGATGATGACTTGGGAGACACCGAATGGCGGCGCGCGCAAAGGGGGACGTGGAGAAGGCGAACCCCGCCGGCGACACCACCGCGAGCGGAGACCGCATCTACCAGAGATTGGCTCGGCATGTGTTCGACGACCTGATCGCGGGGCGTTACGAGATCGGCAGCCGCCTGCCCGCCGAGCGCGAGCTTTGCGCCGAGTACGGCGCCAGCCGGCCCGCGGTGCGCGAGGCGCTGATCGCGCTCGAGGTGCAAGGCTATATCGATATTCGCGTGGGCTCGGGCGCCTATGTTCGCCGACTGCCGGGCCGCGAAGACCACCCCGGCTTCGCCATCACCGCCTTCGAACTGACGGAGACGCGACTGGCGTTCGAAGGCGAGGCCGCCGCGCTGGCGGCCAACCATATCAACGACGACGAGATCGCCCGGCTTGAAATGCTGCTGGATGAAATGGCCGTCGAAAACCTTCGCCCCAAGGTGACGGAGGATGCCGACCGGGCGTTCCACATGACCATCGCCCAGGCGACGCGCAACGCCGGGATCGTGCTGATGATCGAGGAGCTGTGGCGCCTGCGCTCGACGTCGCCGGCTTGCGCGCTGCTTCACAACAAGGCCCGCAGCGCCAAGATCCGCCCCGTCGTGGCCGAGCACCGTCGCATCGTCGAGGCGCTCAAGGCCCGGGATCCGCAAGCCGCCCGCGCCGCCATGCGCGCCCACCTCGCCGCCGTGATGGATCACCTGCTCTTCACGACCGAAGAGCTGGCGCTGGAGGAAGCGCGCCGGACGGCCGCGGGCGTGCGCGCGCGCTTCTCCACCGCCCTGCCCACAAAATCTGACTGACCAATTTTTCAAATTGATCTGGCAGATTTGATTTAAGGCGCTAAGCTCGCTCCAACGCAACCATCAGGTGGCGACTGGGAGGGATGCCGATGAGACGATTGCTGCTGGCCACGGCGATGATGAGCCTCATCGCCCCGGCGATCGTACGGGCCGAGTCGCCGGCCGCCCCGGTGCGGGCCGAGACCGCCCTGGCCGAGAACTGGCGCTTTCGCCAGGACGACACCCTGAGCGGCGCCGAGAACCCCGCCTTCGACGACCGGGACTGGCAGCGGGTCGCCGTGCCGCACACCTGGAACCGGGTCGGCCTCTACCTGCCCGGTCCGGTCGAGCGCACGCACAAGGCCGAGACCGTCAACAAGACCCAGGGCGTAGGCTGGTACCGGCTGGCGTTCGCCGCGCCCAGGCTGGAGGGCCGCCGCGCCTACCTGCAGTTCGACGCCGCCAGCCGCGCCGCCAAGGTCTGGCTGAACGGGGTCTATCTGGGCGAACACCAGGGCGGCTTTTCGCGCTTCCGCCTCGACGCCACGGACGCCCTGCGAGGCGAAGGTCAGAACCTGCTGGTCGTGCGCACCGACAACAGCAAACCCGCGCCCGGTTCTTCCACGGCCGACAATCTGCCCCTGACCGGCGACTTCTTCGTGCATGGCGGCCTCTACCGCCCTGTCAGCCTCGTGCTCACCAACGCCGCCCATTTCGACATGCTCGATTTCGGCGGCGCCGGCGTCTACGCGAACACCGCCACGCTTTCGCCCGCCAGGGCCGAGATCCAGGTTCGCGGCAAACTCCGCAACGAGATGGCCGGAGCCCTGGCCGCCCGCATGGTGAGCAAGCTCTACGACGCCTCGGGGCGTGTGGCCGCTCAAGCCAGCACGACCGCGGCCCTCCCCGCCAAGGGCGCCCAGGAGGCGACCGTCACCCTGTCGCTGGTCAATCCGCATCTGTGGAACGGCGTGGCCGACCCGTATCTCTACCGCCTGGAGACCGATCTGGTCGCCGCCGACGGCCGGGTGCTCGATCGGGTCTCGACGCCGTTCGGGGTGCGCCAGATGGCGGTCGATCCCGATCGGGGCTTTCTGCTGAATGGAAAGCCCTATCGCCTGCACGGCGTCGGCTACCACCAGGACCGCGAGGGCAAGGGCTGGGCGACCAGCCCCGCCGATGTCGAGGACGACATGGCGACCCTGCGCGAGATGGGCGCCAACACCCTTCGCCTGACCCATTACCAGCACGGCCAGGTCATCCATGACCTGGCGGACAAGTATGGCTTCGTGCTTTGGGACGAGATCCCGCTGGTCTCGGCCTGGACCCTCGGCGGCGCGCTCGAGCCGACCCCGGCCCTGATCGAGAACGCGCGCCAACAGCTCAAGGAATTGATCCGGCAGAACTACAATCACGCCTCGGTCGCCACCTGGGGCATCGCCAACGAGGTCGATTTCGGCAATTCGTTCCCGGCCTTCCTGACGGGGTACAAGGACGGCAAGGCGCCCGATCCGATGCCGTTGCTGAAGACGCTGAACGACCTGGCCCATCAGGAAGATCCGGGACGCCCCACGGCGCTGGCGACGTGCTGCGAAGGCCGGGTCTTCGCCGCCGGCGTGGATGTGCCGACCACGGCCGAGGCCGCCGACCTGGGCGGCGCCAACCGCTATTTCGGCTGGTATTTCGGCGCGCCGGGCGACCTTGGTCCGCACCTGGACGCCCTGCGCGCCAAGCGTCCGCGCCAGCCCCTGTCGGTGACGGAGTATGGCGCTGGCGGCGCGGTGACCCTCCACACCGACGATGTCCTGGGCGGCCCGATCGACTCCCGCGGCCGCACGCAGCCCGAGGAGTACGAGAGCTACATTCACGAGACCGCCTGGGCGGCCCTGTCGCAGCGTCCCTATCTTTGGGGCACATGGCTTTGGAACGCCTTCGACTTCGCCACCACGATCCGTCACGAGGGCGACGCCGACGACATCAACACCAAGGGCCTGGTCACCTACGACCGCAAGATCCGCAAGGACGCCTGGTACTTCTACAAGGCCAACTGGGCGACCACGCCGACGGTGCACATCAACGGCCGACGCTATGTCGACCGCGCCTATCCGGTCACCGATGTGCGGGTCTATTCGAACGGCGCGACCACCGAGCTGACGCTCAACGGCCGCTCTCTGGGGTCGCTGAGCGACTGTCCGCTACGGATCTGCGTCTGGCCGGGCGTGCGCCTGGCGCCCGGCGAGAACGTCCTGGTCGCCCGCGCCCGGTTCGGCGGCCGGCCCGTCGAGGATCGCATCACCTGGAAGCGCCCGGCCGACGCCGCGGCGTCGTTCCGCATCGACGCGGGCGCGATCGTCGGCGCGGGCAAGGCCACGGCCTTTGGCTCAGACGCCTTCTTCAAGGGCGGCGAGGCTCTGTCGGCCAATACCCCGGCCGACTACGGACGTCCCGCCGCGCGGGCCCAGATCAGCGGAACCGACGAGATGGACGTGGCCGCCAGCTATCGCCAGGGCCGCTTCGCCTATGCGGTCCCTGTCGCGCCCGGCCGCTATCGCGTGAACCTTACCTTCGTCGAGCCCAAGCTGGCGAGCGACGAGCGGCGCTTCGACGTCGTCGCCAACGGCGCGCGGATGCTGGGCGACCTTGATGTTTCGGCGCAGGCCGGCGGTCCGCTCAAGGCGCTGATCAAGACGTTCGAGACCGGCGCCGGCGACCAGGGCCTGACGCTGGAGTTCAACCCCACCAAGGGCGAGGCGGTCGTCTCCGCGATCGAGATCACGCCCCTCCCCGCCGCCAAGCCATAGGAACCCAAGACGTGTTGATGACGCAGACCATGCGCTGGTTCGGGCCCGCGGATCCGGTTTCGCTCGCCGGTATCCGGCAAGCCGGCGCCACAGAGGTGGTCACCGCCCTGCACGAGATCCCCAACGGCGCGGTCTGGCCCCGCGCCCTGATCGCCGAACGCCGCGCCATGATCGAGGCCGCCGGGCTGGGCTGGACGGTGGTCGAGAGCCTGCCGGTGCATGAGGACCTGAAGACCGGCGGCCCCAGGTGGGACGAACTCGTCGAAAACTACCGCCAGAGCCTGATGAACCTGGCGGCCGAGGGCGTGAAGGTCGTCACCTACAACTTCATGCCGCTGCTGGACTGGACGCGCACGGACCTGGCCTGGCGCCTGCCCGACGGCGCCCTGGCCCTGCGCTTCGAACTGGACGCCCTCGCGGCCTTCGACCTGTTCATCCTGCGCCGGCCCGACGCCGAGCGCGACTACGACGTCGGCACGCTGGAGCGCGCGGCGGTCCACTACGTCTCGCTGTCCCGCGACGAGCGCGAGCGCCTGGAGCGGACGATCATCGCCGGCCTGCCCGGCGCCGAGGAGACCTTCACCGCCGGGGCGTTCCTGCAGGCGATCCAGCGCTATGACGGCGTCGACGCCGAGCAGGCGCGCGCCAATCACATCGCCTTCCTCAAGGCCGTCTGCCCCACCGCCGACGCCCTGGGCCTGCGGCTGGCGGTCCACCCGGACGATCCGCCCTTCCCGATCTTCGGCCTGCCGCGCGTCGTCAGCACCGAGGCCGACTTCGACGCGCTGATCGCGGCGGTTCCCAATCCGTCCAATGGCGTCTGCTTCTGTGTCGGTTCGCTGGGTGTCCGCCCCGACAACGACCTGCCGGGCATGATCAAGCGCCTGGGCTCGCGCATCGCCTTCCTGCACCTGCGCTCGATCCAACGCGAGGCCCATGGCGCCTTCCACGAGGCCGCGCACCTGGAAGGTGACGCCGAGATGGCCAAGGTCATCACGGCCGTCCATCACGTCTCGACCCGAGAGCGGCGTTCGATCCCGATGCGCCCCGACCATGGTCACCAGATGATCGACGACCTGAACAGGACCACCAATCCCGGCTACTCCCTCATCGGCCGCCTGAGGGGACTGGCCGAACTTCGGGGCATGGAGCGCGGCATCGCCCATGCGCTGGATGGCTAGTCTGCCGTAGCCGCCGTTGGCTTGCCTCGCGGAACTGAGCGTTCACCGAGGCGAAGTCGAGTCGCCCTTGAAAAGAACGTCACCCGTCGCCGGCAGACCCATCACGGCGGCCAGGGTCGGGGCGATGCTCTCCATGCGGATGGTCCCCAGGTTGCGCCCCTTGGGAACGGCCCCGCCCTGGATGAAGAACGCCGAGCGCATTTCCGGATAGTCGGCGGGATAGCCATGCATGCCGCGATACCGGCTTGGCGAAACCCGAGGCGCGGCCGGATCGCGGCCCATTTCGAAGCCGATCTCGAAGCCGACCCGAAACGCCGGCGCATGGCCCGCGGCATAGGCCGGCGTCTTGGTCAGGTCCGCCACGTCGCGAATATGAAACGACGGCTCCTTCTCAAGATCGCTCAGGAAGGCGCGAACCTTCTGCTGAAGGTCAGGGTCGCCCGGACGCGCGAGATACACCGAAGCGGTGGCCCCGCCCCAAGGCATGGCCTCCCAGGATTCGAACTGGGACTTGTCCCGGTTGAGCCGCGCGAGCCCCGCGTCGGCGAAGGCCTGCAGCAGGTTCACGTCGTCGTGCAGCGGCGCGAAGCCGTGATCGGACACGACGGCCACGACGGCCGCCGGGTCGGCGGCTCTCGCCGCCTCCGCCAGCGCGCCCACGACCTGGTCGACATTCCGCAAGGCCGCCTTGGCCTCCGGGCTGTCCGGACCGGACAGATGCTGCGCGTGATCGAAGGCCGAGAAGTTGATCAGCAGCAGTCGCGGATGACGCGACTTCAGGATCTCGGCGGCGAAGCGACCCGCGACGCGATCGGAATCCGGCGTGTGCATGATCGCCTGCGCGAGCTTCGCGCCGGTCTTTTTTTCCAGTTCGTCGACCAGTCCGGGCGTCGACAGCGCGCGGATCAGCTTGACGTCCTCCAGGGTCTGGTCGCGCCAGTACAGGGGGATGTTGAAATCGATGTCGGCGGCGCCGACCGTCACGGGCCAGTTGACGCTGGCGACGGTTCCGCCGTGCTGCTTGACCCGGGTCCACAGCGTCGGCGTCCGGATGTCCTGCGCGTACCAGTAGTACTGATTGGCCTTCGGATGCAGAGGGTCGAACACCAGGTTGTCGACGACGCCATGCTCCTCCGGCGCGACGCCGGTGACCAGGGACACATGGTTGGGCAGGGTCAGGGTCGGCGTTTCGTTTCGAACCGACTCCGCATAGCTGCCCTCCCGCAGAAAGCCGCGAAGGTTGGGCAGGTCGGGGTCGCCGGTCTTCAGACCGGTGATCTCGCTTGGGCGCATGCCGTCGATCGAGATGACCACCAGTGAACTGGCTCTGGCGGTTGAGCCGGATGCAACCATCAGCGCGGCGATCAGGGCCGCGAACCGGATCAGCGAACGCATTCGATTTCCCTCGTTCTCAAGCGATTGCGGGATACATAAATTCAATATGTAACATCTCCATGATTATATATATTGATTTCAAGGACGGTTGGCGTCGGACGCCCCGACCGGCATGATCGGCCCGCGCCAAGCGCCACGAGTCCTCGGCGTCCGGGGAGGATCCATCAGGCGAGCGCGCGCATCGGAGTTTTGGATGGAACAGAAGAAAGACGGCAAGCGCGGCTTGGGCGCGCTGAGTCTGCAGGTCCTGCGGACCTTTGTGACCGTCGCCGAAACGGGCAGCTTTTCCAACGCGGCCAAACAGCTGGAGATCGCCCAGCCCACGGTTTCGTTTCAGATCGCCAGCGTGGAGGAAATGCTGGGGGCGACCCTGTTCCACAGGCGGCCCAAGCCCGAACTGACCTCGGTGGGCCGCGACGTCTATACACGCGTGCGGATCATCCTTAGCCGCGTGAACGAACTGGAGGCCAGTCTGGACCAGTTCAAGCAGCTCGAGCTGGGCCAGATCCGGATCGGCATCAGCGCGCCCCGGTGCGCCCTGTCGCTGATCGGCATGTTCATGCGCGATCACCCCGGCGTCGATGTCCACACCATCGCCGGCAACTCGGACGATCTGCTGCGCCTGCTGGAGCAGAACCGCATCGATATCGCGATCGCCGGCCTGCCGCAGGCGGTCACCGATTTCAACTGCCGCCTGATCGAGGCCATCCACCTGTGCGCCTGGCTGCCAGCCGGCGACGCGCTGGCGGGGCGCTCGGCGATCGATCTCGAGACCTTGGCGACGCTGCCCCTGGTCATGCGCGAGCAGGGGTCGATCACGCGGCGGATCTTCGAGAGCGCCTGCGCGGAAAAGGGACTGACGCCAGACGTCCGCCTGACCATTCATAGCCGCGAAAGCGTTCGCGAAGCGGTCGCGGCCGGCGTCGGCGCCGGCATCGTCTTCAATTCGGAAGCCAATTTCGACTCCCGGGTGAGCTTCATTCCGATCGAGCCGCAACTCGTCGCGGGCACCTATCTGATCTATCCGGAAACGCTGTGCGATCTGCCCGCCGTTCGCGCCTTTGTCGAACTGGTGGAACGCAAGCAGCCCGCCGCGCCGTCGCTGCTGACCGCTTCGCAAGCCGTGCGCGCCGAGCCCGTCGGGGACTCAATCGTCTGAAAGCAGGCGTTCGACGATCGGCGTGGCGCGTCGCCCCATCAGCTGTTGTCCGGCGGCGGACGGATGCAGGCCGTCGATGAGCAGGCCGGCCTCCTGATCGCCCAGCAGCAGACGCCCGTCGCGGTAGTGCAGCCGCCGGTCGCCCTGCGCTCGGCGACGGTCGACCAGGCCTTCAAGCAGGCGGCGCGCCGAGGCGGCGGTCAGCGCGCCCTCGGCCAGGCTGGCCGGACGCGGCGGCGGCGCCACGCCCTCGGCCGTACGCCGCGCGGGCCCTGGGTGGGTTTCGAAGACGCCCGAGTGGATCGGCGAGATCACCATGATCGGGACATCCGGCCGCTCGCGGCGAATGATGTCGAGAAAGGTGTGAACCGCGGGAATGAAGGCTCGCTCGCGCATGGCGTCGGTCGTGATGACGTTGACGCCGATCTCCAGGGTCAGGATGTCGGCGTCGCTCCGCGCCATCGCCCGGGCGACGAAGCCCTCGAGCAGGCAGTTGCCGCTATAGCCCAGCGAGGTGAGGTCCAGATCCAGCCCCCGCGCCGCCACGGCGGGCCAGCAATCGCTGGGGCCCTCGGCCTCCTTGCCGTGGCTGATCGAACTGCCGTAGTGCAGCCATCGCCGCTGGGCGCCGGGCGGCGGCGCGACCAGGGCGTCCGCGTCCACCCGCAGGGCCTTGAGGGTGATCGCCGCGTTCTGGGGCAGCCACAGTTCGAGCCGCTTCAGGCCTGGCGGCAGAGGGGCGAAGCGAAGGCGCGTGGTCGGCCCCGCCTGCCGCGTCACCTCGGGCGGAAACCGCCCGAAGTCGACCAGCAGGGTTGGCCCGTCGGCCGCGACGCGGCGCTCGAACAGGCGATCATCGACAAACAGGTCGAACGCGACCGGCCGTCGCGCGCCGCCGACATAGCGGAGTCCGGTCGCTTCCGCGTCCAGTTCCAGCGCCCGCGTGTCGCTGTCCAGCCGCAGCCGCATCCCGGCGGCCATGCTCGCCGTCAGCACCAGCTGGGGGTCAGGGTCCCTCCCCTCCGCGGTGGCGGGAAGTCGCGACAGGCTAAGACCGTCCGTCGACCGCGCCCAGGTCACGGCGCCGCGAACGAGGTCATCGGTCAGATCCAGGGTTCGCAAGGCGTGCGGCTTCCAGAACAGGGGGGCGGCGAGAGCGGAATGTCTGGCGAACGGGCCACCGCCCCGGCGGAGCGATGGCCGTATCTCAGATCAATAGCGCAGCTTGAAGGTCGCGCCATAGGACCGCGGTTCGCGGAAGAAGCGGATCTGGTCGCCATAGGCGCCGTTCTGCGAATAGACCTGGTTCAGGCGGTCGGTGACGTTGTTGCTGAACACGGTCAGGGACCAGCGCTCGTCCAGGGCCGCCACGCCGATCTTGGCGTCGAAGGAATAGTGGCGGGGAATATATTCCCGAACCGCGTTGACCACGTTGGCGTACGAGAACGTCTCCATCGCATAGCCGCCGCCGACAAAGGCTTTCAGCGCCGGCGTGATCGGCCGCTCATAGTTGCCAGCCAGATAGAGCTTGTAGTCCGGCGCATAGGGCAACCGGTTGCCGGTGCAGTTCGTGTTGAGCCCGTTGCAGTTCAAGAAATCGGTGAACCGCGCGCGAGTATAGGCGAAATTGGCGGTCAGGCTGAGCCCTTGCAGGGGGATCGCCTCCACCTCGGCCTCGACGCCCTTCGACCGCGCCTTGCCGGCGTTGGCCAGGCGCGCGACCGACGACCCGTTCACGGTTGGCGTCCATTGCGACACCTGGAAGCCGGTGAAATCCTCCCAGAAGCCGGTCGCGTTGAAGCGCAGGCGCCGCGCGAACCACTCGGACTTGAGCCCGATCTCGTAGTTGGTGGAGGATTCGTCGCCGAGCCGCAGGCCGGCGTTGAACACGGCCTGGGTGATCACGCCCGTGTTCCAGCCGCCCGCCTTGAAGCCCTTGGACACGCTGGCGAACAGGGTGGCGTCCTCCGTCGGATGGTAGCTGATCGAGACCTTGGGCGTGAACGCCCGGAAGGTCTGCCTGTCGGTCTGGTCGGAGAACTGAGCGAAGGAGGCGTAGGCCAGGTTGGCCGCATTGGTCGGGTCGGCGCGCAGCGGATCGTTTTCCGAGAAGTGCTCGAGCGTCTTGCGGATCACCGAATAGCGGGCGCCCGCGCCGATCTCCACGTCAGGGGTCGGCCGGTAGAGCAGCGAGCCGTAGGCCGCGTAGGATTGGTCCGACACCGTCGCGGGCGCGTGGATGACGGTGTTGTTGTACAGCCGCAGCGGCGAAGCGGCCACCGCGGCGGGAATGGCGGCCTCGGGGACGCCTCGGCTCCAGAAGGTCAGGGCCGCGAACTCCGAGCCCAGATAGTAGCGGGTCTCGGCGCCGTTCTCGCCGTCCTGGTAATACAGCCCGGCGATGAAGCTGAGCGGCTGGGCGGCGTCGCTCGACAGGCGCAGTTCCTGGCTGAACTGGCGCGAGGTCTGGTTGAGGTCGTAGACGCGCCCCGGGACCGGCAGGTCGGTGGCGTCGGAAATCTGCTGGAAGCGCTCGGTCTGATAGGCGCTGATCGAGGTCAGCTTGAGCCCCTCGCTCAGGCGCCAGTCGACGGAGCCGATGAAGAACTGCGACCGGCCCGTCTCGCCCTGGTCGTTGCTGTTGGCGATCTGGAGGTCGCCGGGCAGCGGCAGGCCGCTGAACTTCGGATAGAGCTTCTGGAAGCTCGCCCATTGCGCGGGCGACCAGACGCCGATGGTCCAGATGGACTTGTTGTCGTCCCACAGGCCCGAATACTGCAGATTGATCTCGACATCCGCGTTCGGCTGATAGCGCAGCTGGGCGCGCAGCGAGCGCCGATCCACCCCGCCGTAGGACCGGTCGAGGTAGATGTTGTCGATGAAGCCGTCCGACGTCTCGCTGGTGGCGGTCACAGCCAGAGCCAGCTTGTCCTTGATAAGCGGCAGGTTCACGCGCGCCCCGAAGCGTCGGTGGCTGAAGCTGCCGAACTCGCCGACGACCTCGCCGCCCAGATCGCCCAAGTCGGGCTTTCGGGTGATGAAGCTGATGGCCCCGGCGTCGGTGTTCATGCCGAAGGTCGTGCCTTGGGGACCTCGAAGGAATTCAACCCGCTCCATGCCCAGCAGGGTCTGGTTGTCGGCGTAGGAACGCTTGATGTAGACGCCGTCCAGATAGGCGCCCACGCGCGCGTCGTAGCCCGGCGTGCTGGCGTAGTCGACGACGCCGCGCATGCCGATCTGGCCGACGGTCTTGGCCCGGTTGACGGCGAAGGTGACACCGGGCGCCGCGCGCTCCAGATTGTCGAGGCTGACCGCGTTCAGCTGGTCGATCCGCTTGGCCGTGAAGGCCAGGATCGAGACCGGAACCGATTGCAGCTTCTCCTCGCGCCGCTGCGCCGTGACGACGATTTCCTCGATGGCTTGCGAAGCCTTCGCCGGCTCCGCGGAGTCGTCGCGGGTCTCGGCGAGCGCCGGGCTGGCGGCCGCGGCGAGCGCGGTCGCGATGGCGATGAGCGATGGTCCAAACCTGTTCATGGGGCCCCCAGGATTTGCCTGACACGCATGGGCGTGTCGGTTGATCGGATTTCTTGATGAGTAGATATTCATAAATCCATGAAACTAATGTGATGGCCCGCGGCGTCGGTGCTGCCCCGACGCGAAAACCCCGATGTACGCTGACGAAGCGGCCCTGGTTCGCCCGTATCTGTTGAAGCAACCCGCCCAAAGCAGAGCCAAATTATAGATTTTTATGATCCGATAAATCTTGATATCAATTTCTCTAATTGATACGACGGCGCCATCATTCTCCCAAAGCGAGGAGCGCCCGATGACTGAGATGAAGGCCTATTTCTCAACGCTCGAGGCGCTTGACGCCTTCCTGGAAGAGATGGCCAACCGGCCGTGCGAGGCGCCGGAGCTGAGCGAACTCGACCACGGACTGCAATGCGCCGAGGTGCTGAAGGCGATGAGACCCGATGACGTCGAGTTGCAGGTGGCGGGCTTGCTGCACGATGTCGCTCACGGCCTGTGCCACATCCGCGACCACGCCGAGTTCGGCGCTCACGCGCTACGCGATGTGATGAACGATCGGGTGAATGCGCTCGTCGCCCTGCATGTCGCGGCCAAGCGGTATCTGGTGACCACTGAGCGCGCCTATCGCGATCGCCTGTCCCCCACCAGCCTGCGCAGTTTCGAGCTGCAGGGCGGCGACATGAACGCGGCCGAAATCACCCAGTTCGCCAGCGATCCCCATCGCGACGACGCCCTGCGCCTTCGGGAAGCCGATGACGCCGCCAAGGTTGTCGGCAAGGTCGTCCCGGGCCTTGACGCCTGGCGCGACGCTCTGCGCGCCTGCGCGCGACGAGCCTGAAAGTCTCACGGCGCTGACGGAGTGCGCGATGGATGGCCTGAGGAACTTTCTGCGAGAGCGTCGCGGGCTGGTCGCGCCCTGGGCCCTGTCGTTCGCGTTCGCGACCTATTTCTGCATGTACGCGTTTCGCAAGCCGTTCACCGCCGCGACCTATGATCATATCGTCGGCTGGCCCTTCGCCTTCGACTTCAAGGCCAGCCTCATCCTGAGCCAGGTGCTCGGCTACACGCTCTCCAAGGCCCTTGGCATAAGGATCGTCGCCGAGGCCGACGATCGGGGACGGGGGTGGCTGATCTTGGCGCTGATCGGCCTGAGCGAGCTTTCCCTGGTCCTGTTCGCCGTGCTGCCGACGACCTTGAAGCCGTTCGCGATGTTTCTGAACGGACTGCCGCTGGGCATGATCTGGAGCTTGGTCCTGCGCTATCTGGAAGGGCGTCGGACCAGCGAAATTCTCGGCGCGGGTCTGTGCACCAGCTTTATTCTTTCCTCGGGCGTGGTGAAGAGCGTCGGGCTGTGGCTGCTGGTCGAGCGCGATGTCGCCGACACCTGGATGCCCGCCCTGGCCGGCGCGATCTTCCTGCCGATCATCGCCTGTTCGATATTTCTGCTGGCCCAGACGCCGGCGCCCGACAGCCAGGACAAAGAGGAAAGGACCGCGCGCGTCCCCATGCGCAAGGCCGACCGCCAGGCCTTCTTTCAGCAGCATCGTCTGGAACTGTTCCTGCTGGGCGGAGCCTTCGCGCTGCTGGCGACCGTTCGCGACTTCCGCGACAATTTCGCCGTCGAGATCTGGCGGGCGGTGGGCTACGCGAAAGCGCCGCAGGTGTTGGCCCTGTCGGAGGCGCCGGCCGCGCTGCTGGTTCTGGTGACGGTCGCGCTGCTGGCGCGCGTCAAGGACAATCGCCAGGCCGTCCGGCGCGTTCATCTGGCCATGCTGGGCGGCGTCGCGCTGGCGCTGACCTCAACGATCCTGTTTCAGCTCAAGATGATCGGCCCCATCGGCTGGATGATCAGCCTGGGCGCGGGGATCTACCTCGGCTACGTGCCGTGCACCTCGGTTCTGGCCGACCGGCTGATCGCCGCCCTGCGATCCGGCGGGAACACCGGCTATCTGGTCAACCTGTTCGACACCTGGGCCTATCTGGGCAGTGTCCTCATACTCCTGATGAAGGCGTTCGCCCTGCCGGACGTCAACTGGCTGCCGTTCTTCCTGGCGCTCAGCTATGTCTGCCTTTCTCTGAGCGCCTTTGGGATACTCGCCTCCTATGGCCGTTTCCTGGGACAAAGAGAGACGACGCCTTAGATCCGTCGTCCTTCTGGGGCGATGGATCGACGTCCCCGCCCCCACCAAGCGGCGCCAAAGCCACACCCCACCAGAAGAAAGCCACACCTCGCCGGAAGTAAGTAACCTTTCACTGAACCGACATCGATTCCCCGCTATAGCGCCTCAGCGCTCGGGCGCGGGGAGGTTTGCTCCCTCGCCGCCGGCGCGTCTTAGACGGCCATCAAGGCCGCGAACGAGGGTCTCTCAAACACCATGCGTACTCCCCAAACCAACAAGCTCGCCCTGCTTCTGGGCGCGGCCGCCGCGACCCTGATCGCCGGCGCCGCCCACGCCCAACAGGCCGCTTCGAACGACACCGCCTCGACGGCGCTGGACGAAGTCGTCGTCACCGCCGAGCGCCGCTCGGAAAACCTGCAGAAGGTGCCGCTGTCGGTCGCCGCCGTGGCCGGCGAGCAGCTGCGCGCCATCACCGCCGACGGCAGCGACATCCTGGCCCTGTCGGGCAAGGTCCCCAGCTTCTACGCCGAAACCACCACGGGCCGGATCTTCCCGCGCTTCTACATCCGCGGCCTGGGCAACATCGACTTCTACCTCGGCGCCTCGCAGCCGGTGTCGATCATCCATGACGACGTGATCATGGAGCACGTGGTCCTGAAGTCGAACCCGCTGTTCGACATCGGCCAGGTGGAAGTGCTGCGCGGCCCGCAAGGCTCGCTGTTCGGCCGCAACACCACCGCCGGCATCGTCAAGTTCGACACCATCAAGCCGAGCGAGGACTTCAACGCCCGCTTCGCGGCCTCGTATGGCACCTACGGCACGACCACCTTCGACGGCGGCGTCGGCGGCCCGCTGGCCGACGGCCTGATGTTCCGCGCCTCGGTGCTGTACCAGCACCGCGACGACTATGTGGACAACACCTTCTCGGGCGTCAGCGCCGACGGCACCGCCTCGCCGAAGAAGAACGCCATGGGCGGCTTCGACGAGAAGGACGCCCGCATCCAGGTGCTGGCCAAGCCGAACGACAAGCTGTCGGTCCTGGTCTCGGCCCACGCCCGTGACTACAACGGCACCTCGACCCTGTTCCTGCGCCAGGCCCTGACCAAGGGCTCGAACAAGCCCAACGCGCCGCGCGACAGCGTCGCCCTGGACGAGGCCAACAACAACCCGCAGGCCTACAAGACCTACGGGACGTCGGCCCACATCGACTACGACTTCGGTCCGGTCACCCTGACCTCGATCAGCGCCTATGAGTCGACCAGCGGCTACAGCCGTGGCGACACCGACGGCGGCGCGGCGGCCAACTTCCCGGTCAATGGCGCGCCGAACGGCTTCGGCCAGTCGATGGGCCAGATCCGCGACCTCGACCAGCTGACTCAGGAAATCCGCCTGGCCAGCAACGGCGAAGGCAAGCTGAAGTGGCAGGTCGGCGGCCTGTACTTCGACTCGCGCGACACCACCGACTTCTATCAGCGCGGCTATTTCCTGCTGCCGACCTCGGCCGGCTACAACCCCAACAACTGGGTGCGCCTGAACAACCTGAACACCTCGTGGGCGGTGTTCGGCCAGGTCAGCTACCAGCTGACCGACGCCCTGACGATCACGGGCGGCCTGCGCGACACCTATGACGCCAAGAAGACCGTCCTGGTGAAGACCTCGAACAACGCCGCCAACGTGTCGACCTATACCGGCCGCCGCTACGTGCGCATGGCCGACGAGCAGGTCAGCTGGGACCTGTCGGCCAACTACCAGGTCAATCCGGACGTCAGCGTCTATGCCCGCGCGGCCAAGGGCTTCCGCGGCCCGACCATCCAGGGCCGCTCGGCGGTGTTCAACGCCGACTTCACCACGGCCGACTCGGAAACGATCCAGTCGTACGAAGTGGGCTTCAAGAGCTTCCTGCTCGAGAACACCCTGCGCTTCAACGCCTCGGCCTTCACCTATGAAGTCAAGGACATCCAGCTGAACGGCAACGACAGCAACGGCAACGGCGTGCTGTTCAACGCCGACAAGGCGCAAGCCTACGGCGTCGAGGCCGACCTCGAGTGGCGTCCGGTCCGCAACCTGCTGCTGACCGCCGGCGCCAGCTACCTGCACAGCGAGATCAAGGACAAGCGCGTCTACGCTCAAGTCTGCGCGCTGAACGGCGTGGTGGTCTGCACGGTCGAAAACCCGACGATCAAGGTGGGCGCCAACACCTTCGCCCAGATCGACGGCCAGCCGCTGCCGAACGCCCCGAAGTACAACCTGAACTTCACGGGCCGCTACGACATCCCGGTCGGCGAGGCCGGCCGCGTGTTCGTGGCCACCGACTGGAACGTCCAGGGCTACACCAACTTCGTGCTCTACAAGACCAAGGAGTTCTACTCCAAGGGTTCGTTCGAGGGCGGCCTGAAGCTGGGCTACGAGAACCTCGACAAGGGCTACGAGATCGCCCTGTTCGGCCGCAACATCACGAACGAGAAGAACCTCAAGGGCGTGATCGAGAACTACATGGCCGCCGTCTACAACGAGCCCCGCATCGTCGGCGTCTCGCTCAGCGCCAAGCTGAAGTAAACCTTTCCTCCCCGGAAAACCTCGAGCCCCGGAGCCCCGCGCTCCGGGGCTTTTTCTTTGGGGCGGCGGGCCTCACCAAAATCCGACCTTCCCGGCATTCGCCGGGGAGGTCGGAAGATGTGTCGGGCGAAGACGCTCCGCTCACATTCCGCCCAAAAGAAAGGGCCGGTCCCTTTCGGAACCGGCCCCGTCCTCAGACTGGCGACCCGAGGGTCATCAGGTCTTAGTAGGCGAAGCGCACGCCCAGCTTGAACGTCCGGCCAACGGCGCCGGCGTAGTGGAAGGTGGTCAGGAAGTTCGGGTTCGAGGCGTAGGAACCCGCGGCCAGCGGGGACTTCTGGTCGAACACGTTGCCGACGTTGCCGTAGACCTGGACCTGATCGGTGATCTGGGCCGTGGCGTTCAGGTCGGTGTAGATGAACTTCTTGATGTGACAGAATTTCGGCGCGACCGTCTGGTTGTTGTTGGCGTAGGTGTTGCCAGCAACGCAGTCGGTGGTGCCGTAGTCGTCGGCGGCGACTTGCTTGATCTTGTTGACGAAGTAGGTCGTCGCCGAGACCGTGTAGCGGCCGAACGCCAGGGTGTTCTGCCAGTTGCCGCGCCAATCGGGCGTACCGTTGCCCGACGACAGCTCGTACGGGCCCAGCGTCCCGGCGTACTTCTGCACCTTACCATCGGCGGTGTGCAGGTCGTACTTCAGCACGTGGGTGACTTCCACGCGGCTGGTCCACTTGACGTCGTTCCAGACGTTCAGGTTGGCCTGGGCCGAGAAGTCGACACCCGAGGTCTGCGAGTAGTTGGCGTTCTCGAACGGCGCGTTGATGATCAGGACGCGCGGCAGAGCGTTCGGGTACAGGGGATCCGGCGCGTCGACGACATTGCACGAGTAGCCCGGGCCCACGGCCGCCACCAGGGCGCAGCCTTCGGCCTGGGTCGCGCCCTTGAAGTACGCACCCTTCGCCTCGGAGATCTTGGAGCCGCTGACGATCAGGTCGTTCTTCTTGACGTTGTAGTAGTCGACCGTCATCGACAGCCAACGGGTCGGCTGTACGATCGTGCCCAGCGTGAAGCTGCGCGAGGTTTCCGGCTTCAGGTTCGGGTTGCCGACCAGACCCGAGCCCAGCGAGTAGGAATTGGCGTAGGGGTTGGACGAACCGCCGTGGGCGGTGACGAACGAGGTCGGCGGCACGTAGGTCGCGAAACCGGCGTACTGCGAACGCGGACCCGACTCAGCGAAGGTCGGGGCGCGGAAGCCTTCCGAGTAGGTGCCGCGGAACGCCAGCTGCTTCATCGGCGTGTACTTGGCGCCGATCTTCGGCGAGAAGTGGCTGAAGCCTTCCGAGTAGTCGTCGTAACGGCCCGAGACGTTGACTTCCAGGTCGCTGGTGATCGGAGCCTGCACTTCGAAGAACGCGGCCTTGACCGTGTGCTTGCCGAAGGCCGACGAGGTGGTCAGGCCGTAGGTGTCCAGACGGGCGTTCTGGTTGTTGTTTTCCAGAACTTCCTTACGGATCTGACCGCCGACGGCCAGCATCATGTCACCGGCCGGCAGGGTCCACAGCTTGTGGGTGATCGAGCCGTCCAGCGACATCATCGACGAGTGCGAGTTCGTCACGACGTCAGGCGAGATCGCGTTGCGCACGGCCTCGGTGTTCTTCGACGGATCGACGAAGTTGTACGAGCCCGTGTTGATCGCGGTCATCAGGTTCGCGATGTTCAGGAAGCCGGTTTGGCGGATGCGCAGGTTGTCACGAGCGCCGACGGCGTCGATCTGCCAGTTCCAGCCGTCGCCGAACTTACCCTTCAGACCGGCGGCGCCGCGGATGACTTCGTTGACGCGGTTGCTACCGGCGGGGATGTCGCCGAACAGATAGTAGAGACGCGCGGCGCCGTTGGCCGGATCGTTGGCGTAGGCGGCGGCGTACGGGTTGTTTGGGTTCAGCGTGCGACCCGGAGCCCCGGCGGTGGCGCAGTTCACGCCCGTCGAGCAGATCCAGACCGGCAGAGTGATCTGCAGGGCCGACAGGGCCGGAGCGGCGCCGAATGGCTGGGTGTTCTGAACGCCGCGCGGCGCGTTCTTGATGTCGACTTCGTTGCTCGAATAGCTGCCGGTGACATAGGCCTCGACGCTGTCGCTGAGGCGCATGCTCAGGCGGCCGTTGAAGGCGTAGCGCTTTTGCAGCGGCTGGATCTGGTTGTAGGCGTCGACCAGGTTCCACTTACAGCCGGTGCCGTTCACGTTGGCGCTGGTCTGCGTGAACGTGCCGTTGGCGCAGTTCAGGTTCAGCGAGGTGTAGACCTTCGACGCGTCCAGAACGGTGCCGGAGCCCGTGCGCGGATCGTTCAGGTCGCGGACGCTGGTGCGATAGACGATCGCGTTCGGCGTCTGGACGGCCATGCTGTTGTCGGCCGAGTTGTTGTCCAGGCCGCCGATCGAGGTCAGGTCGCGGTTGTTGAACGGGAAACCACGGCTGTGCGTCGTGACGCGGCCGTCCTTCTGGTATTCGCCGTTGATGTAGAAGTTCCAGCCGCTCTCCTGGTAGTCGCCGTAGCCCAGGGTCAGGTCCATGCGGCGGTGCTTGGCGTCGCTATGGCCGCTTTCGCCGACTTCGGCGCTGCCGGCCACGCCGACGAAGGACTTCTTGAGCTTCAGGTTGACGACGCCGCCGATGGCGTCAGCGCCGTACGACGACGAGGCGCCGTCCTTCAGGACTTCGATCCGGTCGATCAGGCTGAACGGGATGGTGTTGAGGTCGACATAGGCGTTGTGGCCGTCGTCGTTGATCGGGAAGTTGGCCGAACGCAGGCCGTCGACCAGCACGAGGGTCGACGAAACGCCCAGACCGCGCAGCGACACGGCCGAGCCGCCGGCCGAGAAGCCGCTCTGGAAGCCGGTGCCGATCGAACCGGCGCCGTCGGCCGAGATCGTGCGAATGGCGTCCGAGGCGGTGGTGATGCCGGCGCGTTGCAGGTTTTCCGAGGTCAGCACGGTGACTGGCGACGGGGTTTCGGTGTCGGTGCGGCGGAACAGCGAACCGGTGACGATAATTTCCTCAACTTGCGTCTGGTCGCTTTGGGCCGCGGGCGCGGTCTGCGCGGCGGCCTGGCTGGCGCCCAGCACGGCCACGGCGGCGCCGCAGATCATGGAGGAAGCGAGCAAACGCTCCCGGATGGACTTCGTATTCAAGGTAGTACTCCCCAGCGTCTCTACATCGCGCATGCGCACATGCGCGGCTCCGGATCACGGATTGGGATCCGACTGGCGGGGAGCTACGAACTTAATCGATCTCAGGTCAACGAACATTGCGAGCGTGAAATGCGTCGTCAAACGGCTGTCGCAATAAAGTCACAGCCTTACAAGTTTGTAATGATCGCACCTATTCTGAGACTGATAAAGAGATCGAAGTTTAGTTCACTACTTTCAATAATATTATTTCATAAAAAGTTATGAAACTTGATGCGCTTTTCTTCCTACTTTATACTTGTACACTAAATACTGTACATTTGAAACGCATCGAACGACGCCTAGCTTTCCGCGTAGTCGCGCTGGTGACAGAATTTTTCTTCCACATTACGGATATGTAAGCCTGAAACCTGGCGATAACGCGGCAGGTCTTGGCAAGCGGCGACCGCTGCGGGCGCCTCGCCGTAGTCTAACGTGCTGCTCCCAAGGCGAAGCTGTCGCCTCCGAAAATGGCGCCGCGCTTTTATGCCGGGTTTGCATTCTCGCTTGCAGGGGCTATATGTACGGATCAGTTATGCTCACTTTCAGCATAACCTAGGCGCCGGGTCGCCAGCGGAACATCCGCGGAAGCTCCCGGCGTTTTTTGAGGCCCTGGAAATGCTCACTTTGAGCATAACGGAGTATCAGATGGCTGACGGGTTTCCAATCTTGTCTGAAAATGGCCCGCTCGAGTTCACCGCCCAGGTCGAGGCGGAGACCGCCGGCGTCTGGGACAAGGTCAAGCATCACGTCACCCCGCTGGAGTGGCGCGTCCAGGCCCCGCTGATCGCCGAGATCAACCGCCTCAAGCGCGAGAAAAACGCCGCCATCCTGGCCCACAACTACATGACGCCGGACATCTTCCACGGCGTGGGCGACTTCGTCGGCGACAGCCTGGCCCTGGCCAAGGAAGCCGCGAAGTCGGACGCCCAGATCATCGTCCAGGCCGGCGTCCACTTCATGGCCGAGACCAGCAAGGTCCTGAGCCCCGAAAAGAAGATCCTGATCCCGGATCTGAAGGCCGGCTGCAGCCTCGCCTCCTCGATCACCGGCGCCGACGTGCGGCTGATCAAGCAGCGCTATCCGGGGATCCCGGTCGTCACCTATGTCAACACCACCGCCGACGTGAAGGCCGAGACCGACATCTGCTGCACCAGCGCCAACGCCGTGCAGGTGGTCGAGTGGGCCGCCAGGGAATGGGGCGTCGACAAGGTCATCCTGATCCCCGACGAGTATCTGGCCCGCAATGTCGCGCGCCAGACCGACGTCAAGATCATCGCCTGGGCCGGCCACTGCGAGGTCCACAAGCGGTTCACGGTGTCGGACATCGCCGACATGCGCGCGGCCTGGCCGGGCGCGGAAGTCCTGGCCCACCCCGAGTGCCCGGCCGAGATCCTGGAGGCCGCCGACTTCGCCGGCTCGACCGCGGCGATGAACGACTACGTGGCCCAGCGCAAGCCGGCCCAGGTGGTGCTGATCACCGAGTGCTCGATGGCCAGCAACGTCCAGGCCGAGAGCCCGCTGACCCAGTTCATCGGCCCTTGCAACATGTGCCCGCACATGAAGCGGATCACGCTGCAGAACATCCATGACGCCCTCGTTCACGAGCAGTTCGAGGTGACGGTCGACGCCGACATCCTCGACCGCGCCCGCCTGGCCGTGCAGCGGATGATCGACCTGCCGCCGCCGGCCGTCCCGGCCCGTTACGACCTGGTCAAGGCCCGGCATCACGTGAATGTCGAGCTGATTTGACGCCCTGCGGCCCTCGTCCTTCGACAAGCTCAGGATGAGGGAATGAGAGTCACAGTAGGTTTCCTCATGCTGAGCTTGTCGAAGCACGAGAAAGCCGGCCCCTCGAAGGAGCCATTTCGTTGACCCAGTATCGCGTAGACTTCGACGGCCCCGTCATCCTCGGCGCCGGTCTTGCCGGCCTCTCGGCCGCGTTGGCCGCGCACAAGGCGCTCGTCCTGTCGCCGACGCCGCTGGCGACCGGCTGCTCCAGCGCCTGGGCGCAGGGCGGCATGGCCGCAGCGTTGTCGAGCGACGACAGCCCGGCGCTGCACGCGGCCGACACCATCGCCGCCGGCGCGGGCCTCTGCGATCCCAAGGCCGTCGACCTGCTGACCCGCGAAGGCCCGCAGGCCGTCCGCGACCTCGCCGCTCTGGGCGCGCCCTTTGACCGCAAGACCGGCGGCGAGTTCGTGCTCAGCCTCGAGGCCGCCCACGCCAAGGCCCGGGTCGCCCGGGTTGGCGGCGACGGGGCCGGCGCGGCGATCATGGCCGCCGTCATCGCCGCCGTCCGCGCGGCGCCGGCCATCGAAGTCCGCGAGAACGCCCGCGCCCGTCGTCTGCTTCAGGACGCGACCGGCCGCGTGGTCGGGGTGCTGGCCGAGATCGACGGCGTGCTGGTCGAGATCCGCAGCCACAGCGTGATCCTGACCACCGGCGGGATCGGCGGCCTCTACGCGGTCACCACCACGCCGAAGGAAGTGCGCGGCGAAGGCCTGGGTCTGGCCGCCCTGGCCGGCGCGACGATCGCCGATCCGGAGTTCGTGCAGTTCCACCCCACGGCCATCGACATCGGCCGCGATCCCGCCCCGCTGGCCACCGAGGCCCTGCGCGGCGAGGGCGCGATCCTGCGCAATGTCGACGGTCGCGCCTTCATGGCCGACTATCACCCGGCCCGCGAGCTGGCCCCGCGCGACGTGGTGGCCCGCGCCATCCACGCCGAGCGCGAATCCGGGCGCGGCGCGTTCCTGGACGCCGTCGCCGCCGTCGGTCCGCACTTCCCCAAGGAATTCCCGGCCGTGTTCGAGGCCTGCCGCGCGGGCGGCCTGGACCCGCGCCGCGAGATGATCCCGGTCGTCCCTGCCGTGCACTATCACATGGGCGGGGTCGCCACCGATCTGGACGGCCGCGCCAGCCTGCCGGGCCTCTACGCCGCCGGCGAGTGCGCCTCGACGGGCGTCCAGGGCGCCAACCGCCTGGCCTCCAACAGCCTGCTGGAAGCGGCCGTGTTCGGCGCCCGCGCCGGCCACGCGGCGGCGGCCGAGGGTCAAGCGGGCGGCGAGCCGGTCAGCCTGGAGCCCCTGCCCGACCTGCCCGACGCCGCCTTCCAGGTGCTGCGCAAGGCCATGAGCCGCGACGCCGGGGTGATCCGCGACGAAGCGGGCCTGACCCGCCTGCTGGAACAGATCGACGCCCTGGAGCCCGCCTATGGCCCCTGCCCGCCCCAGGTCGCCGCCCGCCTGATCGTCGACGCCGCCCTGGCCCGCCAGGAAAGCCGCGGCGGCCACTATCGCCGCGACTTCCCCGCGACCGCCGAGCCGGTCCGCACCTTCGTCACCCTCACGAGCGCGGACGCCGCCGTCCGCTACGCCGCCGAATGAGCATCGTTCCTCTCGACGACATCCTCGTCCGCCCGATCGTCGACCACGCCCTGGCCGAGGACCTGGGCCGAGCCGGCGACATCACCGGCCAGGCCTGCATCGACCCGGACGCCCGCCTGTCGGTGGTCTGGGCCAGCCGCCAGGACGGCCGGGTCTCGGGCCTGTCCTGCGCGCGCCTGTCCCTGGCCGCGCTCGACCCGACCGCGACCTTCGAGGTCGCAGCCCCGGACGGCTCGGATGTCATGCCGGGCGCGATCCTGGCCCGCGCCGAGGGCAATGCCCGCGCCGTGCTGGCCGCCGAACGCACCGGGCTGAACCTGCTGGGCCGGCTGTCGGGCGTCGCCACCCTGACGCGGGCCTATGTCCGCCTGGTCGCGGGCACGGGGGCGACCATCGTCGACACTCGCAAGACCACGCCGGGCCTGCGGGCCCTGGAGAAATACGCCGTTCGCTGCGGCGGCGGGGTCAATCACCGCTTCGGCCTGGATGACGCCATCCTGATCAAGGACAACCACGTCGCCGCCTGCGGCGGGGTCGGCGAAGCCGTGAGGCGCGCCCGCGCCCATGCCGGCCACCTGGTGAAGGTCGAGGTCGAGGTCGACGGCCTGGACCAGCTGGACGAGGCCCTCAAGCATCGGCCGGACGTGGTGATGCTGGACAATTTCAGCCTCGACGACCTGAAGACCGCCGTGCGCCTGGCCAAGGGCCGCGCGGTGCTGGAGGCCTCGGGCGGCGTGAACCTGACGACGGTAAGAGCCATCGCCGAGACCGGCGTCGACGTGATCAGCGTCGGGGCGCTGACCCACTCGGCGCCGGTGCTGGATATCGGGCTGGACGCGGCCTGAGGCGGTAGATGCTCCCCCAGAAGGGGAGGATCTAGAACACCTTCATCAACTCCCGCGCCACCATCGCGGCCAGCACGCCCGTGGAAATCACGAACAGCAGGAACCGCACCGGCACCAGGTTGATGCTGATCTGCAGCAGGCTGTGCAGCACCCGCACGCCGACATAGACCCAGGCGAAATGCACCGCCATCGGGTCGGCGTGGCCCGCGACCTGGATGGCCAGCGCCGCCGCGTAGAAGATGGTCGGCTGCTCCATCAGGTGGTTGTAGTTGTCGGCCGCCTGCCGCGCGGAATCCGGCAGGATGTCCAGCGAGCCCGGAAAGCGGGCGTCCTGCGGCTTGACCCCGGCCTTGTGCATCGCCGGGATGCGCTGGACGTACATCCAGACCCACATCACCAGCGACCAGGCCACCAGCGCCATCACCGGCGCGATCATCGAACTGTTCACGTGAACCCTCCCCTTGTTTTGGCAAAGCCTAACGGGATAACGCCGATATCGGAAGGGTGACGTTTGGGGACGGCGCTAGCCTTGGCCGCGATCCCTGAACGGGTCCGCCGGATAGACCCCCAGGATCTCGAACTTCTCCGAGAAGAACTTCAGCTCGTCCAGCGCCAGGGCCAGGGCGCGGTCCTCGGGGCGGCCGTCGACCTCGGCGTAGAAGAAGGTCGCCGTGAAGTTCCCGCCTTCCATGTAGCTTTCCAGCTTGGTCATGTTGACGCCGTTGGTCGCGAAGCCGCCAAGCGCCTTGTACAGCGCCGCCGGCAGGTTGCGGACGCGGAACACGAAGCTGGTCACGCAGCGATGGGTGAAGTCCGGAGCCGGCGGGGCCTTGTCGGCCGTCATCACCAGGAAGCGGGTGGTGTTGTGGCGCTCGTCCTCGATGTCGCGGGCCAGGATGTCCAGGCCGTAGATCTCGGCCGCCAGGGCCGGCGCGACGGCGCCGTGGGTCGGGTTGGGCTTCAGGGCCAGGGCCTTGGCCGCGCCGGCCGTGTCGCCGGCGGCTTCGGTGTCCACGCCCAGGCGCTTGAGGCTGTTGCGGCATTGGGACAGCGCGATCGGCATCGAGCTGACCACCTTCACGTCCTCCAGCTTGACGCCCTTGTTGGCCATCAGCTGGAAGCGGATCGGCTTGAAGCGCTCGCCGATGATCTTCAGACCCGAGGCCGGCAGCAGGTGGTGCACGTCGGCGACCCGGCCGGCGATCGAATTCTCGATCGGGATCATCCCCAGGGCGGCGATCCCGGTCTTGATGGCCTCGAACGCCTCCTCGAAGGTCTTGCAGGGATAGGCCTCGTAGTCCGGGAAATAGGTCCGGCACGCCTCATGGCTGTTGGCGCCGGGCTCGCCCTGGAAGGCGATCTTCTTGAGGATGCTCATGCGGCTACTTTTCTGCCGCCCGGCGGGCGGCTTCCAGATCGGAAGGATTGTCGACGGAAATGGGGGCGGTCGCCGCCACCGCCGCGCGGATGGTCAGGCCCAGCTCGAGGGCGCGCAGCTGCTCCAGCTTCTCGCGCTTCTCGAGGGCGGACGGCGCGGCGTCGTTGAACACCACCAGCGCCTCGCGGCGATAGCCGTAGATGCCGATGTGGCGCCATACCGGCCCGTCGCCATAGAGCGTCGAACGGGTGAAATAGAGCGCGCGGCCGCTTTGGCCATCGTCCTCCATGGCCAGGACGGCCTTGACCACGTCGGGGTTCGAGCGGTCGGCGATTGATGCTTCCGGGGCGACGACGGTGGCGATATCGGCGTCGTCGAACTCCTTAAGTATCCGGGCGCAGTCGCTCAGCACGGCCGGATCGACGAACGGCATGTCGCCCTGCAGGTTGATCACGACGTCATGTTCGAACCCCGGATCGAGTTCGGCCAGCGCCGCCAGAATCCGGTCCGAACCCGACGGCAGATCAGGGTCGGTCAGCACCGCCACGCCGCCAGCGGCTTGAACGGCCTCAACGATTTCGCGATCGCCGGCCGCCACGGCGACAGGGCCAATGCCGGCCGCCAGGGCCTGGTTCAGAACCCGGACGATCATCGGCGCGCCGCCGATGTCGGCCAGCGGTTTGTTGGGCAGACGCGTCGCGGCCATCCGCGCGGGGATCAGGACGATCGGGTTCATGGCGGTTCTGGGTCTCAAATCTTTGCGGACCGGTTGCGCGAGGGGCGGTAGCGTGTAAGAGACGCGAGCGCAACATGACGTGCGCTGGAGACTCGTATCGCGAGTCCGAGGCGCTGGTTCAAAGCCCGCCCTGGGGTGGGCCGACAAGAGGCTGACTAGGCTGAAATGAGCGACCTGACGTTCAACAAGATCGCTGGCGGCGTGCTGCTGACCGGCCTCATCATCTTTGGTCTGCGAGAAGCGTCGGACATCGTCTTCAAGAAGCATGAAGTCGAGAAGGCCGGCTACGAGATCGCGGTCCAGGAAGACTCCGCCGGCGGCGCCGCCGCGGCGGTCGACACCCCGCCCGACTGGAACGCGGTGCTGACCCCGGCCAACGCGGCCGCCGGCGCCGCCGTCTCGGCCAAGTGCGCGGCCTGCCACAAGCTGGACGCCTCGAACGCCAACGCCACCGGCCCGGGCCTCTGGGACGTCGTCGGCCGCAAGCCGGCCGGCCACCCGGGCTTCAACTATTCGGGCGCGATGAAGGACTTCTCGGGCAAGACCCCGGTGTGGGACTACGACGCCCTGTACACCTTCCTGAAGGCCCCGGGTAAGGACGTCCCCGGCACCAACATGACCTTCGTGGGTCTGAAGAAGCCGGAAGATCGCATCGCGGTCATCGCCTATCTGCACAGCCTCGGCTCGAAGCTGCCGATCCCGCCGCCGCGTCCGGCCGCCGCCGCCGCTCCGGCCGAAGGCGCGCCCGCCGCCGACGCCGCGGCCCCGGCCGCGCCGGGCGGCACGACGGCTCCGGCCGCTGGCGCCGCCGCTGCTCCGGCCGCCGGTGGCGCGACGGCCCCGCCGAAAGCCTAAGCCTTCCAAGGCTGACAAGATCGAAGAGGCCGCGCAGCGAAAGCTCCGCGGCCTTTTTCGGTTTCAAACCCGCCGATATCCCAGCACCGCGCCCGTGGGCGTCGCCGCGATCCGCGCCACGGCCTCGGCCAGCGGCTCGATCGCCGTGGCCATGTGGTGGGCGTTGGCGTGGAGGATGGTCTCCCCGTCCAGCAGGATGGCCACGTGGCCCTTCCAGAACACCAGGTCGCCGCGCCGGCGCTCGGACTCGGCGATCTCGGCGAAGAAGCCCCGCTGCATGTCGGTGTCCCTCGGACAGGCCCGCGCGCAGGCGTAGAGCGCCTGCTGCACCAGGCCCGAGCAGTCCAGGCCCAGGCTCTCGCGGCCGCCCCACTGGTACGGCGCGCCCAGGAAGCGTTCGGCGACGGCGACATAGTCCTTCTCGCCCCGGCCGATCGGGGTCAGGTGCGCGTCGACGAACCAGCCCGTGCCGGCGGCCTTGGCGAAGCGGCCCTCGCGGGCCTCGATCGTCACAAGGCTGTTGAGGCTGTAGAGCCCCTCCGGCCGCGACTTGATGTCGGGCTTGCTGAAGGCGTAGGTGCGGATCGCCGACACCGCGTGGGTCGGCGGGTGGCCCTGCTCGACCAGGTCAGAGGTCGCGACATAGCCGACATAGCCGTCGCGCGGGGCCTGGCCCCAGGCGAAGCCGTCCTTTTCCTCCAGCACCCGGAAGACCTCGCCGAACAACAGCTGGTCCCACTGCTCGGCGGCGGGCGCGGCGGCGGCGCGGATGGCGGCCGCGGGCGCGGCGCAGACCATCAGGCGGCTGGCCGCGTAGCGCTCGGCCGGAACCAGGCCCTCCAGGCGCTGGTCGGCCAGGTCGGGCCGGGCCAGGGTGATGCGAGTATCAAGCGTCATGCGAAACGGCCCTTGAGCATGGCGAAGGCGGCGCGAATGGCCTGGACTTCCCCGCCGACCGGGAATCCGGGGCGCGCCTTGGGGTTCCAGGCGAAGACGTCGAAGTGGGCCCAGGGTCCCACATCCTCACCGCTGTCCTTGTCGGACTTGGGGGCGAAGCGCTGCAGGAACAAGGCCGCCGTGGTGGCGCCGGCCTGGGCCCAGCCGTCGGGATCGTTCTTCAGGTCGGCGATGTCGCTGTCCAGCGCCTCGCGATAGGCCTCGGTCAGGGGCATCCGCCACAGCGCGTCGGCGACGGTTTTCGACGCCGCCTCGAGCTGGCCGGCCAGCTTGTCGTCTTGTGTCCAGAACGGGATCACGAACGGCCCCATGGCCATGCGGGCCGCGCCGGTCAGGGTGGCGAAGTCCAGGGTCAGGGCGGGCTTCAGCTCGGCGGCGCGGGTCAGGGCGTCGGCCAGGATCAGCCGGCCCTCGGCGTCGGTGTTGCCCACTTCCACGGTCAGGCCGGCCCGGGTCCGCAGCACGTCGCCCGGGCGCATGGCGTCGCCGGCGATGGCGTTCTCGACCACGGGGGTCAGGATGACCAGCCGCACCGGCAGCCCGACCTCCATGACCATCCGGCCCAGGGCCAGGGCGTGGGCGGCGCCGCCCATGTCCTTCTTCATCAGCCGCATCCCGGCCGAGGGCTTGATGTCGAGACCGCCGGTGTCGAACACCACGCCCTTGCCCACGAGGGCCACGACCGGGTGGGCTGCATCGCCCCAGGTGATCTCGATCATGCGGGGGCTACGCGCCTCGACGGCCGCGCGGCCCACGGCGTGGACGGCGGGATAGCCCTCCGTCAGCAACGCATCGCCAGTGACCACGGAGACCGTCGCCCCGTACTTCTCGGCGATCTCGCGGGCGATGGTCTCGATCTGCAGCGGCCCCATGTCGTTGGCCGGGGTGTTGACCATGTCGCGCGCCAGGGCGCAGGCGTGGGCCGTGGCGGTGACGGCGGCGGCGTCGACGCCCTTGGGCGCCACGAGACGGGCGATCGGCTCGCCCTTCTTCTTGTAGCGGTCGAAGCGGTAGGTTCCGAGGGCGAAGGCCAGGGCCGCCTGTTCCGGATCGACGCCGCGCGGCAGCTTCGACAGCGCGTACTCGCCGGCCGGCAGCTTGCCCGCCAGGGTCCGGAACAGCGACAGATCAACGCGGCCCCCACTCGAATTTGGACCGGTTCCCAGCAGCACCTGCTCGACCGCGCCGCTGGATCCCGGGACCGCCAGCACCTGGCCGGCCTTGGCCGTGAACGTGTTGGCGGCGGCGTAAGTCCTGACCGGCGCGCGCTTTCGGGCGAGAAACGCCTCGAGTTCGGCCTCGCTCACCGGATGGACCGGGATCGCCTGCCCTTTGGCCTCGGCCAGGATCGGATGCGTCGCGTCGGACATCGACGAAGTCCTTTAAAATTATGCTTAACGATTCCTTGAGGGCCGCGCCCGGACAATGGGCGAACCTTCTGGAGACATGTCTTTCATGTGTCGCAAGCGCGCGCTCGTCGCAACCCTGCTCGCCCCGGCCGTCCTGCTGATCGCGCCGGCCGCCTTCGCCGCCGACTCCGCCAAGCCCGCCCAGGTCGAGGCCGCCAAGGCCGCGCCGGTCAAGGCCTCGCCGCAGCAGCGCGCCGAGGCCCGCCGCCTGGACCCGCTGGCCCGCGCCGCCTTCTGGGGCGCCGAGTTCGAGACCGACCCGGCCGACGCCGAGGCTGGCGCCGCCCTGGCCCAATCCCTGCGCGCCCTGGGCCGCAACGACGACGCCGCCGAGGCCGCGACCAAGGGCCTGGTCTCCCGCCCCGACGACGAGGCCCTGCTGCTGGAGCTGGCCCGCGCCCACATCGCCCGGGGCCAGGGCTTCTACGCCATCGAGCCGGCCCGCAAGGCCGCCGCCCTCAATCCCCGCGACTGGCGCCCGCTGACCCTGCTGGGCGTGGCCTACGAGCAGGCCGAGCGCGACGACGAGGCCGAGGCCGCGCACCGCCAGGCTCTGGCCCTGGCCCCGACCGAGGCCACGCCGCTGGCCAACTACGCCATGCACCTGGCCGCCAAGGGCGACCTGGCCGGCGCCGAGGTCCAACTGCGCCGCGCCGCCGCCCTGCCCTCGGCCGGCATCCAGGTGCGCCAGAACCTGGCTCTGGTGGTCGGTCTGCAAGGCCGCCTGCCGGAAGCCGAGAAACTGGCCCGCGCCGACCTGCCGCCCGAGCAGGTCAGCAACAACCTGGCCTATCTGCGCGCCGCCCTCGGCCAGGCCGGCTCCGGCCGCAGCTGGGACGCGATGAAGGCCGGCGGCGGGCAGTAGGCCCTCAGGCCCTGCCGGCCTCCAGATACGCCGTCAGCAGCAGCACCAGTTGGCCTTGCAGCCGCGCCTCGAAGGCCGGCGTGGCCTGGCCGTCCAGGATCGAGCGCACCGGCCCGACCAGGGCGGTCAGGGCGATCGACGCCGTCATGGACGGGTCCTCGAACCTGGCGTCGGGCGCGGTGGCCAGCAGATCCGTGACCGCCGCCTCGATGCGCTTGTAGACGCGGGCCGCCAGCTCGAACCCGCCCCGCTCGCCCGCCACCGCGTAGAGCGCCCGGGACTCGCCGGCGTCGCGCAGCTTGGCGGCCATGTAGCCCTCGACCAGAGCCTCGGCCATCCGGGCGACCGGAAGGCCCCTGCTGTCGAGACACACCCGCTCCATCGCGTCGGCGATGCCGCTCAGGTGCCGCTCCAGCACCGCCGCCAGCAGGGCGTCGCGGTTGGGGTAGTACTGATAGACGCTGCCGACCGACATGCCGGCCCGCTCGGCGATCCGCGTGGTGGTGCAGCGGCTGAGGCCCTCGCGGGTCAGAACCTGAATCACAGCGGTGTGCAGCGCGTCGATCGTGGCCGCCGACCGGGCCTGGACCGGCTGTTTCCTTGGGCTTAGCGGCGTTGCGAGGGCGGTCATCGAAAGCGAATTCCAAACCTGAAGGATTCTTCAGATGCTCCAGCTCGCGTTGAGACGCAAGCAAGGGAAGTCAGCATGACCAGCATCGACACCTCCAGCCTGGATCGGGCCGGGACCTTCAAGCTCGGCGACCGCACCGTCCGGCGGCTGGGCTACGGGGCGATGCAGCTGGCCGGCCCGCATGTGTTCGGCCCGCCGAAGGATCGCGCCGCGGCGCTGGCCGTGCTGCGCGAGGCCGTGGCTCTGGGCGTCAACCACATCGACACCAGCGACTATTATGGCCCCCACGTCACCAACGAGATCATCCGCGAGGCGCTGCACCCCTATGCCGACGATCTGGTGATCGTCACCAAGATCGGCGCGCGGCGGGGCGACGACGGCGCGTGGCTGACGGCGACCTCGCCCGCCGAGCTGAGGTCGGCGGTGCACGACAACCTGCGCCGCCTGGGGCTGGAGGCGCTGGACGTGGTCAACTACCGCGCCATGTTCGACATGATGGGTCCGGCCGAGGGCTCGATCGCCGAGCCGTTGGGCGTCCTGGCCGACCTGAAGCGCGAGGGGCTGGTGCGCCAGATCGGGATCAGCAACGTCACGCGGGCCCAGGTCGCCGAGGCGCGAAGCCTCACCGACATCGCCTGCGTGCAGAACATGTACAATCTGGTCCACCGCCACGACGACGCGATAGTCGACGACCTGGCCAAGGCCGGGATCGCCTATACGCCGTTCTTCCCGCTGGGCGGCTTCTCGCCGCTGCAGTCGTCGGCCCTGTCGGCCGTGGCCGAACGGCTGGGCGCCACGCCGATGCAGACAGCCCTGGCCTGGCTGCTGCGGCGGTCGCCCAACATCCTGCTGATCCCCGGCACCTCGTCGGTCGCCCACCTGCGCGAGAACCTGGCGGCGGCGGACCTGGAGCTCTCGGACGACGTGATGGCGGAACTGGAAGGCGTGGCGGCCTAGGCGCCGCCGCGAACCTCCGCCGGGACCGCCGTCCGATCTCCGGTCGCCCGCGGCGCGCCTACCCCCCCAGCGCCTGGCTGAGCACCCGGCTGGCCTTGGTGAGAAAGCCCAGCAGCGGCATCGCCACCATGTTCTTGATGGTGAACGCCAGGAACGCCGCCAGGCCCGCCAACAGCGCCGTCTCGATGGCCGCGCCTCCCTCTTCCGCGGCCGCGAACGCGCGGACCGGAGGGCCCTTCCCCATGTGTTTCATCCCACTGTCCCAAATCGAAACCGAGGGGTCGGGTCAGCGCAAGCCGCGCGCCACGCCTTGGACGGGTCTTTCTGGGGTGGGAAACCTCAGTGCTTCCCGAAGATGTCCTGCACCTTCAGGATCGCCGGGCCCAGGATCATGACGAACAGCACCGGCAGGAAGAACACGATCATCGGCACGGTCAGCTGGGCCGGCAGGGCCGCGGCCTTCTTCTCCGCGGCCGAGAGGCGCAGCTCGCGGTTTTCCTTGGCCATGACCCGCAGGGCCGTGCCCAGCGGCGTGCCGTAGCGCTCGGCCTGGATCATGGCGGTGGCCACGGACTTGATGCCCGGATGGTTGGTCCGGCGCGCCAGGTTCTCGTAGGCCAGGCGGCGGTCGGGCAGGTACGACAGTTCGGCGGTGAGCAGGGACAGCTCCTCGGCCAGCTCCATCGACGAGGCGCCGACTTCCGAGCCGACCTTCTGGATGGCCGCCTCGATCGACATCCCGCTTTCCACGCAGATCAGCAGCAGGTCCAGCGAATCCGGGAAGGCCGCCACGATCGACTCGCGGCGCTTCTGGGCGATGTTGCTGATGTAGACGTTGGGTGCGTAGTAGCCGAGGGCCAGGGCCGCGACGCAGGCGCACAGCTTCTGCATCGGCAACAGGCCGAAGCCGTTGACGACATTGAGATAAAACCCGACCACCCCGGCGAACACGAACGGCGCCACGAAGCGGAAGAAATAGAAGGTGGTCACCGGGCGCGGGCCGCGGAAGCCGGCCTGGGCCAGGTTGTCGACGACCTTGGGATCCTCGAGCAGCCGCGACAGCTGCAGCCGCTCGACGACGTTCTTGTAGAGGCCCTCGTCCTGGTGGCGCAGGGTGCCGCCCGTCGCGCCGCGCGAGGCGATGTTCTGGCGCGACCTTCGACGCAGCTCCTCGCGGCGGTTGGCCACCGACTTCAGGCGGCCCTCGAGGTTGTTGTCGCGCAGCGCCGGCGAGGCCAGGGTGATGATCGTGGCGAACGTCACCAGGGCGATGAACGCCGTCAGCAGGTTCGAGGGATCGGTCAGGGCGGTGGCGAGACTCACGGCGACCCTCCTCTCAGAACTTGAAGTTGATCATCTTGCGCATCACCAGGATGCCCATGGTCATCCACAGGAGGCCGCCCAGGATCATCAGGTGGCCGCGCGGGTCGGTGAACATCGGCTTCATATAGGCCGGCGAGGTGACGCTGATCAGGATGACGACGCCGGGCGGCAGGCAGCCGATGATCGAGGCCGAGGCGATCGCCTCGGCGGAGAGCGCCTTGATCTTCTCCTTCATCAGCTTGCGCGCGCGCAGCACGGTGGAGAGGTTGCCCAGCGCCTCGGCCAGGTTGCCGCCGGTCTTGGCCTGGATGCCCAGCACGATCGCGAAGAAGCGCAGCTCGTTGGTCGGCATGCGCTCGTACATCTTCTCCAGGGCCGCATCTATCGGCACGCCCATGGCGATGTTCTCGGTCAGGGTGCGGAATTCGCCGCCCAGGGGCTCGGGGCTCTCCTTGCCGATGATCTTCAGGCAGTCGTGGACCGGCAGGCCCGACTTGATGCCGCGCACGATGATGTCGATGGCGTCCGAGAAGGCCTCGGTGAACTTCTTGGTCCGCCCCTTGGCCAGGAAGCCCAGGACCCAGCGCGGCAGGCCCAGGCCCGCGGCGAAGCCGCCCGCCAGGGCGATCAGCGGGTTCTGGCTCAGCACGAGGACGATCAGGGCGACGACCACCGCCAGCGCGCCGCTGATGATCCAGAACATCCTGACGTTCTGGCCCAGGCCCGCGGCCAGCATGCGCGCGCTGATGCTCAGCGTGGCCTTCTTCTGCTTGCGCTCCTGCTCCTTGAGCGCCTTGAGGATGTTCTGGCGGCGGGCGTCGGGCGTGTTGGCGGCGGCCCTGGCGCGCACGGCGACCTGGCGCTCGCCGCCTCCGGCGATCATCTGGGCCCGCTTGGCGGCCTTGGCCTGGCCGCTGTCCCCGCCCGCGAAGGCGAAGCCCAGGCCCGCGATGGTGATGAACCCCAGGATGCCGGCGATCACGAACAGCATAGCCTACTCCGCCGCGTCGAGAGCTTCGGCCAGCTCGCGCTCCAGGCCGTAGTAGCGGGCGCGATCCCAGAAGCGCGGCCGGGCGATGCCGGTCGAGCGGTGCTTGCCGATCACCTTGCCGTCGGCGTCCTCGCCGGTGATCTCGTAGACGAACAGGTCCTGGGTGACGATCACGTCGCCTTCCAGGCCGACCACCTCGGTGATGTGGGTGATGCGGCGACTACCATCGCGCAAGCGCGCCGCCTGGACGATGACGTCGACCGAGCCGACGATCATCTCCTTGATGGTCTTCGAGGGCAGGCCGTAGCCGCCCATGGTGATCATGCTCTCGATACGGCTGATGGCCTCGCGCGGGCTGTTGGCGTGCAGCGTGCCCATCGAGCCGTCGTGGCCGGTGTTCATGGCCTGGAGAAGGTCGAACGCCTCCGGGCCGCGGACTTCGCCGACGATGATGCGTTCGGGACGCATCCGCAGACAGTTCTTGACCAGATCGCGCATGGTCACCGAGCCGGAGCCTTCCAGGTTCGGCGGGCGGGTTTCCAGGCGCACCACGTGCGGCTGCTGCAGCTGCAGTTCGGCGGCGTCCTCGCAGGTCACGACCCGTTCCGTGGGGTCGATGAACGCGGTCATGGTGTTGAGCAGGGTGGTCTTGCCCGAGCCCGTGCCGCCCGAGATGACGATGTTGCAGCGGCAGGCGCCGATGACGCCCAGAACCCGCGCCCCTTCCGGGCTGATGGAGGCGTACTCCACCAGGTTCTTCATGGTCAGCTTGTCCTTCTTGAACTTCCGGATGGTCAGGGTCGGACCATCCAGAGCCAAGGGCGGGGCGATGACGTTGACGCGCGAGCCGTCGGGCAGGCGGGCGTCGCAGATCGGCGAGCTTTCGTCGACGCGGCGGCCGACCTGGCTGACGATCCGCTGGCAGATGTTCATCAGCTGCATGTTGTCGCGGAAGCGGACATTGGTCAGCTGGACCTTGCCGCCCACTTCGATGAACACCCGGTGGGCGCCGTTGACCATGATGTCGGCGATGTCGTCGCGGGCCAGCAGGGGCTCCAGCGGACCATAGCCGAGGACGTCGTTGATGATGTCCTGGACCAGCGTCTCCTGTTCCGCCACGGACATCGAGACGTTCTTGATCGCCACCAGCTCGGCGACGATGTCGCGGATCTCCTCGGCGGCCTGCTTCTGATCGAGCTGGGCCAGCTGGCTCAGGTCGATGGTGTTCAGCAGGGCGTTGAAGATCACCGTCTTGGTGGCGTGGTAGTAGTCGCTCTGCTCACGGACGATGTTGGTCGTCTGGGCGGCGGCGATCCCCTGCGCGGCGCGCAGCTGGTCCAGGCCCGGCGTCGCCTTCGGGGCGGGACCGTTGACCTTTGGCGCCGGCGCGGTCGGCGCGGCGGCCGGCTCGATCCGCTGGGGACGCGTGGCGATGGCCGCGCCGCCCGCCGGGGCGGGGGGCGGCGCCTTCTGTTCGGCGGGGGCTGACGGGTCGCGCTTGCCGAACATCTACTTCTTCTTGAACAGGCCCGAGAGCACGGAGGACTTCTGCGAGGGCGGCGGCTCGCGGCGGCTGATCAGGCGCGCCAGGTGCTCCAGGCCCTCGGCGGCCTTCGACTTGGGCGCCACCTCGGCCAGCATCTGGCCGTTGTTGGCCGCCTGGCCGTAGGGCTTGGGATCGAACGGCAGCACCAGCGAGGGCTGGATGCCCAGGGCCTCGCCGAAATCCTTCACCGGAATCTCGGGACGGCCGGGCACGCCGACCTGATTCAGAACCAGGCGCGGCGGCACGTCGTTGGGCCGCGAGGCCTTGACCAGGTCTATGATGTTCTTGGCGTTGCGCAGGGACGCCAGGTCCGGCATGGCCACCACCACCAGGTCGTCGGACCCGACCAGCACCCGGCGGGTGGCGGCGTTCCAGACGTGCGGGATGTCCAGCACCACGAACGGCGCGGCGCCGCGGATCTTCTGGGTCGCTTCCTCGTAGGCGTCGGCGCCGATGTCGTAGTCGTCGTCCAGCGTCGCCGGGGCGGCGAACAGCGACAGGCGGTCGCCGCAGCGGACCATCATGCGGTCCATCAGCACCGGGTCCAGGCGGTCGGGCTGGGTCAGGGCGTCCAGGACGCCTTGCAGCGGATCCTGGTTGAAGTCGAGGCCGGCGGTGCCGAAGGCCAGATCGAGATCGACCAGCACCGTGGCGGTCTGCATCTTCTCGGCCATCGCCCAGGCGAAGTTGTGCGCCAGCGTCGAGGCCCCCACCCCGCCCTTGGCGCCGACGAAGGCGATCTGGCGGCCGACGAACGGCGCGGACGGATCGGCGTAGAGGCCGCCGACGGCGCGGATCACCTGCAGGGGCGAGAGCGGCTGGGTCAGGTACTCGCTGACCCCGCGGCGCATCAGCTCGCGATAGAGGGCGATGTCGTTGGTCTGGCCCAGCACGACCACCTTGGTGCCCGGGTCGCAGACCTGGGCCAAGCTGTCCAGCAGGTGCAGCAGGCGCTGGGCGCCGTCGGTCGTCTCGACCATGACCAGCGAGGGCGTCGGCTGGTTCTGGTAGTAGTCGACGGCCGCCTCCAGCCCGCCGTCGCGAACGATGGTCGAGGCCCGGGCCATGCGGCGGTCCGCGGCGGCGTGCTCGACCAGGGCCGCCGTTTCCGGACGGGCGCAGAAGGCGTGGATGGTGATGCGCGGGATCGCCGCGTCGCCCAGGCCGCCGTCCGAGATCGGCTCATGATAGACCGGCGCGGCCGGGGCGGCGGCCTCGGCGACGTCGAGGTCGTCGTCTTGGACGGCCGCCGGCCGCGGCGCGCGCGGTTGCGGCGGCGGCTGAGGCGGCGGGGCGGCGCGCTGCGCCTGAGGCTGAGGCTGAGGCTGGGGCGCGGTGCGCGGCGCCTGAGGTCCTTCGGGACGGGCGGGCGGGAAGTCGGCGAACGGGTCGTCGAAGCCGCCCACGGTCGGGTTCAGCGACGGCGGCGCGGACGCGCGCCAGGGATCGTTCGCGCCGGTCGTGAATTCGTCGGCGGCGTCAAAGCCCAGGTCGAAGGGATCGCTGTCGGACGGCCGCATTACTGGATCGCCTTCGAGATCGAGCCGCTGGCCTGGTCGTCCTTCTTGGAGCTGGTCGTCTCACCCTTGCGGTAGAGGCCCAGCACCGTGTCGCGACGGCCGGTGTCGGCCGGCGTCATGTCGCGCGGACGGATCAGATCCTCGGGATTGGCGACCTGGGCGGCCAGATTGGCGGCCATGGCGCAGCCGAAATTGTCATAGGCTTCGTTGTTGCGGGTGGCGGCCAGGTTTTCCCAGCGCTGCCCGCATTTCAGCTTCTCGGCCTCGTAGCGCAGGAAGCCGACGCGGATGGTCTCGTCGTCGGGGCCGGTCGGGTTGAAGCCGACGACCCGCACGCGCGAGCCCGGCGCGCCCAGGCTGACCAGACGGTCGCGGATCTGGGTGGCCATGGCGCCGGCGCTGTTGGGCGAGGTGACGACCAGCTCGCGCCCCTCGGCCTGCAGCCAGCGGTCCATCAGGGCTTCCAGCGCGGCCGACTGGTTGGCCGACAGGCCCTTGGCGTGCGGCGCCAGCACGATCTCGTCCGGCGCGGAGGTGACCTTGATGCGGTCCGTCCACTGCTGGGTGTCGGTGGCGGCGGTCTTCGACGGACCCTCGCCGGGCGGCGTCGAGGCGCAGGCGACCAGGCCGGACAAGGCCAGGGCCATCAGGACGGTCTTGACGAAAGGCTTGTGCGTCATGGGTGCGTCCTACTCGATTACATAGCCGACGGGGCCCTGGTACGCGCGCCCCGCGTTGGCGCCGGCCGGGGCCTTGACCACCTTGTTGAGACGGCCCAGCAGGACCGTGCTCATGTCGTTGGCGAAGACCAGACCGTCGGCCGGCGTCTGCAGGTTCTGCGGACGGGTCGGGTCGACGATGTACGGGGTGACGATGATCACCAGCTCGGTCTGGCCGTTCAGGAAGTCTCGCGACCGGAACAGCGTGCCCAGGATCGGCATCGAGGTCATGCCGGGGATGGAGTCGATCGTCTGCTTGGTCGTCTGCTGCAGCAGGCCGGCGATCATCAGCGAGCCGCCCGAAGGAATCTCGACGGTCGTCTCGGCGCGGCGCACCGACAGGCCCGGCACCGTCAGGGCCGCCGAGGTCGAGCCGGAGGACACCGTGAAGGCGCCCAGGCTGGAGAGTTCGGAGACCTCGGTCGAGATCTTCAGCGAGATGCGGCCGCCCGACAGCACCACGGGCGTATAGCCGAGGCCCACGCCGTAGGGCTTGAATTCGATCGAGATCTTGCCGGTCTGGTCGCTGCCGGTCGGAACCGGGAACTCGCCGCCAACCAGGAAGTGGCCGGCCTCGCCGGACACCGCGGTCAGGTTTGGTTCGGCCAGGGTGCGCACCAGGCCCACGCGCTCGAACGCCTGGACCATGCTCTTGGCCTGGTTGAGGCCCGTGCTGCCGGCGGTGTCCTTGACGGTGGCGGTGTCGCCGTTGCCGATGACGATTTCCTTGCCATCCGGTCCCGTCAGGCCGGTATGGACGACCTTGCCATGGACCACGGCGTAGCATTCGCCGTCCATGCCCGAGGAGCAGGGCACCTGCAGCTGCGGCTGCTTGGTGGTGTTCAGCGAATAGCCGCCGGTGACCCCGCCCAGCAGGCTGCCGTTGACGCCGTAGGTCGGCGACAGGCCGAAGCTGAACTGATCCTGGCCCAGCTGGCCCATGATGGCGTTGAGGTCGAAGCCCAGCTGCTTGATGACGTTGCGCTGCACCTCGATGATGCGAACCTGCAGCATCACCTGGTCCTTGCCGGCGATGGTCAGCATGTTCAGCACGTTCTCCGGCTTGCCGGTGAACTGGGCGGCGATGCGCGACACCGCGTCGGATTCCGAGGCGTTGCGCACCATGCCGGTCAGGATGACGCTGTCGCGGATCGCCTGCACCTGGATCTTGGCGTCGGGCAGCACCCGCGTCAGGGTCGCCGCCAGAAGGTCGACGGGTTGGGTCACGCGGATGTTCAGCGACACGATCCGTCGGCCGTAAGCGTCGTAGAACGCCGCGTCGGTCGAACCCTCCGCCAGACCCACCACGTGGATGTGGCGTTTGTCGCGCAGCACCGCGTCGGCGACGAGCGGGTTGGTGACCAGCAGGTCGCGGACGTCCGCGGGCAGCTCGATGATCGCCGACTTGCCCTTGACCAGCTCGACCGTGGCGGCGCTCTGGTCGGCCGTCAGGGTGATGCGGGTCACCTGGTCGCCGAGCGGCGGCGGAGCCAGCGGCATGGCCGGCGCCGGCAGGGGCGCCGGGCGCGAGACGCGGGCGGCGGGACGATAGACGTGCGAGCCGCCGACCGGACCGTCGGCGAAGACCGGCGCGGTCGAGGACAGGCCCAGCAGGACGGCCAGATGGGCCGTCAGGATACGGCGCTTCAGGGACATTTGAGCTTTCGCGAAGGCGTCCATGGGGCGGCTCACGGGCGCACCGAGACGTTGGAGGTCTGGCCGCCCCGATTGATGCGGATGGTGGAGTCCGAAGCGGCCGTCTTCCCGACGATGCCCGAGGGGCCGCCGAGATCGGTATAGGCGCGCAGGGCCAGGGTCACCGGACCGCCGGCCTTGGCGCGGGTCAGGGCCTCGGCCTCGGTCGGGCCGACCTCAAGGGTGGCGGTGGCCGCGACGATGGACTTGGCGTCCTTCTCGGCGGCGGTGCTCTGGTCGAGCGCCAGGACGCGGATGTTCTGCAGCACGGTCTCGGCCATGACGAAGCGGCCGCCGCCGCCGCCGCCCTCGCCGTCGCTGGAGGCGCTGACCTGGCCTTCGCGGGTGATCAGCACGTCGACGCGGTCGCCGGGCAGTATGAAGCCGCCTGCCGCGGTCTCGGACGTGACCGGCACGGCCATGGCGCGCTTGCCCGGGGTCAGGACGACGGACAGGTAGCCGCCCTCGCCGCCGCGCACGATCTTGCGGTTGGTGACCGGTTCGCCGGCCAGGATCGGGTCGCGGACGATCGCGCCCTCGACGATCTTGGCCGGATCGCCGCCGATCATCTGGTCGGCGGCGCCGCTGACGGCGGCCTTGGCGGCCTCGACCTTGCCGTCGGGCGCGGCCGGGGTCGCGCCATTGGTGATGAAGGCGCCGCTGATGGCGTCGGACGGCCAAGCCTGCCAGGCGACGTCGGCGGCCACCAGGCGCGTGCCGATCGGCAGGTCGCGCTTGGCCACCAGGACCTGGGTCATCGGCTTGCCCGGCGCGGCGGTCGCGGCCACGACGGCCGGGGCGACCGGCTTGCCGCCCAGCGCGCGCTGCAGGACCACGGCCAGGCCGATGGCCGAGACGGCGGCGATCAGGACGATCAGGAGGCGAACGGGACTCATGGCGCGGGCTGTAACTCAAGGGGGAACCGAACGGCCGCCGTCCGGCGGGCGCGCGCGATTCGTCAGTCAGCCTTTCTGGCCACGCTCCATGCTCGCCCGCGCATGGTTAACGGCTGCTAAAAGTTTTCATCGTTCAGGCGGCGGGGCGCGCGGCAGGGTGTCGCGGGATGAGTCAGCGCGCGGCCGGGCTCAACTCAAGGGAGTCTCAGCCCAGGGCCGCGACGGCCAGGGCGCCGTGCGGGAAGGCCCACAGGGCGCCGGCGGCGATGGCGACGCCGTACGGCAGATCGCCGTCCTTGGCCGCCAGCTTGCGCAGCCAGGCCGGCCCGCCGGCCACGGCCGGAACCAGATAGCCCGAGCGCAGGGTCAGGATGGCGAAGGTCAGGACGCCGCCCGCCAGGCCGGTATAGACCAGGAACAGGAAGGCGCCGGGCCAGCCCATCCACAGGGCGCAGACGGCGAACAGCTTGCCGTCGCCGCCGCCGATCCAGCCGGCGGCGAACATACCCATTCCGAGGACCAGGCCGCCGAGGCCCACGGCCAGGCACAGACCGATCTGGGCCAGGGGCGCGCCGCTGACCAGGGCGGCCGGAACGAAGGCGGCGATCAGGGCCAGCGAGATCCAGTTGGGGATCTTGTAGCTGATCAGGTCCTTCAGGCCGCCGATGACGGCCAGGACCGGAAAGATCAGCAACAGCGGGATCTGGATAGCTTGCATGCTCTCGCGCCTTGTAAAATCCCCGTCGGGGACCCCTTCCGTACCGGGCCATTCTGGGACGGACGGATGAAGCAATCGTTTCTCGCCGCTCGGCGGAAGCCTGGAACCTCTGTCATCCAGGCAAAGAGAAATGGGCAGGCAAAGAAAAAGGGCCGAGACTTAAGCCTCGACCCTTTTCTTTTCGAGCGTTTAGCTGGACTTAGGTCCCAGCGTTCGCGACCTTGTCCTTGATGTCGTTGAACTTCGTGTTCAGCGTGGTGCCCAGAGCGCCAACACCCGTGATGATGACGACGGCGATGAGGGCAGCGATCAGGCCATATTCGATGGCCGTGGCGCCCGATTCATCCTTCAGAAAGCGCGTGACGAACTTGGTCATGTCTAGATCTCCTAAAGTCAGAGCTGGTTGATTTGAGGCTTCAAGCCGGCTCGACTTGCTAACCCCCGAAAACACGATCAATTTCGCCGAGCTCACTTAATGCTGAGTAAACATCAGTTGGTTTCTCAGATTTTTCTTTTGGTTTATTTGTATTTACCGTTATCTGTTCTTAACCATGGCCGCAGCGAAAGCGATCAACCCCTTTTGAATCAAGGACTTTCTCAAGCGACGCTTGGACGCACGCAAACGGGCCTTAGTCTTTTGTTGACCAAACCAAAGGATGCTGAGGCACGTTCGGATCCGAGATCGGAAACCTCATGCGCCGCCTTTCGCTCGCCATCGCCGCCGTCCTGACCCTCTCGGGGGCCGGCGCCAACGCTCAGAACACGGGCGTCCTGCCGGTGAAGGCGACCTCGACCGACCTGCCGCTGGCCGCGGGCGAAGCCTCCTATATGAGCGTGGGCGGCGCGGTGCGGGACGTGGTGGTCGCCGATCCCACCATCGCCGACGTCAGCATCGTCAACGAGCGCACCCTGGTAGTGATGGGCAAGCGTCCGGGCGTCACCACCCTGATGGCCTTCGGAGCCGGCGGTCGCGCCCTGACCACCCGCCAGGTGGTGGTCTCCGAGGTCGGCGACGGCGGCGTCACCATCTATCGTGGCGCGACGACCAACAGCTACGCCTGCGGCGCCGCGCGCTGCACGCGCGTCGGCGGCCCCGGCCCGGCCTCGGGCACGCCGTAGGCGCCCTCCCCCACGCGAGCGCGCGCTCTAACCAGTGGTTAGGATCGTTCGGCTAGTCTGTCGGACGATCATTTCAGGGTCCGCGCCGCCGCATGGCCTACAATCACATCTTCGCTCGCGCCCGACGCCGGCTGGCCCGCTTCGCCGGCCGCTTCTCGCGCGCCGAGCAGGGCGCCACGGCGGTCGAGTTCGCCCTGGTCTTCATGCCCTTCCTGATGCTCGTCTTCGCCCTGATCGAGCTGGGCCTGGTCTATATGGTCTCGCTGCTGCTCGAGAACGCGGTCATCGACGTGGGCCGCACCATCCGCACCGGCGAGGTGCAGACCAACGGCGGCACGGCCGCCACCTTCAAGACCGCCGTCTGCAACAAGATCGGACCGATCGGCGCGATGAGCTGCGAGAGCGCCCTGCGGCTCGACGTGCGCACCTATGCCGACTACTCGACCGGCAACACCTCGGCCTCGGCCACCAACACCGTTCCGACCAGCATGCAGTGGAACCCGGGCACGGCCGGCTCGATCGTCCTGGTCCGCGCCTACTACACCTGGCCGCTGATCTCGCCGCTGATGCAGACCGGCTTCCAGAACGCCAGCGGCCAATGGGTCGTCTACGCCGCCACCGCCTTCACCAACGAGCCGTACGACCAATGATCCGCCCCTCGCCCCCCTGGCTGAAGAAGGTCCTCGGGAAGAGGGTCTGCCTGAAGACCTTCTGGCGCGACAGCCGCGGCGTCTCGGCCATCGAGTTCGCCCTGATCGCCCCCGTGCTGATCCTGATGTATTTCGGCTTCGCCGAGACGACCCAGGCCATGATGGCCCAGCGTCGCCTGTCGAACATCACCGCGCAGATCGGCGACCTTGTCGCCCAGACCCCCCAGACCGGCCCGAGCAAGATGACCGACATCTTCAACATCGGGAATCTGATCATGGCGCCCTATCCGACCGCCGGCCTGAAGATGTGCATCTACAGCGTCGTCTCCAACGCCAAGGGCGAGGACACCGTCGCCTGGGTGCAGCCCAACCCCGCCGGCGTCGGCATGACCGGCTGCCCGGCCAAGGGCGCCCCCGTCACCGACATCTCGACCGGCGTGCTGGCGGCCAATCAGAGCATCATCGTCTCGCGGGCCACCTACGACTACACTTCGGCGACCAAGCTGGTCATGCCCACCACCATGACCTTCAAGCGCAACTACTACCTGCGCCCGCGCCGCTCCGACACAGTGACCTGGGTCAGCACGCTGTAGCAAGGCGCTCGACAAGCGGGTGCGGCGTGAAGGTCCGCTCGCCCAAGGGGGTGACGAGCCGCGAGAGCGGGCGCAAGCCGATCAGGCTGTTGGTCAGGAACACCGCCTCGGCCCGCTCCAGCGCCTCGACCCCGACGGCGACCGCCTCGACCGCTTCGGCCGCCATCAGCCGCGCCCGGGTGATCCCGGCCAGCACGCCGCAGTCCAGGCGCGGAGTGAACAAACGCCCGCCCTCGATCCAGAACAGATTGGCCGCCCCGGCGCAGGCGATCTCGCCGCGATTGTTCAGCATCACCGCCTCGTCCGCGCCGGCGGCCTTGGCCTCGGCCCGGGCCAGGACGTTGTCGAGATAGCTCAGGGTCTTCAGGCGCGAGGCGGGCGAGCCCTCGTTGCGGCGCGCGGCCGCGACGATCGCGCTGGCTGGCGTGACGACCGGCGCGGAGGGCGCGGCGGTGGCGAACAGGCGCGGCAGCGGCGCGGCCGGACGGTCCAGCCCCCGGCCGCCCGAACCGGCGGTCAGGGTCAGGCGCACGGCGAACCGGCCAGCGGCCGGCGCCGCACCGCGCACAAGCTGCTCGGCCTCATCGCGGTCGAACGGCAGGCCCAGCACGGCGCAGCCGGCGGCCATGCGGTCGAGATGGGCGGCCAGACGCGGCAGCGCGCCGTCGACCGCCAGCATCGTCTCGAACAGGCCGTCGCCGAGCAGCAAGCCCCTGTCCTCAAGAGGAATAATCATTCCGTCAGGGCCCTCTTCAGCGCGGCGATCTTGGCCTCGGTCTCCAGCCGCTCGCCGCGCGGATCGCTGTCGGCGACGACGCCCGCCCCGGCGCGGGCCTCCAGGGTCCAACCCTGGCCGTCCTCGACCAGGCCGACCGTGCGGATCAGCACGCTCGAGTCGAACGCCCCGTCGAAGCCGGCCCAGAACAGGCTGCCGCAATAGGGTCCGCGCGGCGGTTCCAGGCCGGCGATGACTTTCATCGCCTGGACCTTGGGCGCCCCGGTGATCGAGCCCGGCGGGAAGCAGGCCCGCAGCAGGTCGGCGACCGTCCGGCCGCCGGCCAGCTGGCCGGTCACCGTCGAAACCAGATGGTGGACGTTGGCGAAGCTCTCGACCTTGAACAGCTCGCGCGCCTTGACGCTGCCCGGCGGGCTGACCCGGGCCAGGTCGTTGCGCATCAGATCCACGATCATCAGGTTCTCGGCGCGGTCCTTGTCGCTGGCCAGCAGCTCGGCGGCCAGGGCCCGGTCCTCCGCGGCGTCGCGGCCGCGAGGACGCGTGCCCTTGATCGGCTGGGTCAGGATCGCCCCGTCCGCGTCAACCTTCAGAAACCGTTCCGGCGAGTTGGAGACCACGGCCCGGCCCGGCAGGCGCAGATAGGCCGAGAACGGGGCCGGGCTCTGGCCCCGCAGCCGCGTGAACAGGTCGAACGGATCGGCGCCGGCGGTGAGCCGTCCGGTCCAGGCGCGGGCGATATTGGCCTGGAAGATCTCTCCGGAGAGGATGCGCGCGACCACGTCGGCCACCGCGACCTCGTAGGCCTCGCCGTCGGAGACGGTCAGATCCGGGCACAGCGGGCCGTCGAACGGCGCGCGATCGGACGGCGCGTCCAGCCAGGCCAGAGCCTCACGAGCGCGGGCTCCCGCCTCGGCGTCCGTCGCGCCTCGCCCCACGGCCACGACCTGCCGGGCGTGGTGATCGAAGGCCAGCAGGGCCGGATAGCGGGCGCAGCTCAGGTCCGGCCAGGCGGTGCGGGAGAGGCCCAGATCCTCGACGCGGTCGCCCAGTTCGTAGGCCGCCAGACCGACCACCCCGCCCTGGAACGGCGGACCGTCGGGCTCGCTCGGCCGGCGGGGGCCGGTCAGCTCGGCGAGCCTGGCGAACGGATCGGCGGGATCGGCGGCGGCGAAGCTGAAGGTCGCGTCGGGCTGGCGCAGCAGATACGACCAACGCCCCGCGCCGCCGGTGATCAGCGCGCAGGCATACGGCTCGTCCCGGAACGGGGCCAGCGCCCACACCGGCTCGCGCCAGGGGGCGGTAAGGAGAGCGACGCGGCGCATGGCGCGGTGATGTAGCAGGCGGAGCAGACCCCCTCCACCGCCGTTCGGCGGTCCCCCTCCCCCAAGAGGGGGAGGAGAGATTTCTCCGCCACCCTCTTGGGGGCGGACAGACCTGCGCTAGCAGGTCAGGTGGGGGCTAGTGCTGAGCCTCCCGGCCCCCGCCCTTCACCGTGAACAGGCCGACCAGCCCCAGGGCCAGCAGGCCGGCGATCGGGATGAAGCCGGCCACCTGGCTGGCGAACATCTTGGTCGCCAGGGCCACCAGCAGCGAGCCCAGCCACATGGTGGCGGTGCCCGACAGCGAGAACAGGCCGAAGAAGGCGGCCATGCGGTCCGGCGGGGCCAGGCGCACCAGCAGGGTGCGGCTCGAGGCGTACTGGGCGGTGACGAAGACGGCGATCAGCAGACCCAGGCCCAGATAGATCAGCTCCGGCAGGGTGCGGAACAGCGGGCCGTTCCAGACGGCCGGATGGGTCGCCGCGTCCCAGGTCCACAGGTACAGGATCTTCTCGCGGCCCATGCCCAGCGTGCCCAGCAGCACCAGGATGCAGATGCCGACCTCGACCTGGATCGCCCGCCGTGGACCCAGGGTCTTGTCCAGCCACGGCGCGATCAGGCCGCCCAGCACGCCGAAGATCGACAGCGAAATGCCGTAGGCCAGCATCTCCAGCTCGCCCCACTTCATCAGTCCGGCCGCGAACAGGCCGCCGAAGATCAGCAGGGCGGTCATGCCGTCGCAATAGAGCATCCGCGCGCCCAGGAACTTGGCGACGTCGGCGTGACCCTTGAGGTTGGCGAAGGTGTCGAGGATCAGCTTGACGCCTTCCTTGATCGCCGCGCCCAGCGAGGCGCCGGTGCGCGGCGCGTCGCGGGTCCACAGGAAGAACGGGATCGCCCCCAGCAGCATGACCGCCGCCGATAGCGGGCCGACGATGCGGCTAGGCTCGTGCTCGACTTGGCTGAGGCCGAACAGCGGCGCGCTGGGCACGAACGACCAGGGCACGACACCGGGCAGCACGAAGGCCCACATCACGAAGATCAGCAGACTGACCGACAGGCCGTTGGCCAGGGCGTAGCCCAGCCCCGACAGCACCGGCTCCTGGCCCTTCTCGGACGCGCGGGCCAGCAGGGAATTGTTGAGCACGTCGCCGCAGTTGTAGGCCACGCCCAGGATGATCAGCGCCACGCCCACCAGATCAACGGGCAGGCCGCCGGGCTTGGCCCACCACAGGGCGAACAGCAAGGGCGCCATGATCGCCAGGATAAGGGCCATGAACGGCTTGCGCGGCCCGAACCGCTCGATCGAGGCGCCCAGGATCGGCGCCAGGGCGGCGGTCAGCAGGCCATAGACGGTGGAGATGTCGGCGACGGTCGCCTGGCCCCGGACCGGATCCCCGACCAGCACCCGCGAGAAATAGGGCGAGAAGACATAGATGGTGACCAGGATCACATAGGGGTCGCGCGAACCCTGGTGCAGGATCCAGCTGAGCGCGCTGCGGGAGAGCTTCTGCTTGGGGGCGGGGACCAGAACATCGTCGCCCCCGACATCGCTCATGCCCGGAGGCGACCCCGTCAACTCACTCATACCGCACCCTGATGACGCTCGGCCCTCTGCTGGGACCGTGGCGCGAGGCTGGACCTTAAACGAGCGTTTGTCACCTTACGGATTTGGTGCGCCCCTCTCCTCCCCCTCTGGGGGAGGTGGCCCGGAGGGTCGGAGGGGGCAGCGCGGCGACGGCGGCGATGTCCCCCTCAGTCGCTCCGCGACAGCTCCCCCAAAAGGGGAGCAGATTCCCTACAGCAGAATATGCGCCCGCACCTTTTCCCGCGTGTCCGCGTCGAGCCCCACCGCCTGCTCCAGATAGCCGTCCAGGCCGCCGTGCTCGGCCTTGATCACCTCGAACGCCGCCGCCAGGTAGCGGGCCTCGACGCCCATGGCCGCGCGCATGGCGGCCTCGTCCGGGCGGCGGCCGGTGATCCCCTCGATGTGGTCCATGAACATCGCCCCGCGACGGTCGAAGCGGGTCGGGTCATTGGTCAGCAGGTAGTCGTCGATGACGTCGTCGTCGGTCACGCCGGCGATGTGGTGGGTCAGGGCCGCCAGAACGCCGGTGCGATCCTTGCCGGCCGCGCAGTGGATCAGGGCCGGGCCCTTGCTCTCGGCCAACGCCAGGAAGAAGCGGCGGAAGAGGTCGATGTGCCGCTCCTTGAACGGCAGGCGGCGATAGTACTCGTCCATGTAGTCGTGGACCGCGTCGACGGTCAGGTCCGTACTGGTGATGAACTCCAGCCACGGATCCGTCCCCGTGACGCCCAGGTCATTGTCGATCACCTGGGCGGAAAAGCCCGTCCAGCGGCGCGAGGGCGAACGCTCGCGCTCATTGGGCCGGCGCAGGTCGACCAGGGTGACGATGCCCAGGGCCGCCAGGGCCTCCAGGTCGGTGTCGGTCGCCTCGGCCTGGTGGGCGGCGCGGAACAGCACGCCCCGCTTCAGGCGCCCCACCCCCGCGGCGTAGTCGCCGAAATCGCGGAAGTTCTCGACGCCTTGCAGGGGGATGGTTCTGGTCATGGGCCGAATTAGCGCCGCCCAAACTCAAAATAAACCCCAAACCCGTTCTCCCCGGCGAAAGCCGGGGCCCAGATACATTCGGAAAGGCTGGGGTGTTCGCGCCTTGGGTCGTCGCCGAAACCACGAGAGCTCTGGGTTCGATCTGGGCCCCGGCTTTCGCCGGGGAGAACGGAAAATTTAAGCTACTTCCTCAGCAGCGGCTGGATGCGATCCTGCAGCGGTTGGTCGACATAGGTGTGAAACAGCCACGCGAAGCCATAGGCGATCGGGAAACCGGCCAGCCACATCAGCCACTGCCAGCCGATGCCGATCGGCACCGTCTCGATCAGCTTGTGCACGGCGCTCCAATAGATCACCCCGACGAAGATGTGGGTGATGAACAGGGCGAACGACAGCTTGGCGCCCTCCTCGATCCAGGCTCTCGGGCGCTTGACCGGCAGACGGCCGGCGCCCAGCACGATCATGGCGATGGCCAAGAGCGACGGGGCGTCGAACAGCCAGGGGTCGGGAAGGGCGTAGCGGTCCAGCGGCTGGGTGACGATCAGCAAGGCGACGCCGCCCCACAGCAGGGCCTTGGCCGCCGTCTCCGACGGCCAGCGCATGTCGACGACCCGCGCCAGGCAGACGCCCAGGATGAACAGCGGCAGGGCGCGCACCACGCCGTACTGGAACTGCAGATCCGGCAGGGCATGGTGGAAGACGTGGCGGGCGATCACCTCGAACACGCCCAGGATCGCGGCCGCGCCCAGCGGCAGGATCCAGGCGTGGCGCACCTTGCTGACCGTCTTCCAGAAGAATGGGAACAGGGCGTAGCAGACGATCAGGGCCGACAGCGACCAGCTGGGCAGGTTCCAGCCGTCGCTGGTGAAGCCCCAGGCGTGGACCAGCAAGGCCTGGGCCGGCAGCTGATCCCAGGCGAAGCGGCTGGGCTTGTGGGCGTCGGTGCCGACGGTGTTCAGGATCAGCACCAGCACGGCCAGGAAGCCTAGCACCACCAGGTGCCCCGGCCACACTCGCGCCGCGCGGCGGGCCCAGAAGCGCGCGGGCGAAAGGCGCCCGGTCAGCACCGAGCCGCCATAGGCCCGTCCCAGCACATAGCCGGACAGCATCAGAAAGAAGTCGGTGGCCAGGAAGCCGCGCGAGAACACCTGGCCGAAGCGCTCGATCCGCATCGGGCTCTCGGCGCCGTAATGGTAGACGACGATCAGCAGCGAGGCGAGGAAGCGCAGGAAATCCAGCGCGCCGCCCCGGACGGCGGCCTTGTCGGGACGCTCCAGCACAACCGCGGCCTGCGGCGCGTCCGGAGGAATCTGGGAAAGCGGGACGGTCACAAACCCCGCCATAACAAAGCCGCCGCCCGTGCGAAAGCCGTGTCCGGAACGTCGTCTTGCGGTATGGCGTCGCGGCCACTATCTGCAACTTCTGTTGTTTCTAATAGGATCGACCATGTCGCCCATGCCCGTCCTGTTCGTCGGCCACGGCTCGCCGATGAACGCCATCGAGGACAATGCCTGGAGCCGCGACTGGCGCAGGCTGGGTCAGACCCTGCCGCGTCCCAAGGCGGTGCTGATGGTCAGCGCCCACTGGGAGACTCGCGGCGCCTCGGCGGTCAGCGCTTCCAGCGCGCCCGAGACCATCCATGATTTCGGCGGCTTTCCGCAGGCGCTGTTCGACGTCCAGTACCGCGCGCCGGGCGATCCGGCCCTGGCGGGGCGGGTCGCCGAGCTGCTGTCCCCCGACGTCGTGGTCCAGCACCCGACGCGCGGCCTGGACCACGGCGCCTGGGGCGTGCTGAAGCCGATGTATCCCGATGCGGACGTGCCGGTGGTGCAGCTCAGCATCGACCGCGGCCGCCCGGACCGCTGGCACTACGAGGCCGGCCGCCGCCTGGCCGCCCTGCGCGACGAGGGCGTGCTGATCATGGGCAGCGGCGACATCGTCCACAACCTGCGCGCGGCCGACTTCCGGCGACCCGAGGCGCCGGCATGGGCGGATCGCTTCAACGAGACGGCCAAGGCGCTGATCCTGGCGGGCGATCATGAGCCGCTGATCGACTGGCGCGGCCTGGGTCCGGACGCCGAGATCTCGATCAACAGCGCCGAGCACTACCTGCCGCTGCTCTATGTGCTGGGCGCCCAGACGCCGGGCGAGCCGGCGAGCTTCTTCACGGATGATGTGTTCGCGGCGATCTCGATGACGGGGGTGAAGGTGGGGTGATTTCTCCCTTCCCCCTTGATGGGGGAAGGGTCGGGGATGGGGGTGACGCGGCGGTTCCGCCTGCACGGCCCTGCTCACCCCCACCCAACCCTCCCCCATCAAGGGGGAGGGCTCCTATAAAGCCGCCGACGCCTTCTCCGCCGCGGCCAGCCGCTGCTCCATCCCCTTGCCGTACATCCCCGAGATCCGCGCCAGCACCTCGGCCGGCGCGGTCTCCGGCCGGCCGGCGTCGAACGGGGGGGCCGGCGCATACTCGACCGCCAGCTGGATCCCCTGCGCCACCGCCTCGCCGGCCAGCTCGGCCACGACGGTCAGGGCGAAGTCGATGCCCGCCGTCACCCCGCCGCCGGTGATGTAGCGGCCGTCCCGCGCCACCCGCGAGGGATCGGGGATGGCGCCGAACAGCGCCAGCTGGTCGCGCCAGGCCCAATGGCACGCCGCCCGCCTGCCCTTCAGCAGCCCCGCCGCGCCCAGCACCAGCGAGCCGGTGCAGACCGAGGTCACGTACCGCGCGCCATCGGCCAGCCGCCGGATTTCCGCGATGAAGTCCATGTCGCCCATGGCCTGTGTCGTCCCGAACCCGCCCGGCACGATCAGCACGTCGCAGGCCTCGATGTCCGACAGTTTCGGCAGGCGCGCGAAGACCAGGCCGTCGGCCTCGATCTCGCCGCCCTCGAGACTGGCCACGGTCACCTTGGCGCCCGGCAGGCGGCACAGGATCTGGTGCGGACCGGTGAAGTCCAGGTGGGTCACGCCGGGGAAGATGGCGATCACGATTTGCAACTGCTGGCTCATGCGATGGTCTCCGTCATGATTGCGCCGGAGACCATGGTTCGGTTAGCGTTCGTCTGAAATGACATAGTTCCCACGGTTTCAGCCAAGGCTATGGGCATGCCCCGCGCGATCGGCTTTCTGGTCTATCCCGGCTTCCAGCTGCTGGACGCCACCGGCCCCATCGCCGCCTTCGAGATCGCCGGGCGGTTCTCGCCGGGCGCCTATGCCTTGCATTTCCTCTCGCTGCGCGGCGAGCCGACGCCCAGCTCGTCGGGCGTGACCATCCACACCACCGCCCTGGCCGACGCGCCGCGCCTCGACACCCTGCTGATCTCGGGCGGTGACGGCGTGAAGGTCCCGGCGACCTGCCCCGAGACCCTGGCCTTCGTCCGCGCGGCCGGCCGCGACTGCCGCCGCGTGGCCTCGGTCTGCTCTGGCGCCTATGTCCTGGCCGAGGCGGGCCTCCTGGACGGCAAGCGCGCCACCACCCACTGGAGCCGGACGAAGGACTTCCAACGCCGCTATCCCGACGTGAAGCTGGAGCCCGACCGCATCTGGATTCAGGACGGGGCGGTGTGGAGCTCGGCCGGCATCACCGCCGGCATCGACCTGTCCCTGGCCCTGATCGGCGCCGACGAGGGCGAGGCCATCGCCCGCCGCACCGCCCAGCAGTTGGTGGTCTATCACCACCGCCCCGGCGGCCAGTCGCAGTTCTCGGCGCTGATCGACCTGCGCCCCGGGCGCTTCGACGCCCTGCTGTCCTGGGCCCGCCAGAACCTGGCGCGGTCCCTGTCGGTCGAGCAGCTGGCCGACCGCGCCGCCATGAGCCCGCGCAACTTCGCCCGCCTGTTCGCCCAGGAGACCGGCGTCACCCCCGCCAAGGCCGTCGAGCGCCTGCGGGTCGAGGCCGCCCGCGCTCTGCTGGACAGCCAGCCGCTGCAGGTCGAGGACGTGGCCCTGGAGACCGGGTTCGGCGACAGCGAGCGGATGCGCCGGGCCTTCATCCGCGCCTTCGGCCAGCCGCCCCAGGCGCTGCGGCGATCGGCCAAGAGCGTCTGAAACGCCGAGCCCACCGCCCCCTTGCCTCGCCGGGGCCGCGACCAAGCATGGCCGTACCTTCGGGACATCGCCCCGCAACATAGGGGCCGCAGCGTGCGTTTCGGGATCGAGGGACTATTCGATCTTGGAGCACATCATGCCCGTCGCGAAACTGCTGGGCGTCACCGCCCTGGCGGCCGCCACCCTGGCCCTGACCGTCCCGTCGACGGCCGGCGCCTTCGACCGATACGATCGCCACGATCGCCACGATCGCTATGACTATCGCTACGACCGCCATCACGCTCGCCACGACCGCGTGCGCTATGATCGCGGCCGGCACTATCGCCCCCACAAGGTGCGGGTGTGCCGCCCCGAGTGGCGACACCATCACCGGGTGACCGTCTGCCGCTACGTCTGGCGCTAAGGTCGCGCGGGCCGCCCGCCTGATCCGCGGGCGGCCTCGCTCCTGTCTAATCCGGCGCGCCCCGCGCCTTTTCCAGGGCCTCATCGACCCGATGGGCCGCGGCCGTGCCGCCAGCGTCGTCGGCGGCGATGTCGCCCTGATCGTTCAGGTCGGTATTGGCCTTGGTGATGGCCTCTTCGGCCTTCTCTTCGGACATCTTGTCGGGGTTCGAGCTGACGGTTGGCATCGGTGCGCTCCTGCGGGGGTGTCCGGACTCAACCCCAGGCGCGTGCGCGCGTTCCGACGGTCAAGCCGCCGTCCTTGGCCCGAACGCCGGATCGGTCCAGGCTCGGCTCCATGCTCTATCTCGTCATCAAGGCCGCCGTCTCGGGCGTCATCGTCGCCGCTGTCTCGGAGATCGCCAAGCGCTATCCGGGCCTGGGCGGCTTGGTGGCGTCGCTGCCGCTGGTCTCGGTGCTGGGCATGATCTGGCTGTGGCGCGACACCCACGATCCGGCGCGGATGGCGGCCCACGCCAGCGGCACGTTCTGGTTCGTCCTGCCCTCGCTGCCGATGTTCCTGCTGATCCCGGCGATGCTGAAGCGCGGCGCGCCGTTCTGGACGGCTCTCGTCGCCGGCTGCGTTCTGACCATGGCGCTTTACGCGGCGATGGTCTGGGCCGGGCCGAAGCTGGGCCTGAAGCTGTAGCTCAACCTCTGGACGCGCCGCGCGCGCACCGATAGCCTTCCCGCGTTCGCGGAGGGGTCATGCGCGGTCCGAACCACATCCTGCCGACGCTGGCGGCGCTGGCCCTCTCGTCGCTGGGCGGGCTGGCGCACGCCGCGGCGTGCGAGCAGCGCTCGCCGACCGTGTTCGCCCTCAGCGGCGAGACCAACCCGGCCATGGCCGACTGCGTGGCCGCCAAGCTGCAGCCGACCACGACCGAGCTGGTCGTCGACAGCCAGGGCGGTCCCAGCGGCGCGGCCATGGACATCGCCGAGCGCCTCTCGGGCCTGGGCGACCTGACGATCCGGGTTGACGGCCAGTGCGCCTCGTCCTGCGCCAACTATGTCCTGCCGCTGGGCCGACGCCTGCTGATCGGGCGCCAGGCGATCATCATGGTCCATGGCGGCATGGACCCCGCCCAGGTCGCCAAGGTCGAGCCGAACAAGAAGGCCATGATCCAGGCCCTGGCCGACAGGCAGCTGGCCTTCGCGCGCCGCCACAGGATCCCGCCCGGCTGGCTGCTCTACCGCACGGCGGCGGCGCCCACGCGGGTCGACGGCCTGGACGGCGCCTATCGCTGGCGGACCACGCCCGAGGCCGAACTCTATCTGGTCGAGGCGCCGATGTTGCGCTCGTGCCTGCCCCGCCTGGATGTCACCGCCTACGAGACCTGGCTGAAAGGCCAGATGACCCCGGAACGGATCGCGCGCCTCAAGAAGAGCCGCATCGCCGCCACCGGCACGATCGTCTGCAATGGGCAGGGGTGGTAGGCGGCGGACCTCGGGAGCCGAAAACCTCGTCCTTCGACAAGCTCAGGATGAGGTTTTCCACTGAACCGTCGTCGAAACTAGTCCTCACCCTGAGCTTGTCGAAGGGCGAGGACGGGCCTGCTCACAGTCCCGTCCGGTCCAGACGCAGAACCATGCCGTCTACCCCTTGGCCTCCAGCCGCGCCGTCAGCGCGGTCATCTGGGCCTCGAGCCGTCCCAGCGCCTCGGCGTGCTGCTTGCCCAGCGCGACGATGTCACGCTCGCGCAGGGCGTCCAGCTTGTCATGCAGGTGTATGATCTCCAGCTCGGCCCGCAGGTTGACGACATAGTCGTGCTCGGCGTTCTGGCGATCCTTCAGCGCCTGGCGGTTCTGGCTCATCATGATCACCGGGGCCTGCAGCGCCGCGACGGTGGACAGCAGCAGGTTGAGGAAGATGAACGGATAGGGGTCGAAAGCCAGGTTCAGCGGCTTGAGCGCGACATTGACCGCCGTCCATAGCAGCAAGGCCGCGCTGAAGCCGCCGATGAATCCCCACGAGCCGCCGACCGCCGCCACCTTGTCGGCCAGCCGGTCCCAGAACGAGCGGTCGTCATTGAGCAGGATCGAGTTCAGGCCGGTCGGCGCCTCGGCGCAGATCAGGTCGATGACGCTCTTCTGGACCTCGTTCAGCTGTCCATAGGGGACAGACAGAAGTTGGCGGGACAACTGGTCGAGGCGGTCGTCGACATTCATGGGCGGGCTCTTGGGCAGGTGAAGACCGGATCATCGGCTGAGCCGGCGTGCGAGACCAACTTAAGCGTCATCACCCGGTGATTGACAGGCCCGCCTTCGCAAGGCGACGCTCGGCGGGTCGGGTGGGGCCGACCTCAAGTCAAACCGATCGATGGAGACGACCGATGGCCCATAAGTTCGTGATCAAGAAGAACAAGGCGGGCGAGTTCGTCGCCTACTTCACCTACAACAGCGAGACCATCTTCTGGACCGAAGGCTATGCGTCGAAGGCCTCGGCCAAGAACGCGATCGAGTCGATCCTGAAGAACGGCCCGGGCGCCGAGATCGACGACCAGACGGACTGAGGCTCTCCTCCCCCTTCATGGGGAGGTGGATCGCCGCGAAGCGCGGCGAGACGGAGGGGGCTGGTCAGGCCTCGATAGCGCGGCGCCGACCCCCTCCACCGCCCTTCGGCGGTCCCCCTCCCCCCGAGGGGGAGAAGAAATCGACCGCTTGACCCATCGCTCCCCCGGGTCTCTGATCATTGATAACAATGATACGGGAGGGAGCCGTCATGCCGGCCAACGGGCGCAAGAGCATCTTCATCACCGGGGCCGCCAGCGGCATCGGCCTGGCCTGCGCCAAGCGGTTCGCCGCGGCGGGCTGGTTCATCGGGCTGTCGGACATCGACAAGGCCGGGCTCAAGGCCGCCCTGCTGGCCATCGGACCGGACAACGGCTCCATCCATCCGCTGGACGTCCGCGACCGCGACGGATGGGCCAACGCCCTGGGCGAATTCGGCAAGGAGACGGGCGGCAAGGCCGATGTCGTGCTCAACAACGCCGGGGTCGCCCGGTTCGGGGTGCTGGAGGATCTGTCCGACGCCGACTGCGACATCCAGATCGACGTCAACATCAAGGGCGTGATCAACGGCGCGCGGGCGGGTCTGCCGCTGCTGAAGGCCGCCGGCGGGCGGCTGATCAATGTCGCCTCGTGCGCGGGGCTCTACGGCTCGCCGAAGCTGGCGGTCTATTCAGCCACCAAGTTCGCGGTGCGGGGCCTGTCCGAAGCCTTGGACGTCGAATACGCCCGGCACGGCGTCAGCGTCGCCTGCGTCATGCCGTGGTTCGTCGAGACGCCGATCCTGAACGCCGGGGCTTCGGGCTCCAACGAGCACATGGCCGACGCCCTGCGCGCCGGCGGGCTGGAGGTCTATCCCGTCGAGGACGCCGCCCAGGCGGTCTGGGACGCCGCGCACGGCAAGCAGCTGCACTATTTCGTGGGCAAGCGGGCGAAGCAGATGCGCTTCGCCACCAGCCACATGCCGGGCGCCGTCAGGAAGCAGCTCCGCTCCCGGCCCCTACTGTCGTCTTGAGGCCTTCCAGCGGCGCGCGGTCGGACGAGACCGGGATCGCCTTGGTCGAGGCCGCGGTCGCCGGAGCCTTGATCGACATCGCCGAGGCCGGCGTCGTCTTGGCGGCCGTGGCGATCGGCGCCGAAGCGGGTTCGGTCACCGCCGCGCCGATCGGGCCGCCCATGCCCGGAGCGTTCGTCGAGGCGGGCTCGAGGCGACCCAGGGCGCTGGCGGCGTAGACCACCGGCGGACGACCATCAGCGGTCAGGCTGGCGATCTCGGACGGGGCGATGTCGTCGACACTGGGCAGGCGCGACGGCGCGAAGCTCGAGGCGCCGCCGCGACCGAAGCGATAGAAGATGTGCATGCCGACCTGGGCGACGCGCAGCAGGCGCGGACCCCAGCCGGGCGAAACATTGATCGTGTGGAAGTGCGTGGCCGAACCGACCTCGCTCTGGATCGTGCCGGCCAGGGTGCGCGAGGCGACCTTGCGGGCCCGGGCCCAGGCGCCGACGTCGCGGGCGCGGCGCATCGAGCCGTCGCAGGCGAAGCTGAACTGGCAGCCCGTGCGGTTGACCGCGCCTTGGAAGACCACGCCGCAGATCGACTTCGGGAAGGCCGGATGGCGCACGCGGTTCATCACCACCTGGGCCACGGCCGCCTGGCCGCTGGGGGTCTCGCCGCGCGCTTCGTAATAGACGGCGTCGGCCAGGCATTCGAGCTCGCGCGAGCTCTCCAGGGCGTTGCCCAGCTGGAATGGGGTGGCGCCCCCGACGTTGAAGGCGTTGCCGAAGCTGGCCCGGAGCATCAGCGGACCGGTGCGGCCGCTCTGGCCGGGCATCAGGCTGGAGCCGGCGCCTTCGAGGCGGGCGGCAAGCTGCTGGGTCTGACGGCCGCTGCGTTCGACCGCGGCGAAGAGATAGGGATCATGACGCTTGGCCACGGCAAGGGCGCCGGGGTCCATACGCGTAGAAGCGCTGAGCATCGCCGCGTCGGAGAAGTTCCCCGAAGCGCCTTCCGCCAATCGGGCGACGCGGGCGTGGGTGGAGGCCGATTGGGCCAGGCCACCCAGAAGGTAAACGCCGCCCAGAGCCAGACCCGTGATGGATCCGACCAATACGGCGCCGACCAGCCCGCGCGCATCCGCGCGCGTCTGCGACTTGATATACAAAACTCGTGTCCTGCGCGGCGAGGGCGCTCCGGCCCCCCGACAAAAACCGCCCCGAAATCCCCGGAAAAATCACTGCGGGGAGCGCTTCGAAGCGGAGACCCGGCCGTATCACGATGTGGCCAAGGTCCTGCTTGTTGCGGCTTATGACGTATCCGTGACCGACTCGCAAGCACTTGCCGCACTGCAACATGGCCTCTGCGCTCAGAAGTCGCACAGTTGAATTGTTAACGCCTTGAATCATCGCGAGAAGCTGGACGACTGCGAGCGGCGTTTTTTTGTGGATGGAAACGCCTTGCCGCACCTGTGTTCGCCGATTTCTGAACCGTCTTCGGCGGCGCCGCATCGTTACTCGACGACGACATAAACCTTAACATTCGGGGTGAACGAAGACTCAGAACACGGAGCTTCGAGGGGCCTGTCCGCCCGCCTACTTCCCCCTCACCAGCCGACGCCCGTCGACGAACAGCTTGGTCAGATAGACGCCGGCCGCGACGACCATCATGACCTTGAAGGACAGGTCGACGGTCTCTTGCAGGCGGACCAGATTCTCGCCCGGCGCATCGGGGAGCATCAAGGTGATCAGCGGCTGGGCCGGCCACAGCACGGCCACCAGGACCAGGCCGCCCAGCGAGCAGATCAGCTCCAGGCCGGCGCGCGGCCGCGCCCAGCCCGGCTTGACCACCACCAGCAGAGACGAGCAGACCTGCACCACCGACAAGGCCAGGATCGGCCAGTACAGCGCCTTCAGGACCGGGCTCAGCGCGATACCGACGTCGTCGCCGTTGTGGACGAGGGCGCCCATCGGGAACGGCAACAGCCGGGTCCACCAGGCGATGAACAGCAGCGTGACGATCAGCTCGAACAACCCCTCGAAGCGGCTCTTGACGAACAGCCCCTTGCCTTGGGGGATGTGCGGCAGGTCGCTGGCCTTCCACTGGCTGAAGTCGCCCAGCCTGATCCAGCCGCGCTCGACCGCCGCGCCGACCAGGGTGGCGCAGCCGATCAGGCTGAGCGCGGTCGGAATGAAATCGTTGATCACGCCGCTGATCATGTGCGACCCGCCCTGCCCCGTGACCAGCAGGATCCCCGCCGGGACGATCGCGGCGATCGCGGCGATCGCCAGCAGCACCTTCACGCCGAATTCCCAGAACGGATAGAGCTCCGGCCCGATCAGGGCGGTGTGGGGGCCGTAGCGGCCGGCCACGGCGATCGGGTGGCCGATGTCGCGCAGCAGGGCCTCGATCTCGCGCTTGTCGAGCGGACGACGACGGACGGCCTCCTGCTCCTCGACGCGGTTCATGATCAGGTCGCGCAGCTCGGCGGTGATGTCCTGGCGCTGGTCCTTGGGCAGCAGGGCGGCCACGGCCGCCAGGTAACGATCGATCAGATCGCTCATAGTCTTGTCCCCTTGGAAATGAGAGGCCGCCTTCACAGCAGCGGCTCGAGGGCGGCGTTGATCGCGCGCCATTCGTCGGCGAGGCGGGCCAGCACGCGCCTTCCCTCATCCGACAGCTGGTAGAAACGCTTCTTGCGCTTGTCTTCCTCGCGCCATTCGCTGGCCAGGAGCCCCTGGGTCTCCAGCCGGCGCAGCATCGGATAGAGCGCGCCTTCGTCGATATCCACGCCCACGGCCTGGAGGGCCTGGCGCAGGCTGTAGCCGTACCGCTCCTCCCGCAGCTGGGCGAGGACGGCGAGGATCAGGCTCCCCCGCCGCAGCTCCAGGCGGAGCGATTCAAAGATGTCCGTATCGGTGGGCATTGGGTGTGCGTCGCATAGTGTGTGGCACATGGTGTGCGATACACACTGTGTGGCATACAGTATGAGAAAGAGTCAACAGCCGGGGAACGCTGTTCGGCTTTTCGCCACGGGAAAGCCCGGAAGCCGCGCGGGGCTGTCCGGGCTGACAGGCGCTGGCCCTCCCTCAGATGATGCCGCCGTTGACGCGCAGGACCTGGCCGTTGACCCAGGCGCCGTCCGGACCGGCCAGGAAGGCGATGCTCCCGGCGATATCGTCCGGCTGGCCGAGGCGCTCGAGCGGGGCGGCCTTGGACAGGCGCTCGATCACCTCGGCGGGCTTGCCGTCCAGGAAGAGCCTGGTCGCCGTCGGTCCGGGGGCGATCGCATTGACCGTGATGTTCCGGCCGCGCAGCTCCTTGCTCAGGATGGCGCTCATCGTCTCGACGGCGGCCTTGCTGGCGGCATAGACGCCGTAGCCAGTGGGCAGCAGGCCGACGACGCTGGACGACAGGTTGATGATCCGGCCGCCGTCGCGCAGGCGGCGGGCGGCCTCGCGCAGGACGTTGAAGACGCCCTTCAGGTTCACGGCGATGGTCTGGTCGAACAGGGCGTCGTCGGTGTCGGCGATGTTGGCCAGCTTCATGATCCCGGCGTTGTTGACCACCACGTCGACGCCGCCGAACGCCGCCCCGGCGCTGTCGAACAGGCGGCGGACGGCGGCGGGGTCGCTGACATCGGCCTGGGCGACGACGGCCTTGCCGCCGGCGGCCTCGATCTCGCGCGCCACCTGCTCGGCGGGCGCGGCGTTCCCGGCATAGTTGACGATCACCGCGAAGCCGTCGCGGGCCAGGCGCCGGGCGGTTTCCGCGCCGATGCCGCCCGAGGCGCCGGTCACCAGCGCCACCTTCGAAGTTTGCTGAGTCATTGGAATGTCTCCGGTCTCTTTCTGGGCCGACCTCGTGTCGGCTGGGGGAGACCATGCGCCTTCGCCTTGGTTGAATAATTCAGCCAATCACGACATGACTGTTCGAAATTACGAATAATGGAGGCGCGCGACGTGGATCGGTTCGAGGCGATGCGCCTGTTCACGCGGATCGTGGAGCGCCGCAGCTTCACCCAGGCCGCCGCCGATCTCGACCTGCCCCGCTCGACCGCCACCGAGGCCGTGCAGCAGCTGGAGAGCCGGCTGGGCGTGCGGCTGCTCCAGCGCACCACCCGCCAGGTCAGTCCCACCCTGGACGGCGAGGCCTACTACCAGCGCTGCCTGCGCCTGCTGGACGATCTGGAGGAGGCCGAGGGCGCCTTCCGCGAGCGCACGCCGCGCGGCCTGCTGCGGATCGACGTCCAGGGCGCGCTGGCGCGGCGGTTCATCGTTCCGGGCCTGCCCGCGTTCCTCGCCCGCTATCCGGAGCTGAAGATCCAGATGACCGAGGGCGATCGGCTGGTCGATCTGGTGCGCGAAGGCGTCGACTGCGTGCTGCGGCTGGGCGACCTGGAGGACAGCGCCATGGTCGGCCGCCGCGTGGCCCTGCTGCCCGAGGTGACCTGCGCCGCGCCGGCCTATCTGGCGCGCCAGGGAACTCCCCGCACGCCCGAGGACCTGAAGGCCCACCGCATGGTCGGCTTCCTGCAAGCGGGGACCGGACATCCCTACCCGCTGGAACTGACGATCGACGGCAAGCCGCGCCAGATCGCCGTGCCCGCCGACGTCACCGTCAACTCGGCCGAGAACACCGTGGCCATGGGCCTGCTGGGCCTGGGCCTGATCCAGGTCCCGCGCTACCGGGTCGAGGCGCAGCTGGCCGACGGCGGCCTGGTCGAGGTGCTGGCCGACTTCCCGCCCAGCCCGACGCCGGTGTCCCTGCTCTATCCGCGCAGCCGACAGCTGTCCCCGCGCGTTAGAGTGTTCATCGACTGGGCGGCGCGGCGGTTCGGTTCGGGATGACAGAAACTTGCAGCGGGAGTTTGCGATGGCGGACCTCAGCCGCTTCGTCGAGGCCCAGACGACCGTCCACGACACCGCCCTGGCCGAACTGAAGCGCGGCCGGAAGACCAGTCACTGGATGTGGTTCGTGTTCCCCCAGATCGCCGGCCTGGGCCGCAGCCCGACCGCCCGCTTCTACGCCATCGTCGATCTGGACGAGGCCCGCGCCTACCTGGCCCATCCCGTCCTGGGCCCGCGCCTCGTGGAGGCGGTCGAGGCCATCCTGGCCCTGCCCGGCCATGACGCCCGCGCCGTGTTCGGATCGCCCGACGACCTGAAGCTGCGCTCGTCCCTGACCCTGTTCCAGGCCGCCGCGCCGGACGAGCCGAGCTTCCAGAAGGCGCTCGACAAGTACTTCGCGGGCGCGCCCGATCCGATGACGCTGGAACGGCTGCAAAAACAGCCCTGAGTTGACAGTTAACCGAATTCGCGCCAAGGTCCAGGCCGTACCTGGGGGCGTGAATTCGTCGAGTCCGTAGACGCGTATCGCGTCCGGCCGCGCCCTCTTTTCTGGCTTTCGTTCGCGTCGACCTCCGTCCGGGGCTTGCCATGTCGCTGAAGCCTGTCGCCGACCTCGCGCAATACGGCCTGCTGATCTGGCTGGCCGTGGTCGCGGCGGTCTTGCTGCTGAAGGGCTTCTCCGGCGGCGACATCCGGGGGCTGATCGTCAATCCCAAGACCGGCGGCGTGTCGCCCGCGCGGCTGCAGGCCCTGGGCGTCGTGGTCGGGTTCGCCGGCTGGTACGCGACCCTGGGGCTGCAGGCGGTCTCGGCCCACGCCGACAAGCTGCCCGAACTTCCGACCGAGGCGCTCTCGATCCTGGCCGCCAGCCTCGGCGTGCATATCGGCGGCAAGCTCTATGAACGCACATAAGGGGGAAGCATCATGATCAACACGCCCTGGGGCCTGCTGGCCTACATCGTCGGCGTCGCCGTCGTCGCCATCATCCTGGGCTTCGCGGCCGTGGTCGCCTGGCGGCTGGCCACCAAGCGCGGCGAGCTTGACGGGCTGATCGCCGAGATCCCGTCCGAGACGGCGCTGAAGGCGGCCCTGGTCGCGGCCGTCACCGCCGCCGGCGGCCAGGCCCCGACCGCCGACGCCGTGGCCGCCGCCGTCCGTCGCGTGCCGGTCAAGGCCAGCCTGTCACGCTTCCAGTTCCTGATCTTCACCTTCGTGGTGGCGGGGCTGTTCCTGCTGCTGTCGATCGAGGCCGGGGCCTTCGTCGAGGTGCCGCCGACCGTGCTGGGCCTGATCGGCATCAGCGGCGGCAGCTTCATCATCTCCAAGGGCATTTCCAGCAACAGCAGCGGCGGCACGGGCGGAACGGCCAATACCGGCGACACCACTCAGTCCTGACCGCCAGAAACCTGATCGCCAGACGGGAGAGACCGCGATGCTTCGCTTAACCCTGCTTGGGGCCGCGTTGCTGGCGCTGGCCCCGGCCGCCGCCCTCGCCCCAAACGCTTCGTGGGCCCAGGCGACGCCGCCCGGGACGCCGCAGAAGGGGGCGCGGGCCGACCCGGCCCCGGCGGCCTGCCTGGCCCGCTTCGCCCAGGTCGGCCTGCCCCGGCATCGCGGCGACGACGAGCTGGCCAAGCAGATCCTGATCTGCCGCGACGGCTACGCCGTGTCGTTCAACAAGGAGACGCGCAATCCCGACTGGGTGATCGAGCGGCTGTCGCCGGCCGCCCTGACCGGGACCGCCAAGCGCAAGGACAATTTCCGCGCCGATCCCGACGCCAGGGGCTTCAGCCCGACGCCGCGGGACTATACCGACCCGGCCAACCCCCGCGACCGCGGCCACCAGGCCCCGGCGGCCGACTTCAAGTCCAGCCAGCCCCTGACCGACGACAGCTTCTACATGAGCAACATGTCGCCGCAGGTCGGGGCCGGCTTCAACCGCGCCCAGTGGCGGTTCCTGGAGGAGGACGTGCGCGCGGCGGTGCTGTGCGGCGGCCACCAGGACGTGATCGTCATCACCGGCCCGATCTATGGCTCCAGCGCGCTGTGGGTCGGCAAGGGCCCGTACAAGATCCTGTCGCCGGCCGCCTATTTCAAGGTGCTGTACGACCTGCGGCGCGGCCGGGCGATCGGCTTCCGCCTCGACAACAAGGCCTACAAGAAGACGCCGTCGGACAAGTTCATCGTCCCGATCAGCCAGCTCGAGGTCGAGACCGGCCTCGACTTCCTGACCGCCCTCCCCCGCCGCGACCAGAACATCCTGGAAAGCAGCAAGGGCAGCTTCTGGGGTCATGGCCAGGGCTGCGCGAACGAAGTGAGGGATTAGGAGGCGGGCAAGGCTCGCCGTTCGAAGCACTGGCTTTCGCCGAAACGGACTCATCTGGAGGCGCGGGCGTCTGGCGTCGGCGCGGGCGGCGAAGGTCGAAAGTCCCCCTGACGAGTCGCCCTTTTTGAAGCGACGCCATTTTTCCGCCCGCAGCCCGGAAATCGGGACGGGAGACATTTTTCTTACGGCATCGAAACGCTGCTGCGTCCTACGAACAGGAGGCCCCAGCATGTCGGCGTCGGTCATGAGAACACCGCTTGAGCAGGTCGTGATCGACTACTCAGGACCGCTCACGCGCTTTTTCCAGCGACGTATCCGGGCGGGCCAAGAGGCGGACGACCTCGTCCAGGAAGTGTTTGGACGGCTGGCCCGGCAGAACCTTTCAACAGTGGACAACCTCCACGGCTATATCTTCCAGATCGCCGCCAATGTTCTGCGCGATCAGGCGCGCCGAGCCAGCACTCGCGCCTTCATCGTCGCTCAGCACGGTGATTTCGATGCGGAGGATCAGGCCGGCTTCTCGCCCGAACGAGTGCTGCAAAGCCGCGAGACCCTGCAGAGCCTGGTCTCGGCGCTCTACGAACTGCCGCCCGCCGTCCGCAACGTGTTCAGCCAGTACCATTTCGACGGAGTCTCCCAAGTGGAAATCGCCCGGCGGATGAGCATGTCGCTGAGCACCGTCGAAAAGCAGATGGCCAAGGCCAACGCCCACCTCCTCAAGCGTCTGCGGAAGCTCCTATGAACAGGACGCCGGACATGGATCAGATCGAGGCCGCCGCGGCGTCTTGGGACGCGCGACTGCGCCGGGGCGACGCGACCGAGCGTGAACGCATCGCCTTCCAGGCCTGGTTGCTGGAAGCCGACGAGCATCGCCAAGCTCACGAACGCCTGCAGGCCGCCCTGTCCACGCTTCGGGCCCAGGCGGACCTGCCGGAGCTGAGCGCCCTGCGCGACGCGGCCCGGCAGACCGCAAGGCGCATGGACCGCCGGCGCATGGCCATCGGCGCCGGTATGGCCGCGGCGCTGGCCTTGGCGGCAGGCCTGGGTTTGAACGCCAATCGCGGCGCCGAAGCCTTGGCTGTCCTGCAGGGAGCGAAGATCTACAGCACGACGCTGAACGAACGGACACAGGTCGTCCTTGCCGACGGTTCCGCGGTGACGCTGGATTCCAACACCCGCTTGGCGGCCAAGCTGAGCCCGGCGCGCCGGGACATCACCCTGCTTTCGGGCCGCGCCCTCTTCCACGTCGCCAAGGACCGGCAGCGTCCGTTCGTGGTCCGCGCGCGGGATCGGACCGTGACGGCGTTGGGCACCGTCTTCGACGTCGGCCTTTCGCAGCGCGGTCTGCGCGTGACCCTGCTGGAGGGGCGCGTGGCCGTCCGATCGGTGCAGGCCGGCGATGTTTCCCGCGAGTTGGCGCCGCGTCAGGAATTCGTGGAACGGGACCACGTGAGCGCGATCGTCAGGACCGTGGATCCGGAGAAGGCCCTTGGGTGGGTCGACGGCCAGATCTTCTTCGAAAACGACACCCTGGCGCAGGCCGCCGACGAGATGAACCAGTATTCGCGCCTGAAGATCGTCGTCGATCCGGCCGTCGCGAACCTGAAGATCAACGGCATGTTCCGGGCCGGGAACCAAACGGGCTTCGTCGGCGCCCTCCAGACCACCATGCCGGTCGAAGTTCGGCCGGACGACCATGGCCAACTCTTGGTCACGAGACGGCCCGGCGCCGCCCGTGACGCAGCGATCGTCGGAGACGGAAGTGAGCAGTAAGCAGGAAGACAAGCGCCTGGGCATGTCGGCCCGGATCAGCCGGCGCGACGTGGTCAACGGCGTCCTCGCCGGCAGCGGCGCCATCTTGATGTCCGGCTGCGCCACCGGGGCGGACGCGGCCGAGGCCGCCGGGCCGGTGCGCGACGCCTTCACCGGCCGCGGCGGGGTGGGCGACTACGCTCTGTCGAACGGCAACACCCAGACGGTGATCAACGCCGCGCACCGCGTGCGTGACATGACCTTCGACGCGCTGCCGACGGCCGATGACAGCGAGCAGGTCGACCTGGTGATCGTGGGGGGCGGGCCGGCCGGTCTCCTGACCGCCTTCGACTACGCCAACCTGACGGGCGGCAAGAAGACCACCCTGATCCTGGAGAACCACCCGATCTTCGGCGGGGCGTCCAAGCAGAACGACTTCCTGGTCAATGGCATGCGCCTGACCGGCCCGCAGGCGGCCAACGACTTTGGTCCGCCGGTCAAGGGCTCCGGAGGAATCATGGACCGGGTCTTCGATGATCTGGACCTTCCGCGCGACTACGCGTTCGCCAGCTTCGACCCCAAGTTCAAACCCCTGCGGTTCGCGTGGGACAACTACACGAACATGGACGGCTTCGGCGAACGGCTCGTCGACATCGGTTACCACTTCAACGCCGCCGACGGCGCCAGCCCACCCCGCCTGGAGCGCAATATCTGGGACGATGGCCTGGCCCGCACGCCGTTCTCGCCCGAACTGCGTCGCCAGCTTCTGGCCTGGCGCGCCAACGCCGGCGGGACCTCCGACCTCAGCCCCGAGCAGCTCGATGGGATGAGCTACGCCCACTATCTCGAAGTGGTGAAGGGCTATGATCCGGCGGTGACCCGCGTGGCGCGCCCGCCCATCGCCCTGCTCACCGGCCTTGGCATGGGCGCGGTGTCGGCGCTCGCCGCCAGCCGCTACGTCACCAACACCGCCCGCCAGACCATGTCCTTCCCGGGCGGCAACAGCGGCATGGCGCGCCCGCTGATCAAGAAGATGTTCCCCGGCGCGATCGGCGGCGAGAACACCTTCGCCGACATCCAAAGCAAGCCCATCAACTTCGCCGCCTTCGACCGTCCCGGCCAGCCCACCCGCCTTCGGCTGGGCGCCACCGCAGTCAAGGTCAGCCATACCGGCAAGGCGGGGCAGGAAGACGGCGTCCTGGTGGTCTACGAGAAGGGTGGGCGTCTCCATCAGGTGCGCGCCAAGGCCGTGGTCATGGCCAGCGGCGGCTGGGTGAACCGGCGCGTGCTGACCGACATGCCCATCGACATCGCCTCGGCCTACGGCGAGTTCATTCACGGCCCGGCCCTGGTCATCAACGTGGCCCTGACCAACTGGCGGGCGATGTACGACCTGGGCGTGACGGCGCTACGCTGGTTCGACGACGCCAACATGCTGGGGTTCAGCGGCAACATCCGCGCGCCAATGCTGGTCGACGGCATGACCCCGCCGCTCGATCCCGACAAGCCCGCCCTCTTCACCATGTACATGGGCGTCTACCCGGTCGAGGGCGCGGACGCGCGGGCGCAGACGGTCGCGAGCCGCATCAAGCTCCTGGGAACGCCCTACGCCACCTACGAGCGGATCGTGCGTCAGCAATTGGCGACCATCCTGGCTGGAACCCGTTTCGACCCCGCCAAGGACATCGCCGGGGTCGTCATCAACCGCTGGGGGCATGCCCGCGTCGTCCAGCCGCCCGGCTTCTTCCTGGGCAAGGACGGCAAGCCCAGTCCCCTGAAGGTGGTCGCCAAGGGCTACGGCCGGGTGATCATCGCCCACTCCGAGCTCAACGGCGCCCAGAACGCCCGCGGGGCCTTCGAGCATGGCGCGCGGGCGGCCAAGGAAGCCGCGGTCCTGACCTGAGCCTTCGCGCCGCCGCCATAGACCACCCCCCGCCGCCGCCGCCTCCGCGCGCGGCGGCGTTTTTTCATCCCGCAGAAATGGAGACCAGATCATGCGCATCGCCTCTTCCCTCGCCGCCCTCGCCCTGTTGGGCGCGGCCTCGTCCGCCTGCGCCCAGGAGGTCGTCCGGCACGGCCGCGAGGGTTCGATGCTGCTGGAAAGCGTCGAGTTGGGCGCTGGGGCCAAGACCATCATTCTCGGCGGCTACGCGGCCGCGCCCCTCGATCCCAACGACCGATCCAAGGGCTATGGAGACACCAAGACCCAGACCATCAGCACCCTGAAGAAGATGCAGGCTGTGTTGGAAAAGCACGGTTACAAGATGTCCGACATGGTCAAGATGAACATCTTCGTGGTGACCGATCCGGCGCTGGGCAAGGCCGACTACGCCGGGGTCAACGCCGGCTTCAAGGAGTTCTTCCTGACCACGGCCAACCCCAACACGGTGGCCCGCACCGCCCTGGAGATCAAGGCGCTGCAAAGCCCCGACCTCTATGTCGAGATCGAGGGTTGGGCCGCCCGCTAGTCATCTTCACAAGAGCCGGAAACGCGATCGCCGCCTCTCGGGGCGGCGATCTTTGTTTCAGTTCCGCGCGCCAACGCCTGGAAACAAGCGTCTCCGTCCGGGGCGCGACGATCGCCCCGGACGAAGACGGCGTCGTCAGAAGCGGAAACGCGCCCCGACCCGGTAGGCTCGACCCAGCAGGTCGTATTGGCTGGTCGTGCCGAACGCGTAAGCGACGCTGAACAGGCCGGGGATCGGATTGGGGTCACGATCGAGCAGGTTCTCCACGACGCCAAACACGGTCACGTCGCGGCCGGCGATCTTCAGGTCGTAGTTCTGCGCCAACTCGACATAGGCGGCCGAGCCGAAGTGGTTGATCGCCTCGGCCACGCCTTGCGCGTTGGTGGTCGGGAAGTTGCTGAGCCGGCCGCCGCCCAGATAGCGCGCCGTGACGGTCGTGCGGCTGGGGCCGTAGGCGTAGGTCCCCGTCACCAGGCCGTTCCACTTCATCGTGCCGGGCAGGCCCAGTTGGTCGGTCAGGGTGCCGGCCAGGGCGGTTTCGTTCTTGAGGGTGTTCGACGCCAGAAGGCGCAGGTCGATCGAACCCTTCAGGCTGTCGGTGAGGCTGGCCAAGTCGGCGCGGTAGGAGACCTCGTAGTCGACGCCTTCCACCGCCTGCTTCTGGGCGTTGACGCCGCCGATATAGATGGTGGCTCCCTCGATGCCGCGGCTGCCGGGCGCGCGGATGATCGAGGCGCAAGAGGCCGGATCCTGCTGCACGCCGGCGCCATAGCATTGGTTGATCAGCTGCTGCGCGCCGATGGCCACGATCGCGTTGCCGATATCGATCTTGTACCAGTCAACCGAAGCGCTGAAGCCCCGAAGCCAGTGGGGACGATAGACCAGGCCAGCGGTCCAGGTCTTGGCCGCTTCAGGCACCAGGTTCGGGTTGCCGCCGCTGATCGTGTAGGTGGACACTGTCGGACCGCCGGGCTGGCTGGCGTCCACGAAGGTGTTCTGGAAGGCCGTGCCGGCGGCGAAGAGATCGCTCAGGTTCGGCGCTCGAATGTCGCGCGAGCGCGTGGCGCGCAGACGCAGATCGTCGTTAACCTCCCAGGTGAGTCCGGCCTTCCAGGTCGTGACCGCGCCACTCGTCGAGTAGTCGGTCCGGCGGATCGCGCCGTTGAAGTCGACGCTCTTGAAGAAGGGCGCGTCCTTGATCAGCGGAACGAGCACCTCGCCGAAGATCTCCTTGACGTCATAGCTGCCTTGCGAAGCGCTGAAGTTGCCCGTGTACCAGGCCGACTGCAGCGACAGGGCGTCGGCCGTCGCTTTGAACTGTTCCTTGCGATACTCGAAGCCGGTGGCGATCGAGACCGGTCCGGCCCAGGTGGAGAAGGGCTCATATTGGGCGTCGATGGCCCAGACGTCCTGCTGGATATCGAGGTCCTGGCGGGCTTGAAGACCCTCGTCGACGCCGAGCACCCAGCGGGTCGCGTTCTGGCTGGGCGCGCCGATACCGAAAATGTTCAGCGGCACGCATCCGTTGGCGGCGTTGGTCAGTTGCGAGCGGCAGATCGCCTGGCCCGCCGCGACCCCGGCCACGCCTCCGCTCGCGGGATTGGCGATGACGTCGATGGCCTGATTGTAGCGCGCGACAATCGGATTGTTGTCGCGCGTGTACCACACGTCGCTGTCGCCGCGTTGGTAGTAGGCGCTCCACTTTCCGGTCTCCAGGAAGCGACCTTCCAGGGCGGCCAGGTAGCGGTTCTGGCGACGGTAGTAACCCGCCTCGCCGCCATGTCCGCCCGGCGTCACGAGGTCGTAGTTCAGGCGGCCCATGGTGAAGCCGGTCAGGTTGTTGGCGACCATCGCCTGGCGGATGGCGCTGGGGATGAACGGGTTGTCGATGCTGACATTGATGTTGGCCATGCGGTTATATTGCGATGACCAGTTGGAGGCGTCCGACCCGCCGCGCGAGGCCTCGAAGATGGCGGTGACGCTGTCGGTCAGCTCGTAGCTGGCGCGGCCGTAGACAGCCCAGTTCTTCACGGGCGGCAGCAGCGGCCAGATGCGCGCGATGTCCTCGACCGTGCCGCCGGCCTGATAGTCCCCGCTCTGGATCGGTCCGAAGACGAACTGGCCGACCTGGGCGTTCTCGCCGAACATCACGCCGCGCAGCGGCCCGCTGGTGATCAGGCCTCCGGGCGTGGCGCGGCCATAGCCGATGTCGTTGCGGACAATGCGGCCCGGCTGGCCGTTGGTGGCGGTCCAGGCCGGATTGGCGATCATCCGGAAGCCCGGCTGATACCAGTCGCGGCTCATCACCGAGTCGACGCCCTTTCCGTCGAAATAGTTGCCGCTCAGCAGCAGGTGACCGCGACCGCCCGCGAACTTGGCGCCGAACGCCAAGTCGGCCGTGTAGGTCTCGCTGTCGCCGCGCTCCGTGGCGCCGGCGCTGACCGAGCCCTTCAGGCCGGTGAACTTGGTGTCGAGGACGAAGTTGACCACACCGGCCACGGCGTCGGAGCCGTAGGCCGCCGAGGCGCCGCCGGTGACGATATCCACCCGCTGGAGCAGATTGGTCGGCAGCAGGTTGATATCCACGGCCGAGTTGAGGCCGGCCGAGACGACGCGTCGCCCATCTAGCAAGACCAGGGTGCGTGTCGGGCCCAGATTGCGGGCGTTGAGCAGATTGGCGCCGCCGCCGGTGGTGCCGGCGCTCAGCGTCGTGGTGCGCGGCGAGGTCGGCTGCCCCATCTGCGGCAGCTGGTTGATGTAGTCGGCGACGTTGGTCGGGGCCCGACGCTCGAGCGCCTCCTGCCCCAGCACCGTGGTCGGCGTCGGCGCCTGATAGCCATCGCGCACGATCCGCGAGCCGGTGACCATCACCTCCTCAACCACCTGCGGCGCGCTATCCTCGATCGGGGAATCGCTTGCGGCTTGGGCGACGGGCGCGGCCTGACCATAGCTGATCTTCTCGAGCAGGGCCGAGGCGCTCTTTGCCGTCGCCACCGGCGGGCTGCTGACCGCCGTCGAGGGCGTCTGCGTACGGCCGAGGGTCAGGACGGCGCCGCGATCGGAGGCCGACTGCAGGCCCGTGCCCTTGAGCAGGGCGTTCAAGGCCGCATGCGGTTCCAGGCGCCCTTGCACGCCCGCGGTGCGGCGGCCCGCGACCAGGGCGCTCGGAACCATCATCTCCTGGTTCGCCTGCCGCGCGAATGTGCTTAGCGCAACGCTCAGCTCGCCGGGCGCGATATTGAACTCCCGCGCTCGCTCGCCGGCCGCCGCGGGCGTCGCCGCCAGCGAGATCGCGAGCGCCGTCGCCGAACAGCCGCCATAGATCGAAAGCCTGTTACGCATGTTGCATCCCCGATAGTTGAGAGGCCCGCGGCCTTTCCAACTTGGGGGACGCAACACCGTCACAATCCCGCCAAAAAAGATTCACTTGGAACGCAAGGGAGGGCGTAGGGCGCGGCGCGCGCCTATAGCGAAGGCGGCTCGCCTGCATGGCGCCCAAGGTCCGATCTCAATCGGCGGCTTGGTGGGCGCTCCTGGGACATCTCCGTTGGTCTGGCGAGCACCGCAACCGGGGATATCCATTGACCTGCGCGATGAGCCTCCTCACTCTCGGGACCAAGAAACGGGCGCGCGACGCCGGTCATGATCAGCCATTGATCCGTATCGGTCTCCCACGCACGGCTGTCACAAACCCGTGCGATGCGGACCTGATGCAGGCACCTTACCTAGCGCGCAGTCGGTGGTTGGCGGCCCATGTGCTCCCGCACGAACCGGCTATGCGCGCCTGGATCCGCCGCACGACGCAGATCTCCGATACCGATATCGACGACATCGTGCAGGAGACCTACGCCATCCTCGCCAAGCTGGAGAGCGTCGAGGCGATCCGCGATCCCAAGACCTACGCCTTCCAGGTCGCCCGGTCTGTCTTTCTGCAGGGCCTGCGGCGCAGCAAGATCGTCCCCATCGGTTCCATCGCCGACCTCGCCGCGCTCGGGGACGCCGACGACGCGCCCAGCCCGGAGCAGCACACTCACGGCAAGCGGGAACTGGAGCGTGTCGAGGCTGCGATCCAGGACATGCCCACGCAGGTCCGCAAGGTCTTCTGGCTTCGCCGAGTGGATGGCCTTTCCCAGCGCGAGACCGCAAAGCAGCTTGGCCTTGCGGAACACACCGTCGAAAAGTACAGCGCCAGGGGGCTGAAATTCCTGCTGGCGCAATTTGGCCGTGGCGGAAATGCCGCCGCCAAGTCATCTAAGACACAGGACGCCGCTCAGGACCCCGTGGTTGTAGACCCCAAACCTTCGAATGCCCGAACGCGAACACGCCAATGATATAGAAGACGCCGCCACGATCTGGGCGGCCAAGGCTGAACGCGGACTGACGGCGGAGGATCGGGAAATCCTCGATCGGTGGCTTGAAGGCGACAGCAGACGGCTCGGCGCCTTCGTTCGCGCCCAAGCGGCCTGGATCCACGCCGAACGCGCCGTCGCGCTCGGAAAGATGCCCGAGCCGGAGGACGCCCCTCCTCCCAAGCCCTTCGCCGAGTCTGCCGCCGTCCCTCATCATTCGCCGCGCCGCCGAGCGCCGGACCGACGCATGGTCGTGGGCGGCGGCGTCGCCCTCGCCGCGGCCTTCGCCGGCGCCTACGTGGTCGGCTCGGGTCGGCATCGCACTCTCGAAAGCGGTGTCGGCGAAATCCGCCGCCTCGCGCTCAAGGGCGGAACCATCCTGACGCTCGACACCGATACGCGGGTCGATCTCGCCGCGTCGTCGGAGGATAGGCGCCTCGAACTGGTTCGCGGCAAGCTGTTCGTCGATGTGGCCCGATGGCAGGATCGCCCTTTCGTCGTGCGGGCCGGCGATCTCGTCCTGGAGACCGTGGATGGCGCGTTCGGCCTGCAGAACCTGGGAAAAGCGCCGATCACGGCGCTCGTCACCCAGGGCAAGCTGATCGCTTCACAATCCCGAGGCATGTTCGGGGCAAGACGAACCGTCACGGTCGAAAAGGATCATGCCCTCACGCTCGCCTCGGATGAGCTCCTGGCCGCCAGCGGCGTGCGGCCCGTGGCGGTCGCCCAGCAGGCTCAGCTCCTGGCCTGGCGCGAGGGGATGCTGTCGTTTGGCGGCGAGCGGCTCGAGGACGCGGTCCGCGCCTTCGATCGCTATGGCCCGGTGCGGATCGTCGTGGCCGATCCCGGGCTTGCCCGCCAGAGGATCACCGGCCTCTTCAAGGCCGACGATCCCAGGGGCTTCGCCACAGCCATCGCCGCCAGCTTCGGCGGCAGTGTCGAGAGCCAGGGCGAGACCCTTCGGATCACCGCAAAAAAATCCGGTTCGGCGTAGCCGGAAAGTCGCGGCCTCGCGCATCTACCCAACAAGGGTCGTTCCACGCGCGGGTGCGTGTCGTTCGTCAGGAGGCCAGACGTGTTTCCCGCGCGGGTGACAGTCGCGATCATCGCGTCGATGCTGGCGGTCGCGCCGGCGGTCGCCCACGCGCAGCAGAAGATCCGCTTCAACCTCGCCGAACAGCCCGCCGTGACCGGAATTCCCGAGTTCGCGCGTCAGGCCGGACTCCAGATCGTGTCGCCCGCCGGTCTCGCCGGCCTGAAGACGCGCGCGGTCAGGGGTGACCTTACCGTCGAAGAGGGCCTTCGCCGGCTGCTCGGCGGCGCCGACCTCTACGTCGCGGCGCGTAGGGGCGACGTCATCAGCCTCGCGGCCCGACCGCGCGTGGCGATGCGGCCCCCAAGCCCCTCGCCCGCGCGCCGGTCGATCGAAGCGCCGCCGCCCGGGCCGCAGCCGGATAGGGTCTCCGACATCGTCGTCACCGGCACGGTGTCGCCCGAGCGGCGGCTCGACGCTGGCCTGGCGATCACCACCGCGTCGCTAGACCGGATCCACGAACTGGCGCCCAACAACACCGCCGATCTCCTGAAGCTGGCCCCCGGCATCTGGGCCGAGACCACGGGCGGCGCCACCGGGGCCAATGTGTTCGTCCGCGGGTTCCCGACCACGGGCGACGCCCCTTTCCTTACCGTCCAGCTGGACGGCGCGCCGATCTTCCCGCCCACCGAGCTGGCCTTCAGCGAAAACACCACGCTGTTCCGCATCGACGACATGATCGAGCGGGTCGAGATCCTGCGCGGCGGCGCCAGTACGATCCTGTCGAACGGCCAACCCGGAGCGGTCATCAACTTCATCCAGCGCATCGGCACGCCTGAGCCGCGCGCCGGGCTGCGGCTGACGACGACCGACTATGGCACGAGGCGCGCCGACGCCTGGCTCAGCGGACCGGTGGCGCGCGACACGGTCTTCGCCGTCGGCGGATTCTACCGGATCTCCGAGGGTATTCGGGACACCCAGTTCCCGGCCGATCGCGGCGGCCAGATCACCGCCAACCTGACCCGCCGCTTCGACGGCGGCTCCGTCACCGGCTATGTCCGCTACACACGCGACCGCAACGCCTTCTACACCGGCGCGCCGCTGATCGCGGACGGCGACGGCGGCTTCAGCGCCCTGCCCGGCTTTGATCCGCTGCGCGACACGCTCGTCGGCTCGGATACCCGACGCCTGGCGATCGAGACCGGGCCGGGCGCGTATCGGCCGGTCGACCTGGACAATGGGCGCGGTCTTGATCTTCTCATCGCCGGCGCCAGCCTGGAATGGTCTCCGGGCGGCGACATAGAGGTGACCAACCGGTTCAACGTCACGCGCGGCGACGCCAATACGATCGGGCTGTTCACCGGCCCCGTCCCAACCACCCTGGGCCAGTACATCGCTGACACGGTGGCGCGAGCCAATGCCGATCCTCGCGTGATCCTGGCGGCGGGACGCGCGTCATCGGGCCAAGCGTCGCTGGCCGCCACCGGCGCTCCGCTCGCGCCCGACCGCTATGTCCTCACCGCCGGGCTGTGGTCGGTGAAGAAGACGATCGCCTCGGTCACCGACGAACTGCGGGTGTCGCGCGCGATCGGCGCGGATCACAGACTGACGGCGGGCCTCTATGTCTCGGACTATCGGTCAGACGATGTCCGCCAGTTCGGCAACAACCTGCTGCTGCTGGCCGAACCCAACGCCCGGCGGATCGATCTCGTGCTCGACAACGGCGTCCGGGCCAGTCGCGACGGCTTCGTCAGCGCCACGACCAGCCAGGTCGTCGGTTACAGCCACGGCAGCAGCATCGCACTGCTCCTCAACGACCGATGGACTGTTTCGGAGCGGACCAGCCTCAACGCCGGCGTCCGGATCGAGCATCAGTCGCTGCGCGGCGCCGTGCGCGAGGTCCAGGCCAACACCGATTTCGACGGCGACCCTCGCACGCTCTACGACAACAACGGCGCCCTGCTGCTCGGCCCCTCGACGGCGCTGAAAGACGAGTCCGGGAAGGCGTCCTGGACCGTCGGGCTGGTCCACAAGGCCCTCCCCGATCGACTGACGCTGCACGCGCGCTTCAACCACGGCTCCAACCTGCAGAGCTTCGAGAAGCTGCGGATCGGCGGTCGACGCGGCCAGTCGGCGGACGTGCTCGAGGCGGGCGCTGACCTCGCCGCGGGATCCGTGCGCGCCTCGGTGAATGTCTTCGTCAACCGGTTCTCGGGCCTGCAGTTCACGCGACTGCTGGCGCAGCCGGACGGAACGGTCGGGTCGATCATCCTGCTGGGCGGCGCGCGCGCGGCGGGCCTCGAACTCGACGCCGACATCGCGCCGGCCCCGCGCTGGAAGGTCGAGCTGCGAGGGACCTGGCAGGACGGCCGCTATCGGGGCTTCGGCGACAACAGCGGCAACCGCGTCGTGCGCCAGCCCAACCTGCAGTTCGCCGTGTCGCCGGCGTACGCCACGCGCATCGGCCACGCCGACGTCAAGCTGCGCGCCACCTACACCTTTGTCGGCCAACGCTATTCGGACGTCGAGAACCTGCAGAAGCTTCCGCGCTATTCGACGATCGACGCGGGTGTGCACGTGCAGCTGGACAATGGCGTTTATGGCGATCTGGTCGCCCAGAACCTGTTCAACGCCTTTGGCCTGACCGAAGGCAACACCCGCGTGCTGGGCGCGGTTCTGTCGTCAGGCCCGATCATCGCCAGGCCGCTGTTTGGCCGGAACCTGAGCCTGTCCCTGGGCTATCGTTTCTGATCGCCGCCCGCCGCGACGCGCGGTCCCCGATAAAAAACTTCCGGTCCCTAGCCGGATTTCGCGAGCGCTCCGCATCTAGTTTTCGGAAGCGGGCCAACCGCCGCACTTCCGCCAACCCGTGGTTCGCGCAGCACGAATAAACCCAGAGGCGCGATCCACCCGACTTTTCCGGGGGGAGCCCAATGAACCTGACCCTACGCATCGCCCTGCTCGCGTCCGCCGCCGCGATCGCCTGTCCAGCCGCCGCCCAAACCCAGTCCGACACCACCGCCGCCACGGTCGACGAGATCGTCGTCGTCGGCTCGGCCAATCCGAACGGCCAGAAGAAGCTCGAGGCTGGCTACGCGGTCACCTCGCTCAGCGGCGACGCGATCAGGGCCGCCGCGCCGATCAGCGCCGCCGACGTGCTGAAACAGGTGCCCGGCATCTGGGCCGAAACCACCGGCGGCGTCTCGGGTCCGAACATCGCCGTGCGCGGCTTCCCGACCGGCGGCGACGCCAAGTTCGTGACCATGCAGATCGACTCGCTGCCGATCTATCCGGTCCCCAGCCTGTCGTTCCTCGACAACTCGACCCAGTTCCGCCTCGATGAGACGGTCAAGCGCGTGGAAGCCACGATCGGCGGCCAGGCCGTGCTGTTCGGCAACGGCCAGCCGGGCGCGACGGTCAACTGGGTCCAGAAGACCGGCAAGAGCGATCCGGGCGGTCTTGCCCAGTTCACCTACGGGACCGGCAAGTTCATGCGCGCCGACGGCTATTACGGCGCGGACCTCGGCAACGGCTGGTACGGCAGCCTCGGCGGCTTCTACCGGACGTCCAAGGGCGTACGGAACACCCAGTTCCCGGCCGACCAGGGCTACCAGGTGGTCGCCACTCTGACGCGCGAGTTCGAGAACGGCTCGGCCACGCTCTACGGGCGCCAGACCTACGACCGCAACGCCTTCTTCACGCCGATCCCGCTGCTGCGCTCGGGCGCGGGCAATGACGCCAAGCTTCACCCTTTTCCGAGGTTTGATCCGACGCGCGACACCTTCCTGGGCAACGCCACGCATATCGTGACGTTCGACGTCGCCTCGAACGGGACCAACACGCCGCTCTCAAAAACGGTGGACCTGGCCCGCGGGCGGGGTGTCGACATCCACCTGGTCGGGTTCGATTTCGACCGGAAGTTCGGCGACTTCGCCTTCTCCAACAAGATGGCCTACTCGGCCGGCACGACGCCGACGATCGCGCAGTTCACCGGCGCCACGCCCGTGACGCTGGGCTCGTTCATCGCCACCCAGGCGGCGACGGCCAACGCCAACGCCGCCGCGCTGGCGGCGGCCGGACGCCCCGCCACAACCGGCTCGGCGACCCTGATCGGGACCGGCGCCGCCCTCACCGACATGACCCAGAACGTGATCGGCGTCGGCGTCTTCTACGTCGTCAAGAAGATCAAATCGTTCCAGGACGAGGCGCGCCTGTCGCGCGAGATCTTCGCCGGCAACACCCTGACCGGCGGCGTCTATTTCGCCGACTACAGCTCGGACGACACCTGGCTGACCGGCCACAACCAGCTGATGACGGTCCAGAACCACGCCCAGCCAATCAACCTGGTGCTGGACAATGGCGTGAAGATCACCAACGGCAGCGGCGTCTACACCCCCACGGCGCTGGCGCTTCACAATGTCTATAACGGCCGCAACACCGCAGTCTTCCTGAACGATCACTGGGAAGTCACCGAGCGCCTGCGGTTCGACGCCGGCTTCCGCTACGAGTGGGAGGAGATCGACGCCAGCTTCCAGAACTCGGCCAAGCAGAACATCTCCACCGACCCGCTGGCGCTGTACGACGTCCAGGCTTCGGTGCTGCTGCCCGGTTCGCGGCCGGTCCACTACAGCGGCTCGAAGGGCGCGTTCAACGTCAACGCCAACTACGAGATCACGCCGGGGATTAACGCCTTCATCGGCTACAACAAGGGCTACGCCCTGCCCGTCTTCGATGACCTGCGCAACAACGTCACCGCCGTCACCAAGGTCGACCAACTGCAGGGGGGCCTCAAGACCCGCGGGTCCTGGTACGCCGTCAACCTGACCGGCTTCTACAATACCTTCCGGGGCCAGCCGAGCTCGCAAATCCTCGCCGACGGCACGGTGGTCCGGTACCTGACCAGCTCGGACACCTACGGCCTGGAGTTCGATGGCGTCATCCGGCCGTTCCAGAACTTCTCGCTGACGGTGTCGGGCGACTACCAGCACGGCAAGTACGTGGCCGGCGGTCCGGGCATCACCGGCAACCAGGTGCTGCGCAACCCCGACTTCCAGGCCCGGGTGACGCCCAGCTACACCTTCGACACCTCGGCCGGCGGACTGACACTCTACGCCACCGGGACCTATGTCACCCAGCGCTTCGCCGACCTGCAGAACCTGCAGCCGCTGCCCAAGTACGCGACGCTGGATCTCGGGGCCTCGCTGGCTCTGGCGAACGGCATGGAGCTGGCGGTCACCGGCACCAACGTCACCAACAAGCTGGCGATCACCGAGGGCAACACCCGCGTGGTCGGCAGCGGCGTCGGGGCCGGCGGCGTCTTCCTGGGCCGCCCGCTGTTTGGGCCCAACTACCAGGTCAGCCTGCGCATGAAGTTCTAAGCCTCTCGGCCGGCCCGGGCTTCAGCTCGGGCCGGCGCCTTTCCAGGGATCCCCCATCATGAAGACGTTCCGCGCCGCGCTTGCGGCGCTCGCCGTGGTCTTCGCGCCAGCGACGGCCGCCCAGGCCGCCCCGGACACTTTACCGGCCTGGTCGCAGGGCTATCTGTATATCCACCACATCAGCACCGGACGCGGCAACGCGACCTATTTCGTCTTGCCCGACGGGACGACGATGCTGATTGACGCCGGCGAGGCCGATCCGGAGTTCGCGAAGATGGTGGCGCCGCTGAAGGCGTTCCCGCCGCTTCCCGACGGCGAGCATTCGGCCGGCTGGTGGATCGCCGACTACATCCGCCAGTTCGCGCCCGCCGGCCGCCCGGTAAAACTCGACTACGCCCTGATCACCCATTTCCACACCGACCACATGGGCACGGTCACGCCGGACAAGCCGATGTCGCGAACCGGCGCCTATCGTCTCGCCGGCGTCACCGAGGTGGCCGACCTCATCCCGGTCACCACGCTCGTCGACCGGGCCGCGCCGTCTTACGACTATCCGGTCGACCTTAAGACATGCGCGAGCCCCGGCGGCCTGCCCGGTTCAAACGGCCTGTCCCTGGCCAACTATCTCGCCTTCGCCGACTATCGGATGAAGCACGGCCAGGCCGTGGTGGGCCTGAAACCCGGCGCGCTGGACCAGATCAGGCTGGCCCAGGCCGACGCCTACCCCACCTTCCACATCCGCAACATCGCCTCCAGCGGCGTGATCTGGACCGGCGCGCGCGACGAGACCCAGGACTACATCCCCAAGGGCGCGGTCAAGGATTGCGGCTTCGACGAGAACCCGTTCAGCAACGTACTGACGCTCGCCTATGGCCGGTTCAAATACTATTCGGGCGGCGACATCCCGGGCGTGCCCAACTACACCCAGCCCTGGTGGCGCGACATCGAGACCCCCGTGTCGGCGGTGGTCGGCCCGGTCGACGTCATGCTGCTCGACCACCACGGCAACCGCGACACCATCAACGAGAACATCCTGCGCAATCTCGCGCCGCGCGTCATGGTGCAGGAAAACTGGCTCTCGCCGCAGCCGGGCGAGGAGGTGGTCGCCCGGATGGCGTCCAAGGGGCTCTATCCGGGTCCGCGCGATGTCTTCTCCACCGGCATGGCGCCAGAGACGCGGGCGGCGATCGGGCCGATCATGGACAGCCTCTACAAGAGCTATAACGGCCACGTCGTCATCCGCGTCGCGCCCGGTGGCGAGCAGTACGAAGTCTATGTCCTGAACGACACCGACGCCCGCCGCGAGACGGTGAAGCGGTTTGGCCCCTACCTGTCGAAGTAGCCCCTGGCCGCACCCGCAAAAGCTAAACTCTGGCCGGTCCTCCCCTTATGGCCGGCCGAACGGGCGATCGGTTCGATGGCCCTGACTGGCGAGCAGCCGGCCCGACTGGCTGCTCGCCGCTTTTTGCCGCCTACCGCCGTCGCCGGCCGACCTCTTTCCGGGCCTCTTCCACGAGGTGCAGATGCGTCGGCTGTTTCCGGACGGGAAGACCTTCGGTCCCCAAGCGCGCAAGAGAGATGCAGTCTCAAAAACTGCGATTGACAGTCATTCTCACTTAAAAGTAATTGCGACGCATTATTAGATTCTGGGGCGGTGATGCGTTTTCAACTTTCGATGATCGGAGCCGTCAGCGCTCTGGCCTTGACCATGGGCATGGCCCACGCGGCGGAAACCCCGACAGCGCCTGCGGTCGATCAATCGACCAACGCCGTCGAAGCCGTGATCGTCACCGGCGAGAAGTCGTCGCGTGGCCTGCAGGAGACGACGACCAGCGTCGCGGTGACCACGGCCCGCACGATCGAGCGCGAGCATCTGAAAACCCTCTACGATGTGGTCAATCGCACCGCCAACATGAGCGACACCTACGGCAAGAGCGGCTTCACCATCCGAGGGGTGTCCAACACCAACGTCTCGGGCGGCGGCTCCAGCGGCCTGGCGACGATCTACCTGGACGGCGCGGCCCTGCCCGACGCCGCGGCCTATAGCGGCCCGCTGGAGATGTGGGACATCGGCCAGATCGAAGTGTTCCGCGGTCCTCAGTCGACGCTTCAGGGCCGCAACGCCCTGGCCGGCGCGGTGGTGATCCGCTCGACCGATCCGACCTTCACCTGGGGCTTCAAGGCCCGCGCCGAAGCCGCCAGTGGCGACGAGCGCTCGATCGCCTTCGCCGGGGGCGGCCCGATCATCGCCGACCAGTTGGCCTTCCGCCTGGCGGTCGAGGACAAGTCCACCGACGGCTTCATCTACAACCCGACCCGTCACGTCGACGCCGACGCCGCCGACATCTTCAACGTCCGCGGCAAGCTGCTGCTGACCCCGACCGCCCTGCCCGGCTTCAAGGCGCTGGCGACCTACAGCCATTTCAAGCGTGACGCCGGCTACCTCTATACCTACGCGCGCACCGACACGCCGGACCACTACGACCACCGCGTCGACACCTCCGGCGATCCGCAGACCTCCAATTCCAAGGGCGACATCTTTACGCTCGACGCCAGCTACAAGTTGACCGACCAGCTGACGGCGACCGGCGTCGTGTCCTGGAACAAGCTGCACTCGATCGGCAAGTACGACGCCGACTACTCGCCGGCCCGTATCAGCTACGGGACGCGCGACGATACAACCAAGACCGCCTCGCAGGAGCTGCGGCTGAACTACGCCCACACCCGCTTCAAGGGCCTGTTGGGTTTCTATCACGCCAAACGAGACAGCGACCTAAGCTCCGTCAGCCTGACCAACGTCCAGTTCCCAACCTCGACCCTCACGGCGGTCATGACGCAAACCCTGGCGGGCATGGGCTATTCCCAGCCCGTCGCGGCGGCGACGGCGGCGGATTTCTCGGCCCGCTATGCCGGCGCTTTGCCAGTCATTCCGGTCAATTACAGCTCGGTGAACCCCGAGACGATCGAAACGAGCGCCTTGTTCTTCGACGGCAGCTTCGCCCTGAACGACAAGCTGACCCTGCTGGGCGGCCTGCGCTACGATCACGAAGAGAACACCAGCAGCAGCACGGCGACGGCGATCCTGGCCTCGACCCTGCCCTCGGCAGCGACCTTCCCCGCGCCCTACCAACCTTTCGTGCCGACCGTGAACGCTTTCGTCACCGGCATGGTCGCGCAGGCCGGCGCCTCAGCCCCGGAATCGACCCGCAAGTTCAATGCCTGGCTACCCAAGATCGGCGTGAAGTACGCCTGGACCGACGACATCTCCACCAGCCTGACCGCCCAACGCGGCTATCGCTCAGGCGGCCAGATGGTCAACATCGCGCGCTCGACGGTCGCGCCCTATGACCAGGAGTATACCTGGAACTACGAAACCTCGCTGCGCACCGCCTGGCTGGACAACACCCTGACGGTCAACGCCAACGCCTACTACACCGACTGGAAGGACCAGCAGGTCATCGTCTACCTGGGCCTGAACGCCTATGACTATCAGGTGGTCAACGCCGGCAAGTCGCACCTCTACGGCTTTGAGCTGGAGGTGTCGCAGCAGGTGACGCCTCGGTTCAACTGGTACGCTTCGGTCGGTCACACGCGCACCCAGTTCGACGAGTTCAAGGTCAATGTCGGCACGACCTCGACCGACCTGACGGGCGCGGAGTTCCCCTACGCCCCGCACTGGACCCTGGCCGCCGGCGCCGACTATCGCTGGGACAACGGTTTCGTGGCCAACCTCAACGCCAACTACCGCACCAAGGCCTATTCCCAGGCCGACGTGAACCAGGCCACCGACGACCCGGTCAAGGCGCGGGCCCTGGTCAACGGGCGGTTCGGCTATGAGCAGGAGCACTGGGGGATCTACGTGTTCGGCAAGAACCTGCTGGACAAGAAGTACGCCCAGTATTCCCGTTCCGACCAGAACATCGCCCTGCTCGGCGATCCTCGGGTGATCGGCGTCTCGCTCGAGACCCGCTGGTGACCGGTTCGCTGGCCCCCGACACCTTAGTCGGCCTGGCCCTGACGTCCCTTGTTCTGGTCGCGGCCCTGATGCTGCGCCAAGCCTGGAGACGCAACAGCCTAGGCCGCCCTTGGCTGATCTCCGGCGCCTGGGCGCTGCTGGGGACAATCCTGGCAGCCAGTGGTTTCCTGCTGGGCGGCGCACGGGGGCCGGCCATCGTTCTGGCGCTCGGCTCGACCGTGGCCCTGGCGCTGGTCGCGACCGGCGTCGAGTTTCGCAACGCCAAGAAGAAGGCTCCGCGCGAGCTGGCTCTCGAGCCGTCCGAGCGCCGACGCATCGCCTGGCGCGGCTGGCTGCGGGGCTTCCTGGCCGGTCCGCTGGCCGGGATCGCCGCCCTGGGCTGCGGCCTGGCCATCGCCATCTGCGCGCCCGGCGCGATACAGAGCCGCATGGTGATCGGCGGACTGATGGTGCCGTTCCTATGGGCCGGCGGCATGGCCTGGACACTATCCGACGACAAGATCCTGCGCGCCACCGCCGTGCTGACCGGCGTTTCGGTCGTTACCCTAGGCGCGGCCTTCCTGAAGGGGGCGCTGTAATGGACGCGAAAACGACGCCTTCCGCCAAGCCGCGCGCGATCGGCAAGCCGATCTGGCCCAAGGTCCCCGCCGAGTTCGTGCGGGCCATGCTGGCCGGCCATTCAGCCCTGGGCCTTGCCTTCGCGGCCCTGATCTACCTGGTCTGCTTTTCCGGCTCGATCGCCGTCTTCACCCAGGAATATACCCGTTGGGAACAGCCGGCAGGGCCGGTGCTGCAGCACACCACGCCCCAGGCGGTGGACAGAGCCTTCCGCCAGGCCCTGGCGATCAATCCCGCCGCCCATGACCTGTTGATCCAGCTGCCCCAGCCTGTCCGCCCGCGCCTGACCGCCCATCTCGACGACGCCAGGAAGGCGGAGCGCACCGTTGTCGCCGACGCCTCGGGCGCGATCGTCGGCGAGATGAAGACGCCCTGGACCGAATTCCAGGCCGAACTCCACACCGTGCTGCACCTGCCCCGCGCCTGGGGCGGCTTCGTCGTCGGGCTCACCGGCGTGGCCCTGCTGTCGTCTCTGATCTCGGGCGTCCTGTCGCATCCACGCGTCTTCAAGGACGCCTTCGCCTTTCGTTGGGGAGGATCCAAGCGCCTGCAGGAGGCCGACCTTCACAATCGCATCAGCATCTGGGGTCTGCCCTTCCACCTGGTGGTGTCGCTGACCGGCGCGTTCCTGGGCCTGACAGTGATCATTGTCGGCGTGCTGGCCCTGGCCACGTTCAAGGGCGACACCGCCAAGGCCTATGCTCTGTTCAGCGGCCCGACGGCGGCCGACGATCCACGCCCCGCGCCGGTGCTCGACCTAGCCAAGCCGCTGCAGACCCTGGGCGCCGCTCGTCCCAATGCGCGCCCGACCTACCTCTATGTCGAGCATCCCGGCGAGCGCGGCCAGCACGTCATGGTCAACGCCGTCACCCCTGGCCGTTTGTCGCGCGGCGAGACGTTTGTGCTCGATGGTGATGGCAAGCTGCTCGGCGAGGTCGGCTACGAGAGCGGCGCCCTGGGCCTCAAGGTTCTGTCGTCGATGACGCCCCTGCACTTCGGTTGGTTCGGCGGCTGGCCGGTTAAGGTCGCCTATCTGCTGCTGGGACTGGGCCTGACCTCCGTGACGTCCAGCGGCGTCGCCATCTGGTTGGCCCGCCGCCGCGACAAGGGTCGCCCCGCGCCGCGCTGGGAGCGCGTCTGGACCGCATTCGTCTGGAGCCAGCCTTTCGCCTACGCCGCCTCGGCCGTCGCCGCCCTGATCCTACCCGTCCCACCGGTGACCGTCTGGATCGTCGCCACCCTGGCGGCCAGCGGGACGGCGATCGTATGGACGCCCGCGGCCATCTCGGTCCGCCTGCGCCTGGCGACGGCGGCCCTATTGCTGCTGACGGCCGGCGTTCATGCCGCGCTAAACGGCGCGCGAATGGCTGATCCAGTCGGCTGGATCACCGACGCCTGCGTAGTGCTGGCCGCTCTCCTCCTGGCCGGTAGTGTCTGGAAGGCGCGCCAGCCGGTGTGAGGCGAGCTGGCGTCATAGGCCGCCCAGCCGGCCCTCCCGCCACGCTACTGCCACTCCCCGTCAGCAGGCCCTCTAGCCGTGAGCCTCGCGGGTCCCTAACTTGGGGCCATGCCTCGCACCCCCGACACCGCGCCTCTTGGGGGCGTTTCCGACGTCTCGACGCCCTTCGTCCTGGATACCCTTGGGGACACGGTCCAGGACGTCGCCGACACGACCATGCCCATGCTGTGGACCCCGCACCGCCCCGCGCGGCCGGACAAGTCCGAGGGCGGCAAGAAATTCAAGCTCGTTTCCGACTACCAGCCCGCCGGCGACCAGCCGACGGCGATCAAGGAGCTGGTCGAGGGCATCAACAACCGCGACCAGGACCAGGTGCTGCTGGGCGTCACGGGCTCGGGCAAGACCTTCACCATGGCCCAGGTCATCGCCGCCACCCAGCGCCCGGCGCTGATCCTGGCCCCGAACAAGACCCTGGCCGCCCAGCTCTACAGCGAGATGAAGTCGTTCTTCCCGGAGAACGCGGTCGAGTACTTCGTCAGCTACTACGACTACTACCAGCCGGAAGCCTACGTCCCCCGGACCGACACCTATATCGAGAAGGACAGCTCCATCAACGAGCAGATCGACCGGATGCGCCACTCGGCCACCCGGGCGATCCTGGAGCGCGACGACGTCATCGTCGTGGCCTCGGTCAGCTGCATCTACGGCATCGGCTCGGTCGAGACCTACACGGCCATGACCTTCACCCTGACGGTCGGCGACCGGGTGGACGAGAAGCAGCTGATCGCCGACCTGGTGGCCCAGCAGTACAAGCGCAACGAGATGGCCTTCGAGCGCGGCACCTTCCGCCGCCGCGGCGACACCATCGAGATTTTCCCCGCCCACTACGAGGACCGCGCCTGGCGCGTGACCATGTTCGGCGACGAGGTCGAGTCGATCAGCGAGTTCGACACCCTGACCGGCAAGAAGACCGCCGAGCTGGAGACCATCAAGGTCTACGCCAACAGCCACCACGTCACCCCGCGCCCGACCCTGCGCCAGGCGATCATCGCCATCCGCGCCGAGCTGAAGGAGCGGCTGGCCTGGATGTACGAGAACGGCAAGCTGCTGGAGGCCCAGCGCCTGGAGCAGCGGACCAATTTCGACCTCGAGATGATCGAGACCACCGGCTCGTGCGCCGGCATCGAGAACTACAGCCGCTATCTGTCCGGCCGCCAGCCGGGCGAGCCGCCGCCGACCTTCTTCGAATATATCCCCGACAACGCCCTGCTGTTCACCGACGAGAGCCACCAGACGGTTCCGCAGATCGGCGCCATGTACAAGGGCGACCGCAACCGCAAATGGACCCTGGCCGAGTACGGCTTCCGCCTGCCCTCGGCCCTGGACAACCGCCCCCTCAAGTTCGAGGAGTGGGACGCCATGCGGCCGCAGACGGTGCACGTCAGCGCCACCCCGGCCGGCTGGGAGATCGAGCGAGCCGGCGGCGTCTTCGCCGAGCAGGTGATCCGCCCCACCGGCCTGATCGACCCGCCGGTCGAGGTGCGCCCGGTCTCCAAGGACGGCGCCAGCCAAGTCGACGACGTGGTCGACGAGATCCGCCAGACCATCAAGAAGGGCTACCGCACCCTGGTCACCGTCCTGACCAAGAAGATGGCCGAGGACCTGACCGAATACCTGACCGAACAGGGCATCCGCGTCCGCTACATGCACAGCGACGTCGACACCCTGGAGCGCATCGAGATCATCCGTGAACTGCGGATGGGCAATATCGACGTGCTGGTGGGCATCAACCTGCTGCGCGAGGGTCTGGACATCCCCGAGTGCGGCTTCGTGGCCATTCTCGACGCCGACAAGGAAGGCTTCCTGCGCTCGGAGACCAGCCTGATCCAGACCATCGGCCGCGCCGCGCGCAACGTCGACGGCAAGGTCGTGCTCTATGCCGACCGGATCACCGGCTCGATGGAGCGGGCCATGGCCGAGACCTCGCGCCGCCGCGAGAAGCAGCACGCCTACAATCTCGAGCACGGCATCACGCCCGAGAGCGTCAAGCGCGACATCAAGGACATCCTCAACAGCCCCTACGAGCGCGGCGACCGCGTGCTGGTGCCGATGGGCATGTCCGAGACCGACGACCGCCCGTTCAGCGGCGACAACTTCAAGGCCGCGCTCAAGGACCTGGAGGCCAAGATGCGCGAGGCCGCCGCCAACCTGGAGTTCGAGACCGCCGCCCGCCTGCGCGACGAGATCAAGCGCATGAAACTGATGGACCTGGAATTCGCCAACGAGGTCCTGGCGGCGACGGGGGACGAGGTCGACAAGTCGGCCCCCAAGCGCCTGCGCGCCGAGATCCGCCAGGAGAAGGCGGAGGAGTTCAGGAAGAAGCGGAAGTAGCGGGGATCGGCTCCTCCTCCACGTCGCGGGGGCGGGGGCCAATGCGGCCCACGTCCCCGTTCGACCCGGCGCCGCCTTCCGAGGATAGCCTGGTCAATGACCTGCGCCCCATTGACGCAAGTCGGCGTCTGGGGTCGCGAATTAAGATTTCGTCAAACTGAAAAGCCAAGAGTTCGCGGGCGGACAAAGTGTATTTCGCCCGCCTGCTTGGCGTACTCAAAATTACATAGTCAGACGAACAATAATTTCGCGCTCCTTGGTGCGCGGAGGGGAGACATCTGTGCGCCTGTTGGAGAATACGAAGATCGGCGTGAAAATCGCCTCCATGATGATCGCGCTTGGGCTGATCTGTATGCTCGTCGCCGCCTATGGCGGTGAGCAACTGAGGAAAAGCGATGCAACCTATTCTGTTCTCTCGGACGTGCGTGGTCCCGCCAGGGTAGAGATGGCGCGCGCAAACCGCAGCTTGAACCAGATGGCTTACTTCGCCGCCATGACCGTGTTCTATGACGGCGCCTCGCCTGAAGGACGCAGCGCCAAGGCCAACTACGACAAGGCCTATGCGAAACTCCAGGGTTTTCTGAAGGACGGCGCCGAGGGCCTGCCCGACCAGAGCGACCAGATCAAGGCGCTGTCGGCGAACGCCGTGGGCGTGAAGGCCGCCTTGGACAAGGTCGTTGAATTCGGCTTGCAGAACCGCAACGACGAGGCGGCCCAGGCGATGATCGTTGCAGCCAAGCAAGTCGAGACCTTCGGCGCGGCCAACACCAAGATCGTCGAGGCCAGCATCAAGGACGGCCACGAACAATCCAACGCCTTGAGCGCCAATTCCAGCCGCACGCGCTGGCAGTTGCTGATCATCGCCGCGCTCGGCACGGCCGTGGGCGTGGGCAGCGCGCTCTGGATGACCGGTGTCAGCATCACCCGGCCGCTCGACCACCTGGCCGACAGAATGCGCCGCTTGGCGTCCGGCGATCTCAAGGTCGAGGTCGACGGCCAGGCGCGGGGCGACGAGGTTGGCCTGATGGCCAAGGCCGTCCAGGTTTTCAAGGACAATGGCCTGAAGGCTCGCGATCTGGCCAGCGACGCCGATCGGCTGCGGGCCGAGGCCGAGGGGGAGCGCGGGCGGGCCGAAGCCGAACGTCGCAAGACCGAAGCCGAACAGGCGATGGTGGTCTCCGCGCTCGCCGCCAGTCTGGCGAAGTTGGCCCAAGGCGATCTGACGACCCAGATCGATGCGGAATTCAACGGTCAGTACGCCCAGATCAAGTCCGACTTCAACGACGCCATCGCCAGTCTGCGCGAGGCGATGACCGCGATCTCGGGAACGACCGACGGCATCCGCGGCGGCTCCGACGAGATCGCCGCCGCGTCCGACGATCTGTCGCGGCGGACGGAGCAGCAAGCCGCCAGCCTGGAGGAAACCGCCGCCGCGCTCGACGAGATCACCGCCACGGTCAGGCGCAGCGCCGAGGGGGCCCGCCAGGCTTCCGGCGCCGCCACGGGCGCGAAGGTCGACGCCGAGAAATCGGGGCGGATCATGCAGGAAGCGGTCACGGCCATGACCGAAATCGAGCAGAGCTCGGGCCAGATCACCCAGATCATCGGCGTCATCGACGAGATCGCCTTCCAGACGAATCTCCTGGCCCTGAACGCCGGCGTCGAGGCCGCCCGGGCCGGTGAAGCTGGACGTGGGTTCGCCGTCGTCGCCCAGGAAGTGCGCGCCCTGGCCCAGCGTTCGGCCGAAGCGGCCAAGGAGATCAAGACCCTGATCGCCAACTCCTCGTCTCAGGTCGAGCGTGGGGTGAAACTGGTCAGCGCGACCGGAGAGGCCCTGACCGACATCGTCGGCAAGGTCAGTCAGATCGACCTGCTGATTTCGGAGATCGCCCAGTCCTCCCAGGAACAGGCCACGGGCCTCAACCAGGTCAATGTCGCCGTCAATCAGATGGATCAGGTGACCCAGCAGAACGCGGCCATGGTCGAGCAGGCCACCGCCGCCGCGTCCAACCTCAAGAACGAGGCCAATGAGCTGGGGCGCCTGGTGCTGCGCTTTGAAACCGGCCAGGGCGCGCGCCGCGCCGCGCCAGCCCGCGCCCAACCGGCTCGGCCTGATCGTCAGGCGCCGCCGCGCAATCCCGTGGCCAAGATGCAGGCCAAGATCGCAAGTTTCACGCGGCCGAGCGGAGGCGGCGCGGCGGCCGTGGCTCAGGAATCCTGGGAGGAGTTCTGATCCTGACCGCCAGTCCCTCGGCCTGACCTGAAACGCGGAGCGGCCCCGCGCGGCGACGAAGAAGCGGCCGGTTCAGCCCGAGCCGGCGGCGCTTTAGACTGCGTGAAACGATGACCGTCGCCAAACTGACACTTCGCTTCGCTACTCCGGCGCTCTGGAAGTTGGCGGTCGTCGCCGGCGGGACGCGGCGCGATGGCTTGGCTACGTGACATAGACAAGTGGTTCGCCGAGGCGGTGCTGCCGTTCGCGCAGACCTACCGCGCCTATGCCCGCAAGCTGACCGGCGACGCCGTCGAGGCCGAGGACCTGGTGCAGGAAGCCTACGCCAAGGTGCTGAGCGTGCCCGACTGGCGGCGCCTGGAGCAACCGGAGCGCTTTGTGCTGACCATCATCCGCAACCTGGCCTTCGAGCGTTTCCGCCGGGCCAAGGTCGTGGGTATTCGCCAGATCGGGGTGCTTGAGATGGAAGCTCTGCCCGACCCCGCGCCGGACGCGCATGCCGTGACCAGCGCCCGCGAGGAGCTGTCGCGCGTCCTCGAGGCGGTCAACCGCCTGCCCGAACAGTGCCGACGCGTGGTCACCTTGCGAAAAATGGAAGGCCTTTCGCCGGGCCAGATAGCGGTTCGGTTGAACTTGTCCATCTCTACGGTTGAGAAGCACCTAGCCAAAGGGCTGATGCTGCTGACCAAGTCCCTGGCGGCGAGCGAAGACCGAAGGATCGGGAGTAAAGCGAGTACATGGCGAAAACGGGCGATCAAGACAGAGACGCGCTGATCGCCCAGGCTTCGGAATGGCTGGCGCGTCTGGACGCCGGCCGCGCGGATCCCGCCGAGTTCGAGGCTTGGCGCGACACCGATCCGCGCCGCGCCGCCGCCTTCGCCGAGGTCGCGGCCGCCTGGAGCAAGCTGGACGCCTTGCGCGACGCCGAGCCCGGCCCTGACCTGATCGGGCGGCCGGCCGTGAGCCGTCGCGCCTGGCTGGGCGGAGGCGTGGCCCTGGCCGCGAGCGTCGTCGGCGCGGCCTATCTGGGACGTGATCAACTGCTGCGCGCCCGAACCCTCACGGGTGTCGGCGAACGGCGGACCCTGGCCCTGCCCGACGGCAGCTCGGTCGAGCTGAACACCGACACCGAGGTCCTCTGGCGGTTCGACCGCAAGCGCCGTCGCCTGTGGCTGGAGCGCGGCGAGGTCGCCTTGACCATCGCCCAGGACGCCCTGCGGCCGTTCGAGCTGTTCACGCGGCAGGGGCTCGCGCAATTGGCCTCGGGCCAGTTCAACGCCCGACTGCGCCCCGTCGGCCTGGACCTGATCGTCCTGGCCGGCCGCGCGGCGATCAAGACGGCCGCTGGCGAGACCCGGGCCGTCGTCGAGAGCGCCACCGACGAGCGCCAGGCGCTGGCGGTGACGACGACCGGCGTCGTCATCGCGCCCGCTCCCGAATCCGAGGTGCAGGCCGTGCAGGCCTGGCGTCGCGGTGAAATCGTCTTCGACGGTCAGCGCCTGGCCGACGCTGTCGAGGAGTACAATCGCTACCTCACCCGCAAGTTGGTCGTAGAAGACCCCAAGGTCGGCGCCATGCGTCTGGGCGGCCGGTTCCTGACGGACAATCCCGAGAACTTCCTGGACGCCTTGCGCACAACGTTCGGCATACGGATTATCGACGACGGATCGTCACGAATTCTTCTAAAATCTCGATAGCGGTTTTTCGCGCCCCCTCCATCTGGCCGAACGAGACGCCGGTTTTCGGCGGACGAAAAGAGGGGCGAATACGATGATCAAGTCTTGGACGCGATTTGGGGCGCCGCGCATCGGCGCATGCCTGCTTCTGGCCACGACGGCGCTGGTCGCGCCGGTCGTCGCCCAGGCCCAGGCGGCCGCGCGGGTGGAGTTCAACATCCCGGCCGGCGACATGGCCCAGGCCCTGACCGCCTTCTCGCGCCAGGCGGGCGTGCAGATCCTGTTCCCCTATGACGTGGCCGCCAAGCACCGCGCGGCGGGCCTGCAAGGCGCCTATGGCCGCGAGGACGCGGTCCGCAAGCTGATCGACGGCAGCGACCTGGAGATCGCCTCGGCCACCGCCCAGGTCATCACCCTGCGCCAGCGGGGCGCCGGCCCTTTGGCCGCCGGCTCGGCCGCCGCTGACGTGTCGACGGTCGAGGAGTTGATCGTCACCTCGCGCGCCGGCTCCGACGCCCGCACGCGTCTGGCCACCAGCTACGCCGTCACCACCATGAACGAAGAGACCCTGCGACTGCGCTCGCCGATGGGCGTGGCCGACGCTCTGAAGTCGGTGCCCGGCTTCTGGGTCGAGGCCTCGGGCGGCGAGGCCAGCGCCAACATCCGCGCCCGCGGCATCCCGCAGGAGGGCTTCTCGGCCATCGCCCTGCAGGAAGACGGCGCGCCGGTCCAGCACGACGGCGGCCTGGGCTATCTGAACGCCGACCAGTCGTTCCGCCTGGACGAGACCATCGAGCGCATCGAGGTGGTGCGTGGCGGCCCGTCCTCGATCTTCGCCTCCTACGCCCCGGGCGGCACGGTCAACTTCATCACCCGCAAGGGCGAGACGAAGGAGGGCGTCGTCAAGGTTCAAGCCAGCGACTACGGCCTCAAGCGCGTCGACGCCTATTACGGCGGCCCGATCGGCGACTGGCGCGCCAGCGTCGGCGGCTTCTGGCGCGAGGACGACGGCATCCGCGATCCCGGCTTCACGGCCAACAAGGGCTATCAGGTCCGCGCCTCGATCGGCCGCGACTTCCAGCGCGGCAGCTTCGACTTCAACATCAAGCACCTGGACGACAACGTCATCCTGTTCGCCGGCGTGCCGCTGAAGTTCGACTCCAATGGCGAGGCCAGCGCCGCGCCGGGCTTCGATCCGCTGACCGGCACGCTGGCGGGTCCGGAGACCACGAAACTGACCCTGCGCGGCCCCAAGGGCCCGTTCGACTGGGACCTGTCGCGCGGCACCGAGGTCAAGCTGACCCAGGCCACCGCCGCCCTGAACTACGAGATCGCCGATGGCTGGCGTCTGCAGGAGACCCTGCGCTACCGGACCTCGGAGTCCAAGCGCATCGGCCTCTTCCCCAACACCCCGGTGCTGGGCTCGGCCCGCATCGCCCAGTACAAAGCCGCCCTGCTGGCCGCGACGCCCGGCGCGGTCGACGTGCAGCTGCGCTACGCCACCAATCCCAGCCAAGTGTTCGACACCGCGGGCCAGAACGGCAACGGCCTCGTGGTGGATGGCTCGCTGCGCTACGTCTCCGTGCCGCTGGATGAGCTGATCAACGACACCCGCCTGCTGCACAAGTTCGAGATCGGCGGCCAGACCCATGACGTGGCGGCCGGCTTCTATCACGCCCACGTCGAGGAGGCCTTCAACCGCTATTCGGCCAATGCTCTGCTGGACGTGCGCGAGAACGCGCGCCGCCTGGACCTGGTGGCGGTCGACGGCGCGGGCAAGGTCCTCTCCAGCCTGACCGAGAACGGCATCAGCCGTTACGGCGCCGAGTTCGCCAATGGCGACGGCAAGTCCAACACCACCGCCCTCTACCTGACCGACGAATGGCAGGTGACGCCGAGTCTTCGCATCGACGCCGGCGTGCGCTGGGAGAAGGTCGAGTTCAGCGGACGCAGCGAGCGGACGGCGACCATCAACCTGGGCCTCTCGCCGACTCCGGCCGACGACACCGTGCTGGCCGGCTCGGGCGTCTATGACGGCTTCACGCGCAAGTTCGAGCACAGCGGCTGGACCGTCGGCGCGGACTATCGGATCAGCCCGCGCATGGGCCTCTTCGCCCGCTACACCTCGGCCTTCCGCCTGCCGTCGCTGGGCGACTACATCACCAACGCGTTCAACACCGCGCCGATCGTCCAGACGATGGATCTGTGGGAAGCCGGCTACAAGCTGAGCGCCGGCAAGCTCGATCTCTACGCCACGGTGTTCCACACCGCCTATGACGCCCTGACCTTCGGCAGCCTGGTGTTCAACCCCACCACCGGCGCCTATGTGAACCAGACCAGCATCACCGACACCAAGACCCTGGGCCTGGAGCTGGAAGGGACGTTACGCCCGGTCTCGTGGTTCGACCTGGGCTTCAGCGCCACGATCCAGAACCCCGAGTTCGGCGACTACAAGTTCGAGGAAGGCTGCGCGGTCTCGGCCTCGGACCCGACCTGCCAGATCAAGCCGCCGGCGGGCTCGGCGACGCGGACTCGCGACTTCACCGGCAATCAGCTGATCCGCGTGCCAAAGACGGCCTTCCGCCTGACGCCCGGCCTCAACCTGATGGACGGCCGCCTGCGGATCGAGAGCACCATCGAGCGCTACGGCGACCGGTTCTCGGACGCGGCCAACACCTCCAAGCTCGCGGCCTACACCCTGGTGGGCGCCACGGTGCGGTTCAACGTCACCGACCAGCTCTCGGCCTATGTCCACGGCACGAACCTGACCAACGAACTGGGCCTGACCGAGGGCAATCCCCGCGCCGGCCAGATCATCAGCAGCGAGGCCGGATCGCTGTACGGCGTCGGCCGGCCGGAGTTCGGCCGGGCCTTCAAGGCGGCGCTTCTCTACAAGTTCTAGGGCGCGCCGCCTGACTTCCTTCCCCTGAACCTTGGGGCGGCCGCAGCTTCGGCCGCCCTTCTTTTTATTGGAGCTTCCGATGATCCGCTGGCTCACTCTGGCCCTTCTGCTGATCGCCGCGCCCGCCTGGGCCCAGTCCGGCGGGCCCGACCTCGTCCTGACCGGTCAGATCACCGGCGCCGACCACCAGACCTACAAGCCGGTGACCTTCGACGTTCCGGCCGGCGTCACGCGCCTGTCGGTCGCGTTCGACTACACCGGTCGAGAGGACAAGACCGTGGTGGACCTTGGGTTGCTGGACCCCATCCGCTTCCGCGGCTGGAGCGGCGGCGCCAAGAAGGCGTTCTTCGTCTCCGCCGAGGCGGCGACGGCCAGCTACCTGCCCGGGCCGCTGCCGGCCGGGAAGTGGACGCTATTGCTGGGCGTGCCCAATGCTCGGCCGAACGCGAAGGCGACCTACGAAGCCCAGATCTGGTTCCAGCGCACGCCCGCGCCGCTTCCCGCCGTCCTGCCCAAGGCCACGACGCCGGGCTGGTATCGCGGCGACCTGCACATGCACACCGCCCATAGCGACGGCGGCTGCGTGACCGGCGACGCCCCGCGCGCGCCCTGCCCCGTCTACCGCACCGTCTTAGCCGCTCAGGCCGCCAGTCTCGACTTCATCGCCATCACCGACCACAACACGACCAGTCAGGCCGAGGCGATGGCCGAGCTCCAGCCGGCGTTTCCCGGCCTGCTGCTGATCCCGGGCCGCGAGGTCACCACCTTCCAGGGTCACGCCAACGTCTTCGGCCCCACGGCCTTCATCGACTTCCGCCTGGGGTCCAAGACCGTGCCGCCCCTCCGCGACCTGCAGCGGGCGGTGAAGGCGGCGGGCGGCGTCTTCTCCATCAACCACCCGGCCGCGCCGTCCGGCGAGCAGTGCATGGGCTGCGGCTGGACCGTCAAGGACACCGACTACGACGCCGTCCAGGCGATCGAGGTCGCCAACGGCGGCAACGAAAAGGCCCTGGGCGACTTCGAGGGCGTCCTGTCGGGCGTGCCCTTCTGGGAGGCCCAGCTGAACCAGGGCCGGCATATCACCGCCGTGGGCGGCAGCGACAACCACGACGCCGGCATCCCGCACGACAAGCCGTCCGCCGTCGGTCGTCCGGCGACGGTCGTCCATGCCGAAGGCCTCTCGACCGAAGCCATTCTCGCCGGCCTGCGCGCCGGCCGGGTGTTCATCGACCTGGACGGGACCCGCGACCGTATGCTCGACCTGACGGCCACGACGGGCGGCCGAAAGGCCGTCATGGGCGAGACGCTGGCGGTTAAGGCCGGCGAGACGGTGACCTTCACCGCCGTCGTCTCCAACCTCGATGTCGCGGGCCTGGAGGTGATCCGTGACGGGGCCAAGGCCGCCGTGAGCATCTCTCCGGCGGGCGAGTTCTCGATCCGCGCGGGGCAGGACGCCAGCTGGGTGCGGGTCAATTCGCGCGACCCGGCGGGGCGATTGCTCGTGATCGGCAACCCCATCTATCTCGCGGTCGGCCCCTGAGGCTAAACGACCTTCCGAGACGTGTGGAGCGCCGGAGCATTCCGGTCAGATCGACACCGGTCCCCATGCCGGACGGCGTTGCGTCCTAACCCACCATCCCCGCCAGCCGCCCGCGGATGATCGCCTCGGCCTCGGCGACGATGCGGTCGACCAGGTCCTTCACGGTCGGGATGTCGTGGATCAGGCCCTGGACCATGCCGGCGCTCCAGATGCCGCCGTCGGTGTCGCCCTTGGCCAGGGCGTCGCGGCCGCGGGTTCCGGCGACCAGGTGGGCGACGTCCTCGAACTTGGCGCCGCCGGCCCGCTCGATCTGCACCACCTCCTGGCTGACGGCGTTGCGCATCACGCGGGCCGTATTGTGCAGGGTGCGGAAGATCAGGTCGGTCTGGCGCTCGTCGTTGGCGACCATCTGCTCCTTGAAGGCCATTGGGATCGGGGCCTCCTGGGTGACGCAGAACCGGGTGCCCATATTGACGCCGTCGGCGCCCAGCGCCAGGGCCGCCACCAGGCCGCGGGCGTCGGCGATGCCGCCCGAGGCCAGCATCGGGATCTTCACCTTGTCGGCGGCGGCGGCGATCAGGATCAGGCCGGGGATGTCGTCCTCGCCCGGGTGGCCGGCGCACTCGAAGCCGTCGATCGAGATGGCGTCGACGCCCATCCGCTCGGCGCTGAGGGCGTGGCGGACGGCGGTGCACTTGTGGATGACCTTGACCCCGTGGGCTTTCAAGTCGTCCACGTGCTCCTGAGGCTTATAACCCGCGGTCTCGACGATCTTGATCCCGCTCTCGATGATCGCGGCCCGATACTCGGCATAGGGCGGCGGGGTCATGGCCGGCAGGATGGTCAGATTGACGCCGAACGGCTTGTCGGTGAGGTCGCGGGTGCGGGCGATCTCCTTGGCCAGCGCTTCCGGCGTCGGCTGGGTCAGGGCGGTGAGAAAGCCCAGCGCCCCGGCGTTGGCGACGGCGCTGACCAGCTCGGCCTTGCCGACCCACTGCATGCCGCCCTGGGCGATCGGGTGCTCGACGCCGAACAGCGCGGTGAAACGGGTCTTGATGGCCATGGTTGGGTCGCTCCCTCTGGTTTCGGGAGACTATGCCGGAGTGACGCTAGGGGCAGGCAAGCGCCTTCAGCGCCGCCCGATCCGCGCCAGCTCGTCGGCCCGGTCGCGGGTGCGGTCCGTCATGCATTCCTCGCCGTCCAGCTTGCCCTGCTGGCCGTATTTCGTCTCGTCATAGTAGGGCATGCACTCGGCGTCGCGGTCCTTGATCCAGGCGCGCTGCTCGTTGCGCAAGGCCAGCCTCTGGGCGGGCTTCAGCCGGGCCATCAGCGCCTGGTAGACGCGGTTGAGCCGGGCGTCCTCGGCGATGCGCGGACCGGAGAAGCACTGCATCAGTTCCATGTTCGACCCGCCCAGCCGGTCGCAGCGTTCGCGGGTGGTTTCGCCGTGCGCCTGGGAGGCGGCGGGCGCGGCCAGCAGCAGGACGGCGGCGATGGCGAGGACGCGGATCATCGGGGCAAGCTCCACCAGAGAGCGCCACCGTAGCCAGAGAACAGCGATCCGCAAACCTTCCCGGCGGACGCGACATCCGGATCAGGGCTTGAGCAGGTCTTCCAGCGCCTGGGCCCGGCGCGCCGTGTGCTCCAGATAGAGGTTCTGCATATAGATCGCCATGATGGTGCCGCCGCGCACCAACTCTACCGTCGCGCAGTCGGCGTCGCGAAAGGCGATCCAGGCCCGCTGGGCCTTGAGCAGGGCGGCCTTGGCGTCAGGAGCGTTCGCCAAGTCGGCCATGTCGGCCTTGTAGGCCTTGTTCAGCCGGGCGTCCTGAAACGTGATCTCGGCGTCGCCGCACTTGAGCATCCCGTAGGTATTGGCGTTCTCCGGCTTATCCAGGCAACGCTGATAGGCGGGACTGAACTTGACGCCGTCCTGGGCCCGAGCCGCGACGGGCGCCACGGACAGGACGGTGGCGGCGATCAGCATCGTCCGGAACAGCATGGGTTCGTCCTTGTCCGCCTACTGCAGGCCGGCGCGGCCGATGGCGTAGAAGCGGTCGGCGCGTTGCTTGCGCAGCTGCTCGGCGCTCATGTGGGCCATGGCCTTCAGTTCTTCCTCGACCGCGTCGCCGACGGCCTGGATGGCGACGTCGCCGTTCGAGTGGGCGCCGCCGGTGGGCTCCTCGACGATGCGATCGACGATGCCCAGCTTGATCAGGTCCTGGGCGGTGATGCGCATCTGGGTGGCCGCGTCCTTGGCCCGGGCGCCGTCGCGCCACAGGATCGAGGCCGCGCCTTCCGGCGAGATCACCGAATAGATCGAGTGCTCCAGGATCAGCACGCGGTTGGCGCCGGCCAGGGCGATGGCCCCGCCCGAGCCGCCCTCGCCGACGATGGTGGCGACCATCGGCGTGCCGAGCGTGAGGCAGCGTTCGGTGGAGCGGGCGATGGCCTCGGCCTGGCCGCGCTCCTCGGCCCCCAGGCCCGGATAGGCGCCGGCGGTGTCGACGAAGGTGATGACCGGCAGGCTGAAGCGCTCGGCCATGTCCATCAGGCGGACGGCCTTGCGATAGCCTTCGGGGCGGGCCATGCCGAAATTGTGCTTCAGGCGCGTCGTCGTATCGTGGCCCTTCTCGTGGCCCATGACCACGACCGGCTGGCCGCGGAACCGACCCAGGCCTCCGACGATCGCCTGGTCGTCGGCGAACTTGCGGTCGCCGCGCAGCTCGACGAATTCGTCGATCAGGCCCGCGACATAATCGCGCAGGTGCGGCCGCTGGGGATGCCGGGCGACCATGGTCTTCTGCCAGGCGTCCAGATTGGCGTAGGCCTCCTTGCGGAGCTCCTGGGCGCGGTCGCGCAGGGCTTGGATCTCGAGGTCGAACGCCCCCGGTCCAGCGGTCTCGGAGAGCTTGCTCAGCTCCTCGATCTTGCTTTCCAGATCAGCGATTGGGCGTTCGAAATCGAGATAATGGGCGGCCATGGACTCTTGAACGTCGCCGTTGATGAAAGGGTGCGAACCTAGTGGCGGAATCCCCCGAGGGAAAGGGGCCAGATTCAGGCCGGGAACCGCCGCGAATCCGACGTGTTTTATCCACAGGCTGAATGGTGCGGTTCACAGGTGAGTCTCGAATCGAGACTCTCTCCCCTGGTGAATCGCGACATAGAGTCCTATGTTCTTTTGTAGCAGGTCGCGGAAGTCGATCTGCGCCCCGCGGCCCCCGCCATCGAACGTGCGCGGCCCCGCCTGTAGAGAGTGCATAGCGCCCATGCAGGTGTTCACCTTTTTCTGTGTTGAAGCCGACGGCTCGGTGCCGCGCTTCGACGTCACGCCCTGCGCCGACGACTCGGCCGCGCGCGCGAGAGCTTTCGAACTTCTCGACATGCACCACCGCTGTGACTTCGTGGAGGTCTGGCGCGGATCGCAGCGTGTGTTCGACGTCAGCCCGCTGCGGGCGGTCGCGGCCTGAGGGGCCATCCTCGTCCTTCGACAGGCTCAGGATGAGGCTTACTCTCGACGCGTCCGTAGAAACCTCATCCTGAGCCTGTCGAAGGACGAAGTTGCGGGCCAAGAATTCCGACCGCGATGAATAATTGCGTCGCGAGGTGGGCGGCTGTAGCGTCAACGTCCGGATGGAGCCCGAACGCGCTCCGCTTACCGGAAGGCCGCCTCATGGACGTCGCCGTCTCTTCGCGTTTCGGCCTCTCCGCGCCGCTGATCCCGCCCGCCCCGAAGGTCCACGCCAAGCCGCTGGGCGTCACCCCGCTGGGCCAGCTGCGCGTGGCCTGGGAGATGGGCCGCAGCCTGATCGGGGCCTATTGCGAGGAGGACTATGAGAGCCTCGCCGCGCCGTACATGTTCATGGGCCAGCCGGGCCTGTTCCTGAACGACCCCGCCAGCGTCCGCCACGTGCTGACCTCTCCCAAATACGCCCGGCCGGTCAAGGCCGCCCGCTCGCTGAAGCCCCTGGTCGGCGAGGGCGTGCTGATGTCCGAGGGCGAGACCTGGCGGCGGCAGCGCAAGAGCCTGGCGCCCGTCTTCACCCCCGCCGCGATCGGCGGCCTGTTGCCTCACTTCATCGCCGCCGGCGCGGACCTCGTGGATCGTCTGGAAAGCCGTGACCGCGCCAATCTGGCCCAGGACTTCCACCGCGCCACCCTGGACGCCGTGCTGCGGGCCCTGTTCTCGCGCCGCGCCGACACGGAAGGCGCGGTGCTGGCCGACCTGGCCCGCCGCTACATGGAGGGGCCGGCGCACTTCAACCTGATGGACTTCGTCGCCAAGGGCGCCGACGACCTGCTGTTCATGGACGGCGAGCGACGACGGCTCGGCAAGCGCTGGTTCACGGCGGTCGACGCCCTGATCGAGGAGCGACGGGCCAAGCCGCATCCGGAAGTCCGCGACCTGCTCGACCGCCTGCTGGCCGCGCGGAACGAGGATGGCTCGCCCCTGCCCGACCAGGAAATCCGCGACCAGTGCAGCTCGATGCTGGCCGCCGGTTTCGAGACCACCTCGCGGCTGCTGTTCTGGGCGACCTATCTGCTGGCGCTGGACCCGGCGACGCAGGATCGCGTCCGCGCCGAAGTGCTGGCCTTCCCGGCCGAGCGGGTGGCCAGCCTGGACGACCTCAAGGCCTGGCCGCTGCTGCGCTCGGTGCTGTTCGAGACCCTGCGACTCTATCCGACCGCGCCGCTGATCGCTCGCCAGGCCCTGGAGGCCGACGTGGTCTCGGGCTGCGACGTCGTTCCCGGCTGCATGGTCACCATCAGCCCGTGGGTCATCCACCGGCACCGCAAGCTGTGGGACGCCCCGACCGCCTTCAAGCCCGAACGGTTCATCGACCAGCCTCACCCTTGGGGCCTGGAGGCCTTCCTGCCGTTCGGGGCCGGGCCGCGCGTCTGCATCGGCGCGGGCTTCGCCCTGGCCGAGGCGCAGATCGTGCTGGCCAGCGTCTTGGCGCGCTTCAAGGTCTCGATGGCCAGCGACCGGCCGGTCTTGCCGCGCGCCTCGATCACCCTGGGGCCGGACCACGCGCCGGATTTCCGTCTGGAGCCGATCGTACAAGCCCGGCCTTGATCGGCGGGGCAGGAAGCGCCAGCTTCCCACCACCGCTCTGCAAGGATTCACGTCATGACCGAAGTCGCCCAGACCCGTCCGTTCGCCACCGCCACGGACACCGGCACAGGGGTCCTGCAGACCTTCGTCACCGCCGGCCCGTCGACCATCGTCGCCGACGTCTCGGCAGCCCAGGGGGGCCTGGATCTCGGTCCGGACCCGCACGAGTTGGTCGCCGCGGGCCTGGCGGCCTGCACCACCATGACCCTGCGCCTCTACGCCAACCGCAAGAACTGGGAGGTCAGCGGCCTGCACGTCGAGGTGTTCTCGCACTACGACGCCGACAAGACCCCGCCGGAACGATTCGAGCGGGTGATCAGCCTGGACGGCAACCTCAATGAGGAACAGCGCGAGCGCCTGTTCGAGATCGCCGATCGCTGCCCGATCCACAAGCTGCTGACGGCGGGAGCGAGGATCGTGACGACGGTCGCGGAGCAGGACTGATTGCTTCTCCCTTCCCCCTTGATGGGGGAAGGGTCGGGGATGGGGGTGATGCTGAGCTGGAAGCCGCGCTCGGCATCAACCGCCGTAGTCACCCCCACCCCTGCCCCTCCCCCATCAAGGGGGAGGGAACCTGTTTCAGAACCCGTACAGCGCCTTATATTCCGCGTCCTTGCCCGCGATCTGCCGGGCGCAGTCGACCATTACCTTGGCCTGTTTCCAGGTGGCGTCGTCCTGCATCTTGCCGTCGATCATCGCCACGCCCGTGCCGTCCGGCATCGCCTCCAGGATCTTGCGCGCGAAGGCCACCTCGGCCGGGTCTGGGCTGAACACCCGCTTGGCGATCTCGATCTGGCTGGGGTGCAGGCTCCAGGCGCCGGCGCAGCCCATCAGGAAGGCGTTGCGGAACTGCTGCTCGCAGGCTGTCGGGTCGTCGATCGCCCCGAACGGACCGTAGAACGGCTTGATCCCATGAGCCGCGCAGGCGTCGACCATCTTGGCGAAGGTGTAGTGCCAGAGATCCTGCTGCACCGAGACGCGCGGCGAGCCGTCCGCATGCGGGTCCTCGATGACGCGGTAGCCGGGATGGCCGCCGCCGACCCGCGTCGTCTTCATCGCCCGGCTGGCGGCCAGATCGGCCGGCCCCAGCGAAATCCCCTGCATCCGAGGGCTGGCGGCGGCGATGGCCTCGACGTTCATCACGCCCTCGGCCGTCTCCAGGATGGCGTGCAGCAGGATCGGCCGCGTGACGCCGTGCTTGGCTTCCAGCGAGGCCAGCAACTGATCCATGTAGAAGATGTCCCACGGCCCCTCGACCTTGGGGACCATGATCACGTCGATCTTGTCGCCGGCCTTCTCGACGATGGTGCTGATCTCATCCAGGTGCCAGGGCGAGTTCAGGCAGTTGATCCGCGTCCAGAAGCCGACGCCCAGGGCCTTGAAGTCGACCTCGCGCGACATCGAAACCAGGCCGGCCAGGGCCGCGCCCTTGGCGTCGGCCGGGATGGCGTCCTCGAGGTTGGCCAGGATGACGTCGACGGTCGGGGCGATCTCGGGGACCTTGGCGCGGACCTTGTCCAGATGCGGCGGCACGAAGTGGATCATCCGCTCGACGCGCGCCGGCAGCTCGCGATAGGGCGCCGGCGCGCCGATGGCCAAGGGTTTGAAAAAGCCGCGCGGCGTCTTCATGCCGATCACTCCCCGAACAGTCTTTGTTGACGCGCGACAGTCGCCGAAACCGGCATCCGCCTTCGGTTGTCGCACTGCCGTTTCGCAGTTGCGAGAAGACTGCGGCGACGCGGCATCAAGGTCAAGGCTGACGCGCGGGTCAGGCCTTGGCGGCGGGCGGCGGGACCGGCTTGGGCGCCTCGTCGGGGTCCTCGCGCTCGAGGTCGGCGGCGGCGTCGTTGCTGGAGCCGGGCTTGACGGCCTTGGCGGCCTTGCGGCGGCGGGCGGCGGGTTCCAGCTTGAGGCTGGTCAGGGCGTCCTCGCCCTCCTCGCCAAACAGCCCCCGCACCCGGATGTCGCGCTGCGGATAAGGGATCTCGATTCCCGCCTCGCGCAGGGCGTCGTCGATCAGCCAGGTATAGGCCGCGAAGATCGCCGCCGGCCGGCGGACGGCCTCGACCGTCGGCCAGACCACCAGCTCGAACTTCAAGCTGCTCTCGCCATAGCCGACCAGCCAGACCTGGGCCCGGCGCACGGCGTCGTCGGGCGAGGTGTAGGGCGCGGCCCTGGCGGCCTTCAGCACCGCCTCGCGCACCTGGTTCTTGTCGGCCCCGAAGGCGGCGACGAACGGCACGCGCAAGCGGCGGTTGGTGTTGCGCAGGGTCCAGTTGATCACCTGGTCGTTCACCAGCACCGAGTTGGGCACGATGATGTCGGTGCTGTCATTGGTGCGGATGCGGGTGGCGCGCGGGCCGATCTCGTGGACCACGCCGCGCCCGCCATTGGACAGCTCGACGAAGTCGCCCACCGCCACCAGCCGCTCGAACACCAGGCTCACGCCGGAGGCGAAGTCCTTGATGATGCCCTGCAGGCCCAGGCCGACGCCGACACCGACGGCGCCGGCGAACACCGCCAGGGAGGTCAGGTCCAGGCCCATGGTCGACAGGCCCACCGTCACCCCGATGATCACCAGGCCATAGGTCAGGACCTTCTCGACGATGTAGAGCGAGGCCGCGTCCCCGGCCGCCCGCTCGCGCAGCCCCCGCAGCCCGACCGAACTCAGCCGCGCGGCGAACAGCGCCACCGCCACGATCAGCACCCCGGCCGCGAGCCCCCCGACGGTGACCGAAGCCTTGCCCAGCTTCAGGAGTTCGAAGGAATCGAGCGTGCGGAGCGGGTTGGCGGCCATGGGGCGGAGTGTGGGCGGATCGGGCGGGAGGGATCAAGGGCCCTCTCCTCCCCCTCTTGGGGGAGGTGGCGCGCCCGCGAAGCGCGGCGTGACGGAGGGGGCTGGTCATGACTCAGCAGGCGCGGCGCTGACCCCCTCCACCGCCGTTCGGCGGTCCCCCTCCCCCAAGGGGGGGAGGAGAGATTTAGCCGTGGCCCCTCTACCGCCCCACCATCGCCATGCCGGCCTTGGTGTAGCGCTCGCCCTCGATGGCCGTTTCCGGCACGGCGGCGGCGATGCGGGTCAGGTCTTCGGCCGAGAGGGTGACGTCGACGGCGCCGATGTTCTCCTCCAGGCGGGCGATCTTGGTGGTGCCGGGGATCGGGGCGATGTCCGAGCCCTGGTGCAGGATCCAGGCGAGCGCCAGCTGGGCCGGGGTGATCCCCTTCTCGCCGGCGATCTGGGTCAGGGCTTCCACCAGGCCGAGGTTCTTGGCCAGGGCCTCGCCCTGGAAACGCGGCAGGTTGCGGCGGAAGTCGTCGGCGGCCAGCTCGCTCTTCAGCGCCCCGGTCAGGAAGCCCCGCCCCAGCGGGCTGTAGGGGACGAGACCAACGCCCAGCTCGCGCAGGGTCGGCAGGATCTCGGCCTCGAGCTCGCGGAACCACAGCGAATATTCGCTCTGCAGGGCCGCCACCGGCTGGACCGCGTGGGCCTTGCGGATGGTCGCCGCGCCGGCTTCGGACAGGCCGAAATGCTTGACCTTGCCTTCGGCGATCAGGTCCTTGACCGTCCCGGCCACGTCCTCGATCGGCACGTTGGGGTCGACGCGGTGCTGATAGAAGAGGTCGATGACCTCGACACCCAGGCGCTTCAGCGAGGCCTCGGCCACGGCGCGGATGTGCTCGGGGCGGCTGTCGACGCCGCGCATGCGCGAGAAGCCTTCGCCCGTCCCTTCCGGCGCGATGTCGAAGCCGAACTTGGTGGCGATCACGACCTTGTCGCGGAAGGGCCTCAGGCCCTCGCCGACCAGGATCTCGTTCAGATAGGGGCCATAGACCTCGGCGGTGTCGAAGAAGGTCACGCCCAGCTCGACGGCCTTGGCCAGCACCTTGTGGGCGTCGGCGCTGTCGAGGGCCGTGCCATAGACCTGGCCCATGCCCATGCAGCCGAGACCGATGGCCGAGACCTCGAGGCCGTCGCCGAGTTTGCGCGTCTTCATGGGATGCTCCTTAGGTGTGGGATGACGATGAAGATGGGACCCGCGCGCGGCAAGCCTAGGGCCTTCGCGTCGATATGGAGGATCAGGCAATCTTCCCGGCGCGCCGGACAATCAATTTTCTTCGGGCCGTGTCGGAATGGCTGTCGTCCGACCGTCCTAGGCTCACGATAACGGAGGAAGACCCATGCCCAAGATCAGCCCGTTCCTGTGGTTCGACCACCAGGCCGAGGACGCGGCCAAGCTCTATGTCTCGCTCTTCCCCAACTCGAAGATCCACAAGATCGCCCGCTATCCCGGCGACGGGCCGGAGGGCGTCGAGGAAGGCAAGGTGATGATCGTCGAGTTCGAGCTGGACGGCCAGAAGGTCACCGCCATGAACGCCGGCCCGACCTTCAAGCTGGACGAGGCCTTTTCGTTCGTCATCGACTGCGACGGCCAGGCCGAGGTCGACCACTACTGGAACGCCCTGACGGCCGACGGCGGCCAGGAAAGCCAGTGCGGCTGGCTCAAGGACCGCTTCGGCCTGTCGTGGCAGGTGACGCCCGGGCAGTTGATCGAAGCGACCACCAGCGCCGACCGCGCGGCCGCCGGCCGGGCGTTCCAGGCGATGATGACGATGAAGAAGATCGACGTCGCGGCGATCGAGAAGGCGTTCAGGGGGGAGTGAGGGCCAGCGCCCCCTATGCCGCCAGCTTCATCAGGCTGCCCGGCGGCATGTCCTGCCGGATCTGCGTGTCCAGGTCCTCGGTCATCTGGTCGAGGTCCTTGAGGCCGTCCTCGGCGTCCTTGACCTCGTCGGAGCGCTCGAACTTGCCCGGCTGGGTCAGGACGCCCTTGGTCTTGGCGGTCTGCAGCTCGTCCTTCAGGGCCTTGCTGAGCGCGCGGACCGACTTGATGAAGTCCATGTCGCCGCTGGCCTCGCCCTTGGCCTGGTCTTCCAGGTCCTTGCGGGCGGCGGCCTGCTGGTCGGGCGTCAGCGAAGCGTCCGGGGCGGCGGCGAAGTCGGCCTTGAACATCTCGCCGGCGTCCTTGGCCGCCTTGCCGTACGCCTTGACGGCGCCTTGCAGCTCCTTGGCCACGGCGGCCAGCGCCTTGGCCATGGCCTTGGGGTCGTTGGCGTAGAGCTTCTTCAGCAGCTTCATCTTCTCGATGACGCGTTGCAGCTTCTCGCGGGCGCGGGCCTTGGCCTCGCCGATCTGGGTCTTGCGGTTGGTCCGCAGGCCGCTCTTCAGGCGGTCGAGCGCCTCGGCCTCGGGGCTCCTGGCCGCCACGGGGGCGTCCTTGGACGCTTCCGGGGACGTCGCCCCGACCAGCCCCATCGTCTTGCCGTAGGCGGCCAGGACCATCGGTCCCGCCTGCCCCGCCGTCGTCACCATGGCTTTCAGCCCCGCCCGGCGGTTCTCCGCCCGTTCGACGGAGACCCTAGCGCGGGAGGGTTAAGCTAGGCCTTCTTCACGAACTCGGTGCGCAGGACCAGGCCCCGGACCTTGTCGACATTGGCCTCGATCTCCTCGGGATCGCCGGTCAGGCGGATCTTCTTGACCACCGTGCCGCGCTTCAGCGTCACGCCGCCCGAACCCTTGACCTTCAGGTCCTTGATCAGGGTGACGGTGTCGCCTTCGGCCAGCAGGGTTCCGTTGGAGTCGCGGGTTTCTTCCGACATGTAGGGCCTTTCGGGATAGGGCGGCCCAAGAGGCAAACCCGTAGATTTGGTGGGGGCTTTCCTAAGGGCTGCCAAGGCCGCGCGTCAATACGGCGTCTTCTTGCGCCCCAGCGGATGCTTGGTCTGGACGACGTGCTGCAGGTGCTCGCCGGCCACGTGGGTGTAGATCTGGGTGGTGGCGATATCGGCGTGGCCGAGCAGGGTCTGGATGACCCGGAGATCGGCGCCGCCTTCCAGCAGGTGGGTGGCGAAGGCGTGGCGCAGGACGTGCGGGCTGACCTTCTCGCGGTCGATGCCCGCGGCGATCGCGGCGTCCTCCAGCAGCTGGCCGACCCTGCGGGCCGTCAGGCGGCCGGACACGCCGCGCGAAGGGAACAGCCAGGGGCTGTCCTTCGCGCCCTTGGGAAAGAAGGCCGGGCGCTCGACGAGGTAGGCCTTCACCGCCGTCCGGGCGGCGTCATTCAGCGGAGCCAGCCGCTCCTTGCCGCCCTTGCCCTTGACGATCAGATAGGCCGGATCCCGCGCCAGGGCCAACAGCGGCAGGGCCAGCAGCTCGGAGATCCGCAGGCCCGAGGCGTAGATCAGCTCGATGATGCAGGACAGGCGCAGACCTTGCGCGCCATCTTTCGCGATGGCGGCGGCCAGCAGGCGCTCGATCTCCTCGCGTTCCAGCACCTTGGGCAGGGGCCGGCCGGCCTTGGGCGCGGCGACACGGCGGGAGGGGTCGTCGGTTCGCCAGGTCTCGCCCAGCACGAAGCGGTAGAACTGCCGCACGGCCGAGCGGCGGCGGGCGGCGGTGGCCGGCGACAGGCCCCGCGCGCCGAGGTCCTGGAAATAGGCCTCGACGTCTTCCGCGTCAGCGTCGTCCAGGTCGCGACCCGAGCGGCTGAGGAAGCCTCGGGCGTCCTCCAGGTCCTTGCCATAGGCGGTCAGGGTGTTGCGGGCCGCGGCGCGCTCGACGGCCATCATCTCCAGGAAGGCGTCGACCCAGCCGGAGCCCTTCGTAGTCATTTGACGAAGGCGAGCGACAGCAGCCCCTCGACGACGATGGCGCGGGCGTCGGCGGTCAGGCCGGCGCGGTTGAGGGCGTGGGCGATGCGGGCGCGATCCACCGGCTGCGGCCCTGTCGCCCCGGCGTCGAGCGCGATCGACAGGGCCAGCAGGCCCGCCTCGCCCTTGCGCTTGGCGCCGGCGGCGTCCTCCAGCAGGACTGCCCGCGCGGACGAAGCGGCCGGCTTGCCCAGGTCGAAATTGGCGAACTGCGCGCGGGCGTCGGGGTCCATCGCGCCGCCCAGGCTGGCCAGCAGCACGGAAGCCGACTGAGCCGCCGACCTGGCCCCGCCCGAGGCGCCCCGCGCCACCAGATTGCCCAGCACCTGATTGTCGAGCTTGCCGGAAGCGGCGGCGATCAGGGCGTCGAGGATGGCGAGATCAGCGGGGCCGGCGCCGGGGATGCTGTCCTGGACGAGATGGCCGCGGATGGTTCGGGCGCTGGCGACATCGCCGGCCGCGACGGCCGCGCGGGCCATCAGCACCGGGTCCTGCAAGGGCGCGCCGGCGGCGGCCAGGGCGGCGATCGAAGCGGCCGCGGCGTGGGCGGCCTCGACGAAGGTGGGCACGGTTTTGGCCTGACGCAGGAACGCCAGGTCCGAGGCCTCCTGCGCCGTCAGGTCCGCGCCCGGCGCGACGCCGGCCAGGTCGCCGCCGGCGGGCTTCAGCACCGGCTTCAGGGCCGGCGAGGCCGAGGCGACAGCGGCGGCCGACTGCAGGTCGAGGTTCAGGCGGCGCGACAGGGCGTAGTTGACCCCGTTCTTCAGATTGGCCGCGCCCGGCGCCGTACCGCCCAGCGCCGCGCCCATCAGGCGCGCGTAGTCCGTGTCTCCGTCCTGTTTTCTTGGCGTGGCGTTCTGGGCCAGCTGGAAGGTCAGCTGGGCGGCGTCGGCCTGGCCGGCCTTCAGCTGGCAGAAGGCCCGCAGGCGCAGCCAGTAGGCCGCGCCGCGATCGACGGTCAGGGCGTCCTGCACGCGGCAGGCCTTGTCGTCGTCGCCGGTGATCAGGGCCGCCTCGGCGGTGACCATGGACAGTGGGGCGCTGCCGGTCGCGCCGGTCGCGCGGTCCAGGATGGCGTTGGCGCCCTTGGCCTCGCCCAGGGCCACCAGAGCCATGCCGCGCGCCGCGCCCATGTCGACATTGTCGCCCACCCCGGCCGGACCATTGGCGCCGGTCGAGAGCATCCGCCTGGCCAGGTTCGCGAAGGCCGGCGACAGCGGCTTGGTCCCGGCCAGTTTCGGCACGACATCGCGCATGATGTCGGGCGCGGTGTCCTTCCACAGATCACCGGGAAGGCCGGTCTCGGCCACCGGGCTGGAGAAATAGTCGGGCGCGGCCAGGCTCTTGACCCTGACCTCCTCCTGACCCGCCTCCTGGGCCCCGGCGACGGTCCCCAGACCCGAGGACGTGAGCAGGAGCGCGGAGAGCGCGACGGCTTGCGTGTGACGCTTCGAAAAGACCATGGACCGGTTATGACGCATCGCGGCGCTCTCGCAAACTTGGCGGTTTGGCCAAGCCTCGTGTAAACCCGCGACCGCATCATGACCGCCATCGTCCTTTCCCCCGAAGAACTCGCCGCCCTGCGCCAGCGGACCATCGTGCTGGTCGGCCTGATGGGCGTGGGCAAGTCCAGCGTCGGACGGCGGCTGGCGACCGTGCTGGACCTGCCGTTCCGCGACGCCGACAACGAGGTCGAGGCCGCCGCCGGCCGCTCGGTCTCCGCGATCTTCGCCGAGTTGGGCGAGGCCGCCTTCCGCGATGGCGAGCGCCGGGTGATCGGCCGCCTGCTGGACGAACCGCCGCACGTGCTGGCCACCGGCGGCGGGGCCTTCGTCAGTCCCGAGACCCGCGCCCTGATCAACGCCAAGGCCATCTCGGTCTGGCTGAAGGCCGATGTCGAGCTCTTGGCCCGTCGCGTCTCGCGCAAGGACAACCGCCCGCTGGTGCGCGGCAAGGATCCGGTGGTGGTCCTGACCGAACTGGCGAAGGCGCGCAATCCCGCCTATGCCGAGGCCCAGGTTCACGTCGAGACCGGCGACACGCCGCACGGGGTGGCGGTCGACGCCATCCTGACCGCGCTGCTGGCCCACATGTCCGCCCAATAGGAGTATCGCCATGATCCGCACCGTTTCCGTGGGGCTGGGCGAGCGCGCCTATGACGTCGTCATCGGTCCGGGGCTGATCGACAGGGCCGGCGAGCGGATCGCTCCGGTGCTTGGCAGGCGCAAGCGCGTGGCCATCGTCACCGACAGCAACGTCGGCGAGCACCATGGCGAGCGTCTGGCGGTGTCGCTGGAAAAGGCCGGCGTCGCGGTCGACGTCATCACCATCCCGCCCGGCGAGGAGAGCAAGAGCTTCGAGGGCCTGGCCGATCTCTCCGACCGCCTGCTGGCCCTGGGCCTGGAGCGCGGCGACCAGATCGTGGCGTTCGGCGGCGGCGTGGTCGGCGACCTCGCGGGCTTCGCGGCGGCGATCTACAAGCGCGGGATCGACTTCGTGCAGGTTCCGACCACCCTGCTGGCCCAGGTCGACAGCTCGGTCGGCGGCAAGACCGCCATCGACACCCCGCGCGGCAAGAACCTGATCGGGGCCTTCCACCAGCCGCGCCTCGTCCTGGCCGACCTCGACGTCCTGGCCACCCTGCCCGCCCGCGAGCTGGCCTGCGGCTACGCCGAGATCGTCAAGTACGGCCTGCTGGGCGACTTCGCCTTCTTCGAGTGGCTGGAGACCAATGTCCAGGCGGTGCTGGACCGCGACGTCGACGCCCTGGTCCGCGCGGTGGGCCGTTCCGTGGAGATGAAGGCCGAAATCGTCGAGGAGGACGAGAAGGAAGCGGGCCGTCGCGCCCTGCTGAACCTCGGCCACACCTTCGGCCACGCCATCGAGGCCGAGATGGGCTTTGGCGACGCGCTCAAGCACGGCGAGGCGGTGGGCGTCGGCATGGCCCAGGCGTTCCGGTTCTCGGCCAAGCTGGGCCTGTGCCCTAGCCAGGACGCGGTCCGCGCCGAGGCGGCGATCAAGGCGGCGGGGCTGCCGACGACCATGGCCGAGGTTCTTAGCAAGAATGGGCGCCCCGAACCGTTCAGCGCCAACGCCCTGGTCGCCCACTGCGGCCAGGACAAGAAGGCCGAGGGCGGCAAGCTGACCTTTGTCCTCGTGCGCGGCATCGGCGACGCCTTCGTGGCCAAGGACGTGGATCGGGAAGCGTTGAAGGCGTTCCTGGTGGAGGAAGGCGCGGTCTAGCGGCCTAACCTAAAGGGCCGAACAAGGCTGGGCCTTGACAAGCTTCGCCTTATGGCAGAATTTCGTTCCTATACATTTTCTGCGAGCATTCCTGACCCCCGCCTGGACGCGGGCCGCGACCATGGTGCTTCGGCGTAAGCGTACGCGTCACGGATCCACAAAACCGTCGGGACTTCCGCCATGAGCATCACGGACTCCGGCAGCGTCAACAATCGCATTCGACTGCGGTCGATCTTGATCGCGATCGCGATACACTTGGCGCTGGTCTTTTCCACCGTTGGCTTCTGGTTACTCGTTCTCATCCCTGTGTGCTTGATCACGGCGGCGATCGTCCGAAGTGAGGTCGAGAATGTCCAGCGTGATGGAATGAACTTCAAGAAGTCATTCCCCTTTCGCTATTTCGGGGACCCGTTCGGCGATTTCGTCCACATCTTCCACTGCAAGAGCGATCTAACATCGAGCATCGCCACGAGTATTTCTCGGGAGTTGGAGGCGCGAACGCCCGTGAGGGCGCTGAGGGAGGTAACGATCACCGACGTCGATACGGAGTTGGTGAGCAAGGAAAATCGCATATTCATGATCGCCGACGCGGGTCGGACAGGGCGTGGCACCGCCGTCACATTGATCTTGAGCCTCACGACATTCGGTGAGATGCGATCCGTACGCTGGTGGGTCACCGCCGGCGGCTACATCGATCGGAACAAGCGATTCAACTTCATTGCTTATTCCCCGTTACTTTTCTGGTTCTGGATCATTCCATATCTGTCGAAAGATTACGACGTGCTGCCACAGGTCAGGACGATCTATTCTTCCTCGTACAACGAATTCGACATCACCACGCTGGTCCGCAGCCTCCATAAATCCGTATTTGACGCCCTGGTCGTCGAGTTGGAAACGCACGGGATCGACACCAGCGACCTGCGCCTTCAAAGCACGCAGGTGATGAACATCAACGTGTCCGGCGGTCACGCGCAGATTGGCAATGTTGTTCAAGGCGCGATCGGTAAGGTCGCCGCCAAGGTCGGTGTCGCAAAATGAGCGGCGGGATCAATATCAACGTCTCTGGCGGTCAAGCCCAGTTTGGCAACCTCATCCAGGGTGACAACAACACCGTGACATCTAACGGTCAGAACCTGACAGCGCCCCAGACCGAGGCCTTCGAGACCCTGCTGGCTGCGCTGAACGGCCGCCCAGCGGGTGCGCCAGATGATGAGATCGAACGGCTGAAGGCCGATATCGCCGAGTTGCGGGCGGCGATCAAAACGCAGCGTCCTACCCGCTGGGGGTCGATCGAGCAGGGCCTGAAGATCATCAAGGACGCCTACGGTTGGGCTGCGCCCCTGCTGACCCCGCTGATCAAGGTGCTCGCCCCCGGTCTGCCTTTCTAACACTCTCCCTTCATGTTGGATGGCTACGCCCGCCCGCTGCTCAATCCCAATGGCTGAGAAAAGCCCAATGGCTGAGAAAAGAACCTAGCCGCGCTGTCGTCCCTTCACCGTCAGCGCGATCCCCGCCACCAGGAAATAAAACGCCCCGAACGCGGCATAGGGCGCGACCTCCACGGCCGCAGGCGGGTGACCGCCGCCGCTGATCGAGCGGCTGATCATGAACACGCCCGCCAGCACCGACTGCGCGCCGCTCAGCACCATCGGCCACTGGCCGCCCACCGAGCGCCAGCGGCGAACCCCGGCGGCCAGTTGCAGTATGCCCGAGAAGGCCGCCCAGACGCCGAACACGGTCAGCACCCGGCGTGGATCGGTCTGCAGGGTGAACAGCACCGCGACCGCGACCAGCAGGCTCACCACCAGGTTGAAGGTCTGCGGACCATTGGCCTTGAAGCCGCCGTTGGACCGGGCGTCGAGCGCGTTGGCCAGGGCGTCCCAGGCCGGATAGGCCACCAGCAGCACGCCGGCCGCCAGCGGGCTGTGCGTCCCGACCGCCACGGCGGCGAGGATCCAGGCCGCCGAGACGCCGGCCCGCAGGAAATAGTAGCGCTTGAGACCGTCGCGCTGGACGTTGTCGACCTGGGCCATGACGGCCTCCCTGAAACTGAAGTTCTGAAGCTGAAGTTCTGGAGCCGAAATTTCATGCCGAGACATTATATGTCGCGACATATGACGACGCTCTACAGAACCGCCTCCGGCGAGTCCAGCCAATATTTGTCACGACATCTAATTTCGCGGTAGGAAACGCCGACGATCAGGAGCCTCGCCGTGTCCGACTACATGCCCACGCTCGACCAGCAGCTGTGCTTCTCGCTGTACGGCGCCAGCCTGGCGATCAACCGCGCCTACAAGCCGCTGCTGGACGCGCTGGAGATTACCTATCCGCAGTACCTGGTGCTGAGCGCGCTGTGGGAGACCGATGGCCTTTCGGTCGGCGCGATCGGCGAACGGCTGGGCCTGGACTCCAGCAATGTCACGCCGCTGGTCAAGCGGATGGAGGGCGCGGGCCTGGTCAGCCGCGTGCGCAATCCGGCCGACGAACGCCAGGTGGTGGTCAGCCTGACCGACGCCGGCCGCGACATGCAGGCGCGCAGCACGTGCCTGGGCCAGACCCTGTTCGCCGCCGGCGGCATGGACGTCGCGCGTCTCGTCCAGCTCAACAAAGACGTCCAGGCGTTCCGGGACTCGGTCGCGCGCTTTGTCAGCGACCAGCCCAGGCAGTAGAACACCCCCATGCTCACCGCCCTTCTCGGCCTCGCGCCCATCGTCATCGCCCTGTTGGCCCTGTCGGCGATCTTCTCGGCCGCCGAGACGTCGATGACGGGGGCCAGCCGTTCGCGGATGCACCAGCTGGAGCGCGAGGGCGACGCGCCGGCCCGTCGGGTCAACAAGCTGCTGTCCGACCAGGAGACGATGATCGGGGCGGTGCTGCTGGGCAACAACCTGATCAACATCCTGGCCTCGGCCCTGGCGACCCAGGTGCTGACCCGCCTGATCCCCGGACCGTGGGGCGTGGCCGTGGCCACCGCCGCCATGACCGTGCTGGTGCTGGTGTTCGCCGAGGTGCTGCCCAAGACCGTGGCCATCGTCCGCCCGGACGACACGGCCCGCGCCCTGTCGGGCCCAACCCTGTTCATCGTCCGCGCGTTCGGGCCGATCATCTACGTGATCCAGTGGATCGTGCGCCGCGCCCTGCGGGTGTTCGGGGTCAAGCTGGACATGGCCGTCGACGTGCTGGCCGCCCACGAGGAGATCCGCGGCGCGGTCGACTACCACCATTCCGAGGGCCTGGTTGAGACCGACGACCGGCGGATGCTGGGCGGGGTGCTGGACCTGTCGGACATGGACGTCTCGGAGATCATGGTCCACCGCAAGTCGATGGTCCTGCTGGACGCCGACCAGCCCACCCGCGACCTCGTCGAGGAAGTGCTGGAGGCCCAGCACACGCGCATCCCGCTCTATCGCGACGAGCCGGACAACATCATCGGCGTGCTGCACGCCCGCGACCTGCTGAAGGCCCTGGCCCAATCGCCGACGGGCGTCGAAGGCCTGGACATCGCCGCCATCCTGCGCGAGCCCTGGTTCATTCCCGACACCACCAACCTGAAGGACCAGCTCAACGCCTTCCTCAAGCGCAAGAGCCACTTCGCCCTGGTCGTCGACGAGTACGGCGCCCTGCAGGGGCTGGTGACGCTGGAGGATATCCTCGAGGAGATCGTCGGCGAGATCGACGACGAGCACGACACCGCGCTGGAGGGCGTGCGCCGCCAGCAGGATGGCTCGGTCTATGTCGACGGCCACGTCACGGTGCGCGACCTGAACCGCGCCATGGACTGGCGCCTGCCCGAAGGCGACGCCGTCACCATCGCCGGCCTGGTTATCCACGAGGCCCAGATGATCCCCGAGCCGGGCCAGACCTTCATCTTCCACCACCACCGCTTCCAGGTCTTCCGCCGGCAGAGGAACCAGATCACCGCCCTGCGGATCAGCGCCCCCCTGGACGAAGACGCCGAACTCTGAATCTCTACAGTCAGGGTCGCCCATTTCGATGACTGGGAACCGGATCGAAAAAGGCGCGTTTTGCGTCCTTGCGGACCAGGGGCGGTCCGGACTCTAGGGGGCGCGTTTGGCCAGCTTGGTGGCTGAGAGCAGGGTTCGCGACGGCGATGAGCCGGACGCGCGAGCGCGCTTGGCCCAGCTGGAAGCCGCCCTCGCCGACGAAATCCGTAAGTCCGAAACCCTGGCCCGGGTGAACGCGGCCGTGACCAGCAGCACCGACATCGACACCTGCGTACAGGTGGTGCTGGACGGGGCGCGCGAGATCATCGGCGCCGCGTACGGGGCGTTCTTCTACAATCAGGTCGAGCCGGATGGGGAATCCTACGCGCTCTATCGCCTGTCGGGCGCCGCGCCCGAAGCGTTCGCCAGCTTCCCCAAGCTCCGCAAGACCGAGGTCTTCGCCCCCACCTTCGAGAACGCCGGCGTCGTGCGGTCGGACGACATCACCCAGGACCCGCGCTATGGCAAGAACGCCCCGCGCAAGGGCATGCCGGAGGGGCATCTTCCGGTCCGCAGCTACCTGGCCATTCCGGTCGCCACGCGGCGGGGCGAGGTGCTGGGCGGCCTGTTCTTCGGCCATCCCGAGCCGGGCCGCTTCAGCCTCCACGACGAGACCCTGGTCATCGGCCTGGGCGCCCAGGTGGCGGCCACCATCGATTCGATCAAGCTGAACGCCGGAGCCGTGGCCGAACTGACCCAGCGCCGGCGGGCCGAGGAGCGGCTGAAGTTCGCGCTCGACAGCGGCCGCATGGGGTCGTGGGATCTGGACGTCGCCACCAAGACCTACGAGGCCTCGGACCTCTGCAAGCTCAACTACGGGCGCCGGCCGGACGAGACCTTCACCTTCGCCGACCTGATCGAGACCATCCATCCCGAGGATCGTCCGCGCGTCCTGGCGGCGATCGAGAGCGCCATTCGTGACGGGACGAACTACGACATCGAGTATCGCGTGGTGCACCCGACCGGCGAGCTGCGCTGGCTGCACGCTCGCGGCCGCGCGGCCACGAGCGCCGACAACGGCGGCGTGCGGCGCCTGGCCGGGGTGTCGCTGGACATCACCGAGCGCAAGCGCGCCGAGGAACGTCAGAAGCTGCTGGTCAACGAGCTGAATCACCGGGTGAAGAACAGCCTGGCCACCGTGCAGTCGATCGCCGCCCAGACCCTGCGGTCGGTCGCCGCGCCGGAGTTCTTCCGCGACGCCTTCGAGACCCGGCTGATCGCCCTGTCGCACACCCACGACCTGCTGACCCGCGAAAGCTGGGCCGGCGCCAGCCTGCGCGAGGTGTTCGACCTCGAGCTGCACGCCATGGCCGGCGAGGATCGCGTCGGCTTCACCTATGCCGGCGACGTGCGCCTCAATCCGAAGGCCGCGGTGGCCCTGGGCATGGGCATCCATGAACTGACCACCAATGCGGCCAAGTACGGCGCTCTCTCGACCCCGAACGGCCGCGTGGCCGTCGATTGGGCCATCGAGGACGGCGTTTTGCGTCTCACCTGGACCGAAAGCGGCGGTCCGCCCGCCACGCCGCCGGCCCGTCGCGGCTTCGGCGTACGCCTTCTGGAGCGCGGCCTCGCGGCCGAGCTATCCGGCGCGGTCGAGCTGACCTATGATGCCGTCGGCCTCGTCTGCCAAATGGCGTTGCCCCTGCGCGCGCTGGAGCCCTGAAACATGAAGACTCTTACGTCCCTGAAGGTCCTGGTCGTCGAAGACGAGGCGCTGGTCTCGATGCTGGTCGAGGACATGCTGACCGACCTCGGCTGCACGATCGTCGGTCCCGCGGCCGAGATCGAGGAAGCCTTGCGCCTGGCGGGGTCGGCCGACATCGACGCGGCCCTGCTGGACGTCAATCTGGGCGGCCGCCCGATCTTCCCGGTCGCCGACGCCCTGAAGGCGCGCGGCGTGCCCTTCGCCTTCGCCAGCGGCTATGGCGAGGCGGGCCTGACCGACGACCACCGCGGCGCCACCGTGCTGCAGAAGCCCTTCCGCGAGGCCGATCTGCGCCGTGTGCTCGAGACCCTGGTCGGCCAGACGGCTTAGGCCGCTCCCCTCCCAGGGAAACGGCTCATGGCGTGAATTTCGCGCGGCGGGTCAGTCCAGGTCGCGTGGCCCGAAGGAATGGGGCAGCAAGGTCCAGAAAGGGATCCGCTCGGTCGTCCGGCCGCCCTGGACCGAGACGATCTCGCAGGCTTCGCCCGCGAACTCGGCGATGCGCTGGCGGCAGGCGCCGCACGGCTGGACCACCGCGTCGGAGCCCGCGGCGATCAGCACCTTGTCGATCTTCCGCGAGCCGCCGGCCGTGATCATCGCCCCGATCGCCGTCTGCTCGGCGCACGTGCCCGCCGGATAGGCCGCGTTCTCGACATTGACGCCGTAGTGCGCGCGCCCCTCGTCGTCGATCACCGCCGCGGCCACCGTGAAGTTCGAATAGCGGGCGTAGGCGCGCGACAGCAGGTCCGGCAGGATCCGCGCGGCGTCCTGTTCGACGGATTCGGGGCTTTGGGTGACGTCGGCGCTCATGCGGTTTCTGGCCTGCCGGCAGGATCGCGCCGGGGAGAGAGGCAATCAGCCGCAGAGCCGTCAGGCAAGCAAAAAAGTAAGCGCCGCCTTACGCCTCGCCGGGCGCCTTGGCGATGATCGACAGGGCGTGGACCGGCCCCGCCAACTCTTCGGCCAACACCTTCATCACCATGCGCTGGCGCATCACCCGGGCCTTGCCGGCAAAGGCCTCGGCCTCGATTCGCAGATTGAAGTGGCTCTCGCCCGAACCGGTGTGGCCCGCGTGGCCGTGATGGCGGTCGCTGTCGTCGACCAGTTCGAGCTTCGAAGGCGAAAAAGCCTCGTTCAGTTTGCGAAGCAGGGTGTCCGTGACGTCGCCCATGTGCGTCTCTTGCATGTCAATCCTTGAACGGAAATAGCGCGGGATTACTCTAAGCGCCATGAACCGGCCGTTCGAGTATCGCCCCAAATTCACCGACATCCGCGTCCGCCCTCCCAAGAAGGGCGAGGACGACGTGGTCAACGACGTCCTGGGCCTCAAGCCCGGCGAGAAGCGTTGTGATCATCCCGACTGCCGACTGGCGGGATCGACCAAGGCGCCGAAGTCGCGCGACCTGCCGAACCAGCACTACTGGTTCTGTCAGCAGCACGCGGCCGAGTACAACAAGAACTGGAACTTCTACGCCGGCATGAGCGAGGCGCAGATCCGCGCCGCCCAGGAGGCTGAGCGCCAGACCGGCGGTCGCCCGACCTGGAGCTTCAAGGCCGACGCCAACTCTCGGGAAGCCGCCGCGGCGGCCGCCCGCGACGCCCGCGCCTTCGCCGACCCGTTCGGCATCTTCCGGGCCCAGCAGCGCAAGGCCGAGTCCGCGCGCGACGCCGCCGAGCGCAGCCTGGGCAAGCTGGAACGCCAGGCCCTGGCCGACCTCGACCTGGAAGCCGGCGCCGACAGCGCCGCGATCAAGGCCAAGTACAAGGAACTGCTCAAGCGCTGCCACCCCGACGCCAACGGCGGCGACCGCAGCGCCGAGCACAAGCTCCAGAGGGTCATCAAGGCGTACAAGACCCTGCAGAAGTCGGGGATGGTGAAGGCCTAGGGCCTTCCCCTCCCCGCGCTCCCGGCCGCGCGACGGCCAAATCGCTCCGAGCTTGCGAAGCGACCCACGCCTGGGCCATCCTCGCGCCGCCTTTCCGGGCGAGGGACAGACATCTCATGACCGACCCAGATTGGCGCGCGCCGGTCGATCCGCCGACGCCGGTGACCCCGGTGCCGTTCGGCAAACCCTGGAGCATCTGGGCCTGGGGCGGCCTGATCTCGACGGCGGGCCTGGCCCTGGCCGTCGCGCCGCGCCCGGTGCTGGCCCTGCTGCACGCCCACGTCGAGACGGCCTCCCTGCCCTGGGTGCGATTCGCCGGCCTGCTGCTGATGGCCTACGCCATGGGCTATCACGTCGCCGGCTGGACCGGGCAGCGCACCTATATGCGAGCGTCGGTGGTGCTGCGGGTGTTGTCGCTGGTGGTGATCGGCGCCTTCGTCCTGCTGGACTGGCTGCCCAAGGCCTGGCTGGCCGTGGGCTTGGCCGACATGGTCGGAGCCGTGTGGACGACGCTGGAACTCAGGTGGCGGCCAAAGCCGAAGGCCTGAACCGCCGCTGGACGAAGAACGCCGCCAGCCAGCAGGCCATGGCCCAGGCCGCGCCCATGCACCAGCCGGCCAGGACGTCGCTGGCCCAGTGGACGCCCAGATAGACGCGGCTGAGGCCGACCAGCAGGCTGACCAGCACCGCCGCCCCGACCGCCAGAACCTTGACCCGCCGACGGTCCGCGAAGCGCGCGGCCAGCACGCCCAGGGTCAGGAACACGACGGCCGACAGCATGGCGTGGCCCGACGGAAAGCTGGCGTTGACCGCCTCGACCGCGCGGTAGACCAGATCCGGCCGCTCGCGCTCGAACACCCGCTTCAGGCCCTGGCTGATCAGCAGGCCGCCCCCCGCCCCGGCCACCAGCAGCAGTCCCTCGCTCCAGCGGCGCAGGGACGCCAGCAGGGCGAAGGCCAGCAGGATGATCAGGCCCAGCACCGTCACCGAGCCCAGAGCGGTGATGTCGGCGGCGGCCACGTGCAGCCATCCAGGCCCGATCAGTTCGTGCGGCTGGCCCTCGACCCGCAAGGCCTTCAGCACCGAGAGATCCAGCGCCCGGGTCTCGCCCTCGGCCACCTCATCCGCGATCGACAGGAAGCCCCAGCCGCCCAGCGTGACCACCAGCAGGGCGCTGGTCGCGCCCAATTCGCGGCGCGCGGCGGACAGCAATCCCGGAAAGCCGATGCGGATCAAACGGATGGTCATCTAGTCGACACTTCTCGCAACAACATATCTCAAATGAAACATGAACTTAAGCTGAGCGGGGCCGTTCATCCCGCCTCTAGGTCGAGCATCCTAGGGTGCTCTCACCTTCCAAGGAGACCGACCATGAAACGTCTTATCACCGCTTCGCTCGCCGTTCTGATGCTGGCCGGCGGCGCTGGCGCCGCTTCGGCCCAGGACTATCGCAACGACAACCATCGCGGCAACCAGGCCTATGAACAAGGCCGCCGCGACCAGGCGCGTCACGAAAACCGTATGGATCGCCGCGACGACCGCCGTGACGACCGACGCGAGTATCGCCGCTGGGCCAAGGGCCAACGCCTGGACCACCGCTATCGCGGCAACAGCTATTACGTCAGCGACTATCGTCGCTACGGCCTGCGCCAGCCGCCGCGCGGCTATCGCTGGCAGCGCGTGAACGACCAATACGTCCTGGCCGCCGTCGCGACCGGCCTGATCGCCTCGGTGATCATCGCCAACCACTAGAAATAGCGCTGGAGCGGGCGCCGCGACGCGGCGCCCTCTTCCCCTGCCCCAAAGCGTGACTTTGGTCGCGCTCCGCGGACTCAAACTTTCGTTTCAATTGGATTCCAATTGAAACGGGGGGGCTCAAGCGTTTAATCCGATGTCATGCCCGAGTTCGCCGAAACCAGCTCCGCCGCCGATCCGCTGATCACCCTGGTCCCCGACAAGTGGGTGACGCTCCGAGACGCGTTCGGCGTCGACAGCGACATGAAGGTTCCAGCCTTCTCGCACCGCGACCCGCACGTCCCCGAGATCGACACGGCCTACAAGTTCGATCCGCAGACGACGAAAGCCATCTGCGCCGGCTTCGCCAAGGACCGCCGCGTGATGGTTCAGGGCTATCACGGCACCGGCAAGTCGACCCACATCGAGCAGATCGCCGCGCGCCTGAACTGGCCGCTGGTCCGGGTGAACCTGGACAGCCACGTCTCGCGGATCGACCTCGTGGGCAAGGACGCCATCGTCCTGAAGGAAGGCAAGCAGGTCACCGAATTCCGCGAAGGCATCCTGCCCTGGGCCCTGCAGCGCCCGATCGCCCTGGTGTTCGACGAATATGACGCCGGCCGTCCGGACGTGATGTTCGTGATCCAGCGCGTGCTGGAAGCCGGCGGCAAGCTGACCCTGCTGGACCAGAACCGCGTCATCCGCGCCAATCCGTATTTCCGGCTGTTCTCGACGACCAACACCATCGGTCTGGGCGACACCACCGGCCTCTATCACGGCACCCAGCAGATCAACCAAGGTCAGATGGACCGCTGGTCGATCGTCACCACGCTGAATTATCTGGAGCACGACGTCGAGGCGGCGATCGTCCTGGCCAAGAACCCGTCCTACGACACGACGGAAGGCAAGCGCACGATCTCGGCCATGGTCCGCGTCGCCGACATGACCCGCAACGCCTTCATGAACGGCGACATCTCGACGGTCATGAGCCCGCGCACGGTGATCACCTGGGCCCAGAACGCCGAGATCTTCGATCACGACGTGGCCCTGGCCTTCCGCCTGACCTTCCTGAACAAGTGCGACGAGCTGGAGCGCCCCACGGTGGCCGAGTTCTTCCAGCGCGCGTTCGGCACGGACCTTCCGGAAAGCGCGGCGCGGGTGAAGGTGGCCTAAAAGATCACGCCGCCCGCGGCGTGATCTTGTCCAGCTCCGCGCCCATCTTCCGCTTCTGCTCCATCAGGTCGAAATCCGTCTGCAGGTGCAGCCAGAAGCCTTCCGACAGGCCCCAGTAGCGGGCCAGCCGCAGGTCGGTGTCAGCCGTCACCGCCCGCTTGCCCAGGACGATCTCGTTGATACGGCGCGGCGGCACGCCGATCGCCTTGGCCAAGGCCGTCTGGCTCATGCCGATCGGCTTCAGGAAGTCCTCCAGCAAGATATCGCCCGGCGTGGGATTGTGCAGCCAATCGGCCGGGTCGATCTCAATGGTAGTCGCAGATTTCGACATCCTCGGCATTCCCGTCGCGCCAGCGGAAGCAGATTCGCCACTGGTCATTGATGCGGATGGAGTGTTGCCCGGCGCGATCGCCCTGCAACGCCTCCAACCGATTGCCCGGCGGCGCGCGCAATTGATCGAGGCGCGCCACGCGATTGAGAATACGCGGCTTCCGCAGAGCCGAGGCCTGTATGTCACCAGGCAGTCGACGCGCGCGCACGCCTTCCCAGATGAGCTGGGTTTCGCGATTGGCGAAACCTCTGATCACCTTGGGGAAACATAACGCATAACGTTATGCGGTTCAATCATGGCGCTCTCACTAAACTCGCTATAGTAGATTTATATTACCATAGATTGCAGCGCAATCGATGGACGGCGATCGTCATCTGCCGCACGATCCGACAAGACTCGCCATCCGGAACCGCCTTCCCTGGCGCCCCGTTCACCTGCGACGCTTACTTGGAGACGCCCCATGACCGACCTCACCTACATCATCGTCGAGCACGACGGCGGCTGGGCCTATAAGGTGGGCGACACTTTCTCCGAGACCTTTCCCAGCCACGACGCGGCGCTGAAGGCGGCCCAGCGCGCGGCCGGCGAGCAGCGGGTTTCGGGCGAGACCGAGGGCATCACCTACGAGGACAAGAACGCCGTCTGGCATCAGGAAGTCTCGTCCGGCGAGGATCGCCCCACCACTCACGTCAAGGACGCCTGACGGCTCAGTCCTGAAATCGGCCCGGTTCTTGCGGCATGGTGCTTCCTGAAGCCCATTTTGAGACAAAGGTCGCCGCCGATGTTCGCCAAGAAGAAAGACACCGCCGCGCCGCTGGCCCTGACCCCGCTGGATCAAGGTCGCGCCGCGGCGCCGCAGCCTCAGCAGGCCGCGCCCGCGCCCGCGCGCCCGAAGCCGGCCTCGATGTTCAGCCAGGGCCTGACCATCCGCGGCGACATCGTCGGCGACGTCGAGGTGCATCTCGACTGCGTGGTGCTGGGCGATGTGAAGGTGGGCAAGCTGATCGTCGGTCCGAACGCCCGCATCGAGGGCTCGATCATCGCCCAGGCCATTGAGATCCACGGCCTGGTGATCGGCGCGGTGACGGCCCAGGCCGTGCGCCTGTACGGCACGGCGCGAATCGACGGCGACATCACCCATGAGCAGCTGGCCATGGAGACCGGCGCTCAGTTCCAGGGCCGCAGCCTGAAGTTCCGCCGCCCGGCCCCGGCCCCGGCTCAAGCTCAGCCCCAGGCCCACGCCCAGCCGGCCCCGCAACCGGCGCCGACCGCTCCGCCGTCGGCTTCGCAGACGCCGTACAGCCACGTCGCGCACTAGGTGTGTAGTCCCATGGTGCGTCATCGGTCCTGACTCGTCAGGAGTAGGATGGCCTATGGCAAGCGAAGCTCAGGCCGTCGCATTGGCCATCTTGCGCAGGCGGCGCGCCAGGTCCTCGGGCCGGTCGGCGATCTGATCGAACAGCGCCTGGACCTCGGCCTCGCCGAACCCGGCCGCGCGCAAGGTGCGCCACGCCCCCGCCAGCACGGCCTCGGCGATATCCAGCCGATCGTCGGTCAGGCGCAGGCCAGCGCCGAACGGGCTCTGGAAGACGGAAGTCTGATCGGCGAACGACATGGGCGATCCTCCTGCGGCGCGGCAATGTTCCTTTTTTGTTCTTATTGTTCGCCAGAGTCGAGTCCCCGAATCCTCAAAACGAAGAAGCCCCGACGTCCGAAGACGCCGGGGCTGGACGGCGATGTCGGGGCGGACAGCGCCTGTCGGGTCGCCGGCTCACAACGGCGATCCGATTTCATGAACGCTTAGCGGCAGACGGTCCGCTCGTAGTACGCGCCGTTCCAGCGGTCGTACTCGCGGGTCGTCCAGCAATCGCGAGCGGGGCGGCCGTAGTACGGTCGCGGGGCGTAACCGTAGCCATAGCCATAGCGCGGCGGGGGCGGCGGCGGGGCGTAGTAGCCTTGGTCGTAATAACCGCGGTCGTAGCGATCGTTGCGGCTGCCGTCCGAGATCGCCGCGCCGACCGCCAGACCAACGATGCCGGCGGCGACGGCCACGGCGGCGGTGTCATTGCCGCGATGGCCGCGATAGTGGCCGTAGCGCGGGTCGGCCGAAGCCGTGGTCGCGGCGGCGACCAGCGAGAGCGCGGCTACGCCGGCGGCGACCCGACCGACCGTGGTGATGATCTTGCTGGCCATGATGGCCTCCTTGGCTCTCTCGAACTTGGGTCCTTCGCTTCCTGGCGGCGCGGCGCGTCGTCTCAAGCGTCATGTGGACGATCGGACTCCGAGCCTGAACGGCGCCTGAACGGAGTCTTTCAACGATCGTCGGAACGGGTTTGTTCATCTTTTTCAGGAAAGGTGGGTCGGAACAGATCTTTGCGACCTCCACGGAGACCGCCCTCATGACCGACACCGTGTCCTACGCCCAAGGCCAAGCCCTGCAGGTCCTCTCGTTCGAGGTCGGGGCCCAGACCTATTGCGTCCCCGTCAGCGCGGTGCGCGAGATCCGCGGCGTGACCCCGCCGACTCCGCTGCCCGAAGCCCCGCCCTACGTGCGCGGCGTCATCAATCTGCGCGGCCAGGTCATGCCGGTCATCGACCTGTCGTGGCGCCTCGGCAAGGGTCCCGCCCAGGACGGCGCGCGCCAGGTGATCATCGTGGTCGAGAACCATGACGACGTCGCCGGCCTGCTGGTCGACGCGGTCTGCGACAGCTTCACCGTCGAGGCCGAGCACATCAACGCGCCCCCGGCCCTGGGCGACGGCGAGGACTCGCCGCTGGTCGCCGCCGTGATCACCAGCGGCGAAGGCGACATGACGGTCCTGCTGGCCGTCAGCCGCATCCTGCCGGAACGCCAACAGGCGCTGGCGGCGTAAAGCCGCCCAGTCCAAACATTTGTTCGAATACCTCTTCCGTTTGGGCTGGACGGAACGCTAGTCTCCCCGCAGGTCAAAGGGAGACACGCATGAAGGCCGCTGTTCTGCGCGAGGTGGGCAAGCCCCTCGAGATCGAAACCGTGGCCATCGGCAAGCCGGGACCGCGCGAGGTGCTGATCCGCACCAAGGCCGCCGGCGTCTGCCACTCCGACCTGCACTTCGTCGAGGGCTCCTACACCCATCCCCTGCCCGCCGTGCTGGGCCATGAGAGCGCCGGGATCGTCGAGGCGGTCGGCGACGAGGTGCGGACCGTGAAGGTCGGCGACCACGTCATCACCTGCCTCAACCCCTACTGCGGCCACTGCGAGGTCTGCCTCACCGGCCACATGAACCTGTGCATCAGCCCGGAGACCAAGCGTCCGAAGGGCGGCGAGCCGCGCCTCTTCAAGGAAGACCTGGGCGGCGGGACCGGTCCGATGGCCCAGTTCCTGAACCTGTCGTCCTTCGCCGAGTACATGCTGGTGCACGAGCACGCCTGCGTCGCCATCCGCAAGGACATGCCGTTCGACCGCGCCGCCCTGATCGGCTGCTCGGTGATGACCGGGGTCGGGGCGGTGATGCACACCTCCAACGTCCGGCCGGGCGAGACCGTGGCGGTGATCGGCTGCGGCGGCGTGGGCCTGGCCACCATCAACGGCGCGGCGATCGCCGGCGCGGGCCGGATCATCGCCATCGACCGCATGCCCTCCAAGCTGACCCTGGCCAAGACCTTCGGCGCGACGGACGTGATCGACGCCTCGGCCGTCGACGACATCGCCAAGGCCGTGGTCGAGCTGACCGGCGGCGGCGTCCACCACAGCTTCGAGGCCATCGGCCTGAAGGCCACGGCGGAAGCCTCGTTCAAGATGCTGCGCCGGGGCGGCACGGCCAATGTGATCGGCATGATCCCGGTCGGAACCAAGATCGAGCTGCACGGCGTCGACTTTCTCGGAGAGCGCCGGATCCAGGGCAGCTACATGGGCTCCAACCGCTTCCCGGTCGACATGCCGCGCCTGGTGGACTTCTACATGCAGGGCCGGTTGAAGCTGGACGAACTGATTTCGCGCCGGATCAAGCTGGAAGACGTCAACAGCGCGTTCGACGAGCTGAAGCGCGGGGAACTGGCGCGGTCGGTGATCGTGTTCGACTGATCGCCCTGGTCTAGTCCAGTTGTCACATCACTGACCAAATAGCTGTGCTAATTCCGGCGAAACCTTCTCCGGAGCCTCGCCATGCCCCAGCTCGACCGCCGCAGTCTGCTCGCCGCGATCGGCGCCATGGCTTTGCCGCCAGCCCTGGCCCGGGCGGCGGCGATCGACGCCGACGTCCGCACCGGCACGATCAAGGACATCGAGCACGTGGTGATCCTGATGCAGGAAAACCGCGGCTTCGATCACTATTTCGGGACCATGGCGGGGGTGCGCGGCTTCGGCGACCGCTTCCCGGTTCCGGTCAGGGACAAGGGCGCGCGCAAGGACGGCTCGGTGTTCGTCCAGAGCTATGGCGACCAGCTGCTGGCGCCGTTCCCGCTGGAGACCACCAAGACCTTCGCCCACATGCGGGTGGAGAGCACGCCGCACAGCTGGACCGACGCCCAGGACGCCTGGGACCAGGGCCGCATGGACCGCTGGCCCGACGCCAAGCATCCCTGGTCGATGGGCTATTTCGAGCGGGCCGACATCCCGTTCCAGTTCGCCCTGGCCGAGACCTTCACCCTCTGCGACGCCTATCACTGCGCGACCCAGACCGGCACCAACACCAACCGCCTGTTCCTGTGGACCGGGACCAACGATCCGTCCGGCACGCAAGGCGGCCCCTCGATCTCGAACTCGCACGACGACTTCCCGGACAAGGGCGGGGCGGCGGACTCCTACACATGGACTAGTTATCCCGAGCGGCTGCTGAAGGCCGGCGTCTCCTGGCGGATCTACCAGGACATGGCCGACAACTTCACCGACAACCCGCTGGCCGGCTTCAAGGCCTATCGCGACGCCCACAAGGACGTTCCGGGCTCGGACAAGCGCCTGAAGGACCTGGCCCTGAGCACCTGGCACCTGGACAAGCTGCGCGAGGACGTCGTCGCCGGCCGCCTGCCGCAGGTGTCGTGGATCATCGCCCCGGCCGCCGACAGCGAGCACCCCGCCCCGTCCAGCCCGGCCCAGGGCGCGGACTATACCGCCCGGGTCATCGACGCCCTGACCGCCGATCCCAAGGTCTGGGCGCGGACGGTGCTGATCGTCAACTTCGACGAGAACGACGGCTTCTTCGACCACATGCCGCCTCCGTCGCCGCCGTCCAAGGACGCGGACGGCAAGCTGATCGGCGGCTCGACCATCGACCTGACGGGCATGCACCACACCGTGCGCAACCCGACCGAGGCCAAGTCCGAGCGCGACGACCTGATGAACCGACCCTACGGCCTGGGTCCGCGCGTGCCGCTCTACGCCATCTCGCCGTGGAGCCGGGGCGGCTGGGTCGACAGCCAGGTCTTCGACCACACCTCGGTGATCCGCTTCCTTGAGACGCGCTTCGGGGTGACGGAGCCCAATATCGCGCCCTGGCGGCGGGCGGTGTGCGGCGACCTGACCTCGTGCTTCGACTTCAAGACCCCGAACCACAAGCCCTTCGCCCCGCTGCCGCCGACCGCCGAGACCGCGGCCCGCGCGGCCAAGCTGAAGGAGATCAAGCCGCCGACGCCGACGACGATCGTCGCCCCGGTCCAGGCCAAGGGCGTGCGGCCCTCGCGCGCTCTGCCCTACGCCCTGGCCGTGGACGGCCGGGTGGAGGATGGGGCCATGACCCTGACCCTGACCAATGCGGGCGCCCAGGCGGCGGTTCTGCACGTCTATGACCGCCTGCGCCTGGACGCCGTGCCGCGCCGCTACACGATCGGTCCGCAGGCCTCGCTGGCGGACGCCTGGCCGGCCGGTCCGCACGACCTGTGGGTGCTGGGGCCGAACGGCTTCCACCGCCGTTTCACCGGGACCGCGACGGGGGTCGAGGTCACCGGGCGGGCCAGCGGCGGCGCGATGCGGCTGACCCTGACCAATACCGGCCACGAACCGCGCATCGTCTTGATCGAGGGCGGCGCAGAGCCGTGGCGCGTCAGCCTGGCGGCCGGCGCGACCCAGGCCAAGACCTTCGCCACCAAGCAGGGCTGGTACGACCTGACCGTCCGCGACGCCGCCGATCCGGCCTGGCTGCGGCGGCTGGCGGGTCGGATCGAGACCGGCAGGGATTCGATCAGCGACCCGCTGATGGGGGGCGCGGCGCGGCTAACCCTCTAGATTCCGATTTCCCCGGCGAAAGCCGGGGCCCAGATCGAACCCACGGACGCCGAAGAATTGGCTCGGCTTTAGGCGGCCCCACCCAAACCGCTCCGGAAGAATCTGGACCCCGGCTTTCGCCGGGGAAATCGGTTAGGGGTTAGGTCTGGGATTCGTTCAGGACCATCATCATGCCCCTCCGCCCGTCCCTCATCGCGCTGTCGCTGGCCCTCATCGCCACGCCGACGCTCGCCGCCCCCAAGCCTGACGCCGACAAGACCGTCGCCAGGATGGTCGCGTCGCCCGCCTTCAAGGCGGCCGCCGCCAAGCTGGACGCCGACTTCGATCGCACGGTCGCCGACATCGTCACCCTGACGCAGATCCCGGCCCCGCCGTTCAAGGAAGAGGCCCGCGCCAAGGCCTATCTCGAAATGCTGAAGGCCCACGGCCTCACGAGCGTCGAGATGGACGCCGAGGGCAATGTCATGGGCGTGCGCCCGGGCACGGTGACCAAGGGCAAGGGCCCGTTCGTGGTGCTGGCCGCCCACCTCGACACCGTCTTCCCGGAAGGCACGGACGTGAAGGTCAAGCGCGAGGGGACCAGGCTGATGGCCCCCGGTATCGGCGACGACACCCGGTCCCTGGCCACCCTGCTGGCCTATATGCGCGCCCTGGACGCGGCCAAGATCTCGACCAAGGCCGACATCCTGTTCGTCGGCAATGTCGGCGAGGAAGGCCCCGGCGACCTGCGCGGTACGCGGTTCCTATTCAACAAGGGTCCGTACAAGGGCAAGATCAGCGCCTTCTTCTCGATGGACGGCTCAGACCCGTCGCGGATCGTCGACCGGGGCGTCGGCTCCAAGCGCTATCGCGTGACCTTCAAGGGTCCGGGCGGCCACAGCTACGGCGCGTTCGGCCTCGTGAACCCGATGACCGCGATGAGCCAGGCCGTGGTCGACCTCTACGCCGTGCAGGCCCCCAAGGAGCCCAAGGTCACCTATTCGGCCAGCGTCACCGGCGGCGGCACCTCGGTCAATTCGATCCCGAACAGCGTGTTCATGGAGTTCGACATGCGCTCGGAAAGCGCCGCCGAACTGGCCAAGCTGGACCAGACCTTCATCGGCATCCTCGACAAGGCCGTCGCGGGCGAGAACGCCGCCCGCTCCACGGGGGCCGGCAAGATCAGCTACGACGCCAAGGTGATCGGCGAGCGCCCGGCCGGGACCACGCCCCAGACCTCCGACATCGTGGTGCTGACCGCCGCCGCCATCTCGGCCCTGGGCATGAAGCCCGAGCATCAGGACAGTTCGACCGACTCCAACGTGCCGATGAGCCTGGGCATCCCCGCCGTCACCATCGGTTCGGGCGGCAAGGCCGGCCGCGCCCACGCCCTGGACGAATGGATCGACGTCGAGAAGGCGCCCAGCGTGCAGGGCATGCAGGTGGGCCTGGCGGCGCTGCTGGCCGTGGCGGGGGTGAACTGAGAAGCGAAACCTCGTCCTTCGACAAGCTCAGGATGAGGTTTCTACTCAAGCCCCGCGCTAAAAGTCGTCCTCACCCTGAGCTTGTCGAAGGGCGAGGACGGCCGCGCCGCGTCACCAGCCAGATCCCCCCGCACACCAGCGCCAGCGCCGCCGCGTTCTTCCAGGCCAGCACCGGCTCGTGCAGGAACAGCCCCGACAGCAGCACGCCGAACACCGGGATCAGGAAGTTGAACACCGCCAGCATCCCGACCGGATTGTGCTTCATCAGCAGGCTCCAAAGCGCGAAGGCCGCCGCCGACAGGCCGGCCATATAGGCCAGCAGCGCCAGCGACCGGACATCGAAGCCGGAGAGGTGGCCGCCCCCGATCTCGCCGATCGCCAGAAGTCCCGCGCCGCCGATGGCCAGCTGCCAGCCGGTCATCACCATCGGGTCGAGCTTCTGCGAGAGGGTCTTGCCCCAGATCGAAGCCGCCGCCAGCACGAAGGCGGCGATGACCACGAAGCCCTCGCCCAGCAGGGTGAACTCGAAATCGAGGCCCTTCACGCCCTTTGAGCCGCCCAGGTTCACCACCAATACGCCGGCGAAGCCCAACAGGCAGCCGGCCGCCTTGCGGGCGGTGAGGCGGTCGTTGGCATAGAGGACGTGCGCCAGGATCACGCTGAAGAACGCCCCCGTGCCGTTCATGATCGACGACTTCACGCCGCTGGCGTGGGCCAGGCCGACATAGAAGAAAACGTACTGCAGCGTGGTCTGGACGAGGCCCAGCCCCACCACCGAGGCGATCCGGTCGCGCGGCACGGCGATCGACCGGCGGCCCAGCAAGGCCAGGACCAGCAGGATCAGCCCCGCCCCCAGGAAGCGCCAGCCGGCGAACAGCATCTGCGTGGCCATGTCGGTCTTGGCCACATGCAGCAGGGCGTACCCCGCCTTCACCGCCGGAAAGGCGCTGCCCCAGAGCAGGCAGCACAGCACGGCGACGCCGACGACGAAGCGACGGTCGCGATAGAGATCGGCGCGGGGCTGGGACAACGCTGGCTCGCTCGAGGTTGCGGGCGAAACACCTCGTCCGAAGCGGAGCTTCTAAAGCCTGGGTCAGCGCGCTTCAATCGTCGCCTGAAACGCGACTTCTAGGCCACAGACCCATAAACGGGATTCCCAAAAAGTGGCGGGGCTGATTCAAACCTTCTGAGACGGGAGGTTTGAATGGCGCGATTTGATCTTACGGATTTCGAGTGGGCG